>SKEX01000205.1_pt1 | contig 63334 bp, 57 predicted proteins | sample 4841451 | NCBI WGS metagenome assembly SKEX01 (sample SAMN11008798, study PRJNA524170) | human gut metagenome | isolation source: fecal sample from pouch patient p38, | place: Israel: Tel-Aviv | reverse complement strand
ATCAAAGCATAGAGATTTTCCGATATGACTTAGAATAAAAGATGCGGTATGGTTCCGCTTAGAAAACCAGAATTTTTATGCTTTTCTGCATTATAGCACGATTATTTAAAAAGAGAAAGTTGAAATTTGTTTTTCACCTTGAAAACTCCATCGTTTCTTATTACGTAAAAAGAGAGGAAGATTCCTCCCCCTCTCTCAAATATGGATTCTCTATTTATCTTCTGATCATCATTGCTTCATAAGGTCTGAGCACCCCAGTCTCTCCTTTTTCCTTATAATTCCAGATCAGTACCTCTCCGTCTTTCCATTCACTCAAAAGATCGCACGCTGCCGGTGTTTCACTGAAATTTGCACATACCAGGACTTCTGTATCGCCTTCTTTTCTTATATAGGCAAACACCTGCGGATCCTCTTCCATCAAAAGTGTAAACTCTCCGTTTACAAACACGGAATGTTCTTTTCTCAGCCGGATCAGCTTCTGATAATAGTAGAATACAGAATCGGGATCGGATAGTTCCGACTCGGCATTGATCTTCGTATAATTCGGATTCACTTCCAACCATGGGGTTCCCTTTGTAAATCCTGCATTCACCTCACCACTCCACTGCATCGGCGTTCTTGCATTGTCCCTGCCCTTTGCATAAATGGAGTGCATGATTTCTTCCTTGCTGTATCCTTCATCCAGACGCTCTTTGTACATATTCAGTGTCTCAATATCCTGATAGTGGCTGATATCTGCAAAGCGCACATTTGTCATACCAAGTTCTTCTCCCTGATAGATATAAGGAGTTCCCTGCATTCCATGCAGCAAGGTAGCAAGCATCTTTGCAGATTCCACGCGGTATTTCTGATCATTTCCCCAACGGGACACGATTCTTGGCAGATCGTGATTGTTCCAGAACAGACTGTTCCATCCACATCCGTGCAGTTCTCTCTGCCATTTTGCAAGCACCTGTTTTAATTTCACTACTGGAAGCGGCGCCACATCCCATTTCGACTTTCCTTCCTGCTGATCCAGACCAATATGCTCGAACTGGAACACCATAGAAAACTCGCTTCCATCCGGATTGCTGTACAATTTGGCGCGTTCAATATCTGCGCCCCATGCCTCTCCTACTGTGATCAGATCTCCCTTTTGGAATGTTTCCCTGCTCAGTTCCTGAATAAACTCATGGAGTCTCGGTCCGTTGTTTGTGATCTTTTGATCCGGCTCCTTGGCGATCTGATCGATCACATCCAGACGGAATCCGCCCGCTCCTTTTTCCATCCACCAGAGGATCATGTCATAGATCTCACGGCGCACTTTTGGATTCTCCCAGTTCAGATCCGGCTGTTTTACCGAAAACTGGTGAAAATAGTACTGTTCCAGTTCCGGCACCCATTCCCAGGCAGATCCCCCAAATACGGATCTCATATCATTCGGATACACGCCCTCTTTCCCATCTCTCCAGACATAATAGTCATGGTACGGGTTATCCTTGCTTTTCTTTGCCTCCTGAAACCAGCGATGCTCATCAGAAGAATGGTTTAACACAAGATCCATGATAATCCGGATATTTCTCTTTTTGGCTTCTTTTATCAGCTCTTCCATGTCATCCAGACTTCCGAACATAGGATCGATATCCTGATAATCAGAGATGTCATATCCATTGTCATCCTGCGGGGATTTGCAGACCGGAGACAGCCAGATCGCATCGATTCCCAGCTCTTTTAAATAATCCAGTCTCTGAATGATCCCTCGCAGATCTCCGATCCCATCTCCATTGCTGTCCTGAAAACTGCGTGGATAAATCTGATAGATCACCGCATCCCTCCACCAGTGTTCTTTTCTTGTCCCTTCCATTGATGTTCTCCTTTATTTCTTTCTTCTGATCAAAGTTCCGTTTTTCTTCAATACACCCTGCTCAAATCTGCGGGAAAACAAAACTTCTCCCTCTTCTTTTACTGATACCGATTCCTCAGAACAGTTTAAGAGTACTTCCAGCTGATTGCCGTCCTGATCCAGTTTGATATACTCCACAAGACGTCTCTTCTCATACTCATTCGGAAAATGGAAATACAGACTTTTGCAGGCTGCTTCCTGTTTCCGCATTGCGATCAGCTTTTGCATAATCTGGATTTTTTCCTGGTTTTCGGATGAATCCAGTTCCTGCCACGGCATACATCTGCGGCAGTCCGGATCAAAACCGCCTTCCATTGCAATCTCTGTTCCATAATAAATGCAGGCACTTCCCGGCATCGTAAACAACACGGCAAGTTGCTGGTAAAACAGATCCAGATCATCAAACCGACTCATCAGACGCTGCGTGTCATGAGAATCCAGAAGATTGAACATCACATTGTTGCTCTGCTGCATATACATCGTATAACAGCGGTTCACCATATACTCAAATTCTTCTTTTTCCATTCCCCGATCTAAGAAGAAATCATGGATTCCGCTCATCAGAGGATAGTTCATTACAGAATCGTACTCATCTCCCAGAAGCCACTGACTTGCATCATGCCAGATTTCACCCAGTAAGTACAGATCCGGTTTCATCTGTTTTAAATGCTCCCGGATTTTTTTCAGAAAACGATGGGAAACTTCATTTCCCACGTCAAACCGGATTCCGTCAATATCGAATTTGCGGATCCAGTCTTCGCATATTTTACAGAAGTATTGAATTACTTCTTCGTTATTTGTATTCAGCTTTGGCATTCCATCAGTAAATGCAAATGAATAAAACCGTCCGTCTCTCGTATCTGCCCGTTTTTCGACTGTTTCCCAGTCATGGATCATAAACCAGTCTGCATACGCAGATTTTTCTTTTTTCTCCAGAACATCCAGCCATGGTGCAAACTTTCTTCCACAATGATTGAACACGGCATCCACCATGATCCGAATCCCATGCTGATGTGCCTCTTCTACCAGATCTTTAAATTCTTCCTCCGTTCCAAAATGAGGATCGATCACCGTATAATCTGTGGTGTCATATTTGTGGTTGGATTCTGCTTTCATAATGGGATTCAGGTAGATTCCCGTGATTCCGAGCCCTTCCAGATAAGGAATTTTTTCCCGGATTCCATTTAAATTTCCGCCAAACCTCTCTTCATTGGTCACAGTACCAGTGCGCCACTTCGTCACACCGGCCTCTTCCTTCGTATCTGCTCCCCTGCAGAACCGGTCCGGAAAAATCTGATACCATACTGTCTCGTTGACCCAGTCTGGCGTCACATTAATATCCGCAGGATTCATCCACGGTACGGTAAAGCACTGCAGCATCCTTCCATCCATCTGCATCTGTTCTTCTGTCAGAAATCCATCCTCAAAATAATACCAGACTTCTTCCTCTGTATGTAATTCAAAATAATATTTGCAGCGTTTATACTTTGGAACCAATGTCGTTGTCCACCAGAGCTGGTGACGCAAACGTTTCTTAAAACAGATTTCCTCTCTCTTTCCGGTCCATTTCTCGTTTCCGCCAAGGATTCCCGATTCAAACGGATCTCCATAATGAATGAAGACCCGTCTGACATCATATCCTGTTCTTAAGTTTACGATCAGCTCATTTTCATTTAACGCATAACTCATCTGTTCTGATGTTTTATGAAAAATTCCAGCAAATTGCATGTTGTCTCTCCTTTAGTTCCGGAATGTGATCAGATTTTTATATCGTTTCAGTTCTTTCCCGGCAAGTGTAAAGTCCGGCATTCTCCACTCCCAGTTCGGAGAACCGACTGTCCCCGGTGTATTCAGATGCCCTTCTTTTCCTTGCCCTAAAATATCCGCCATCGGAATAATCGCATATTCTGCCTTGCTCTTTAATGTATAAGCAAGCAGACGGTCTTTGACACTTCCCTGTCTGATTCCCTCACGTGTGAGAAATCTGCGCACTTTACGCTTCGCCGCGCAGGTCAGATTATGATACCACTCCATCAAAGTATCATTGTCATGCGTTCCTGTATACACGATCATATTTTCTACATCGCGGAAGCTGTCATATGCATATTTTCCTTTTGTCTCAATCGAAAATACAAGGATCTTCATGCCTTTCAGATGATAGTGATCCTTCAATTCCAGTACTTCCGGTCTGAGATCTCCCAGATCTTCCGCCACCAGATTTACACCCGGGATCTTCTCTTTGAGCGTGTCGATCACTTCATATCCCGGCGCCTCAATCCACTCGCCTTCCACAGCTGTCGGACAACTTGCCGGAATTTTCCAGAAGGTGTCAAACGCCCGGAAGTGATCGATCCGGATAATGTCAAACAGCTTGCTGCTGTATCCGATCCGGTCCACCCAGAACTGATAGTTGTTTTCTTTTAAATATTCCCAGTTGTAGATTGGATTGCCCCATCTCTGACCGGTAGCACTGAAATAATCCGGCGGAACTCCTGCAATAAAGATCGGCCTTCCGTCTGTATCCAGAAGGAAATTGTCTTTTGATGCCCACACGTCCACAGAATCTACTCCCACATAAAACGGCACATCTCCCATGATCTGAATATCATACGCATTGGCCTTTTCTTTCAGTTTCATCCACTGACTGAAAAATACATACTGTAAAAACATATGATACTGCACTTCTGTTTCTAACTCAGGCGCCAAATCCGTTCTCGCATCCGGCCACATTTTATCTTCCTGTTTCCATTCATTCCAGCAGCATCCCCCGTTTGCCTTTTTCAGTGCACGGAAAGCACCATATTCATATACCCAGCTCTGAGCTGCAAACTCCTGATAGTCTTTTGTCTCACAACCGCCACTTGTAAGAAATGCCTGAAAAGCTTCTCTTAAATAAGGCTCTTTGTGCAGACGCACAGCATCGTAATCGACTTTCGTCGCATATTCGTGAAACCCTTCTGGTCTTTCTTTTAACAGCCCTTCCTCATACAGCGTATCCAGACTGATATATAGCTCATCCCCTGCACAGGAAGAATATGGCTGATACGGGGAGTTTCCGTATCCCACCGGATTCATCGGCAAAATCTGCCAGATCTTCACACCGCTTTCTTTTAACAATGTCAGAAAATGATATGCTTCTGCCCCCATCTCTCCCACTCCCGTTCGGGACGGGAGGGAAGATACAGGCATCAAAATTCCTGTTTTTCTCATTTTACTCTCTCCTTTTGCTTTTGCCATATCCTACAGATGCCAGATGTCTCTGTTATACTCTGCAATCGTTCTGTCGGAAGAGAAAAATCCGGCTTTGGCAATGTTCACCAGCATTTTTTTCTCCCACGCTTTTTCATCTTCGTAATCAGAAAGCATCTGCTCTTTTGTTCTGATATAATCTTTCACATCCAAAAGTGCCATGAACCAGTCTTTGCCTACGATTTCTTTGTACAGACGTCCCAGGTTCACCGGATCTCCGATGCGGATCAAATCTTTACTGATAATAAAGTCTACCAGCTCTTCTACCAGCGGATCATTCTCATAGATGTCTTTGGAACAGTATTCTCCTGTCTCATACAGCTTGATGATCTTTTCTGATGTTTCTCCGAAGATATAAATATTGTCATCCCCTACCAACTGGTGGATCTCTACGTTTGCTCCGTCTTCTGTTCCAAGTGTCACGGCGCCGTTGAGCATGAATTTCATATTTCCTGTTCCGGAGGCTTCCTTGGATGCCAGCGAAATCTGCTCGGAAATATCACATGCAGGGATCAGCTTCTCTGCTTTTGTCACATTGTAGTTTTCTACCATCACGATCTTCATATATGGGCTTACCTGCGGATCATTGTCAATGAGCTGCTGCAGGCAGAGGATCAGATGAATGATATCTTTGGCAATCGTATATGCCGGAGCTGCCTTTGCTCCGAAGATCATTGTGAGCGGACGTTTCGGCAGATTTCCTTTTTTGATCTCTTTGTATTTGTAGATCGCATACAGTGCGTTCATCTGCTGTCTCTTATACTCATGGAGACGTTTGATCTGGATATCAAATACAGAATTTTCATCAATCTCCACATTCTGTGTCATCTTGAGATATTTCTTTAACTCTGCTTTTGCTTCTTTTTTAATCTCTTTCAATTTTGCAAGAACATTCTCATCATCCTGATATGCCAGAAGTTTTTCCAGTTCTTCTGCATTCTCCATATATCCAGGTCCGATCAGTTCTTTTAAGTACTCTGCCAGATTGTGATTGCAGTGTACCAGCCATCTGCGGAATGTGATTCCGTTGGTCTTATTGTTGAACTTCTGCGGATAAATATCGTAGAACGGTTTCAGCTCAGATTCTTTTAAAATCTCTGTGTGAAGCGCTGCCACACCGTTTACTGCATATCCGAAATGGATATCAATATGTGCCATATGCACACGGTCCATCTCATCGATGATATACACTCTTGGATCGTGGAAATCTCTTCTGACCCGTCTGTCCAATTCCCGGATGATCGGCATCAGATGAGGCACTACTTTTTCCAGGTAAGAGATCGGCCATTTTTCCAGCGCCTCTGCCAGGATTGTATGATTGGTATAGGCACAGGTCTTGCTCACCACATCCACTGCAGTGTCGATATTGAATCCTTTCTGCTCAGTGAGGATCCGGATCAATTCCGGGATCACCATCGTCGGATGGGTATCGTTGATCTGGATACACACATGCTCATGCAAGTGATACAGATTCACTCCACGCTCCTCGGCTTCTTTGAGGATCAACTGTGCTGCATTGCTGACCATAAAGTACTGCTGATAAATACGCAGAAGCTGTCCTGCCTCATCACTGTCATCCGGATAGAGGAACAATGTCAGGTTTTTGTGGATATCCTGTTTGTCAAACTGGATCCCGTTTCCAATGATGCTCTCATCTACACTGTCCAGATCAAACAGGTGCAGTTTGTTGCAGCCGCTCTGATATCCCGGTACGTCAATATCATACATGGTAGATTTCAGAGTAAAATCTTTAAACGGAACCTCAAAACTCACATCTGTTTTTGTCAGCCAGCTCTTTTCTGTGATCCATGGATTTTTCTCTTCCCACTGTTTGTTGTCAGAAAATTTCTGAAGGAATAATCCGTCGTGATAGTTCAGTCCCACACCGTCTCCATTAAGTCCGAGTGTTGCGATGGAATCCAGGAAACATGCTGCCAGACGTCCCAGTCCTCCGTTTCCAAGAGATGGTTCCAATTCTACTTCTTCAATCTCTGTCAGATCGTGTCCGTGTTTTTTCAGCACTTCTCTGACTTCTTCAAATACACCCAGATTGATCAGGTTGTTGGACAAGAGTTTCCCCACCAGAAATTCTGCGGAAATGTAGTACAGTTTTCTGTCTCCCTCGTTGTGTTTCATACCATTCATTTTTTCTTTGGACCACTGAAGAAGCGCTGCGTAAATCTCTTCACTGGATGCCTCTTTTATTCCTTTGCTGCAAACTGTCTGTAACATCTGCTCTAATTCTTTTTCCATTATCATTCTCCTTTCAGATTCCATGTTTTATTTCTTCTTTTTTTCAATCTGTTCATATACACGAAGCAATTCCCCGACACTCCATGCCTGTGCAAAACAGCCTTTGGAAGACACTGGGTTTTTCCCGTCGTAGATTTCCGGCAGCTGTCCAATGCACCCTTCCTTAAGTGCGCACTCCAGAACTTCCAGCTGCTCTTTTACGTCCTGTTTTGCGCGTTCACTGTATGCGTGAACCTTGAGATACGCCAGATAGTAAGCCCCCAGTGGGAACGTCCATACAGTGCCCTGATGGTATGCCATATCCCGCTTTTCCATCGCTCCTTCATAGTATGGATGAAATTCCGGATCTGCTTCTTCCAGTGTACGCATCCCATAAAAAGTATACAGCTTTTCAAAAACAGTTTCCACTATTTTCCGCTCTTTTTCCGGCTCCAGCATCGTAAACGGCATGGAGAGTGCCCAGATCTGATTGCAGCGGATCTGGGTATCTGCCTCTGTTCCGGAAACCAGGTCTTTCAGACAATTTTTCTGCGACATCCAGAATTTTTCTGTAAACGAATCCCTTACCTTTTCTGCCAGTTGCGCGTAGTATCTGCTTGTTTCTGCTTCTTCTGTAAATGTTTCCATAATTTTTAAGGCATTGTACCAGTAGGCATTGATCTCCACCGGCTTTCCGTGTCTTGGAGTCGGCAGAATCTCTCCCACACGTACGTCCATCCAGGTCACCTGAGCAAGACCTTCCCCTGCACAGATCAGCCCGTCTGTATCCATGTGGATCCCAAACTTTGTCCCGTTCTGATATCCATCCATGATCCGCTCCATCACCGGATACACTTCCCGGACAAACTCCATATCTTTTGTTGCTTCATAATACAAATACACGCAATTGATAAACAACAGTGCCGCATCGACTGTATTGTACAGCGGCTCGTTTCCTCCCTCCGGAAACAGATTCGGCATCAGACCGTCTCTCTCATTCTGTGCAAACGTGCGAAGGATCCGTTTGGCTGTCTCAAACTGCCCGGTGGAAATACAGATTCCCGGAAGTGCGATCATGGTATCTCTTCCCCAGTCCTCAAAAAACGGATACCCTGCCAGTATTGTATCTCCCCCCGTGGATTCCCGTTTTGAAACAAACTGTCTGGCACTTTTTGAAAGCATTTTCCCAGCCTCCGAAGTAAATCCGGCTGTTTCCTCGAGCTGTTTTCTGTCTGCTTTCGTCTGCTCAATGATCGTCTGTGCACTGTTTTTTGATAGTTCCATCTCATAGACTACTTCCAGAACCACCTGTTTTCCCGCCTCTGCCTGCAGACGGATCTGATGGTTGGCTCTTGCGTGTCCATACGCCCTGCGTCCGTCACAGACATCATAGCGGTAAAAATAAACTTCCTCTGTCTCTGCGATCTCTTTTATCATTCCGTTTGTACGAAGATGCAGTGTCATTCCTTCACTTTCCACTGCTCCTTTTGTAAATACGATTTCCTGATCCGGCAAGAGATCGGCTCCCTTTGGTACGAACTGGAAAAATGGAGTCAGCACAAATTCCACATTCCGGCTGCTGCGGTTTTTGATTTCATAACGAAGCGCCACTGTATTTTCTTCCTGTGGCATTCCAATCTCTTTTTTGATCTCCACACCATTTACAAGGAATCTCCAGATTGGAGTATCTTCATAGGAAAATGCCGCCAGATGAAGATATCCATCCTCCGGTGTCTGCTCCTCAAACTCCTGTGTGGACAGTGTAAGCACATCTCCTGTTTCTGTCAGAAGTTCTTCCTTTAAACGGTGTATCATGTTGTATCTGCAGTTTGGCGCTGTTGTACAAGCCATCAACAGTGCATGATCATTTCTTGACACTGCACCAGTCATCGTCATGGAGGAAAATCCCCCCAGTCCGTTGGTCATCAGATAACAATTTTCCAGTCCCCGCTCTCTCGTTTTCCAGTCTTGTTTTCCATACATCCATTTCATCACACTTTACCTGCCCTCTTCCCTTTTTCCAAGTATCAAAATGCTGACCGGAGAAACTTTCATATGTTCCGCTGCAATCTGTGGATGCTTCCATAAAAAGCTGTCCTCTCCGTCTGCAAGAACTTCCCATGTCCCTTCCGAAAGTTTCACTTCCTGCTGTTTTTCACTGCCATTATATACAATACAGAGTGTTTTCCACAACTCTGCTTTTTCTTTTGTCTGGTTATCCACATACAAGCCCACACAACTATCTGTTTTCCACGTTTTTAAGATGCGTTTTGCCGCCTGTGCACTTTTATCCCACAATCCCGGCAGCATTTTTCGCAGTGTGATCAGTCCCCGGTAATATTCCACCAGCTCCTGTTCCTTGTATTCCTGTTCCCAATCCAGACGATTGATGGTGATCGGTGCATTATACGTGTTATCCCTGCCGCCTTTTGTCCGTGCGAACTCCTCTCCAGATAACAAAAACGGAATTCCCTGACAGGTCAGATACATTCCCGCTGCCAGACGGTACTGTTTTCTTCTCAATTCTTCTGATGCTGTTGTTTCACACAGTTTATCCCAGAGTGTATGATTATCATGGGCAGACACATACGTGATCACCTGAGATGGTGCTTTCACTTTCGGCTCCTTTTGTCCGCACCAGGCTTTCACAGAGGCCAGGATCTGCTCTTCCAGATCTTTCCCTCCATTTGCAAATCCCGGTTCTTCTGCCTCAAAGACCGAACCTTTGATGGCATCTCTCGTATCGTCCGAAAACATCCCTACCTGTTCATCCAGAAGATGGATATGTGCTTTATCCGCCAGGAGAGCATTTCCTTCCACAGCCGTTTCATCCGCTCTCCACGGCTCTCCAAAAACCAGCTTTTCCCCGGTTCCATAGCGGGCATCCAGTTCCTTTCGAATCCTGTTCATCAGCTCCACATCCAGAAGTCCCATCAGATCAAAGCGGAATCCATCCATATGGTACTCTTCGGCCCAGTACAGCACAGACTCCAAAATGTATTTGGCACACATTGCCTGCTCACTTGCCACATCATTTCCACAGGCAGATCCATTGGAAACACTGCCGTCTTCCCACACCCGGTAGAAATACCACGGCATCGTCTTCTGAAGCCAGGAATCCAGCGAATAGGTGTGGTTATAAACCACATCCATAATGACCCGAAATCCCTGTCTGTGCAGAGCCTGAATTGCCTCTTTGAGCTCCCGGATCCGCACTTCCCCGTGAAACGGATCCGTTGAGTAAGAACCTTCCGGCACATTGTAGTTCATCGGATCATATCCCCAGTTGAACCCGTCTTTTGCCTCATCCACAGAACCATAATCATACACCGGCATCAACTGCACATAATTGACCCCCAGCTGTTTTAAATACGCGGTTCCTGTCGGATATGTTCCTTCTCCGTAAAGAGAAGTATTCTCACAGCAAAACGCCGGATATTTTCCACGTACATGTTCCGGAAATCCACCCGATACATCCCAGGAGAATTCTTTCACATGCAGTTCATAGATAATCTGCTCTCCTTCCTTTTGGGGTGCCACATCTTCCTCCCAGCCTTCCGGATCTGTTTTTCTTAAATCTACTGCCATGCTTCTTGTCCCGTTGACTCCACATGCTCTTGCGTAAGGATCTGCACTTTGGATTCGTTCCCCCTCGATATCCAGCAAAAAATCATAGTACACTCCATGCAGAGATTCCCCGGTCTCATAGCTCCATACTCCATTTTCCTGTCTCTTCATCGGATGCACTTCGTATGCTTCTTCTTTTTCACCATCCCGGTAAAAACAGATCTCTGCCTGATCCGCAACAGGAGACCAGAGCCGAAATGAAGTGCCCTCCTTTGTACACTCCATTCCAAGCTTTTCCTGTGTATTACAATACTGATCCTGAAAGTCTTTTGATCTGTAAAATTCTTTCCATTGCTTTGCTGTCTTTCCCATCCTTTTACTCCATCTATCCTTTGACTGCACCGGAAACACCGTCCACATAAAATCTCTGCATACACAGGAACAGAATTGCGATCGGTATTGAGATCAATACTGCCCCTGCGGCAAAGCTTGTGTACCAGCTGTCAATATATTCTTTTTCCAACATTTTCCACAGTCCGATTGCAATCGTATACTGGTCTGAATTTGCCCGGCAGATCACCTTTGCAAAAATGAAATCGAGCCACGGTCCCATAAACGATGTCAGAACGGTGTAGATAATAATCGGTTTACTAAGAGGCAGTGTGATCTTTGTAAAAATCTGCCATCTGGTACATCCGTCCAGAAGCGCCGCCTCATCAATGGCGATCGGAATCGTATCAAAGAATCCTTTCGCAATCTGAAATCCAAGTCCCGCTCCTCCGGAATACACCAGGATCAACGCCAGACGGATCAGATTTCCCTCTGTAAGCCCCATCGCCTTTAAAATAAAATACACGGCGATCATAGACATAAATCCAGGGAACAATCCCAGGATCATTGCCATGTTCATGTAGGGTTTTCGCAGCTTGAACCGCAGTCTGGACAGACAGTAAGAGACTGCCAGCACATAAAAAGTGGCCAGAATACAGGAGCATACCGCAATGATCAGCGTGTTGCCAAACATTTTCGGGAAATTCAAAATCGAAGTATCTGTAAATAATCTTGTATAGTTATCCAGTGTAAAGGACTGTGGGAAGAAGGTGGATACATAAGAACCTTTTTCCGCACGGAAGCTTGTGAGCACAACCCAGATGATCGGGAATATCCAAATTGCCGCAAGCACAGCCAGAACAATATGAACGATCGTATTGTTAATCATCCGTTTTCTTTTTGCTGAATGAAATTTCTTCTCGCCCATGCCTAGAATCCTCCTTCTTCTTTGTAAGATTTACTTCTTCTGTATGTAAACAGTGCACCAACTGCAAGAATGATAAAGGTCAGAATACCAATGACTGCACCAATGTTATAGTACTGTTTGTCAACCGTCAGCTTATACAGCCATGTAACAAGCAGGTCTGTACTTCCCGCCGTGGAAGACAGATCCGTGATCGGGTCTCCTCCGGACAACAGATAAATAATATTGAAGTTGTTCACATTTCCTGTAAATGTCGCGATCAGATACGGTGTCGTCACATACAACATATAAGGCAGTGTGATCTTGAAGAAAATCTGAACGGAATTTGCCCCGTCTACCCTGGCTGCCTCATAAAGATCTGCCGGGATATTCTGAAGAACACCTGTCAGCTGAAGCAGTGTATACGGAACACCTACCCAGATATTGACCACGATCACAGTCACTCTCGCCCAGGTCGGATCTGTGAAAAACGGGAGACTTGCATCCTGCGCGATCCACCCTAAGTTTCTTAACAGTACATTGACCGCACCTTCCGGCTGCAGCATGGTACGCATGATCAAAAGAGATACAAACATCGGCACTGCACAGGAAAGTACAAAACAAAATCTCCAGAATCCCTTTGCCTTTGTATCTTTCCGGTTGATCATGATTGCAAGGATCATTCCGAAAATATAGTTTGTAAAAGTTGCAAAGAATGCCCATACCAGTGTCCATACGAGTACAGACCAGAATGTACTTCCAAGGATACTGCTGGAATCAAACAGTGCCTTGAAATTATCCAGTCCCACCCAGTCAAACAGCATCAGATGATTGTCGATCTTGCTGTAATTCGTAAATGCCATACAGATCATGAAGATCAGCGGCAGGATCGTAAAGCCGAAAATAAAAATCATCGGTGGTGTCATCAGAAGTCTGTGCAGATTTTCATGAAGCAGAGATTTTAAATCTTCCCCGAATGTATTGACATGTTTTCCTTCTTTTGCAAGACATTCTGCCTTATATGCACTCCGAAGCGCACCTCTCCAGGCAAATACCATCATCACACTTACAAGGATAGTTGCCACTCCATATAACAGGATCAGGATCGACTGATCTCCTTTTGTGTACAGATAAACCTGACTTGCTTCGTCCCACACTTCTTTCTGCGGCACGCTTCCAAGGCCTCCCAGCATACTTAAAAATGTAATTCCATTCACTGCCATAAATACGATATATGCTACTTCAACCGCCAGATATAACAGGCCTTTTATTTTCTGTCCGTGTACAAAGTTTCCAAGTCCCATTAAGATCATGGATAACTTTGTCTCCATCCCGCCTTCACGGATTGCATTTCTGCATGTATACGGCGTTGGAAATTCATTGACTCGTTTTGTAACTATTCCCATCTTCTTCACCTCTTCTAGATTCCATCACTGTTCATTGCCTCGTTCATCGATTCCGTCTGCTCTTTTGCAGTCTCATGCGTGATATTTCCATTTCGGATTCCTTTTCCCATGTTTTCTACCGGTACCCAGCAGTTATTCATCTTTGATACAAACGGCTGCAGGATCGATGTCTGGTTAAAGGTGTCATTCTGTGCCATAACAAGCGGATCTGCCGCAATGTTCTCCTGTGCAAGCAATTCCGTATTACATGGGATCACATTTCTCATCTCATAGTGTGCTTCCTGTGCTTTGGCAGATCCAAGATATAGTGCAAGCTCTACGGCAGGAACCATGTTTTTACTGTAAGGATTGACTCCGATCGCTTTTGATCCGGCATAGGACGTCATCTGTTTTTCTTCTCCGTTTAAGGTATATGTCGGTAATGCGGCTACTCCCATATTATCACCGAACGCCTCTTTCACTGCATTGGCATCCCAGGAACCAGAAAACATGGCATTGATGCTTCCGTCACGCAGTCCTGCAATCCCGGAACCGTCTGCATCGATCTTAAAATTCGGATTATTTCGAAGATCAATCAGATAATTCGTTACTTCCACTGCATTTTCTCCGCCGAAATCTACCCCTTTGGATTCATCCGTTCCATCTCCGAACAACGTACAGCCATTTCCTACATAAAACGCCGGCAGATACCATGAGTTTGTAAACGGGAAAGACACGACACCTTTCTCAAGCATTGTATCCAGATTTTTTACATCCTCCTCTGAAAAAACGCTTTTATCATAATACATAAACCAGGTATTTGTCGTAAAAGGAATTCCGTACAGATCTCCGTCCTTTGTCAGAGACTTCAAAACTTCTTCTGAATTTGTTTTTTCAATCTCTTCTCTGTACTTTCCTCCAAATTTCGCCAGCGCATTGGCATCTGTCATTGTAGTCAGCGTATCATTTGCATACATAAATACATCCGCACTTGCTTCCGGATCCTGCGATACCTGACTCGCTGCCGTCGCTTCATCTGCAACTCCGTACACAAATGTAATATCCCACTGCGGATTTTCTTCTGCAAAGGACTCACACATCGTCTGCAGCCATTCGCCGCTTTCTTTTGACTGGTCCTCTGACGGAGACCAAACCATCAGTCTTACTTTTTCCTGCCCTGCACTGCTCTGGGATCCATTCCCGCATCCGGTCAGCCCACACACAGCCAGACTTGCAGCCAGCAGAATTGCACAAACTCTTCTCTTCATGTTCCCTCACCCTTCATTTTTGTTTCGTATTGTTTCGTATGTGATGATGATATCATTTCTTCCCTGTTTCGTCAATCCTAACAACGTATAGTACTCTTTATTTTCTATGTTTTGCATAGTTTTTATCCTGTATTTTTATTCACTTTCAACAATCCATGTTTTTTTGCAGACAAGAAACTTTCCGAAACTCATGCTCTTTTTCCATGGATATTCATTGCATTTTCCACTTTTTTTCTATATAATGAAAAAGGTTACTATGAACAGAAACGAAAAAAGGACGCAGAAAGGAGCCCCAATGGCTACATTACAGGATATTGCTGATCGTCTGAATATCTCAAAAGGCACTGTTTCCAAAGCCTTAAACGGTGCACCTGATATCAGCGAAACTTTACAAAAAACCGTACTGGAAACAGCTGTTGAAATGGGATATACAAAAATCCGCCGCCAGAAGGCTGCGGAGAAAAAACTCTGTATTCTGATTGAAAACGTAGATTACAAAGAGTCACATCAATTTGGATATGAAATCCTGCTCGGCTTCCGCCAGCTTGCAGAACCTGCCGGTTATACCGTAGATATTGTAGATACTACTGAAAAACTGCAGAAAAGCACCCCGTACGATGTTTTTATGCTGCAGAACCAGTATCTGGGAGCTTTTGTCGTTGGATTTTCGTTGAATGATCCGTGGATGAAAGATTTTCAGACCAGCAGAACACCGACCGTTCTGTATGACAACTATATTATTGCAAATCCAAATATGGCATATGTCGGAATCGACAACAACGAAGGCATGGAACTCGCCGTCTCCCATTTAAAAAAACTGGGACATAAAAAAATCGGATATTTGAGCAGCGCCCTTGGTTCTCATATCATGCAGATCCGCCACAAAGCATTTTTCCACGCTTTGAAACAAAACGGCCTAAAGTCCGATCCGACCTATTCGGGAAGTTCCTACTATATCACTCAATGTATGGAAAAGCATCTTCCCCGTCTGTTGGATCTGGGAATCACCTCTATTGTCTGCAGCCATGATCTGATCGCCAATGCCGCGATGATTCAGTGTCAGCAGCTCGGATACAAAGTTCCGGACGAGATCAGCATCATCGGGTTTGATGATCTCCCGATCTGCGCATATACTTCCCCGCCGCTGACTACCATACGCCAGGAACGGATCCAGCTTGGCAAAAGTGCTTACTATGCTCTGGACAGTCTGATGAATCAAGTATCCATCGGAACACTTCTGTTACATGCAAAATTAATTGAGAGGGGATCGACCGGAGAGGTCCCTCAGACAAATAGTAATATAAAAAGAACTGGCGATTGATTTCAGCTTCAACCGCCAGTTCTTTTTACAAATCATATTCTTTTAACAGAGTCTCCCGATATGCCTCATCCTCCACTGCCCGTTTCATATCGTCCATTCGCTGCTCTTTGAGTAATTTCTCATAAAGCGTATTGATTCTCCGTTCCCCTTCTTTATATCCTGTCTCATACATATCCTCTTCATATTTTTCCCTTTCCGTTTACAATCCCGCAATTTTCACAAAAACAGCAAAAAAAATACGCAGGCCATCGTATCGCCCACGCATTTTTCATTTCTTATAATTCAATCCGTCCTGTTGTATCTTTATTGATTACGTAATATGCTGCGGATTCTTCTGGCTTCAGATAAAGTTTTACATCTTTCAGCTCGCCTACTTTATGCTTCAGCTCTTTTGTCCAGACTTCTTTTACTTTTTTCATCAGCTCTTTTTCTGAATATTCTTTTCCGGCAAACTGCAGATACATTTCACATTTTACTGCTGTTTTTGCTGCTGTCGTTGTCTTTGCAGAAGTTTTTCTTGCTCTTGTCTTTTTTTCTTCTGTTGCCGGCTCAGATTCCTGTAACACAGCTGCTCTTGTTTCAATTGCTTTTGTTGTGTCTTTCTTGGTCTCGATTGCCTTTGCCTTTCCTGCTTTTGTCTCAATCGCCTCTACTTTTGCAGGTTTTACTTCTTCTTTTTTCTCTGTCGCCTTTTCATTTGCAACAACTTTCTTTGCTGTCTGTGCTGATGTCACTTCTTCTGCTGTCTTTACCGGTGTCTGTACTGTTGTTTTCGCTGTTGTCTTAGATGCTCCTTTTTTTGCTGCCATATCAATTCCCTCCTGATAAAACACGAAACGGATATTGCTCCGCTTATCTTCCGGCTCTGCCGCAAACCACACGGCCGGAACATGACTGTTATCCCCTACTTTTCGCAGGTTCAGCAAATATTGTACCTCATTTTTCCAAAAACGTCAAAAAAATATCAGAGCTCCGTTTTCTTTTCCTGTTCCCGTTCCTGATAACCTCTGAAAAAATCGGATAATTTATCCAGTGTCTGCAGCAAAATTGCAAGCTCCTGCTCCTTTAGATTTTCAATCACCGCATTGGTCATCTGCATATGGAAATTCTTATGATGCTCATATGCTTTCTTCCCTTTTCCGGTCAACTGGATATAGACCACCCTGCGGTCTGTCTCGCTCCTCTGCCGTGTCACATATTTTTTATTGACCAGGCTGTTCATGGACGTTGTCAGGGAACCCGCTGTAATTCCCAGTGTTCTCGCAACTGCCGACATTGTGCTTTCCTCTCCCAGACCGATCGCTTCTATTATATGCATGTCGTTGTTGGTAATATCCTTAAATTCCTCTGTTATGATTGCTTTTTCTTCCAATTCCCAGATTTCGTTGAACAGGTGAACCAGTGTATCATTAATGGTCTTATATGCATCCAAAGATGTATTCTCCTCTCCGTACCATTCACTTGTTCCTGTCCTTTACGTAAACAATGATGCCACCACTTCCTCTACGGTCTCGATCTTTTCTGCCTTCCATGCGTTGGCGCCGCAAAAGATAAGTCCGTTTTCTATATCTCCTTTCACCGCGGCGATCAGGCTGTCTGTAATGCAGTATGGTATCTGAGAAGGGTTACATTTTGCAAGACATCTGTGACAGGAACTGTGTTCTATTTTCTCTCCAAGCATAACACGTTTCATGAGGGGATTCAAGATGGCTCTTCCCGGCATTCCGACCGGACTTTTCACAATGGCGATCTCATCTTTTACAGCTTTCAGATACGCTTCTTTATACCGCCGGTGGGCATCACATTCTTTTGTTGTAACAAATCTGGTTGCCACCTGAACCCCATCCGCTCCAAGCTGCTCCATCCTTTGGACATCACTTCTGTCATAAATTCCGCCTGCTGCAATCACTGGAATCCGGCACTTGTACTTCTTCGCATACTGCCGCACCACGTCCAGAATATTCCCGAACTCCATATGGTAGGCATCTCCCTTCCACTTGTCCAGTTCCGCCTCTGTAAATCCAAGATGACCTCCTGCAAGAGGCCCTTCTGCCACGATCAGATCCGCCGTCCTTCCATATTTTTTATCCCAGTATTTCAAGATTACCTGCGCAGAACGTGCTGTGGATACAATGGGAGCAATTTTCACCGCACTGCCTTCTGTCAGTGCCGGAAGGTCCACAGGCAGCCCTGCACCGGATATGATCAGGTCTGCACCTGCTTTTACTGCTGCCTTTACATGATCTGCATATCCTTTTAAAGCTGTCATGATATTATATCCTATAATTCCGTTTTCTGAAATTTGACGTGCTTTTTGCATTTCTTTTCCAATCGTACGAAGATTCGCCTCCTCCGGATGTTTATCAAAATCCGGCTCCCGATATCCGATCTGAGCAGTGGATATCACTCCGATTCCGCCGGCTTTCGCCACACTTCCCGCCAGCCTTCCCAGACTGATTCCTACACCCATTCCCCCCTGGATCAAAGGAACTTTTGTTATTTTTTCTCCGATTTTTAAGTTTTCCATATTTTACTTCTTTCTATGGTATTTTTATGTTGTTACATCTTCCGGAAACGCTCGTAACGCTGCACTGCCAGCTCCTCAGGCGAGAAATTGCAGTGCGTGTCCAGAAACTCTGTGATCTTTTTTTGAAGAACAAAAACCACAGACTGCATGGTTTCTTCTGTATACACTTCTGGTTCCGCAATGACAGCTTCAATCACGCCAAGTTTCTTCAGATCTGCTGCTGTCAATTTCATCACCTCTGCCGCTTCACTTGCGCGTTTGCTGTCTTTCCACAAGATGCTCGCAAACCCTTCCGGAGACAGCACAGAATATATCGCATTTTCCAGCATCCAGACTTCATCCGCGACTGCCAGCGCCAATGCACCTCCGCTTCCGCCTTCACCGATCACAACAGACAGAACCGGAACCTTCATGGATGACATTTCAAACAGGTTTCTTGCAATGGCTTCTCCCTGCCCCCGCTCTTCTGCCTCTATACCGCAAAATGCCCCCGGTGTATCCACAAACAGAAGAATCGGCCGTTTAAATTTCTCGGCCTGCTTCATCAGACGAAGTGCTTTTCGATATCCTTCCGGAGACGGCATTCCAAAATGATGCGCTACATTTTCTTTGGTAGATTTTCCCTTCGCCTGTGCGATCACTGTAACCGGAATCCCCGCAAACCTCGCGATTCCACCAATGATTGCAGGATCATCTCCATAACAGCGGTCTCCATGAAACTCCAGAAAATCGGAAAAAAGTGTACGGATATAATCCTGTCCTACAGGCCGGTCATTTTTTCTGGAAATTGTGACCCGTTCCCACGCATCTTTTTCCTGTACAGACTGCCGTTCTTTTTCCACTGTCTGTATCGGACTTTGAGTAACAGAACCTTTAAAATTCTGATGCATCTGCAGAATATTTGCAAGAACAGTTCTCATCTCTTTTCGCTCTACGATACGATCGATAAAGCCGTGTTCCAGTAAAAATTCAGAACGCTGAAAGCCTTTCGGCAGTTTTTCCCCGATAGTCTGTTCAATGACTCTCGGACCTGCAAATCCAATCAGCGCTTTCGGCTCTGCCAGGATTACATCTCCCAGCATTGCAAAGCTGGCAGTCACCCCGCCTGTGGTCGGATCTGTCAGCACCGAAACATAGAGAAGTCCCGCATCACTGTGCTGTTTTAATACAGCTGCCGTTTTCGCCATCTGCATCAGAGATACAATTCCCTCCTGCATTCTGGCACCGCCGGAACAGGCAAATATAATCACCGGGAGCTGTTCCTTTGTGGCGCGTTCCACCGCTCTTGTGATCTTTTCTCCCACAACCTGTCCCATGCTCGCCATCAGAAACCGCCCGTCACACACCGCGATCACCGCAGGATTGCCCTCGATAGATGCTTTTCCGGTCACAACAGCTTCTGAAAGTCCGGTCTTTTCCTTCAGACTTTTTACCTTTTCCTCATATCCCTTAAACTCCAGCGGATTGACAAATTCCATGTCTTTCTCCCACTCTTCAAAGGAATCTTCATCCACAGTCATCCGGATTCTTTCATATGCGTGCACCCGGAAGTACCCCTGACATTTCGGACAGATATAGCCTGCACTTTTTACCTCTTCCGTCAGAATCGCAGCGCCGCATTTATTGCACTTCTTCAGGAGTCCTTCCGGAACTTCCGGCCGTTCGCTTTTCAGCGGAATATAACTTTTTCGATTTTTCTTAAACATATTCTGCAGTTTCATACACTTGCTTCCTTTTTACTGATTTTCCATCGTTTCAATAAATTCAATATCGGTATTTCCACTTACAAAATCGGGATGATGTAAAATGTCATACTGATAATCCACATTGGTCTGAATTCCCTCAATGATCACTTCACCCAATGCACTTCGCATTTTCAGAATTGCTTCTTCTCTGCTTTTGGCATGCACGATCAGCTTTGCCAGCATGGAATCGTAATACGGCGGCACTGTATATCCACTGTAGATCGCCGTATCAATCCGCACCCCTTTTCCGCCTGGCAGATAGACATCTGTGATAGTTCCCGGAGAAGGGCGGAAATTCTTTACCGGATCCTCGGCATTGATTCTGCATTCAATAGCATGACCGTTTAAGGAAATGTCTTCCTGCGAAACTTTTAGCTTCTCTCCATCTGCGATCCGAATCTGCTCCTTAATCAGATCAATTCCCGTCACCCACTCTGTGACTGGATGCTCTACCTGAATCCGGGTATTCATTTCCATAAAATAGAAGGCTCCGCTTTTCTCCAGCAAAAACTCAATCGTTCCCGCATTGGTATACCCTGCTGCCTTTGCCGCCCGCACAGCGGCCTCTCCCATTGCTTTACGCAGCTTCGGATTTAACGCCGAAGATGGAGATTCCTCGATCAGCTTCTGATGATTCCTCTGGATCGAACAGTCCCGCTCTCCCAGATGCACTACATTTCCATGCTTGTCTGCCAGAATCTGAAATTCAATATGACGCGGATGCTCAATAAAATGTTCGATATACATGGCATCATCACCAAAGGCATTTTTTGCCTCACTCTGAGCCGTCAGAAATGCGGACTCAAATTCCTCCTCTGAATATGCGGTGCGCATTCCTTTTCCGCCGCCTCCAAGCGCTGCTTTGATCATCACCGGATATCCCACTTCCCCGGCAATTCGTTTCCCGTGCTCTGCTTCGTATATACATTCACTGCATCCGGGAATAACCGGTACATTGGCTGCTTCCATAGTCTGCCTGGCAATCGATTTATTTCCCAGTTTTTGAATCACAGAAGAAGACGGTCCGATAAAGATGATTCCACATTTTTCACAAAGCTCTGCAAATCTGCTGTTTTCTGACAGAAATCCAAATCCCGGATGGATCGCATCTGCACCGGATGTCAGCGTGGCACTTAATATATTTTCCATACTCAGATAGCTTTGTGCAGACGGCGCCGGACCGATACACACTGCCTCATCCGCCAGCTGTGTATGCAGTGCTTCTTTGTCTGCCTCTGAATAAACAGCCACAGTCAGAATGCCCATCTCCCGGCATGCCCGAATGATCCGGACTGCAATCTCACCTCTGTTTGCAATCAATATTTTTTCTATCATCTCTACTCACCTACCATAAATGTCAGCTGTGCACTGGCTACCACGTTTCCATTCACAGATGCCACTGCTTCCCCGACTCCTACCGGCCCTTTGCGTTTGATGATCTTTGTCTCCAGCTTCAGTTTGTCTCCCGGAAATACCATTCCTTTAAATCTGCAGTTCTGCACGCCTCCGAAAAATGCGATCTTCCCCTGATTTTCCGGAACACTTAAGATCGCGACTGCACCGACCTGCGCCAGAGCTTCTAAAATCAGCACTCCCGGCATCACTGCTTTCTTTGGAAAGTGTCCCCGGAAAAACTCTTCCCGATAAGTCACACACTTGTAACCAACTGCAAATTCTCCGGGTTCAAAATCTTCAATCGCATCCACAAGTAAAAACGGATGTCTGTGAGGAATGATTTCCTGTATCTGTTCAATGTTCAATGCTTTCATATTCTGCACCTGCCTATCTCACGATAAAAAGCGGCTGTCCGTATTCTACCGGCGCTCCGTTTTCTACCAGTATTTCTTCTATCGTTCCGTCAAACTCACTTTCAATCTCATTCATCAGCTTCATTGCTTCCACGATTGCCAGAATCTTTCCTTTCTGTACCTGCTCTCCCACCTGTACAAACGGATCTGCATCCTCTGCCGGTGATGCATAGAAGGTTCCTACCAGAGGCGACTTGATGACATTTCCCTCTCTGCTTTTTACAGATTCCCGCGGCTGCTCAAGTACGTTGTCCGACACAGACTCACTTTGCTCTGCAAGTCTGACTTCCCCTTTTTCTTTTTTTAAAGAAATCTTAAAGTCTCCTTCTTCATATTTGAATTCTCCGAGATTCGAGGATGAGACTGTCTGGATCAGTTCTACCAACTGCTCAAATTTCATATTATCTACACTACCCTTCATATTTTTTCAGCAACAGTGACGCATTGTGTCCTCCAAACCCTAGAGAATTCGTCAGCGCATATGTGATCTCTTTTTCAACCGGTGCGCCGATCGCATAATCCAGACTGCACTCTTCCTCTGTCTCTTTGGTTCCCATGGTCTGGTGGATGAATCCATCCTGGATACTTTTCACGCATGTAACAAATTCCACCCCGCCGGCTGCTCCCAGAAGATGTCCGATGATCGATTTTGTAGAATTGACAACAACCTGATCTGCCGCTTCTCCCAGTGCATACCGGATTGCTCTTGTCTCATACAGATCATTGTGATGGGTACTCGTTCCATGTGCATTGATGTAATCGATCTGCTCCGGCTGTGCGCCTGCCTCTTCCATCGCAAGCTTCATCGCCATCCCGGCTCCCTCTCCATTTTCTGCCGGAGACGTAATATGGTACGCATCTCCCGTTGCCCCGTATCCGACAACTTCTGCGTAAATTCTGGCTCCCCGCTTCTTCGCATGCTCCAGTTCTTCCAGCATTACGATCCCGGCTCCCTCTCCTAACACAAATCCATTTCTGTCTTTGTCAAAAGGAATGGAGGCTCTCTTAGGATCCTCAGAATCCGAAAGTGCCGTCAGCGCCGTAAATCCTGCCACGCCGCTTGGGCAGATACAGCTTTCTGCACCTCCTGCCACGCAGAGATCCAGATCTCCATATGCAATCGCACGAAATCCGTCTCCGATACAGTGGGTTCCTGATGCGCATGCTGTCACAACACTGGTACATTTTCCTTTGAATCCCAGCTGAATGGAAACATTTCCTGCTGCCATATTGGAGATCATCAGCGGAACCATCAGAGGATTCACTCTGGATGGCCCTTTCTGCAGAATTTTTTCGTAATTTGTCTCCACAGCCTGAAGGCTTCCAATCCCTGAACCAACGATCACCCCCGCCCGATACGGGTTCTCCTGACTCATATCAATTTTCGCATCTTCAAAGGCTTCCTTTGCCGCGGCTACTGCATACTGGGCGAACGGCTCCATTCTCTTCGCTGCTTTGAAATCCATCCGCTCTTTTGCCGAAAATCCTTTCACCTCTGCCGCCAGTTTTACCTTGTATTCTGAAGTATCAAACTTTGTGATGGGACCGATTCCCACCTTTCCTTCCCGCACACTGCTCCAGAACTCCTCCACTGTGTTTCCCACAGGTGTCACTGCTCCAAGCCCGGTCACTACCACTCTTCTTTTCATACTGTTCTCCTTTTCTACATTGCCATACCGCCATCCACATTCAATACCTGTCCGGTGATATATCCTGCTTTGTCTGATGCAAGAAACCAGACCGCTTCTGCCACATCTTCCGGATTTCCAAAACTCCCCAGCGGAATCTGACTTTTTGCATGATTCTGCACCTGTTCAGAAAGAACTTCTGTCATTTCTGTTTTGATAAATCCTGGAGCCACTGCATTGACTGTAATTCCTCTGGAGGCGAGTTCTCTTGCCGCAGATTTGGTCAGCCCGATCACACCTGCTTTGGATGCACTGTAGTTTGCCTGTCCTGCATTTCCCAGAATACCGGATACTGAAGAAATATTGATGATCCGCCCCGCCTTCTGACGAAGCATCTGCCTGGATGCAAACCGGATTCCGTTAAAGGTTCCCTTTAAATTCGTCTGAAGTACCGCATCATAATCGGATTCCGTCATTTTCATGAGCAGTCCGTCTCGCGTGATCCCTGCATTGTTAACCAGAATATCCAGTCTTCCATAAGTTTCTATCACATCTTTAAAAAATGCTTCACAGGCAGAAAAATCAGAAACATCACATCCATAGATTCCTGCATTTCCCCCTTGTTCTTTAATTGTTTGCTGCACCTGTTTTGCCTGTTCTTCATTGCCACGGTAATTGATGACAACAAAAACGCCCTCTTCTGCCAGTTTTTCTGCAATTGCTCTTCCTATTCCACGGGAAGCTCCTGTTACGACCGCCACTTTCTGTTCTAACATAATTCTTTTCCTGCTTTCTCAATATCTTCCCATGTGGAAACCTGATATACCTTCACATCACGGTTGATCTTCCGTAAAAATCCGGATAACGTACGTCCTGGTCCAATCTCTACAAAGGTATCCACACCCTGTCTGATCATCTCTTCCACACTCTGCTGCCAGCGAACCGGTGCTGCGATCTGCTGTATAAGCAATTCTTTTGTTTCCTCAATATCGGAAACATACTGCCCGCTCACATTCGTCACATACGGGATCTGAAGGGGTGAAAATTCAATCTGATCCAGTACCTCTTTTAACTGTCCTGCCGCTTCCTGTAACATCGGAGAATGAAATGGACCACTGACGTTTAACGGAAGTACCCGTTTTGCTCCTGCATCCTTTAAAACTGCCCCTGCCTGCTCTACACTTTCTTTCCATCCGGTGATCACAATCTGCCCCGGACAGTTATAGTTTGCAATACTCACTCCTTCAATCCCAGCGATCGCGGCTTCAATCTTTTCGGCATCCAGGCCAAGTACCGCAGCCATCGCGCCTTTTCCATCCGGAACGGCGTTCTGCATCAAAATGCCTCTCTTTCGAACTGCCAGGATCGCATCCTCGATCTGCATCCCTCCTGCCGAAGCAATGGCACAATACTCTCCCAGACTCAACCCTGCCGTTACATCCGGCTTCACACCGGATGTACGCAGCACCTGCTCCATTGCCATACAGACCGTAACAAGTGCTGCCTGGGTATATTCCGTCTGATGAAGATTTTCATTTTCCTCAAAACACAAGGATTTCATATCCAGCTTCAGAAGCCCGGATGATCGGTCAATGATATTTCTCGCAATCTCGCTGTGTTCGTAAAAATCTTTTCCCATTCCGGCTGTCTGCGCTCCCTGTCCGGGAAACATAAATGCTATTTTACTCATGCTTGGAAACTCCTTTTAACAATTTTTCTGCCTGCTCGGTGAGATTCTGTATGATCTCCTCACAGGAAAGTATCTCTTTTACCATTGCCGCAGACTGGCCTGCCATCACACTTCCATTTGTCACATCTCCGTCCACAACCGCTTTTCTAAGCCCCCCCAGCGTCAAAAGCTCCAGTTCTTCAAACGGAACCCCCGCCTGTTCTTTTTCCAGGTATATTTTTGTCATCTGATTGCGAAGCGCACGAACCGGATGCCCAGTGCTTCGTCCGGTGACTCTGGAATCAATATCTCTGGCTTTTATAATACAGTTTTTATAGTTTTCGTGAACCTGTGCTTCTCTGGATGCCACAAACCTGGTACCAATCTGTACCCCTTCTGCTCCTAGCATGAATGCCGCAGCCATCCCCCGTCCGTCTGCAATTCCACCGGCCGCAATGACCGGTACATTCACCGCATCGACTACCTGAGGTACCAGCACCATGGTCGTATTCTCGCCGATATGCCCGCCTGCTTCTGTGCCTTCTGCCACCAGTGCATCTGCTCCGCACCGCTCCATCCGCTTCGCAAGGGCAACAGACGCAACCACCGGAATCACTTTGATTCCAGCCTCTTTCCAGAGACTCATATATTTTTCCGGCGAACCCGCTCCCGTTGTCACAACCGGAACTTTTTCTTCTGCCACCAGCTCTGCCACTTCTTTCGCATAAGGGCTCATCAGCATAATATTGACGCCAAACGGCTTGTCGGTTCTTCTTTTCACTTCCTGAATCTGAGCGCGCACCCACTCGGCAGGCGCACTGGCTGCTCCGATGATCCCAAGCCCTCCGGCATTCGAAACTGCCACTGCCAGATGACTCTCCGCAACCCAGGCCATACCTCCCTGTACAACAGGAGATTCAATCCCCAAAAGTGTGGTAATCTTTGTCTTCATGCCAGTATCCTTCCTTCTATTTGTGTGCTTCCAGATATTTTACAACGTCTCCTACTGTCTGGATCTGCTCCAGATCTTCCGACGGAATCTCTACCTCAAATGCTTCTTCAAACGCCATCACCATTTCAAACAGATCCAGAGAATCTGCTCCCAGATCTTCTTTAAAGGATGTCTCCTCTGTAATTGTTCCTGCGTCTGCTCCTAATGATTCTGCTGTAATTTCTTTGATTTTTTCTAACATAATTTTCTTCCTTTCTTTTACCATTCCAACAGACTTCCCGCCCAGGAAAGTCCTGCTCCAAATCCTGCAAGCACCAGCTTATCTCCCTTTTTGAGCAATCCTTTTTTGTTCCACTCATCCAGAAGAATGGGAATACTTGCCGCTGAGGTGTTTCCGTATTCCTGCAAGTTCATAGGAAATCTCGAAATATCCACTCCGGTCCGCTTTGCCGCAGCCTCAATAATCCTTCTGTTCGCCTGATGTAAAAAGAAATACGAAATTTCTTCTTTTTGGATTCTGGCTTTTTCAAGCAGCTCTTCCACAATTTCCGGCACCCTCCTGACTGCAAATTTAAATACGCTTTGTCCGTCCATCTGAATATACGCTGCCTTTGCTTCATCCGGATGATCCCAGTTTTTTCTGTGCCGGCTGCATCCTGTCAGGACATCTCCTTTTGCACCGTCCGAATGAGCAGCCTGTACAAACAGACCTCCCTTCGATTCGCGAAGCACCACAGCTCCGGCCCCGTCCCCGAACAAAATGCAGGTACTTCTGTCACTCCAGTCCACCATATGTGACATACTGTCCACACCAATCACCAGCACTGTCCTGTAAATTCCTGCCTGAATGTACGCCTGTGCAGTCTGAAGCGCAAACAAAAATCCACTGCACGCCGCATTCAGATCAAATCCCGCCGCATGCTCTGCATGAATCTCTCTTTGTACCTCACATGCCGTGCATGGAAAAACATTCTCGGGTGTGGAGGTTGCCACCAGGATCAGATCCACATCCTCCGCCGGGATGTCTGACTGTGCAAGTGCTCTTTTCGCCGCCTCTGCCGCCATATACGAAGTCGTCTCATTCTCTGCAAGATGTCTTCTTGCAATTCCTGTCCGCTCGCGAATCCAGGCGTCATTCGTATCCACCAGATTTGCCAGCTCGTCATTTTCTACAATTCTGGCCGGCACATAGGAGCCGGTTCCGCATATTCTTCCCGTCATCTTTCTTCTCCATTATTTTTGTTTCAAAATATTTTTATTTTAAAATACTTTGATAATCAAACTATATCACAAAAAAGAAATTTGTCAATCCTGTTTTTTCATTTTTAACAGTAACCAATAAACTGTCTCTCTCCCCTTTTCAAATTGAAAACAATTGTAATATTTCCACGCATACCGTATAATAGCCCTTGGTATTTTCTGCGCATTGCAAGCAGCGTTTGCCCTGAAAAACAGGGCTGCAAGCAACTCTTGCTTGCTAAAAAACGGCAATTCATTTACAGTGATTACAAATTCAAGCGAACATGGGAGGTATCTATCGTGGATTTTGGAAAACAAATCAAACAAATGCGATTGGAAAGGAAATTGACTCAAGAGCAATTAGCAAATCAGCTGGGTGTTTCAAGGCAAGCTGTTTCCAATTGGGAAAACAATAAAAATCTGCCTGACCTGGAATTGATCATCGCAATTTCAAAGCTATTTTCCGTTTCACTTGATGATCTGATATTAGGAGGAAATACAATGAACAATTTAACCGAAAAACTAATCAAAGATGGAAGCGAAACAAGAAGAGCAAAAATGAATCTAATTTCTATTGCCATTGGCGGAATCTTCCTTTGCTTTGGAATCTCCTGTATTTTTCTAAAAGCTGTGTCAGTAGAATATATTGATACACAGGGGATTTTACATGAAAACTTTTTCTTACTGCCTGTTGGATTTTTATGTTTATTCTGCGGTTTTATCACATTTCTTACAATCGGCATAAGAAATATCTTCTGCAGAATAAAAAAGAAATTTCGTTCTTAGATACAGGAAGGCTGTGACTCCAAACAAGTCACAGCCTTATTACGTTAAAATCTTTCTTCCTAATCCGATCCATACACCCATACACTTCCAGTTCATAAATTCTGACTGCAATATCGGATCCCTGGGTCGGTTTTTCAATGGTTGCTCCATCTTGCACACAAAAATTTTTTGCCCTATAATAAAATGTAAACATTTTCAGGAAGGGGATTTATATGAATTCGATACAAAAAGAAAATCCGCTGGGTTATGAAAAACTGCCAAGGCTGCTGAAATCTTTTGCAGTCCCAAGCATTATCGCAATGCTTGTCAGTTCTTTGTATAACATCGTAGACCAGGTATTTATCGGCCAGGGAGTCGGCTATCTCGGTAATGCAGCTACTAATGTTGCGTTTCCTCTGACCACCATCTCTCTTGCCATCGCACTTCTGATCGGCATCGGAAGCGCTTCACTGTTTTCCCTGAATCTGGGAGCCGGCGAAAAAGAGGACGCCGCACAGGTCGTAGGGACTGCATTTACGATGATGCTTGTCTTTGGTGTGATCTACGCCGTACTGATCGAGATTTTTCTCGTTCCGCTGCTCACCGCATTCGGTGCAACAGCTGAAATCATGCCATATGCCAAAGAATACACCCGGATCACCGCAATCGGTATGCCGTTTCTGATTGTCAACAATGGGATGAGCAACCTTGCCCGGGCAGACGGAAGTCCGAAATTTTCCATGACCTGTATGCTGATCGGTGCGATCATTAACACCATACTGGATCCGGTCTTTATTTTTATCTTTAAACTGGGAGTTGCAGGCGCTGCGTGGGCAACGATTATCGGACAGATTGTATCCTGTCTGGTTGCCGTCAGCTATTTAAAGCGATTCCGAAATGTGGAACTAAAAGCGCATTATTTCCGGCTTCACAGAAAGCTTTGTTTAAAAATTGCTTCCCTCGGCATGAGCAACAGTTTAAATCAGGTAGCGCTCACATTTGTACAGATCGTACTGAATAATTCACTGACCTATTACGGAGCACTTTCTCCTTACGGAAAAGAAATCCCTCTGGCAGCCTGTGGAATTGTTATGAAAACAAATGCGATCCTGCTGGCAGTCATCATCGGAATCTCTCAGGGCTCCCAGCCAATCATCGGGTTCAACTACGGTGCAAAACAGTATGATCGTGTCCGCGGCGTTTATAAACTGGCAATCCAGTGTAATCTGGTCATATCTCTGATTGGATTTCTTTTGTTCCAGCTATGTCCACGCCAGATTATCTCCCTGTTCGGAACGGGAGATGCTCTTTATTTTGAGTTTGCCGTCAAATTTATGCGGATCTTCCTGTTTATGGTCCTCTTAAACGGCGTACAGTTATTATCATCCAATTTCTTTGCTGCAATCGGAAAACCAGTCAAAGGAATGCTGCTCTCCCTCACCCGTCAGGTTTTCTTCCTGATACCGCTGCTTTTCATTCTTCCGCTGTTTTGGGGAATCGACGGAATTATGTATGCGGGACCGGCAGCTGATGCCATTGCGTTCCTTACTTCTGTGTTCTTGATCTCACACGAAATGAAGAAGATGAAACTGGCAGAAATAGCTAAATAATATGAATAATTCAAAAAAATAAAAAAATTTAGATTTTTTTGAATTTAGGGGTTTACAAATCGATTCCACTATGGTATTATACATCTTGTCAGGCGGACAGCCGACAAGAAACGCGGAAGTGGCGGAATGGCAGACGCGCTAGATTCAGGTTCTAGTGGGAGTTAATCCTGTGAGAGTTCAAGTCTCTTCTTCCGCACTAGATGAAAGACATTCGAGAGATCGAATGTCTTTTTTGTAATTTACAGATTTACTATTTTTCAATCTTTCCACTTCATCTCGCATTGTACCTTCTATTATCTTGTACCCGGTTTGATTCCTGACTTATTTTTCAATAAATTTCGGTACAAAAGCAAGCTCACAATTGTTGCAATCATTTCGGTGGTTATAAATGTATACCAAACATACTTCAATCCTGCAAAGTGGAAAATCCATACCAAAGGAACCAGCAGAAAAACCTGCTGTAATACCGTTATTGTAAGACTGTCTCTCCCTCTTTCAACACCTTGATAATAAACCGTGAACATCATTACCAGACCTGCGGGTATGAAGCTGCTGCATATAACCGGAAGCGCATAACTGCCTATCTGCATAATCTGTCTGCTGTCCGAAAATATGGAAAGTAACTGGCGTGGAAATAGTACAAATATGACCGTAGCTGCAAGAATCAATTGTTGAATATTTCAATACATCTTTGACACGTTCTTCTTTTCCTGCGCCATAGTTAAAACTGATAACAGGCAATATTACCTGCTGCAATCCCATTAACGAAATAAAGAAAAATGTCTGCAGCTTATAATAAATACCCAGCACAGTAACAGCGTCCTCTGTAAATTGTTTTAATATCAAATTCAGCCCAACGATATAAAGCGTATAGAGCGATTGCATTACAATAGACGGCATACCAAACAAGCCGAAAATCAATATTGGGTCAAATATAACATTGATAGCAGCGCCTGCTATTTGCGCCAGCATAGGTGTAAACATATTTCCCTTTGCCTGTAATATTTTTGTGCAGTTTGCTTCCAGAAATTGTCCAATAGAGCCAATAAAAATAATCTGCGCATACTGTATTCCCTGTGTGCGTACGGACACCAAATCGGAAGATATCATATAATACGAATGAATCAGGCTAAGTCCGATCACGCAAAAAAAGAGATAATTAAACAATCCTAAAAAGAGACCGTTTTTAATAAGCATACTCTGACTTTTTGTATCCCCTGTACCGTCCATTCGTGAAATAAGAATATTCATTCCTGTGCCTGTTCCTGCAGCAAGGGCAGTCATTAAAAGTTGAATCGGAAAAATAATGGATAGCGCTGTCAAACCCGCAGCCGAATACCTTGCTACAAAATAGCTGTCAACAATATTGTAAACAGACTGAATCAACAATGCCAACATAACTGGCGGCGACAATCGCAACAGAAGTTTAATAATAGGTGTTTCCTTCATGCTTTTCCCTCCCTTCATAAGGATAAAGCATGGAGTTACTACACGGTCAAGCGTTTTTTCTTTTTAAGTGCACTTTTACTTCGCAATAATAGTCTGAAATATATTCAAACAACTGTAACCCTAATTCTTCGGTCAAAATAGCATCTATTGTTTCTCCGTGTTCCTGTAACCATTTTATCAAAGGCGAAAAATCAGCACGTTCATTTTGAATATGTAAATTGAACACCACATACATTCCACAGGGTAAGGTATATAAGTTCTCTGCGGGTATATTTTCATAGTTGCCGCCCTCTATTTTTAAATATTCTCTGCATTTAGCAAACTCTCCTGCGTTGATTTTCTCAGCATCCAGTACATAACCGTATTTCCTGCGAATTGACGGGGCATTTTTCAATTCATCTTTCACGACCTCCTGTAAATTTGCATGATATGATTTCTCGTTCCGTTTCAGATTTCCTACAATGACTGTTTCACTGTCAAACCATTTCTTTTCAATCACCATCGGAGCCTTCCGGCTTATGATATTACGGTTTTCTTCGCCATACCACAAGATATCTTCCGCTACCTGTTGATAATAATTGCTCAGTCTTAATGCCTCTTCCCTGTATTCCATGAGAAGTTCTACAATTTTTGTATTATCTCGAAATGATAATATTTGTTTCACCTTTTCTAAAGGAATACTTAGTTTCCGACAGGTAGTAATAATATCAAGCTGCCACAGATTCCAGAGTGAATAATATCTATATTGATTTTCCGAGTCTATATAATCCGGTATAAGCAGACCGGTTTTGGTATAAAAATGCAGCGTATCTTTTGAAATGCCTGTGATTTTGCTCACTTCGCCTATTTGGTAATATTCTCCTTTCACCATTAGCCTCCTCCTGTTTTTATAAAACATTGTACCACACAAACACTGCAAAACCAGAATTTTATAAAAAGAGGGTACCACACGATCATCAAATCTGATAATCGCGTGATACCTGCCGTTGCATCCACCGCAATGTACAGTCTAAGGTATAAGGCTCTGGCTGGTCAGTAAAGCTTCTTGAAACTATCGTAACAGAAGCGGCAATATAGAAAAGCGGTAGACAAGGTACTTGTCGCTGGCTCTGATACGGTGTCCTTTGTTCCAAATCATACGCATAAATTAATCACTCCTTTCTGGGTACGAAAAAAGCAGTCAATCCTAAGACTAACTGCTTAATCAACACTACCGTGTAAATTTTACTGTTTCTTTTCTTCTTTTTTATCTTTTTTATTCTTTCTATCCCACCAAGTACCTGCTAATGAACAACTTCCGCCCATAACTATAAAGACAATCATAATAAGCCAAAATTCCATGATTTTTCCTCCCTTTTAATTTGTTAGATGCTGGCAAACAAAAATGACAACAAAACATATAATAAGTGCGATTATACCTGCAATGAATGCAAATATGATTTTTTGATAATTTCTTTTTCCTATTTCTTGTTGTGTTTCATCATGTGTTAATTGCTTTCCGTCAATAAATGCCAAAATTTCTTTATAGGTTTGAATATCATGGATCTTTTTAAATTTTTCAATCTTACTTGCCGTATAGAGCGTTATTACGAACAAGCATAACCAGATAATAACTCCTATATTCCCCTTAATACTAAATAAAGGATAGGCACTTACGGCTACGACTATCAATTCAATTAGGAAAACTACACTTATCACATTAAACTTTTTAATTGTTTCTTTTTCTACAATCTCCCTCATCTCCTTTATATCTTCTTTTATAAAATTATCTAAAGACACATTGAAGATATTAGATAAAGTAATTAAACTTTTAACATCTGGACAACTTTTATTTGTTTCCCAGTTAGAAATTGTTTGTCTTGAAACAAATATTTTAAGAGCCAGTTCTTCTTGAGAAATTTTTTGTTGTTCCCTAAATTTCTTGATTTGTAATCCAATATCCATCTTGAATCTTCTCCTTTATTGTATATGAATATAGCTATTTTGTCTGTCAAAAGCCTTTGACATTGCCTTTTTTCCCTTGTCAAAATAGTTTTACATGGTTTAAAACAGAACTTTTCAACTAATTATATCGGTTCCATATATAAGTTACAAGAAAAATATTCTAACGCCAGTTGCAAGAGTTGAGAAGCCCGTACACAATCGTTTTAACATCTTTTTCATAAATCTAATGTGCCTTTCATTTTGGGTAATAAAAAGGGGCTATCGATTCATCTATTTCTCGGCAGCCCCTTTTACGTAATAAGAAACGATGGAGTTTTCAAGAGGAAAAATGAATTTCAACTTTCTCTTTTTAAATAATCGTGCTATAATGCAGAAAAGCATAAAAATTCTGGTTTTCTAAGCGGAACCATACCGCATCTTTTATTCTTATAGCATATCGGAAGATCTCTATGCTTTGATTTCAATCTAAAACAGCAGAGAGGTTTTGAGAGAAAGATGCCGTATTGGAAAGCCTCCTGCAGCTATTTTCATTCAAGGAGGTATTTATATGAACCAGACAACACAGATGCAGACCGTAAACAGACTGTACAAATCGAGGATCTTTGCCATGCTCTACAGTGACAGGAAAGATCTGCTCGATCTGTACAATGCGGTCAGCGGAAAGCATTACGAAGATCCGGAATTGCTGGAAATCAATACATTAGAAAATGCGATTTACATGTCGATGCATAATGATCTGTCCTTTCTTATTGATTCCAGACTTTCCCTGTACGAGCATCAGTCCACCTACAGTCCCAACCTGCCCTTGCGGTATTTGTTTTATATCTCGGATTTGTATTCCGGGATGACAAAAGATGAAAACCTGTATGGTACGAAAAGGATTCAGATCCCGACCCCGCAGTTTGTGATCTTTTACAATGGAAGTCAGGAGCAGCCGGATCGAAAAATTTTAAGATTGTCTGATGCGTATTGCGTCAAAGAAGAAGATCCGGCATTGGAGCTGACTGCGGTGATGCTGAACATCAACCGCGGACATAATGAAAAGTTGAAGGAAATGTGCAAATCTCTGAAGGATTACTCCGAATATACCGCAAGAGTGCGGGAGTACGCCCAGGTAAAGCCGGTGGAAGAAGCAGTGGAACAGGCAATCAGTGAGTGTATTCAGAAAGGGATTCTTTCAGAGTTTTTGAAACAAAACAGAGCGGAGGCGAAACAAGTGAGTATTTATGAATATGATGAGGAAAAACATATGCGTCAGGAGCGGGAAGCGTCCTGGGAAGAGGGCAGAGAGGTTGGACGAGAAGAGGGACGAGTACAAGGGAGAGAAGAGGGAAAATTCGAAGGGAAATTTGAGCTTCTTAGAATGCAGATTCAAAAGAAACTGGTAAAAGGAAAATCTATTTCTGAGATTTCAGAGGAACTTGAAGAAGAGGAAGATGTTATTGCAGAGATAATCCGAGAGATGGGAGAAGAGAAGGCAACGGGCAAAGAAGAACAATAGAAAATGCATATTTGGGGCTGTCGAGAAATAGATCGTTCTAAATAGGGGGCAGATGTGACTCGCACGAGTTGCATCTGCCCCCAAAACTTTCCCATAAAATGAATACGCATGAAATATGATATTCCACATACCGACAGCCCCGGAAATGGAAAAGGAACGTCATTTTAGGCGTTCCATAATCTATCAGTTATTCAATTTTTTCTTGTTTCAATACTGATGTGCTGTACCATATCTTTGCATATTCAGGAAAACTTGCGTATCAAGGCTCATTCAATGGTAGTAATTTATCGGATAATCAGATTTTTATTGTGTTTTTTTGTAAAAACTTTATTCCGCCTCAGAAATCTCTGTTAACGCTTTCATTTGAAGAATCCCCTCTTCCAACTGACGTTTGGATTCCATCAGCCATTTATAGTTCTCTTCATTTCCGATAAGATGCACATTTTCCTTCAATTCTGTATCATTGACTGCTAACATTGCCTCCACCTCCTATGATAAAACGTACAATTCTCTATACTCATATTATGGTATACGGCATTTTACAAAGTCAATACAAAAAGGAAATATCTTATTTTTTAATCTCTTCCGCTGCTGCTCACTTTTTTGCGTCATCCTTAAGAATGATGATCTGACTCTCTGTTCGTATTCCTTCTGACCTTGCTCTGGATATCTCATAATTGACGATCGTGTTGACAACCGCATTTCCACAGTTCACATACTGGTATAATTCCACACTCTTTGACATACTGCTGTTCAAAAATTCCTCTAACTTGTGATACTCCTTCTTTTCCAGCAACGCTCTCATATATGCATCGTGATTTTTAATTTCATGGCGTACTGCACTCATTTCCTGATAAATATTTTTCGTAACAGTATACATCTCCCTGTCCAGTTCCGCTTTCTGCTGCATTGCCAGCAGTTCTACATTTTCCGTATATTCTTTGGATATCACATAGAGCATATAATATGCCAAAAGTTCCAGTACCAGAAATCCACTGCTGATCAGCATGTTATAAAGCCGGATATCCTGCATTCTGTCATCTGCCATCCAGTCATAAACAATCTGAGATGCCCCTGCCACTGAAGAGATCACAAGCATCAGCGCCACTCCATACCCCGGTTCAAATGAGAATTTTTCTGCGGAAAACCGTTTCAGATACCATCCCATAAATACAAACAGCAGAATATTGACGATTGTTGTGATTCCCATATATCTATATGACGGAAACCCCAAGTGCACTGATCAGATCTCCCCACGGTTCCGAAATTACAATATTTAAAAATGCTGCAGAATAAAACACACTTCCCATGATCACTCTGGTAGAATACCTGTATTTACTTCGAATCCCTGCATATAGCACGATATATATCAGAAGCAGCAGCCAGTTTTTATGAGTTTCTCCTACTGTCATGTAGATAAAACCATTCATCAGAAACAGACTGATGACAGCAAGTATGATCTCTCCCGTTTTCTTTGCAACCCCTTCTGCCGTAAATCGAATCGGGTTCATCATCAGCACAACTACTGCCGCATATACTGCCTGTGTGATGACATAAGATTCCCCCATACACTTTTTCTAAAAAATAAACATTGAAATACTCTGCCATATTTTCCTCTCTTCCATACTCACCTTTATTCACATAATATAGACCTATTGTGCATATTTTTCAACAAATTTCATAAAAAGAGGGTATCACACGATCATCAAATCTGATGCTCGTGTGATACCCTCGCTCTCTATGTGCTCCTCTATTCTATCACAAACTCATAGACAATATCCTTTTGTGCACTGATGCGATACGGATCTTCCACATCACTGCCCCAACTGTCAATACCACCTACTCCACGTACTGATCCGCAGATGCAGACTACGGTTCTCCGCGGCAATGGAAGTTCTTCCTGATGCGTTGCATTTTCCAACTCTTCTGACGTATATGGGAGACAGGAAAATCCAAACTTTTCGCCGCATGCACGAAACGTAAGGCCGAATGCTTCTTCTGATGGATCCGAATTATTCAGCGTATCCTTTCGATATATCGTAACATATTCTGTCTCCATATGCATCCCGCATTCCTGGGGAACCAGATATGGCGTGACCGGAAGACCTTCCACTTCATATCTTCCATAAATTCCTCCCGCCATTCTGTCCGGATATGTTTCTCCTGACAGACCCTCATAGCAATATCCGACTGCCTTTGTCGGCATAATAAACCGCATTCCAAATACCGGCAGTTCCGGCAGTCCTTCTTTTCCATGATAATGAACCAAAACATGTATTTTCCCATCTGCATGGACTGTATAGCTTACATCCACTGTAGTCGTAGGAACTGTGATGGTTTCATAGGTATATGTAAGCACCGCCTCCTGTACATATTCCTGATTGCTGTACACATTATTTTCCGGAGCATTGTGATTTTCTACCGCTTCTCCATCTGCCAAAAGCCGGAAACCGATACACTTTCGAAACTGATCTGCCCCCAGCCACATTCCTGATCTTAAAGGGAATCCGTTTCCTCTGTCATTATCCGTAGTCGCTCTCCAGAATGTGGGATACGGAGTTCGATACAGCCATTCTTTTCCTGCTTTTACAAGGGATTCCATTCCCCCTGTCTGTTTTGAAATACTCCTTCGTAATGAACGAGACGCCCCGGGTCTCTCTTTTTATAATACGCATTCATTTCTTTGAGTACCTCTCCTGCATAGGATTCATTTCCAAGAGACCAGAATAACACAGATGTATGATTTTTAAACATTTCAAAATTCGATTTTTCCCGATCCAAAACAACATCCTGCCAAAGCTCCACACTTCCCGGTACATTCCAGGACGGCTCAACCGATCCCATCTTCTGCCAGGATCCGTGACTTTCCAGATTTACCTCTGCCATCACATAAATTCCAGCTTCATCGCAGCGATAATACCAGGTTGTACGATCCGGATAATGACAGGTACGAACCGCATTGATATTGTTGCGTTTCATACATTCAATATCATAAATCTCATCGTTCTCTGAAATACATCTTCCACTTTTTGCATTCCACTCATGTCGGTTCACACCGTTTATGATCAGCCGTCTTCCATTTAGTTTTATTTTTCCATCCTCAATGCAAATCATTCGAAATCCCACCTGATAAGGAATTATCTCTATGAGATCTCCCTGTCCGTCAAAGATTCGGATTTCCACCTGATACAGCTTCGGATCATCACAATTCCAGAGTTGTACAGGTTCGCTGATCGTAAGATCTGCTCTGAAACTTTCTGATACGGAAACTTCTTCTTTTGCAATCATCTGATGACCATCCAACAGACATATCTCTGCTCTGGCATCCGCATAGGATGCGGTCTTTCCCTTTGTTGTTTTCAGTTCTATTTCCATCGACGCCTGTCTGCCGTCCAGTGCACACTTTGGACGAATCCACAGATCAGACACATGTATATCCGGCAGTCCATATAAATTTACATCTCTGAACAATCCAAAGAATCGGAAAAAGTCCTGGTCTTCCAGAAAAGCCGCCGTACTTCGTTTATGTACCTCCACACACAGACGATTTCCGGTTTCTTTTACATACGGTGTAATGTCAAATTCAGACACGGTAAAGCTGTCCTCCGCATATCCCACAAACTCACCGTTTATCCATACGTAAATTGCCTGCTCTGCCCCTTCAAAACTTAAGATCACCCTTTTTCCGATCAAGGCTTCCTCCAGATCAAAAAAACGGACATAAGAACCTGTGGGATTATAAGAAGCTTCGCTGAACATCCCCTCTCCGATATGATTGCACGTCCCCGCAGGTCGGCGATATTCATGTCCTTCCCAGGGATACATGGTGTTGATATAATGAATTTTGTCATATCCCGCCAGCTCTATATGCTGCGGAACCTGAATTTCATCAAATTCAGAAATATCATAGTCATTTTCATAAAAGGAAACCGGACGTTTTTTTGCATTCACTGAATATTGAAATTTCCAGATTCCATTCAATGGCTGTTTTAATGTTTCCTGTTTGTCCTGATACGATTTTTCACTTTCAAAAAATCTGTGGTCACTGTTTTCATCATAATCTCAATGGTCTGATTCGTCAATAGCCTCTCCTCCTGTCCCTTCATCCAAAAAAAGAACCCCGTCTCCGGGATTCTTCTTCCACTTTTATTCTAAATATAGCCGCCGTATCCTCCGCCGCTGTATCCTCCACAGCACAAGCCGCTTCCGCCGCAGCACAGATTGCACATCATATTTGCAATACACAGCTTCATACACCAGTCTCCGCCTACAGAACTTGGATATCCATACATACTCTGTCTCTGCTGATACCAGCCTCCGCCGCCCTGCAGCCGCTGCAGAAGCATCTGATACTGCATGTTCTGCGGCTCCAGCCGGACTGCTTCTTTTGCATGTTCCAGCGCCGTCACGTTATTGCCCGCACCGGAGTTTGCCGATGCACTGTAGAAATACCACAGCGCTCCACGCTCTTTGATACTGTTTAATACATTGAGCGCCTCCGTATAATGTCCGCTCTGAATATAGTTTGCAGCCGCTCTTAAGTACTGGCTGTTCTCATCCCCGGCATCTGTTCTCTGCTGATTCTGATACCAGCCGCCATATCCCGCGCTGCTTCCCGCTCCGGAGGAAGATCCACGGGAACGCTCATCCATGATCTGCTGATATGCCTGCTGTACTTCTTTAAACTTCACTTCCGCTTCTTCTTTCAGCGGATTATTAATATTGGCATCCGGATGATACTTTCTGCTCAGTGCCCGGTACGCCTTTTTGATTTCTTCGTCAGAAGCATCTTGTGATACTCCCAACACATGATATGGATCTGTCATTGTCCTTTGTCTGCTCCCCTTTATGTTCTATCCCTTTATGTAATCTCAGCTCTTCTTGATAAATGTTGTCCCGCACTTCGGACAGCGGATCTCTATCTTGCCTTTGCCTCTCGGAATCCGGATTTTCTGCTTGCATCCCGGACAGGTATAAATATGATAATCCTTTCTCTGCGCCATCAGATTTTTCTGACTTTTGAAAAATCCGCGTATCTTCGCTGTCTTGTTCAGGAATCTTACGTTCTCATCATAACGCTTTCTCACATTTCTGGAAAACATCCGGAAATATGCATAAATGAGACATCCCCAGCCAAGCAGATAAAATACCATTCCTATCACATGGTCTCCTGAAAAGACAGGTGCAAAAAATGCCAGAACCAATCCCAACACCAGCAAAACCTTGCCGAGCGTATCCAGCACTCCGTATCGTCCCTGCATAAATCTCATAAATTTTTCTTTCATTGTATCGATTACCGCCTTTTCTTAAATATAGAAAACATTGTCTCTCGTTTTTATCCGGCTGTCAATAAAGCAATCCTTAAATTACTATAAACTTTATGGCAGCCGGTTGTTTCTTAAGATTCTGTATCCTGATTCAGCATATTCTTACACTTCTCCTTTTCCACAAGATACACGATCTTTGAATCGGAAAGCATCACATACCGGTTTCCGTTTCCGTCCTCTTTTCCAAAATACAATGTCACGGTCTTTTCTTTCTTATTATTTGTATATGTCACGGTTTCCGTTGTCCGGCTCTGCTCATCCAGTCCGTACTTACTCAAGTCGTTCTCTTCCACGGAATAGTCAGCTGCATCCTTCAATGTAAGGACTCCAAGCCCTCCCGCGATTGTTGCCATACTCTTGGCATCATCATCATTCTCTGAACTGTACTCTGTTTTCTCTGTGCCCTGACTGATGACAACCTTTTTCAGATTACCGCTTCCAATCATAGGGAATGTATCAAGCTGTGCCATGTCTTCCATACTGTACTGAAGATCTTCAATAACACCGGTGCTCACCGTATAGATTTCTTTTTTCTCATTCAATGTCAGATAATAAGAGTCTCCTGTTACATTTCCGAAATATAATGTTGTCTCATTGCCGTCCTGATCGGTGAGAACTACCGTATATGCCGGATCCTCCAGACCATATGCTTCCAGAGAATCCCCATCTTCCAGCTTTCGGTCTGCCTCAAGCTTCCGGAATGTTTTTTCCATCTTTTTCGGATAGCTTTGAGCCAGCGGAAAATCTTTGTCATTCTTGTCGTACCATGTACCGTCTTCTTTTACAAGCTGGATTTCTCCATTTCCCACGTCAAACTGAATCTCAGAAAGCTTTCCTAAATCTGTGACATAGATTTTTTTTGCCTCTTCTTCCTTCTGCTTGCTTTTTTCCTGATTCTTTCCGATCACAACCACGCCTGCATAGACCACGAGCAGTACTGCAAGCACAAGCAGCAGGATCAGTAAAGGATTTCTTTTTTTCTTCATTGTCCGCCTCTCTCCTTTTGGTTTTCTATGCTTTTCTACGCTTCATCCAAACTGCAAATCCTGACAGAAGAATTCCAAGCGGAAGGATAAAGATCACAAGAAGACTAAGAAGTCCTGCATGCTGCATCGTATTGTAGACCGGTGTCAGACTTTTCGCTTCGATCGACAGATCCTTCGCCCCGTCAAAATTCGCAGCCACTGCATTCATAAACAGTTTTGTATTTTCAAGCTGCGGGAATGTATCTGTAATCTCCGAAGCAATCAGACTTCCTGCGCTGATCACGGTAAACCGGGAGGAATCTTCCACTGCCACGGCGCCAAGCACATAGCTTCCTGCCTGACTCTGACTGTCTTCTGTGACTGCATACGCATTATCTGATGTAGTCATAAAGGATGTCGTAGAAATACTGTCACGCTCCGGATCTGTCAAAGTCATTCCGTGTGTATTCAGAAGCAGAACCATCTGCGATTCCATTCCGTCTGTCAGATCGCCTGATGCAGTCAGCTGCGGGAAAAAGCAATAGTAATTATTCTGATAGCTTCTCTGTGTATCTGCAATATAACCGTCTGCCGCTTCCATTCCGTATGTTTTCATGATTGATGCAAGATTCGGAAGCTCTGTGCTGTTCGTATCTCCCAAAAGAAGCATCATCTTACCGCCGTCTTTTAAATATGACTCCACGGAATTTTTCTCATCTGCAGTAAGATCCGAGGTCGGAGCATACATCAGAAGCAATTCGCAGTCATCCGGAATTTCCGGATTCATGACCGTGTTTAATCCTTCCAGCGTATAATTATTTTTATCCATCAGATCCTGAATTGTAGAAGACAATGTTGTCTCGCCATGCCCGGATGTCTGATAAATTTTGCGTACCACATCACTCGTTACGTAATTCACTGCACTGCTTAACTGTCCTTCTCCGTCAAATTTCGTCTCCGATGCACTTCCTGTGTAATAGTAGGAAGACATATCCGTAACAATGATATCACTGAAAGAAACTACTTTTTTCTTTCCAGTTTCCTGGCATGAGACTACAATACTGTTTTCGGATGCATCATTTTCTGTCAATGCCAAAGGATGCAGCACCGGATCGATCCATTCCACAGAAATTTTAGAAGACAGTGCCGAATACTTACTTAAAAATGTAACGATTCTTTCATCGGCCTCTTCTTTGTTTGCCAACACTGTAAATTTCACTTTGTGATCCATGTTCTTGAGCAGCTTTTTGCTGGTCTTGGAAATCTCATAAATTTTTGTACTGCTGACATCCAGATTTTTATATTTTTCCGGAATCTGTCCTGCGATCAGATTGACAATCACGATGATCGCAATGACCAAAGCCGTGATTCCCACACTGTATGAACCATTTCTGGACTCTGACGATCTGAATAAATTCTTAATTTTCTGCATATCTCGCTCCTCCTAACTCCAACGCCTTTTCTGAATTGTCTGTATCGTCAGAAATACAAATATGATCAGTATCGATACATACAGAAGCAATCCGCTGACATCCACAATATTACTGGACGAAATATTCATAAAGACATCCGCAAGAGCAAGCCGTCCCAGGAGTTTCGTCAAAAGATTCTCATACAGACTGGATTTCACAAAATATACGATCAGCGCCGCCGCAATTCCCACTGCTTCAATTCCGGCCGCAAGCATCCAGTTTTTCGTCATATGATAAATATAAACAACGATCAGTGTCAGGATCAAAAGGATTCCGATCATTCCGCTGAGCGCTGAACTTGGCAGAAAAGCCAAGATTCCGTCCCACAAATACAACAAAAGCAAAATTCCGAACGTACTGATAAATGCAATGATCTGGCTCTCTGTCAGAGACGACATAAACATCCCGATCGCCAGATACACACATCCCAACAGGAAGAATACCGCAATGGAGCTGTAATCTACCAGAAGATATGCCGTTCCCTGCAGTTTGATCAAAAGCGGGAACAGGCAGAAGATCACATTCGGAACTGCCAGTACTGTCACCATGGCGAAATATTTGCCAAGCACTACTTTTGTCAGACTTACCGGCGCTGTCAAAAGCAGCTGATCTGTTTTTGTTTTCCGCTCTTCAGAAAAACTCCGCATCGTCAGAAGCGGGATCCCGACCAGAAATACGATCAGGGAGCCTGAGAGTGTGTAGGAGAAGTAAGGATACCCCGCATTCAGATTGTATGCCATAAAATAAATTCCCGTAAACATCACCAGAAACGCAATAAATACGCACCCTGTCATGGAATGAAAATAGGACTTCAGTTCTCGTTTATAAATTGCCAGCATTTGTCCGTTCCTCCTCTCCGACTGCATCGTTTTGTGTCAGTTCCAAAAATACTTCTTCCAGGCTTATCCTTGAAGTCTGCAACTCCAACAGAGGACATTCATTTTTTGCAAACGCAAAGAAAAGCGCTTCCCGGATATCACATCCGCCTTCCGTCTGTATTCTGGCACTGCATGTTTTGTCCGCCCGTTCCTGGGTATGGATATTACTGATATGCTCTACATTTAACAATATCGCCCGAACCTCGGCTGCACTGGCTTTTGCCAGAATCTCCACAGTTTCGGTTCCGCTCATCTTTTCCTCCAGTCTGTCCGGTGTATCACTTGCCACCAGTTTTCCCTTGGATATGATCAGAATGTAATCGCACACTTCCCGGATCTCAGCCAGAATATGCGAGCTTAAAATAACGGTATGTTTTTTTGCAAGTTCCCGGATCAACTCACGGATCTCAATGATCTGCTTCGGATCCAGACCGACTGTCGGCTCATCCAGAATGATGATCTCCGGAAATCCGAGAATTGCCTGTGCAAGCCCCACTCTCTGCCGGTATCCTTTGGACAGATTGCGGATCAGACGCATCTTTACATCCTCAAGTTTTGCCATCTGAATCACCTCATCGATGGCAGACTCTCTCTGCTGTTTCGGAATCCCTTTTAGTTCTGCAGCAAATTCCAGATATTCCATCACCTGCATATCCACATAAAGCGGCGGTATTTCCGGCAGATATCCGATGTGCTTTTTTGCCTCCTTTGGCTCCTTTAAAATATCATGTCCGTCAATCAGTACTTCTCCCTCTGTGGCTCCAAGATACCCCGTCATAATATTCATCGTGGTAGACTTTCCTGCCCCGTTTGGACCTAAAAAACCATAGATCTGCCCTTTTTCAATCTTGAAATTCAGGTGGTCTATGGCCATATGATTTCCGTATTTTTTCACAAGGTTCTTTACTTCTATCAAAATCTCGTCCTCCTACTCCCTGCTTTTTACAGGATTTCCCTGTTTTATAAGATAAGACGATACCAGAACTTTGTGAAGTTTTTGTGTTATAACTGTGATATAGTTTTGTACTTTATTTATGCCTGTTTTCTTTCCTATTTTTCTGCAAAAATCCGACACCGCCCAGCATGACTGCTGCCAGGATCAGACAGATGCCCCATTTCTCAGGTCTGATCTGTGACTGTTTCTCCTCCGGGATTTTTTCCACTTTCACGGCGGTTCCGTCTACCTGACTTTTGGGCATATTTCTTTCATACCCTGTAATCTGCGCCCGCACAATTTCGGCGATCAGATCCTGTCCTGCCTGATCCGGATGCAGTCCGTCCTTCTGGACATGCTTTGTCACCTGTGAATTCGCCAGATCTGCAATCTGATATCCGTACTCGCTGCTTCGCTTTTCCAGAATCCGGTTCATATTCCCGATGATATCCTCCACGACCTGATTCATCGTTCCCGGAAGCTCCATCTGTTTCACCGGATTGTAAATGTTGGTCACTACGATCTGTGCCTCTTCTTTTTTACAGGAAGAAATGGTATCCATAGCCTCTATCCACTGTGTCTCAAATTCCTGATAATCCCAGTTTCCCAGAGCATCAATGATGCGAAAGACTAAAAGCGGATTACTTTTCACATGCTCTGTCACTTCTTTGAGCGCCTCATCCGCACTTTTAAATTTTGTATCCGTATTCAAAATTTCCTGTGCGGTCTTCTTAAATTCATTCAGAAGATCATTGGATCCCATTGTGATCAAAATCACATCTGCCCCGGAAAGACTATCCTGAACTTCCTGACCTTTCAACACCTTTTCGTTGAATTCTCGAGTGGCAAGTCCGTTTTTCGCATAATTCTGATACAAATATGATTTTCCTGCTCCCTGTGCGATCTCTTCTGCCACAGTCTGTCCATAACAGGAAAGCTCGGGTTTGTTTGCTCCGCAATATCCTTTTGCGATACTGTCACCCAACACTACAATCTGGATCGGCTCCGATGTGGCCTCTTTTGCATAGCTGCATGTCCCAAACACACTCAGAAAACAAACCGCTGCCAGAGCCACTGCCCTGACTGCTGTTTTTCTCATGTTGATCACTTCCTGTCTTTTATGCCATGAAATTCCACTTTACATGACTTCCATGCTCTGTTTTTTTTACTTCCAGCTGCCATTCGATCTGCTCTTTTAATTCATTGACATGTGAAATAATTCCCACAAGTCCTTTTTCTCCCGCCAGTTCTTTCAAAATCTGGATCGCCCGTTCTCTTGCCATGTCATCCAGAGATCCAAATCCCTCATCTACAAACATCGTCTCCAGACTCACTGCGCCTGCTGTATTTTGCACAATGTCCGCCAGCCCCAGTGCCATGGAAAGAGATGCCATAAACGATTCTCCCCCGGAAAGAGTTTTTACATCCCGCACCGAGTCATTGACCAGGTCATAAACATCCAGATCAAGACCTGCCTGTGCCTGACTGCTCAGGCTTCCGATATCCCGGCACTGCAGGATAAATTCCTGTCCGGTCATTCTTGCCAGGCGCACATTTGCTGCATGAATGATCTGCCGGAAATACTGGCGCTGCACATAGGTCTCGAAATCCAGTTTCACGCTTCCGCTTAGATTTCCATTGGCCGTACGGCTTAGATTCCCCATCATTTCGTATTGACTGCGCAGCTTTTCGGCATCTGAAAAATCACGGATCAACGCTTCCCTTGCTCTCCGGTTGATCTCATTTCTTGTATGCAGCGTCATGCTTTCCTCTCTGCCAAGGCGCAGTTTTTCACGAATGACCGTCAGTTCTTGTTCCAGCTTATCGATCTGTGCGATCTGTTTCCCCTCTGTCTGCTGTTTTAATGTCTCATACCGGGACGATACTTCTAAAAGAGCAGTTTCATACTTCTTTAAATTGGCTTCTCTCGCCTCCCGGCTTTTGATCCACTGCTTTGCCTGCTCATACTCCTCTTGACTTTGAAAGTTCTGTTTTTGAAACTCTTTCCGAAAATATTCTTCCTCGTCTTTGACTTTCTTATTCCAGAGGATCAGCTGGGATTTTTTGCTTTCTGCCTGTCCCAGAATCCGGCTTTTCTCCTGCGTCAGCTTCTGATACTGATCCTGTGCATTTTTGAACGCAGACTGGAGTTTTTTTAAATCTTCTGTAAGCTTACGAAGCGCATTTTCTGCTTCTTTTTCATCAAAATCCGTTTCTGTTTTTCCTTCTTTTTCCAGAAATCCGACAATCATGGACTGTTCTGACTCCAGTCTTCCCTTCACTGCCTGAAACCGTTCCAAAACTTCTGTACGCTCTTTTTCTGCCTGATCCCGCATTGCTTTTGCACGCTCCACCTGCTCTTTTTTTGGTGCGTCTCCGGATAATACCGCTTTTTTCGGATGACTGCAGGAACCGCACACCGGACAGGGTTCTCCCTCCTGCAGCTCTCTTGCAAGAATGCCCGCCTGTTCTTCAAAGTATTTCTGATATAACCGCTCATATCTCTGTGAGGTTTCCTGACATTTTTTCATACAGTCCTGCATATCCTGTTCTGACTTTTGATACTGTTCCTTCAGACTGTGAACCTGTTTCAATTTCGGAAGTATTTCCTGGATCCTGAGGATCTGTTCCTGGATCTTCGGCTCTTCTTTTTTGGAAAGTGCCTCTCTTTCCTGATACAACGCACCTGCGCTTTCCAGATCTTTTGCCTGCTGTTTCAGCTTTTCTTCAAGCTCACGGGACTCTTTCTTCAGATTGGCGCATTCTCCCTTTGTTTTCTGCAATTGTTCTTCTGCTGCAGCCGCCTTCTCTGCACGAATTGCTGCATGGATCTGTTTTCGCATTTCTTCCGCTTTGGTCTCCTGCCTCTTCAAGATCTCCAACTGATCTCTGGTCTTTTTCAGCAATTCAAACAGATGATTGGTATCCTGCCTGTTTTTCAATTCAATCTGTATCGCATCCGCACGTTTTTCTTCCTGTGCATTTTTCTCCTCCTGCTCCTTCTCCTTTGCTTCCCCGGACTGACAGATTGTTTCCACACAGTCCAGTACTTCCTTTTGAGGCGGCAGCTGAAGACTCAGCAGCTGTTTCCAGACATCGTTTCCTTCATCATCCTGTGCAATCTGCACCCGTTCCATTTCCCGCCTGCAGTCCATGCTGTTTTTTTCCAACTGAATGTACAGCTCTTTTGCCTGTTCTTTCAGTGTGTCCTGAATCTTCCAGAAAATCCGTGTATGAAAAATTTTCGAAAAAATCTGCTTTCGTTCTTTTGATTCCGCATGCAAAAGCTTCAAAAAATCGCCCTGCGCGATCATCGCGATCTGGGTAAACTGATTGACATCCAGCCCGATGATCTCCTCTATCTTCAGATCGATCTCTTTTTTCTTTCCCTGAAATTCACTTCCATCCGGAAGAATCAGGCTGATCTTTGCAGTCTCTTTGACAAACTTTATTGTCCCGTCCGCATTCTTTCGTTTGGAAGGACGTAGGTATTCCGGATTTCTTCGGACGGTATATTCCTGATCCCGGTACAGAAACTGAAACTCCACATAGGTGTCTGTCTCGGAATCTGCATACTGACTGCGCATCATGTTTCCGTCCCGCTTTCCTCCGCTGGTTCTTCCATAAAGTGCATAGGTCACGGCATCAAAGATGGTTGTCTTTCCGGCGCCGGTATCGCCCGTGATCAGAAAACATCCGTTTTGTATCCCTGTAAAATCGATTCTCTCCACTCCCCTGTAGGACCCAAAGGCAGACATCGTCAATTTGATCGGCTTCATCTATTCTTCCTCCATCTCTTCTGCGATCTTGTTCATCACCTGCTGCTCTTCTGCATTCAGCGCTCTTCCCTGCATCTCCTGAAAAAAGTCCCCGAAAATTTCAAGCGGAGATGCCATGCTCACAACTTCCGCATCTTTCATCAGCTTTTGCCTGGTGCGGGAATTATCCATACGTACCTCCAGAATGTGGGAAAATACCTTCTCCAGCTGTTCCTTCGGTCGATATGGATCTGTCTCATCCGTCAGTGTGATACTGACATAGTCCTCTTTCGCTTCCTCAGGAACAGTTTTCAACAATTCCTTTAGTGTTCCCCTGAACTTTTTCACATCCCTAAGCGGATGCAGTGGATAAGTCTCCACTTCCACAGGTGCGCCCTTCTCTTTCAGCGTCACCAGATGCAGAGATTTTGTCTGATTGCACTCACTGACAGAATATTTCAGCAGTGTCCCCGGATAACGCACAGACTCTCTTCCTACCTTCTGGGCGCTGTGCAGATGTCCCAGCGCCGCATAGTCAAATCGAAGAAGCGGCGTAACATCCACATTATCAATTCCTCCCACGGAGAAAATCTCTGAATCACAAGTCTCTGTCTTTTGACCTGCCCCGGTATAAAACTGATGCGTCACAATGACGTTTCTTTTGGTGGTATCAACCTGTTCTCTCTCCAGCAGCATCTGTACCGCCTTACTGTAGCTCTCCGGCATTTCTCCGTCAAACACGGTTCTTACATATCCCGGTTTCAGAAACGGGAGAAGATAAAAATCCACCTCTCCGTATTCATCCTGAAGTGTCACTTTTTTGAGAAATTCCTCCCGATTCTGCGGCAGTTTTCCTGCAATGTAAATCCCCTTCTGCCCAAGAATTCCACTGGCATAGTCAAGCCGTTGCGCGGAATCATGGTTTCCGCTGATGATCAGGATCGGAATTTCCGGTTTCAGTGCAGAAAGTGCGGTCAAAAACCAGTCAAAAATCCCCACCGCCTCAGCAGATGGTACAGACTTATCATACACATCCCCTGCGATCACGATCGCATCCGGTTTCAGCATTCTGGCATACTCCACCACTTCCCCCAGAATATGCTCCTGATCTTCCTTTAAATTGTACTGATGAAGTTGTCTGCCGATGTGCAGATCTGACAAATGGATAAACCTCATCTTCTATTCCCCCTGTATCTATAATTTTAATCCCCGATACCGGTCAAAACATGCGAAGATCTCCTGTGTTCTCGGACGGGCCAGGCTGGCAACAGAAGAGGTGCTTTCACAAAGTGAGGCAAGCGACTCCTTCTCAATCTTCTCTTCCAGCATTGCCACGACTTCCTGCAAGGTACGTGTTCCATCCAGTAAATGACGCTGCGCATATTTGACACAATATCCGAGAGCAGTTACCTGTTCGCTGTCTGTGATCTGCTCCACATAACGCAGATCGATCGTCTCCCGATTGATGGAAATTGCTTCTTTCCCCAAGGTCTTCATTTTGATGCGGTCATTTCCTTTCCACTCCCGTCCCTGCTGTGGTTTTCTTGCAAAATCAGGCCTTTTCGCTTTCTCTTTCGGTCCGCTCAACTGCGGAAACTGTTCTGCTTCTTTTTTCGCCGTCTGCGTGATATCCTTCGGCATGTACCGATCCATCTGCACAATGCAGTCCGCGATATGAAAATAAGCCCCGGAGCTTCCCGCCACGATCACAGTGGAAATCCCCTCTTCTTCATATAACTCCCGGATGCGTTCGATAAACGGCGTGATCGGTTCCATATCCCGGTGGATTACCCTCTGCATCAATTCATCCCGGATCATGAAGTTTGTCGCGCTGGTATCCTCATCGATCAGCATAACACCCGCCTTTGCTTCCATTGCTTCCACAACGTTTGCCGCCTGAGACGTACTTCCGCTGGCATCCTCTGTATAAAAATGAGTGGTATCTTTTCCATTTGGCAGATCATTGATAAACATGGATATGTCCGTTTTTTTGATACTTCTTCCGTCTTCTGCGCGAAGCTTGACTGCTGTGGAATTGGTGATCACATATTCTCTTCCATCACCTGCAATATGATTGTACACGCCAAGCTCCAACGCCTTCAAAAGAGTGGACTTTCCATGGTATCCACCTCCCACGATCAGAGTGATCCCTTTTCGAATTCCCATTCCTCTTATCACACCTCTGTGCGGCAGCGTAATTTCCACTTCCATCTCCTCTGGAGACTGGAAACAAACTGCGCTTTTCATCGGACGGGCGGAAACGCCTGACTCTCGCGGCAGAATAGATCCATTTGCAACAAAAGCACACAATCCCAGCTTTGGCAGTATGTCCCGAAGTGCCTGCTGGTCCTCTGCCAGATCACTGATCTTCTGCAGTCTCTTCGCATCACAGTTTTTATAGTAGAGTGCCTTTTCGACACACTCCGGAAGAAACTCAAAAAAGATCCGGATCCATTCTCTTGCATTGATCGTCCTTCCGTTTGCCGGAAATCCCACTTCCAGACGAATGTGGATATCTCCTGTTTTTTCATCAATCTGCGCCGCACTTCTCTCCAGCACTTCCTGACCGCACCGGCTGATGGAGATCATCCCGCTCTTCCCGGATCCCTTTGCCTTGAATCCAAATTTCTCACAACACTGTCCGAACTGCCGGATCAGCGCATCCTCCAATGCTGTTTTCTGCCATTTTGTCCGATATAACTGCTCCGGAAATCCTGCCATCTTTCCTTTTACCTGAATACTGACCCTGGATGGAGATGCAAACGGATCTCCCTGTACATGGTCAATGGATAGCAGATAGCCCGGAAACTGATATATTCCCTTTGTGTCTTTATAGGCAGGATAACTCCTGTGATCGATCCTTGTCACAAGCTGTCTCAATTCTGCTGCTGTCTTCATACTTTTTATTCCCTCCCATTACAAAAATCCGGACACGATTCTCGTTCAAATCGCATCCGGTCTTTTCTTCATTTCTTTGATTAATTAAACTTCGAAGATCAGATCTCCGTAAGAAGGCATCGGCCATGCCTCTTTGTCCACGATCATTTCCAGTTTGTCGATTGGTCTTCTCAGATTCTCCATTGCCGGGCACACTTCATCGTGGTAGAAGTTTGCCTGTACCGGTCCTTCCTCCTTGGCAGCTGCCTGTGCTGTCACCTCTTCCAGACGTGCCAGAGCTGCTCTTGCCTCTTTTAAGAGTACTGTGATCTCCCCAAGTGTCTCTGCCTGTACGCTTGCATCCACCCCTGCTTCCTTTACCGCAAGTACTGTATCTGCCAGCGTTTTTGTATATTTGATCACTGCAGGGATAAACTGTTTTCTTGCCATATCGATCATCGTACGGGCTTCGATGTTAATCGCTTTTGCATAACTCTCGTACTGGATTTCTGCACGGGATTCCAGCTCTGCTTTTGTAAATACTCCAAATCTCTCAAACAATGTCACTGCTTTCTCTGTCACCATTGCCGGAATTGCTTCCACCATAGATTTGATATTCGGAAGTCCGCGTCTTTCTGCTTCCTTCACCCAGGCTTCAGAGTAACCGTCTCCATTGAAGATGATTCTCTGATTCTCCATTGCATATTCTTTGATCAGATCATGAACTGCAAGCTGGAAATCATCTGCTTTCTCCAGAACTTCGCAAGCCTCTGCAAATGCCTCTGCCACGATCGTATTCAGAACAATGTTGGCAGATGCGATGGAATCTCTGGAACCTACCATACGGAATTCAAATTTATTTCCTGTAAACGCAAACGGTGATGTTCTGTTTCTGTCTGTCGCATCCTTTGTCAGTTCCGGAAGTGTTCTTACACCTGTCTCCAGCTTTCCGCCTTCCAGACTGTGTGTTGCTTCCCCTGTGCTGATCAGCTGATCGATCACATCTTCTAACTGTTCTCCAAGGAATACGGAAATAATTGCAGGAGGTGCTTCGTTTGCTCCCAGTCTGTGATCATTTCCAGGATCTGCAGCCGATTCTCTCAGAAGATCCGCATGCTTGTTAACCGCCTTCAGAATGCAAGTTAAAACAAGCAAGAACTGAATATTCTCATGTGGTGTTGTTCCCGGATCCAGCATATTGATTCCATCATCTGTAGTAATCGACCAGTTGTCGTGCTTTCCGGAACCGTTGACGCCTGCAAATGGTTTTTCATGAAGGAGACATTTCATTCCGTGCTCGCATGCGATCCGCTTTAATGTCTGCATTACAATCTGGTTGTGATCTACCGCAATATTCGCTTCTGCATAAATCGGTGCCAGTTCATGCTGAGCCGGTGCCACCTCATTGTGCTGTGTCTTGGAAGAAACCCCCACTTTCCAGAGTTCAATGTTCACATCACGCATAAAAGCGGCAATTCTCTGGCGGATCGTTCCGAAATAATGGTCGTCCAGCTCCTGTCCTTTCGGAGGCATCGCACCAAACAACGTACGTCCTGTATAGATTAAGTCTTTTCTCTGAAGGAATTTTTCTGCATCTACAAGGAAATACTCCTGCTCTGCCCCGACGGATGGAGTCACTTTCTTTGAAGTTGTATTTCCAAACAAACGCAGAAGTCTGAGCGCCTGTACATTCAATGCCTGCATGGAACGAAGCAGCGGAGTCTTCTGATCCAGTGCTTCTCCTGTATAAGAACAGAAAGCGGTCGGAATACAAAGTGTAGCTCCTGCTGCGTCCTGTCTTACAAACGCCGGAGAAGTACAATCCCATGCTGTATATCCTCTCGCCTCAAAGGTAGCCCGAAGTCCGCCTGACGGGAAAGAAGATGCATCCGGTTCTCCTTTGATCAGCTCTTTTCCTGAGAAACTCATCAGCACTTTTCCGCTTGGAAGTGGAGCTGAAATAAAAGAGTCATGCTTTTCCGCTGTCACACCTGTCAACGGCAAAAACCAGTGTGTATAATGTGTCGCCCCTTTTTCGATTGCCCATTCTTTCATCTCATGTGCAATGACGTCTGCTGTCTCTATATCCAGTTCTGTTCCTTCTTCGATCGTCTGTTTCAGCTTCTTGTACACCTTTTTCGGGAGACGCTCCTGCATCACTGTGTCATTGAAAACATTTTCCCCAAAAATATCCGCTACATTGAATAATTCTGTGCTCATAAAACTACCTTCCTTCATTTTACTTTTGTAAACGCATTTTCTAAAAAAGGCATTCCAAGCAAGCTTGGAACGCCTTTGTTCTCATCTACGAGGCTTAGTATACCTCAATCACCGCAAAAAGGCAAGTTAAAATTTCTAACAAATACTTATTACTTACGCTTCTGCTTTTCCAACAGAGCCAAACAGCTCCATTTTTTCTTTTACAGTTGCCATAATTGCATCTGCGCCTGGTTTTAATAATTTACGTGGGTCGAATCCCTTTCCTTCCAGGTCTTTTCCAGCTTCGATATATTTGCGTGTTGCATCTGCGAACGCAAGCTGGCACTCTGTATTTACGTTGATCTTAGCAACTCCGAGGCTGATCGCTTTTTTGATCATGTCTTCCGGAATACCTGTACCACCGTGAAGAACCAGTGGCATATCTCCTGTCAGCTGCTGGATTGCATCCAGAGTCTCGAAGCTGAGTCCTTCCCAGTTCTCTGGATATTTTCCGTGGATGTTACCGATTCCTGCTGCAAGGAAATTGATACCAAGGTCAGCGATCATCTTACATTCCTGTGGATCTGCACATTCACCTTTTCCTACGACTCCGTCTTCTTCTCCACCGATAGAACCAACTTCAGCTTCCAGAGACATTCCGTGCTCTTTTACAACTGCCACCAGTTCTTTTGTCTTTGCAATGTTTTCTTCGATCGGATAGTGAGATCCGTCAAACATGATAGAAGAAAATCCTGCTTCTACACATTTCATACATCCTTCATAGCTACCGTGATCCAGGTGAAGAGCAACCGGAACAGTAATATTCAGCTCTTCCAACATTCCATTTACCATACCTACTACAGTCTTGTATCCTGTCATGTATTTTCCTGCACCTTCAGATACTCCCAGGATAACCGGTGATTTACATTCCTCTGCTACTGTCAGGATTGCTTTTGTCCACTCCAGGTTGTTGATGTTGAACTGTCCTACTGCATAATGACCTGCTTTTGCTTTCTGAAGCATTTCTGTTGCTGATACTAACATATTTTCTCCTCCAATTCTTTGCGCACAGCCGTCTGTGGCGGCGCATACTATAGGTTTCACTCTATGGCTTTCATTATATCTTATCTGCCATTAAAAGACAATCTGTAATTATTACAATAAAACAAAGAATATACACAATTTCTTTGGCAGATTCTGTGATTTTTTTAACAAGACAGGAACCTCTCATTTACACTCCTGTCTTTCCTGTTTAAAAAGCTTCCGCGCCCCTGATATCATCTGTTGAATATGTTCATGCCGATAATCCATTTTATTCTGGCATATAATTTTCAAACGGAGTATAATACTATCTAAATAAGCGTTTGAGGAGATTTAGGATATGGGAAAACTGATAGGTATTATACTCATTTATATCATTGGAATTTCATTAGCAGGTTTTTTGGCAGCAGGAATATTATTGGCGCTATTTTACATACAAAAACGTATTTCCCACATGACAGCGGACAAATGGGAACTATATTTTAATAACCTGTCCAACAAAAAAATATTATTTCGTGGTTTTATTATTTATGCAGCATCTCTTTGTTTAATTGGGATGTTAAGTTTTATACTATTTGAAATATTCCATTATGAATATGCATATACATTATCTCAATGTTTCTTCTTGATTGGTATTCTTTATGCTATAGTAGAATATCTTACAAACAAGAAAATGTTGTTAGAAAAATTAAACAGATTACATCAATAACTTATATGAGGCAGTAATTTCCTTAAAAGGAGTTACTGTTTTTTCATTCCTTATCGGACGGAGTTCGCCTGCCGCAGGCATGAATTACAGGATACTCGGATGGGTATACTACTTTGAATTCTTTGTGAACTAAGGCTTTTGGGCAAATTATTTGCAGGTTAAATTTGTTTTGATTTTACGCCTGATACCCTACTTGATACCCTGCGCATAGACATGGTTTCTTTAAAAAGCTTTTTGTACAACACAGTTTCCCACTGGAAGACAAAAAGACAATCAAACGATTATATAGAAAAATAAACTTGAATACCGTTCATGAAATGGTCGGTCATGCAGATGAACGAACAACTTTAGGAAACTACTGCTTTGACCGCAACACGGAAGTAGAAAAGGCTAATTTAATCGAAAAAGCTTCAGCTTGCTAAAGTGTAATCAAGTGTAATCAAAAATTCAATCACAATTTCATACATCCACCAAGCACCAAGAAAATTTTTAAGGCTTCAAATCCCTTGAAAACAAAGGCTTTTAGGCAAAAAAATATCCGCAGAAATTTCTGCGGATACCTTTTAAAAAGTGACTCCAAGGGGAATCGAACCCCTGATTCCAGCGTGAGAGGCTAGCGTCTTAACCGCTTGACCATGGAGCCATGTCCTCATCACTGCTTCAGTGATGACCGAGTTATATATTAGCATAGCTCCATAGGAATTGCAACCCCTTTTTTGAATTTTTTTTATTTTTTTCTATTTTTCTGAAATTTCCTCCGTTTCCAGCCCTACTTCTTCCAGAATCTGTGTATTCTCAATTCTTCCTTTCACAGACAACTGCTGGATCATCTGGGATTTTACCATGATCCGCATCCCCTGCTTCCAGTTACGAATGTTGACACAATCATGCTCTCCTCCAAACTCTCCATCCAGTGTCCAGGGAATCTCTTCGATCGATTCGAACTTCACTTCTCCAGATTTAAAGGAATACATATGCTTCGAGTCAATCTGTTTGATCAAAAGAGATGCCACGATCTCATTCAGCTCGATTGGATTTTTCGGAGTCTTGATCAGTGTCACTTCAAATTCACCGTCATCAAAGACAACTTCTTTCCCGATAATTCCTTTAAAACCTCCCACAGAACGCGAATTTGTCACCATTCCGAATACAAAATCATCCTCAAGTGTCTCTCCGTCATGTGTAATTTTGATATGATAAGACGGAATATTAAACAGACGTTTTGTTCCCTCCAGTACATAAGCCAAATGACCCAAAACATTTTTCACACTCTGTTTTGTCTCATAAGAAACATCTGTAAACAGACCAAATGCGGCTATATATACAAAATAATCGTCATTGAACACTCCTACGTCACACGGGAAAGGAACCCCGTTTGCCGCCGTATCTGCGGCTTCCAGCAGATCCTTCGAAATGTGCAGGCTGTTTGCAAAATCATTGGTCGTTCCCGTGGGGATGTATCCGATCGGAACCGGGTCTTTACGTCTCGCCATTGCCGTCACGACTTCATCCAGAGTCCCGTCTCCGCCGCTGCACACAACCACGTCATAGTTTTCGGTATAAGATTCTGCCTTTGCCATGGCATCATGATAACACTGCGTCGGATATACAGTCACCTCATATCCGGCTTTTACAAAAATATCCAATACATCTGATAACTTTGGCTTTAATACCCCTGTTCCTGCATTCGGATTGTATATGAACAGCATCTTTTTCATATTGCTCTCTCCCGTCTTTCTATTCTTGAAAGGGCTGTGCCTACGCACAGCCCCCCTTTACTACATCATCTATTTTGTCTTTTTCAAAAAAGTCTTAATTCCTTCTGCAGCCTTTTCTTCATCTTCGCCTTCCGCAACAACTGTCACTTCATCGCCTTCCTGAAGAGCAAGACTCATCATTCCCATAATACTTTTTGCATTGATCTTTTTGTTATCCACCTGAATGTAGACTTTGCTGGCGTACTGGCTTGCCTCCTGTACCAACAAAGCAATCGGTCTGCCTTCAATTCCATCTTCATGCCCTACAATAACCGGTGTTTCAATCATAATAATCCTCCTTGTTTTGCCTTTCCTTTTCTGCCAGATCACTTAATTTTCTTAATCTGTGATTTACTCCGGATTTGCCGACCGGCGGCGATAAGAGTTCCCCTAACTCTTTTAATGTTGCATCCGGATGTGAAAGACGTGCATATGCCACTTCTCTTAGTCCCTCTGCCAGTCTTTCAAGACCCATCTTATCCCTGAGATATGCAATATCTTCCAGCTGCTTCACCGCTGCAGATACGGTCTTGTTAATATTGGCAGTTTCACAATTCACCTTACGGTTCACTGTATTGCGCATATCTTTTAAGATTCTGATATTCTCCAGTTCCATCAGAGAAACATGCGCCTCCATAATATTTAAAATATCTGCTATCTGATCGCCCTCTTTTAAATACACTACGTATGACTTTTTCCTTCGTACGATCTTCGCATCCATAGAAAAATCACACATCAGTCTCTGAATCTGCTTTGCCATCACATCCGAATCGCACACAATCTCAAAATGATAGGATTTATTCGGATCACTCATGGAACCAGCCCCAAGGAAGGCTCCCCGCAAAAATGCACGACGACAGCATGGCTGCTGTACAATAAGGGGACTGACAATATGAAACTCTTCGAATCCACCTCTGTGCTCCTCCAAAAGCTTGGCTGCCTGAAGGACACGCAGTGCATCTTCATGCCGGACTATCATCACAGAATAGACCGCACTTTGTTTCTCTATATTCCTTCGGATAGAGATATCAGCTTCTATATTAAATGTTTTTCGAATCAATGTAAAGACTTTTCTTGCAACAGCCAGATTTTCCGTATTGATTTTTACTCCGTACTGATTAAAACTGTTGATCGTCACTGCCCCGCACATCCCGATCAAGGCTGCAATTTCTGCAATCTGACAGTGTCTTGCGCTGCTCCACTGCTGCGAAAGCTCTTCTTTTACTTTTCCTGAAAATGACATCGTGTATACCTGCTATTTTCCCTTTCTGATGGCATCCTTCTCAATATCTCTGTGTTCAATGCGAACCCCATAATTCTCCCGTACTTCCAGGTACTGATACAATGCGTTGGCAAGTGTAACAGAACGGTGTTTTCCGCCTGTACACCCAACTGCAACAACAAGCTGGTTCTTCCCTTCCAGAATATAATTCGGAATCAGAAAATCCATCATCTGGCTCAATTGTCTGAAAAACTCCTGTGCCTTATCACTCTTCATCACATAATCTCTGACCTCTGCCTCATTGCCGGTCTTTGCGCGTAATTCTTCTATATAATAGGGATTCGGAAGAAACCGGACATCAAATACAAGATCCGCATCCTGTGGAATACCATACTTAAATCCAAAGGACATTACCGTGATATACAGATTTTTAAAATCCTTGCCCTTTACAAAAATCTTTTCCAGTTCCACGCGAAGCTCTCTTGTCAGCATTTTGCTCGTATCCAGAATAAACGTCGCGCGAATCTTTAAAAATGCGATTTCCTCCCGCTCTTTAGCAATCCCTCTGTCAATATGTCCCGCGCCTCCCAGAGGATGCTGTCTTCTGGTTTCTTTATAACGCTTCAAAAGGACATCATTTCCGGCATCGAGAAACAAGATTTCATAATGGATCCCGCTTTCATCCAGTTCTTTTAAGTATCCCTCAAGCCCCCGAAATGCCTGTCCGCCTCTGATATCGATTCCCACTGCCGCCTGATTCAGCTTGGAATCCGGCATGGCGATCATCTCTGCAAATTTAGGCAAAAGCGGCACCGGAAGATTGTCCACACAAAAGTATCCCATATCCTCCAACATCTTCAGCGCTGTAGATTTTCCGGCCCCCGACATCCCTGTAACAATGACAAACCTCATAATTTAAAATTCTCCTATCCGTTTCACTTCTGTCTCCAGATGTACTCCAAACTTCTCTTCCACGATCTCCTGCACGTGCTCGATTAATGCCAGAACATCCTTTGCCGAAGCATTGCCACGGTTGATCACAAATCCTGAATGCTTCTCGGAAATCTGGGCATCCCCGACCGAATAGCCTTTCAGTCCGCTGTCCTGAATAAGCTTGCCCGCAAAATAGCCTTCCGGTCTCTTAAATGTACTTCCTGCACTGGCATACTCCAGTGGCTGCTTCATGATTCTGCGCTCCTTCAGATCATCCATATACGCTTTGATTTCCTCAGGATTGCCTTTTTCGAGTGCGATCGTTGCGCCCAGAACTGTATACCCTTTTGTCGCCACAACACTTGTTCTGTAACCCAGTTCCAGTTCTTCCAGAGATAAGGTCAAAAATTCTCCTTCCGGAGTCAGTACATCCGCACTTTCCAGTACATGCTTCATCTCTCCGCCATACGCCCCGGCGTTCATCATCACTGCTCCGCCAAGAGTTCCCGGTATCCCGGATGCAAACTCAAATCCGGTCAGACTGTTTGAAAGTGCCTGTGCTGCAATCTTTGACAACAGGGCTCCCGCCTGCGCATAGATCTTATTTTCCTCTGTCCGGATCTCATTCATCCGTTTGCAGATCTGGATCACAACTCCCCGATATCCTTTATCTCCTACCAGAAGATTGCTTCCATTTCCTAATATATAATATGGAATCTGTTCTCTCTTACAAAGAAGCAGAATCTCTCTTATCTCATCCTTTGACTGCACTGTCACAAAATAATCCGCCGGACCTCCGATACGAAATGTCGTATGCTTCTTCATCGGCTCATCTCTCAATACATTCTCTTCCCCTGAAATCTTACATAATTGTTTATACACCCTGTGCTCATCTCCATTTCTGTTCTTGTTTTTTCTTTCACCATCATACAACAACCTTCCCGCAAAGTAAAGCGTACATTCGCACATTCCTCCCCAGGGCAACCGCATAAAAAATATTAATACCAAAATCATCACTTTTCCGTTATAATAAAAGAAAAGAGTGATTTTTATGATGGAAATGAAAAAGTATTTTTCAGATTGGGGAGATAGCAGAGATAATCGAGGATTGAGACATACTCTCGTGGATATCGTAGTTATGAGTATTTATGCTGTCTTATGCGGTTATACAGATGCAGAAAATATGGCATTTTTTATGAAACTTCAAGAACCTTATTTTGAAAAAATACTGGATTTAAAGTATGGGACTCCTTCTGCGGATACCCTGCTTCGGGTGTTTGCGATTATAGAACCGGAAAAATTTATGGAGATGTTTTATCATTGGATCCGGGATGTACTGTCCACACTTCAAAAAAATGAAATTACGGAACCGCAACGGATTGCCATTGACGAGAAAGCAGTTCGTGCAGCGGCAGTAAAGGGTGGGAATATCCCCTATATCATATCCGCATATTTGGAAAATTATGGTCTTTCCATCGGGCAATTAAAAGTAGGAGAAAAAACAAATGAAATCAAAGAAATACCAAAGCTGTTAAAGAAACTTGATATTTCAAAATGTGTCATAACCATTGATGCAATCGGTTGCCAAAAGGAGATTGCGAAACAGATTGTAAAACAAAAGGGGCATTATTGTCTCGCAGTAAAAACAAACCAGGCAATCCTGTATGATGAGATCAGAGAATATTTTTCTTATGCAGAAAAGGAAGAACCTGAAAAGCTCAGGGCCTATGAGACACTTGAAAAAAATCATGGGCGGATTGAAAAAAGGAAGTACAAAATCTCACAGGATATTGATTATCTGACGGGAAAAGAGAATTGGAAGGGATTAAAATCCATCGGCAAGGTAGAAAGCATCCGGGAAATTGATGGAAAAAGAAGTACAGAAACAAGATATTATATCTTAGATCAGGAAATGACATCAGAAGAAATGTCTCATATCGTAAGAGGGCATTGGGAGATAGAAAACAGTCTGCATTGGGTATTGGATGTTCATTTCCGGGAAGATGCCTGTAAAATTAAAGCAGAAAAAGCAATGCAAAATCTGTCCCTGATCAGAAAAATTTGTTATAATCTGATGAAATTGGATAAACGGTTTGATAAAAAGAAAAAAATGACTTATGAGAAAATGAGTATGTTATATACATATCATTTAGAATATGTGCAGGAATTGATTTTTGAGAAAATTGTGGAAAACATTTAAAAATATCCATCTAGGGAAATATTTCTCTAAATGGATATTTTTATGCGGTTGCCCTGCCATTCTGCCTCCCTGTTTATGGAATTCCAAAAGTTCCTTAATATTTACATCCGATACCCCGTCACCATAGGTCAGGAAAAATGGTTCTCCATTCAAATGTTCCTTTACCCTTTTGATTCTTCCTCCGGTCATTGTATTTAACCCTGTATCCACCAAGGTAACCTTCCATGGCTCCGATATATTATTATGGACAATCATTTTATTTTTCTGCGTGAAATCAAAGGTGATATCGCTGCTGTGCAAATAATAATCTGCAAACCATTTCTTAATCATCTCTTGTTTATATCCACAACAGATAACGAATTCGTGATATCCGTAGTGAGAATATAGTTTCATAATATGCCAGAGTATGGGTTTATCTCCAATCTCCACCATAGGTTTTGGTTTCAAATGACTCTCTTCACTGATCCGGATTCCAAATCCCCCTGCCAAAATAACAACTTTCATTCCTTTATCTCCCTCGTTATTTTTCATCACTGTATATCATAACAACGAATTCTATTCCTTTATCGTTTATTATAGCAAGGCTAACAGGGGGTGTAAATGGTTTATGCTCTCAATCGTCTACTCTACGTATATTTCCTTTTTATTTTAAGACTTCTTTCAATTTTTATTTCTGGCTTACTTTTCTTAGGTATGTATACGCTTCTTCACTTTCATATCCTCTGGCTTTGTTTTTAGAGTGACTGAAAAATTCTGTAGATATTCCATGTTCAGAAGTGGTATCGCCTCTTGTATCTTTGGGAACAATTTTCTCCTCATTTTTCTATAGACTTTTTCCATGTAAAGGTATATGAGTGAAGATGAATTTGGAGATATGGATTATTTCTTAAATAATTTACCTCTCTCAAAATCGTAATTTTCTATGCAAAAAATTACAGCCAGGCTTCGAAAAGCCTGGCTGTTGGTGTAAAATATAAGTATGCAACCCCCTATATTATTACACAAGAATTATACTTTGAATGAGGAAGGATATCAACTAAAACTTCCTTTAAACTTAGAAACAATTATTTCAGTAGATGATTCTGTGCGGTTGCTGAGTCAGTTTGTGGAGGCTATGGATTTAACGGACTTATATTCTACTTATGAAAGAATAAATACAGTATCGCCAAGAACACTCTTGAAGATTGTTTTATATTCCTATATGAATGGTGATTATTCCTCTCGCTCTATGGAATTGAATTGTAAGCGAGATATTAATTTCATGTATCTTTTAGAGGGAAAACCAGTTCCTGACCATGCCACTTTTGCCCGTTTCCGAAGTATTCATTTTGCTCCGTGTGCGAAACGAATTCTCGCTGAAATGTCTAATCTCCTTTACGAACTTGGAGAAATTTCGGGAGAAACGATTTTTATAGACGGTACAAAAATCGAAGCCTGCGCCAATAAATATACATTTGTATGGAAAAAGACGGTAACCAAAAATCAGGCGAAGTTGCTGATTAAAATCGCCGATCTCATTGCAGAATGTGAGCAACTTTATGGTATTCGGATTGTTCACGGTGATACTGTTAAAATGAAACACGTAAAACGGTTACGCAAAAAGCTGTACGCATTAAAACAAGAAGAAAACATTGTATTTGTACATGATATTGGGAAACGAAAAACTCAGCTGCAAAAGAGTATCGAAACATTAGAAGACTATCTGGACCGTTTAAAAGGATATACAAAAAAACTGCATATTTGTGGAAAAAGGAACAGTTATTCTAAAACAGATCCGGATGCCACCTTTATGCGGATGAAAGAAGATGCAATGGGAAATGAACAGTTAAAGCCAGCATTTAATTTACAGCATGGAGTTGATTCTGAATACATTGTATGGCTGACAATCGGACCACAGCCCACAGATACTACCACCTTAATTCCCTTCTTAAAGGAAACAGAAGAATATCTGACATTTAAGTAGTGTCTGCTGATTAAGCAGCTATCTGTAACTTCCAACTCTTACATCTGTTCCGGTCATGCCAGAATCGGAACAGATGCAAAAGAGCACAAAGTATTCGCCTCTGAATCCTGAACAGATTCGTCAC
>SKEX01000200.1_pt1 | contig 64077 bp, 69 predicted proteins | sample 4841451 | NCBI WGS metagenome assembly SKEX01 (sample SAMN11008798, study PRJNA524170) | human gut metagenome | isolation source: fecal sample from pouch patient p38, | place: Israel: Tel-Aviv | reverse complement strand
ACAGTGATTACAGTTTCCAGGAGCGTAGTCCAGTGTAGCTATCATCTCAATGTGTGTCTTGTGTTTCAAAACTTTGTTCAACGTGATATTTTTGTCTTTAATTCCAATCAATTGTGTAGTATGATAGGGTTGTTCCATATGATGCTTTCTAATGTGAGTTTGGTCGCTTTTCATTATAAGTCATATGGGACTTTTTGTGTATATTCAAAAAGCCCTATAATTCCACAGTGGAGTTACCCACTACAAAAATTATAGAGCTGTTCTTTTTTAGTCAAAATCGAGCAATTTCCGCTTCTTTTTGGTAAAATACAGAAAAAGAAAGGGTATGATATGAGGAAAGTTCAATTTTTTGTCATTGTCGAAACTATTTTATTAGTCATGGGTTTAATGACAATTATGGCCAACAATTTATCGAGTTTTATCTTAATTTTAGTTTTAATTCTTTTGGCATTACGTTTTTATAATCAAGATAAGCGCAATAATTTATTGTTAACAGTAGGATTGGTTCTTTTATTTTTGATTTTAATGTTAAATCCTTACATTATCATGGCAGTTGTACTTGGTGTTGTTTATGTGGTTATTAACCGCTTCTCACAAGTCAAGAAAAAAAATCGCTTTGCTTTGGTTCGTTTTCGTGAGGAAGACTTGAAAGCAAAACCAATTCGTAATCAATGGATTGGGGCGGATATGCATGATAGTGATTTTTATGCCTTTGATGACATCAACATGGTTCGTTTAACTGGAAGTGACACTATTGATTTAAGCAGTGTCATCGTAACAGGTAAGGATAATGTTGTGATTATTCGTAAAGTTTTCGGTCCAACGAAGATTTTAGTTCCTATTGATGTTTCGGTTAAATTGAATGTTAGTGCAATTTATGGAAGTGTCCGTTATTTTGATTTTGAAGAATATGATTTGCGTAATGAATCTTTGAAATTATGGCATCCTAAAGATGAAGAATGTTTGAAAGCAGTTAAAGTGATTGTCAATGTTTTAGCAGGAGATGTTGAGGTGGTGCGTAAATGAAAAAACATCATTTTTTACTTTTGATTCTTTATGCAAGTATTATCATCATTTCTATCGTTGTTGTTGTCCTAGATAGTTTAGAGTTGCATTTGAAAAGTTTGATAACAGATTTCTGGATGGGAGAACGTTTTGTTTTTTCAATTATCTTCCTTATCTTAGCTGTTACTATTTTGTTATTACTACTTTGGGTTATTTTGGATGATAATAGCAAACGAAGTATTAACCAAAATCTCCATCGTATTTTGAATAATCAAGAGGTTTGCTTAGATGAAGATACAGAGATTAATGCCAATTTAGCACGTTTGTCTAAAAAGATGACACACTTAACAAATAGTCTTCAAAATACTGAGAATAGTCGTATTCAAAATGGACAAGAAATTGTGGAGCAAGAACGTAAACGTATTGCTCGTGACCTTCATGACACGGTTAGTCAAGAACTGTTTGCTTCTTCGATGATTCTTTCAGGAGTATCTGCTAATCTTGATCAAATTGAAAGAGACCAGTTGGAGTTTCAGCTAACAGCTGTTGAAAGTATGTTGCAAAATGCTCAAAAAGATTTGCGTATTTTATTGCTACATTTAAGACCTACAGAACTGGAAAATAAAACCCTTTCAGAAGGTTTTGACATCCTCTTGAAAGAGTTAACAGATAAGAGTAGTATAGAAGTTGTTTATAAGAAAAATATCGGAAAACTGCCTAAAAAGATTGAGGATAATGTTTTTCGAATTGCTCAAGAATTTATCAGCAATACACTTAAACATGCCAGGGCAACACGTTTAGAAGTTTACCTTAATCAGACAGAGACAGAATTGCAATTAAAAATGGTTGATAATGGTGTCGGTTTTGATATAGATGAACGCCATGATTTAAGTTATGGCTTGAATAACATTGAAGAACGTGTTGATGACATGGCAGGGACAATGACATTATTAAGCCAAAAAGGAAAAGGAGTATCAATGGATATTCGCTTGCCTTTGGTTAAGGGAGAAAACAAGGAGAAAGAAGATGGCCCAGAAAATTAGAGTTATCCTAGTTGATGATCATGAAATGGTGCGTCTTGGTTTGAAAAGTTTTTTTAACTTGCAACCAGATGTTGAAGTTATTGGCGAAGCAGGAAATGGAATTGACGGAATTAAACTTGCTTTAGACTTAAAACCAGATGTCGTAGTGATGGATTTGGTGATGCCTGAAATGAGTGGTGTTGAAGCGACCTTAAAACTCTTAAAAGAGTGGAAAGAAGCTAAAATCCTTGTTCTGACATCTTATCTTGATAATGAAAAAATCTATCCAGTTATTGAAGCAGGTGCTAAAGGTTATATGTTAAAAACATCTAGTGCCGCTGAAATTCTTAATGCTATTCAGAAAGTAGCGCGTGGTGAACTAGCAATAGAAACAGAAGTCGATAAGAAAATCAAAGCACACGATCAAAGACCTGAATTGCATGAAGATTTGACAGCGCGTGAGCGAGATATTTTAAGACTTTTAGCCAAAGGTTATGATAATCAGACTATTGCTGATGAACTGTTTATTTCGTTAAAAACCGTTAAAACACACGTTTCAAATATCTTGGCTAAGCTAGAAGTGGATGACCGTACACAAGCGGTTGTCTATGCCTTTAAGCATCATTTAGTACCGCAAGATGAGGATTAATGTTATAATAAAAACATAGCTTTTCTTTGATTTCAAAGTTAGAAAGGAAAATGGGGCAAAAAGTCTAAGGACTTTTATGGAAATGAGATTTTAGTGACCATTTCCTTTCCCATAATGATACAGATGGATGTAAAAACAAAATACAAGGCTAAGAAGACAAAAATTGTTTTCTTTGATATTGATGATACCTTACGTGTCAAAGTCACAGGTTATATGCCAGAATCAATCAAATATGTTTTTAAAAGTTTGAAAAAAAAAGGCATTATGACAGGAATTGCGACAGGACGCTCTCTCTATGGTGTTGTTCCTGAAATTCGTGATTTAAACCCTGATTATTTTGTCACAATCAATGGAGCATATGTTGTTGACAAAAAAGAAGCAGAGATTGTTAGTGATCCTCTTCCACGTGATTTAGTTGAAAAATATGTCAACTGGGCTAAGTCAGAAGGTATTGAGTACGGCTTTACTGGTAAGGATAAACCAGCCGTGTCAAAACGTTGTGACTTGATTGATGATGCGATGAAACCTATTTATGGTATCTGTGATGTTGAGCCAGATTTTTATTTAACAAATGACGTTTATCAAATGTGGACATTTGCTGAAAATAATGCTGACTTACAATTGCCAGAAGATTTAGCTGATGAAATTCGTTTGGTACCTTGGCACGAACACTCATCTGATGTTGTTAAGGTTGGCGTTTCTAAAGCTTCAGGGGTTGCCCATGTTTTAGAAAGTCAAAACTTAAAACCACTCAATGCCATGATGTTTGGAGATGGTCCAAATGATATGGAAATCTTTGATTATGTTGGCTTGAAAATTGCTATGGGCAATGCCGTGCCTGAACTCAAAGAAAAAGCAGATTTTGTAACAAAAACAGTAGAAGAAGATGGCATTTTATATGCCTTGGAGAAACTCGGTTTGGTAGAAAAACAATTAAATTTCCCACAAGTTGATTTATCAACAGTTGAAGGTCCAGTTGCGACAATTAAAACAAATCATGGTGACATGAAAATCAAACTTTTCCCTGATCATGCACCAAAAACAGTAGCGAACTTTATTGCTTTGTCAAAAGATGGCTACTATGACGGTATCATCTTCCACCGTATCATTCCTGAATTCATGATTCAAGGTGGTGACCCAACTGGTACTGGTATGGGTGGACAATCTATCTATGGTGATAGCTTTGAAGATGAATTTTCAGAAGAACTTTACAATGTTCGTGGAGCTCTTTCAATGGCAAATGCTGGTCCAAATACAAACGGAAGCCAGTTCTTTATCGTTCAAAATAGCATAATTCCATACGCTCAAAAAGAACTAGAACGTGGTGGCTGGCCAAAACCAATCGCAGAACTTTATGCTGCTAAAGGTGGAACACCTCACCTTGACCGTCGTCACACAGTTTTTGGACAAATCATGGACGAAGAATCATACAAAGTTCTTGATGAAATTGCAAACGTTGAGACTGGCGCACAAGACCGCCCAGTTGAAGATGTAGTTATTGAAACAATCGAGGTAGTAGATTAATGAGAATTGGCGACAAAATCACTGGAACAATAACAGGTATAAAACCTTATGGTGCCTTTGTCGCATTGGATAATGGGACTACAGGCCTTATTCATATCTCAGAAATTAAAACAGGTTATATTGAAAATATTTACCAACTGCTAAAAGTTGGTGAGAAAGTCTTGGTACAAGTGGTTGATTTTGATGAATTTACGCAAAAAGCCAGTCTTTCATTGCGTACTCTCGAGGAAGAAAAACATCACCTTCATAGACGTCATCGTTTTTCAAATAGTCATTTAAATATTGGTTTTCAACCATTAGCAGACAATCTACCAAAATGGACAAAAGAAAGCCTAGAATTACTAACAAAAGATTAAAAAAATGCTGAGGCGAAGTGCTCAGCATTTTTTATATCATAATCATAAGCAAACAAGGTTAGAGCAGGACTGTAGCCTTGTTGAAGTTTTGATAATTTTTAGTCACCAAAGTCGTAAAGAGAAGTTGAAAGGTAACGTTCGCCGTTGTCAGGAAGAAGGGCTAAGACTTTTTTACCTTTACCAAGTTCTTTGGCTTTTTCAATAGCTGCAAAAATGGCTGCACCAGAAGAGATACCTGCAAGGAATCCTTCTTTTCCACCAAGATTACGGCTTGTGATAATAGCATCGTCTGATGCGACGCGAATGACAGCGTCATAAGATTTAGTATCGAGAGTGTCTGGGATAAAACCAGCTGAAATTCCTTGAATTTTGTGTGGACCAGGTTTTTCACCAGAAAGAATAGCAGATTCATCTGCTTCAACAGCATAGACTTTGATGGCTGAGTTTGCTTTTTTAAGAGCGTGAGAAACACCAGAAACAGTTCCTCCAGTACCAACACCAGCTACGAAAGCATCAAGGCCTTTTGGACCGAAGGCTTCAATGATTTCAGCACCTGTTGTTGCTTCGTGAACAGCTGGGTTAGATGGATTAGCAAATTGAAGTGGAACCCAACCATTTTTCTCTGCAGCAACTTCTTTGGCTTTAGCGATAGCTCCTTTCATCCCTTCGCTTCCTGGTGTCAAAACAAGTTCAGCACCATAAGCTTGGATAATTTTACGACGTTCAAGGCTCATTGTTTCAGGCATTACAATAATGATTTTGTATCCTTTAGCAGCACCGACCCAAGCAAGGCCAATACCTGTATTACCTGATGTCGGTTCGACAATTGTATCACCAGGTTTGATTGTACCAGCTTTTTCAGCATCTTCAATCATACGAAGAGCAATACGGTCTTTAACAGATGAGCCTGGGTTAAATGATTCAATTTTGACGTAAACATCAGCAGCATCTTCAGGAACAATGTTGTTAAGTTTGATAATAGGAGTGTTTCCAATTAATTCAGTAATTGAGTTATAAATTTTTGCCATAAATGATTCTCCTTGAATTAAAAGTTATAGGTCAAGTATATGCTCAAATTGACTGTTTGTAAAATATATAATTCTTATCATGGTGATAGGGAAATCTTATCACAAGGCAACTTCGACAATTTTTGAACCAGATTTTTCAAAAGAAACCTTACCCTGATAAAATTCAACAAGGCGGTCACTGACCTCTTGGACATTTTCAGGATCAAGGTAGATGTGAGTTGTTACATTTTCTAGAAATTCTGTGTCAAATTCTTGAAGATTTTCAGCTTGTAAGAAATTGGAGAATGTTTGGTATTGTGGGTAAGAAAGAGTTAATTTAAGTCCTTCTTGTTCCTTAACTTCTACAATACCAATCTCTTCAAGGGCGTTAGCAACACTGCCAGCATAAGCACGGATTAGCCCACCTGCACCAAGTTTAATGCCACCAAAATAACGTGTGACAACAGCGACAACATTAGTCAAACCTTGCTTTTCCAAAACAGTTAGCATCGGTACACCAGCTGTTCCACTTGGCTCACCGTCATCGCTAGAACGCTTTATTTCAGCATTTTCCCCAATAATCATAGCTGAACAAGAATGAGTTGCTTTGTAATGTTCTTTTTTGATTTGAGTAATAAATTCTCGTCCTTCTTCTTCAGTTTCAACACGTTTTAATTGGCAAATAAAGTGTGATTTTTTAATCTCTACCTCGCAAATGCCATCGTTTTTGATTGTTTTATAGTTCATACCAAAATTTTACAAGATTTTTTGGGATTTAGCAAAATTTTCGAATAAATAGGTATGACAGAGTTGAATGATTACTATGGAAGAATTTTTACAGAAAGTCAATTAACAGATGACTTGAAAAAGAAAGCAAAAGCCCTTCCTTCGGTTAAAAAGGAAAAAGGGCAAATGATTTGCAATCGCTGTGGAAGTGTAATGGCAGCAAATCAAATGTTGCAAACTGGTCGCATTTATTGTAGAGAGTGTTTAGTTTTTGGGCGAAATACTAGTGATTCTAACCTTTATTATTTTCCTCAGAAGCCTTTTACAAAGACTCAGTCGTTAAAGTGGCAAGGGCAATTGACTTCTTATCAAGGTGAAGTTTCTAAAGGCATGCTTAAAGGCATTTTAGAAAAACAAGATTTATTGATTCACGCTGTGACTGGTGCTGGTAAAACTGAAATGATTTATCAATCTTTAGCCAAAGTTATTGATAATGGAGGAAGTGTCTGCTTAACAAGCCCAAGGATTGATGTTTGTTTAGAACTTTATAAACGGTTATCCAGAAATTTTTCTTGCCCTATTACGCTTTTACATGGTGATTCTGAGCCGTATAAACGCTCTCCCTTGGTAATTATAACGACCCATCAGCTTTTAAAATTTTACCGAGCTTTTGATTTATTAATCATTGACGAAGTTGATGCCTTTCCCTTTGTTGATAATAAAATGCTTTATCACGCGGTCAACCAATCCTTAAAAGATGATGGCGTTAAACTCTTTTTAACAGCGACTTCGACTGATGAACTTGATAAAAAGGTGAAAAAAGGCGAGCTGACAAAGCTGCATTTGGCAAGACGTTTTCATGCCAATCCTTTGGTAGTCCCTAAAATAGTTTGGTTAAGTAAAGTGCTAATCTCAATGAAAAAGAAAAAACTTCCTCCTAAACTAATCTCTCTTTTAAAAAAGCAAAGGCAAAGTCAATTTCCGCTTCTTATCTTTTTTCCGAATATTGAACAAGGTAGAGAATTTACAAGTATCTTACAAACCACTTTTCCAGATGAAAGAATAGGATTTGTATCAAGTAAAACTGAAAATCGTCAGGAATTGGTAGAAGAATTTAGACAAGGAAAATTAACAATATTGGTGACAACAACCATCTTAGAACGCGGAGTCACTTTTCCATGTGTTGATGTTTTTGTTCTACTTGCAAATCATAAATTGTACAGCAAAAGTGCGCTTGTACAGATATCAGGACGAGTTGGACGAGCAGCTGAAAGACCAACAGGAGAATTGCTATTTTTACATGATGGAGTGACAAAAGCAATGAAAAAAGCTATTTCAGAAATAAAAGAGATGAATAAAAAAGGAGGATTCTAATGAAATGCCTCCTTTGTGGACAAGACTTTTCTGAGAAAGAAATATTTTTAGGAATTATTTCAATACGTAAAAATAATTATTTGGTTTGTCCAGAGTGCCATAATATCTTTGAAAAGATTGGTGATGTGCATTGTCCTACTTGTTATCGAAAAGACTACAAAGAGCAATGTGAAGATTGTAAAAAGTGGGCAAAAGAAAATCACAAGGTTTCTCATCGAGCACTTTATACTTATAATGAAGCCATGAAAGAGTATTTTTCTAAATACAAATTTCAAGGAGATGCTATGTTAAGTAATGTTTTTGCAAAAGAAGTCAAACAAGTCTTGAAGAATTACAAAGGCTATACTATTATTCCAGTACCCTTAAGTAAAGAAAGGATGAAAGAAAGACAATTTAACCAAATTACAGCCATTCTAAATGCTGCCAAAATTTCCTATCATGATATTTTAGAGAAGAAGGATATTAAAAAGCAATCTGAAAAAAGTAGAAAAGAAAGATTGACGAGTGATTGCCCGTTTAGGATTAAATCAGACAGCCAGATACTAGATAAAGTATTAATTCTTGATGATATTTACACAACGGGAGCAACTTTAAAAGGAATTTATCACTTATTTTATGAAAAAGGAGCAAAGATTGTAAAAAGTTTAACAATTGCACGGTAAATGCTTGCAAATTTTCATGAAAGCAGTATAATAAAAGAGTAAAGAAAGCGCTTTATAGCGAGAAAGAGGTGTTTTTATGATTAAATATAGTGTTCGTGGAGAAAACATCGAAGTAACAGATGCTATACGTAACTATGTCGAATCTAAACTCGGAAAAATTGAGAAATACTTCAATGCTGAACAAGAATTAGATGCTCGTGTTAATCTAAAAGTTTACCGTGAAAAAACTGCAAAAGTTGAAGTAACAATTTTGGTTGATTCAATCACTCTTAGAGCTGAAGACGTTTCACAAGATATGTATGGATCAATCGATTTGGTAACTGATAAGATTGCACGTCAAATTCGTAAAAATAAGACTAAAATTGCTAAAAAACATCGTGAAAAACTTCCAGCTAGCCAAATTTTCACAAGTGAGTTTGAAGCTGAACCTGTAGAAGAAGGACCAGCAGTAAACGTCGTTCGTACAAAACACGTTAGCTTGAAACCGATGGATCTTGACGAAGCGCTTCTTCAAATGGACCTTTTAGGACATGATTTCTTTATCTACACTGATGCTGAAGATGGTGTCACAAACATTCTTTATCGTCGTGAAGATGGTGAACTTGGTTTAATCGAAGCCAAATAATCCGTAGAAAAAACCGCTAAAAAATTTAGCGGTTTTTTTAATTTACCTATTGACAGGAATCAGGATAGATGATAAACTATTGTAGTTGCTGCTTGAGAGTGAGCCTTTCAAGAGACTTAAGTTAATAACAAAAAACTTAAAAAACATCTTGACAAAGCGTTGAAGAAATGATAAACTAATATAGCTGTTGTTCGAGAGGGCGACAGAAACAAGTTTGAAAAGAGTTTTGAAACTTTCTTGAAAAAGATGTTGACAACGCGTTTCAAATTTGATAGAATATAGAAGTTGTCTCGAGTAAGACAAAGACCTTTGAAAACTGAACAATACGAACCAAACGTGCGGGTTACGGAAGTAACCTGTCAAAAAACGATAAATCTGTCAGTGACAGAATGAGAACAAGATTAAATGAGAGTTTGATCCTGGCTCAGGACGAACGCTGGCGGCGTGCCTAATACATGCAAGTAGAACGCTGAAGACTTTAGCTTGCTAAAGTTGGAAGAGTTGCGAACGGGTGAGTAACGCGTAGGTAACCTGCCTACTAGCGGGGGATAACTATTGGAAACGATAGCTAATACCGCATAACAGCATTTAACCCATGTTAGATGCTTGAAAGGAGCAATTGCTTCACTAGTAGATGGACCTGCGTTGTATTAGCTAGTTGGTGAGGTAACGGCTCACCAAGGCGACGATACATAGCCGACCTGAGAGGGTGATCGGCCACACTGGGACTGAGACACGGCCCAGACTCCTACGGGAGGCAGCAGTAGGGAATCTTCGGCAATGGGGGCAACCCTGACCGAGCAACGCCGCGTGAGTGAAGAAGGTTTTCGGATCGTAAAGCTCTGTTGTAAGAGAAGAACGTGTGTGAGAGTGGAAAGTTCACACAGTGACGGTAACTTACCAGAAAGGGACGGCTAACTACGTGCCAGCAGCCGCGGTAATACGTAGGTCCCGAGCGTTGTCCGGATTTATTGGGCGTAAAGCGAGCGCAGGCGGTTTAATAAGTCTGAAGTTAAAGGCAGTGGCTTAACCATTGTTCGCTTTGGAAACTGTTAGACTTGAGTGCAGAAGGGGAGAGTGGAATTCCATGTGTAGCGGTGAAATGCGTAGATATATGGAGGAACACCGGTGGCGAAAGCGGCTCTCTGGTCTGTAACTGACGCTGAGGCTCGAAAGCGTGGGGAGCAAACAGGATTAGATACCCTGGTAGTCCACGCCGTAAACGATGAGTGCTAGGTGTTAGGCCCTTTCCGGGGCTTAGTGCCGCAGCTAACGCATTAAGCACTCCGCCTGGGGAGTACGACCGCAAGGTTGAAACTCAAAGGAATTGACGGGGGCCCGCACAAGCGGTGGAGCATGTGGTTTAATTCGAAGCAACGCGAAGAACCTTACCAGGTCTTGACATCCCGATGCTATTCCTAGAGATAGGAAGTTTCTTCGGAACATCGGTGACAGGTGGTGCATGGTTGTCGTCAGCTCGTGTCGTGAGATGTTGGGTTAAGTCCCGCAACGAGCGCAACCCCTATTGTTAGTTGCCATCATTAAGTTGGGCACTCTAGCGAGACTGCCGGTAATAAACCGGAGGAAGGTGGGGATGACGTCAAATCATCATGCCCCTTATGACCTGGGCTACACACGTGCTACAATGGTTGGTACAACGAGTCGCGAGTCGGTGACGGCAAGCAAATCTCTTAAAGCCAATCTCAGTTCGGATTGTAGGCTGCAACTCGCCTACATGAAGTCGGAATCGCTAGTAATCGCGGATCAGCACGCCGCGGTGAATACGTTCCCGGGCCTTGTACACACCGCCCGTCACACCACGAGAGTTTGTAACACCCGAAGTCGGTGAGGTAACCTTTTAGGAGCCAGCCGCCTAAGGTGGGATAGATGATTGGGGTGAAGTCGTAACAAGGTAGCCGTATCGGAAGGTGCGGCTGGATCACCTCCTTTCTAAGGATAAACGGAAGCACGTTTGGGTATTGTTTAGTTTTGAGAGGTCTTGTGGGGCCTTAGCTCAGCTGGGAGAGCGCCTGCTTTGCACGCAGGAGGTCAGCGGTTCGATCCCGCTAGGCTCCATTGAATCGAAAGATTCAAAAGATTGTCCATTGAAAATTGAATATCTATATCAAATTCCACGATTCAAGAAATTGAATTGTAGATAGTAACAAGAAATAAACCGAAACGCTGTGATTTAATGAGTTTAAGGTCAACAGACCAAAATAAGGTTAAGTTAATAAGGGCGCACGGTGGATGCCTTGGCACTAGAAGCCGATGAAGGACGTGACTAACGACGAAATGCTTTGGGGAGTTGTAAGTAAACATTGATCCAGAGATGTCCGAATGGGGGAACCCGGCATGTAATGCATGTCACTCATTACTGTTAAGGTAATGAAGAGGAAGACGCAGTGAACTGAAACATCTAAGTAGCTGCAGGAAGAGAAAGCAAATGCGATTGCCTTAGTAGCGGCGAGCGAAATGGCAAGAGGGCAAACCGATGTGTTTACACATCGGGGTTGTAGGACTGCGACGTGGGACGACAAGATTATAGAAGAATTACCTGGGAAGGTAAGCCAAAGAGAGTAACAGCCTCGTATTCGAAATAGTCTTTAACCCTAGCAGTATCCTGAGTACGGCGAGACACGAGAAATCTCGTCGGAATCTGGGAGGACCATCTCCTAACCCTAAATACTCTCTAGTGACCGATAGTGAACCAGTACCGTGAGGGAAAGGTGAAAAGCACCCCGGGAGGGGAGTGAAATAGAACCTGAAACCGTGTGCCTACAACAAGTTCGAGCCCGTTAATGGGTGAGAGCGTGCCTTTTGTAGAATGAACCGGCGAGTTACGATATGATGCGAGGTTAAGTTGAAGATACGGAGCCGTAGGGAAACCGAGTCTTAATAGGGCGCATTAGTATCATGTCGTAGACCCGAAACCATGTGACCTACCCATGAGCAGGGTGAAGGTGAGGTAAAACTCACTGGAGGCCCGAACCAGGGCACGTTGAAAAGTGCTTGGATGACTTGTGGGTAGCGGAGAAATTCCAAACGAACTTGGAGATAGCTGGTTCTCTCCGAAATAGCTTTAGGGCTAGCGTCGATGTTAAGTCTCTTGGAGGTAGAGCACTGTTTGATTGAGGGGTCCATCCCGGATTACCAATATCAGATAAACTCCGAATGCCAATGAGATATAATCGGCAGTCAGACTGCGAGTGCTAAGATCCGTAGTCGAAAGGGAAACAGCCCAGACCACCAGCTAAGGTCCCAAAATATATGTTAAGTGGAAAAGGATGTGGGGTTGCACAGACAACTAGGATGTTAGCTTAGAAGCAGCTATTCATTCAAAGAGTGCGTAATAGCTCACTAGTCGAGTGACCCTGCGCCGAAAATGTACCGGGGCTAAAACATATTACCGAAGCTGTGGATACCTTTTAGGTATGGTAGGAGAGCGTTCTATGTGTGAAGAAGGTGTACCGTGAGGAGCGCTGGAACGCATAGAAGTGAGAATGCCGGTATGAGTAGCGAAAGACAGGTGAGAATCCTGTCCACCGTATGACTAAGGTTTCCAGGGGAAGGCTCGTCCTCCCTGGGTTAGTCGGGACCTAAGGAGAGACCGAAAGGTGTATCCGATGGACAACAGGTTGATATTCCTGTACTAGAGTATATAGTGATGGAGGGACGCAGTAGGCTAACTAAAGCGTGCGATTGGAAGTGCACGTCTAAGCAGTGAGGTGTGATATGAGTCAAATGCTTATATCTCTAACATTGAGCTGTGATGGGGAGCGAAGTTAAGTAGCGAAGTTAGTGATGTCACACTGCCAAGAAAAGCTTCTAGCGTTAATTATACTCTACCCGTACCGCAAACCGACACAGGTAGTCGAGGCGAGTAGCCTCAGGTGAGCGAGAGAACTCTCGTTAAGGAACTCGGCAAAATGGCCCCGTAACTTCGGGAGAAGGGGCGCTGGCTTTAAGTCAGCCGCAGTGAATAGGCCCAAGCAACTGTTTATCAAAAACACAGCTCTCTGCTAAATCGTAAGATGATGTATAGGGGGTGACGCCTGCCCGGTGCTGGAAGGTTAAGAGGAGCGCTTAGCATTAGCGAAGGTGTGAATTGAAGCCCCAGTAAACGGCGGCCGTAACTATAACGGTCCTAAGGTAGCGAAATTCCTTGTCGGGTAAGTTCCGACCCGCACGAAAGGCGTAATGATTTGGGCACTGTCTCAACGAGAGACTCGGTGAAATTTTAGTACCTGTGAAGATGCAGGTTACCCGCGACAGGACGGAAAGACCCCATGGAGCTTTACTGCAGTTTGATATTGAGTATCTGTACCACATGTACAGGATAGGTAGGAGCCTATGAAATCGGGACGCTAGTTTCGGTGGAGGCGTTGTTGGGATACTACCCTTGTGTTATGGCTACTCTAACCTAGATAGGCTATCCCTATCGGAGACAGTGTCTGACGGGCAGTTTGACTGGGGCGGTCGCCTCCTAAAAGGTAACGGAGGCGCCCAAAGGTTCCCTCAGAATGGTTGGAAATCATTCGCAGAGTGTAAAGGTATAAGGGAGCTTGACTGCGAGAGCTACAACTCGAGCAGGGACGAAAGTCGGGCTTAGTGATCCGGTGGTTCCGCATGGAAGGGCCATCGCTCAACGGATAAAAGCTACCCTGGGGATAACAGGCTTATCTCCCCCAAGAGTTCACATCGACGGGGAGGTTTGGCACCTCGATGTCGGCTCGTCGCATCCTGGGGCTGTAGTCGGTCCCAAGGGTTGGGCTGTTCGCCCATTAAAGCGGCACGCGAGCTGGGTTCAGAACGTCGTGAGACAGTTCGGTCCCTATCCGTCGCGGGCGTAGGAAATTTGAGGGGATCTGCTCCTAGTACGAGAGGACCAGAGTGGACTTACCGCTGGTGTACCAGTTGTCTTGCCAAAGGCATCGCTGGGTAGCTATGTAGGGAAGGGATAAACGCTGAAAGCATCTAAGTGTGAAGCCCACCTCAAGATGAGATTTCCCATGATTTTATATCAGTAAGAGCCCTGAGAGATGATCAGGTAGATAGGTTAGAAGTGTAAGTGTGGTGACACATGTAGCGGACTAATACTAATAGCTCGAGGACTTATCCAAAAAAGAAACGAGTCAACATTGACAGCGCGTAGGTTTCTTGTTAGAATATATAGGTATTCAATTTTGATTGGATAATCAATCATAGTTAAGTGACGATAGCCTAGGAGATACACCTGTTCCCATGCCGAACACAGAAGTTAAGCCCTAGCACGCCTGATGTAGTTGGGGGTTGCCCCCTGTTAGATATGGTAGTCGCTTAGCAAAAGGGAGTTTAGCTCAGCTGGGAGAGCATCTGCCTTACAAGCAGAGGGTCAGCGGTTCGATCCCGTTAACTCCCATTAACAATGGTATATAAACCAAAAGGTCCCGTGGTGTAGCGGTTATCACGTCGCCCTGTCACGGCGAAGATCGCGGGTTCGATTCCCGTCGGGACCGTTTGACTCGTTAGCTCAGTTGGTAGAGCATCTGACTTTTAATCAGAGGGTCACTGGTTCGAGCCCAGTACGGGTCATATTAATATGCGGGTTTGGCGGAATTGGCAGACGCACCAGATTTAGGATCTGGCGCTTAACGGCGTGGGGGTTCAAGTCCCTTAACCCGCATTAAATAAGAAGTTGCCGGCTTAGCTCAGTTGGTAGAGCATCTGATTTGTAATCAGAGGGTCGCGTGTTCAAGTCATGTAGCCGGCATATAGGATACTCTTTATGCGAACGTAGTTCAGTGGTAGAACATCACCTTGCCAAGGTGGGGGTCGCGGGTTCGAACCCCGTCGTTCGCTTGTTAGAGGCCGGGGTGGCGGAACTGGCAGACGCACAGGACTTAAAATCCTGCGAAGGGTAACCTTCGTACCGGTTCGATTCCGGTCCTCGGCAGTATACATTTTAATATTACGATGCACCCTTGGCTCAACTGGATAGAGTACCTGACTACGAATCAGGCGGTTGCAGGTTCGAATCCTGCAGGGTGCATAATTTCGGGAAGTAGCTCAGCTTGGTAGAGCACTTGGTTTGGGACCAAGGGGTCGCAGGTTCGAATCCTGTCTTCCCGATTGATGGCGGTGTAGCTCAGCTGGCTAGAGCGTCCGGTTCATACCCGGGAGGTCGGGGGTTCGATCCCCTTCGCCGCTATAGATGATATATGGATGACTTTGGACCTTTAGCTCAACTGGTTAGAGCACTCGGCTCATAACCGAGCGGTCGTAGGTTCGAGTCCTACAAGGTCCATATTGATTTGAAACTTTTTATTATGGAGGATTACCCAAGTCCGGCTGAAGGGAACGGTCTTGAAAACCGTCAGGCGTGTAAAAGCGTGCGTGGGTTCGAATCCCACATCCTCCTTTAATATTAGCGCGGGATGGAGCAGCTCGGTAGCTCGTCGGGCTCATAACCCGAAGGTCGTAGGTTCAAATCCTGCTCCCGCAATATTTTGGCTCGGTAGCTCAGTTGGTAGAGCAATGGATTGAAGCTCCATGTGTCGGCGGTTCGATTCCGTCTCGCGCCATTAAAATTTAATAAATGCGGGTGTAGTTTAGTGGTAAAACTACAGCCTTCCAAGCTGTTGTCGCGAGTTCGATTCTCGTCACCCGCTTTTTATTTTTATTTATATTGGTTATTCCAAGTTTCATGGGCGCATAGCTCAGCTGGTTAGAGCGCACGCCTGATAAGCGTGAGGTCGGTGGTTCGAGTCCACTTGTGCCCATACATGGAATGGAGAATTACTCAAGAGGCTGAAGAGGACGGTTTGCTAAATCGTTAGGTCGGGTAACTGGCGCAAGGGTTCGAATCCCTTATTCTCCGTACTATTTTACAAACGAGATTATCTTTTGATATCTCGTTTATTTTTATATTCTAAGTTAGTTGGTGCACGATCTTGAAAAAATTAAGAATCTCTCGTCTCGTTTTCTTCGCTGTGTTGATTTTATTGGTTCTCTGTCTTTCTTTGGCATTTCTTTTTAAGAATGAGGGAATTGTTTCTAGTGTAACTTCTCCAATTCGGAGTGTTGTTGCAAGAGCGGATTCTATTGTTTCCGCTCCCTTTAGAGCTTTAGATTCTCTTAATGAGGATGTTCATGATCTTTTTGATACTTATTCTGAAAATAAAAAATTGAAGAAAAAAGTAGCAGAGCTTGAAAATCAAAGTGAAGTGATTGATTCTTTAAAATTTGAAAATGATCAATTAAATAGTGCTATTAATGCATCATCACCTATTGCTACTCAGTTTTCTGCTATAGGAAAGGTAATTGTTAGAAGTCCAGTTTCTTGGTATGATTCTTTGACTGTTAAGCTAGGAAAGAATAATAATGTTGCTAAAAATATGCTTGCTTTGTCAAATGGTGGACTCATTGGTGTTGTCACTGATGTTTCTTCAACCACTTCAAGTATTGCACTTTTAGCAAATGGTTCTGATTTTAGTATTCCTGTTAAAATTTCAACTGCATCAGGTGATGTTTTTGGAATTTTAGAATCTTATGATTCAGATAAGAAATGTTTTGTTGTTTCAAATCTTAATTCTTCTATTGATATTGATGAGAACGATAGTGTTGTGACAAGTGGACTTGATGGTGATACTGTTGCAAATATAGCTGTTGGTTCTGTTTCAAGTGTGAAGAATAGTTCAGATAATTTGGAACGTGTTGTATATGTAACACCTGCAGCAGATTTTTCTGATATCTCATATGTAACAATAATTGGTGATTAAAGTGGCTTTTTTTAAGAATAAATACTTTTTACTTTTTCTGCTTTTTCTCTTGATGTTAATTGATGGTCAGCTTTCTTATTTAATGAGTTCTATCTTCTCATATCATGTGACAATTAGTAGTCATCTACTTTTGCTGGCAATTATTAATTTTTATCATGATAGAAATAAACACTTTGTATTATTTAGTGCATTAATATTAGGTATTCTTTATGATATTTATTATTTGAATCGAATTGGTTTGGTTGTTTTCTTACTACCAGTTTTAATAATCTTTACTAATAAGATTACTAAGAGTATTTTTGCAAGTAATTTTCAAACATTAACCTACTATATTATTATTTTGTTTTTGTTTGAAGTTGTTGGAGAATCCGCAGCTGTTTTATTAGGAATGACAACGTTATCAATAGCTAATTTTATAGCATATAGTTTCGCACCTACACTTATTTTTAACGTTTTGTTGTATTTGATATTCCAGAAATTGTTTAAAAAAGTATATTTCAACGCTTAGATTACCATAACAAAACATAAATGTAACAATCACGTAATATTAATTGCGTGATTTTTTGGTAAAATAATAGTGTCTTATCAAAAAGGAGTAGTTTAATTAATATGAAAAAAAGAATTTTATCAGCTGTTCTTGTCAGTGGTGTAACACTGGGGACAGCGGCCGTAACTGTAAATGCGGACGATTATGATACACAAATTGCTGCGCAGGATGCTGTTATCAGCAACCTAACTTCTGAACAAGCTGCAGCTCAAAGTAAGATTGATACTATTCAAAGTCAAGTGTCTTCTCTTCAATCACAACAAGCTGATTTGGAAGCACAAAATGCTCAACTTGAAGCTGAATCTCAAAAATTGAGTGAAGAAATTCAAGCTCTTTCGAGCAAAATTGTTGCTCGTAACGAAACTTTGAAAAACCAAGCTCGTAACGCACAAAAAAATGCTTCAGCTACAAGCTACATTAACACAATCTTGAACTCTAAATCAGTTTCTGATGCTATTAACCGTGTTCAAGCAATTCGTGAAGTAGTTGCTGCAAACAAGAAAATGCTTGATGAACAAGAAGCAGATAAAGCTGCAATTGAACAAAAACAAGCTGAAAACCAAGAAGCTATCAATACTGTAGCTGCTAACAAAGCAACTATCGAACAAAACCAAGCTGCTTTGGCAACACAACAAGCTGAATTGCAAGCTGCCCAATTGGATCTTTCTGCTCAATTGGCAACTGCTGAAGATGAACGTGCTAACCTTGTAGCTCAAAAAGAAGCTGCTGAACAAGCTGCTGCTGAAGCTGCTGCAGCACAGGCTGCTGCTGAAGCACAAGCACAAGCAGAAGCACAAGCACAAGCAGAATCTGTAGCACAAGCACAAGCTGCTGTTCAAAATGGTACAGCAACAACTGATACAACTACAGATACTTCAGATCAGGATTCATCTGCTGCAGCACCAGCGCAACAAGCTTCAACTCCGGCTCAAGCTGCACCAGCACAACAAGCTTCAACTCCAGCTCAAAGTGCACCAGCACAACAAGTTTCAACTCCAGCTCAAAGTGCACCAGCACAAACTGCTTCTAAACCAGCTGCTTCAACTTCATCATCAGCTAAACCATCTTCAGTAACACCAACTACTAACACAGCAGGTAACACTTACCCAGTAGGTCAATGTACTTGGGGTGTTAAATCACTTGCTTCATGGGTTGGTAACTATTGGGGTAATGCTAACCAATGGATTGCTAGCGCACAAGCTGCCGGTCACTCTGTAGGTACTACACCACAAGCTGGTGCAGTAGCTGTATGGCCGTACGATGGTGGTGGTTATGGACACGTTGCATACGTAACAGCTGTTCAAAGCTCAACTAACATCCAAGTTATGGAAGCTAACTATGCTGGTAACTCATCAATCGGTAACTACCGTGGATGGTTCAACCCTACTTCATCAACTTGGGGTGGCGGAACTGTCTACTACATCTACCAATAATAAATCTGTGAGAAGGCTTAAGTCCTTCTTTTTTTGTATCTCTCTATTTTGCCTGTATTTAGCGGATTTAACGCATTTGTCATTGAAAAAATGCTAAAAAAACGTTAAAATGGTAGTGGATAAAAACTTTGGAGGAAATCATGTCTTATTCTGATTTAAAATTGTTTGCCTTATCGTCAAACAAAGAATTAGCAGAAAAAGTAGCTTCAGCTATGGGAATTCAACTCGGAAAATCAACTGTTCGTCAATTTTCTGATGGTGAAATCCAAGTAAACATTGAAGAATCAATTCGCGGCGACCATGTCTTTATTTTGCAGTCAACTAGCTCACCAGTTAACGATAACTTGATGGAAATCTTGATTATGGTTGATGCTCTTAAACGTGCTAGTGCTGAAAAAATTAGTGTGGTTATTCCTTACTATGGTTATGCTCGTCAAGACCGTAAGGCTCGTTCACGTGAACCGATTACTTCTAAATTAGTCGCAAATATGCTTGAAGTAGCAGGAGTTGATCGTCTTTTGACTGTTGACTTGCATGCTGCACAAATTCAAGGCTTCTTTGATATTCCAGTTGATCACTTGATGGGTGCACCATTGATCGCTGATTACTTTGACCGTCACGGATTGGTTGGAGACGATGTTGTTATCGTTAGTCCTGACCACGGTGGTGTGACTCGTGCACGTAAATTGGCACAATTCCTCCAAACACCGATTGCTATCATTGATAAACGTCGTAGTGTTACAAAAATGAATACCAGTGAAGTTATGAACATCATTGGTAATGTTAAAGGTAAAAAATGTATCTTGATTGATGATATGATCGATACAGCAGGTACTATTTGTCACGCAGCAGACGCTCTTGCTGAAGCTGGAGCAACTGCGGTTTATGCGTCATGTACTCACCCAGTTCTTTCTGGCCCTGCTCTTGAAAATATCGAGAAATCAGCAATCCAAAAATTGGTTGTTTTGGATACTATCTATCTTCCAGAAGAACGTTTGATTGACAAGATTGAACAAATTTCAATCGCTGAATTAATTGCTGAAGCAATTACTCGTATTCACGAAAAACGTCCTTTGTCACCATTGTTTGAAATGGGAACAGCTAATAAATAAGATTTGGCTTTAAGTCAGAAGAAATCGTTGGTATTATTCCAGCGATTTTTTCGTTTTAGATATTAACATGTGGATAAGTTTTGATTGCGATTAGTTGATTGTTGTTGTGGATAACTTGAAAAAGGGTGTATAATTATCAAATTTTATGTATAATAGATGTAATTAGATTTTTGAGGTGAAACTATGAGTTTAACAGATCGTTTTAATAAAAATTTAAATAAGATTGAAGTGTCGTTGATTCGTCAATTTGATCAGTCTATCTCTGATGTGCCAGGTATTATGAAATTGACTCTTGGAGAGCCTGATTTTACGACACCTGATCATGTTAAAGAGGCATCAAAAGCTGCGATTGATGCCAATCAGTCTCACTATACTGGCATGGCAGGTTTACCTGCTCTTCGTCAAGCGGCTGCAGATTTTTTGAAGTCTAAGTATCATTTGTCTTATAATCCTGACAATGAAATTTTGGTTACAATTGGAGCAACGGAAGCTTTGTCAGCAACCTTAACGGCTATTTTGGAACCTGGAGATACAGTTCTTTTGCCAGCACCAGCTTATCCTGGTTATGAACCAATTGTTAATCTTGTAGGGGCTGAAATTGTTGAAATTGATACAACAGCTAATGATTTTGTTTTAACACCAGAAATGCTTGAAAAAGCTATTTTGGAACAAGGCGATAAACTAAAAGCCGTTTTGCTTAATTACCCAACTAATCCAACTGGGGTAACTTACTCACGCGAACAAATCAAAGCTTTGGCAGATGTACTTAAGAAATATGATGTTTTTGTGGTTTCAGATGAAGTTTATTCTGAGTTGACTTATAGTGATGAACCTCATGTATCAATTGCAGAATATCTTCCAGAACAAACGATTTTAATTAATGGTCTTTCTAAATCTCACGCTATGACTGGTTGGCGAATAGGTATGATTTTTGCACCAGCTAATTTTACAGCACAGTTGATTAAGAGTCACCAATACTTGGTTACAGCTGCTGCAACAATGGCGCAGTTTGCTGCGATTGAAGCTTTGTCAGCTGGTAAAGATGATGCTCTTCCAATGAAAGCAGAGTATATGAAACGTCGTGATTACATCATTGATAAGATGTCAGCACTTGGCTTTAAGATTATCAAACCAGATGGTGCCTTTTACATTTTTGCTAAGATTCCAGCTGGTTATGAACAAGATTCATTTAAATTTTGTCAAGATTTTGCGCGTGAAAAAGCTGTTGCTTTCATTCCAGGTGTGGCATTTGGTAAATATGGTGAAGGTTATCTTCGTTTATCATATGCGGCAAGTATGGAAACAATCACAACAGCCATGGATCGTTTGAAAGAATTTATGGAAGAACATGCAAAATAAGGAAACTTACGGTCTTGTCCTCTATAATCGTAATTATCGTGAGGATGATAAGTTAGTTAAAATTTTTACCGAGACGAATGGGAAGCACATGTTTTTTGTGAAACACGGTAGTAAATCTCGTTTTAACTTAGCTATTCAACCATTGACGGTGGCTAAATTTATTTTAAAAATCAATGATACTGGTTTATCTTTTATTGAGGATTACAAGGAAGTTGATTCTTTCAAGAAGATTAATGCGGATTTATTTAAGCTATCTTATGCGTCTTATGTGACGTCTCTAGCTGATGCTGCTGTACCAGATGGTGTTGCAGATCCGCAGTTATTTGCCTTTTTAAAGAAGACTCTTTTGTTGATAGAAGAGGGGCTTGATTACGAGATTTTGACTAATATTTTTGAAATTCAGATTTTAGAACGTTTTGGTGTTAGTCTTAATTTTCATGAGTGTGCTTTTTGTCACCGTGTGGGGCTTCCTTTTGATTTTTCTCACAAGTATTCTGGCTTGCTTTGTCCTGAACATTATGTGAAAGATGAGCATCGTAGTCATCTGGATCCGAATGTTCTTTATCTGGTGGATCGTTTTCAGGCGATTCAATTTGACGATTTGAAGACAATTTCTGTTAAGCCAGAGATGAAACGAAAATTACGTTTGTTTATTGATGATATTTATGACAATTATGTTGGTCTTCGATTGAAGAGTAAGAAATTCATCGATGATTTAGGGATTTGGGGAAATATTATGAAATAAAGTCATTTAATAAGCACACTTGTTGAGTGTTTATCAGATGGCTTTTTTTCTGAAAGTAGGCGAGGATTTTCAAAAAATGAAAAAAATCGCGAATCATGCTATAATAAGGCGATAATGTTTTGTGAGGAAATTCATATGAAGAAAATTGCTATTGATGCTATGGGCGGAGATAATGCTCCTAAAGCTATTGTTGAGGGAGTTAATCGTGCCTTGGCTGAATTCTCAGATATTGAGATTCAACTTTATGGAGATGAAGCAAAAATTAAGGAATATTTGACAGCAACAGAGCGTGTGTCAGTTGTTCATACAGATGAAAAAATTAATTCGGACGATGAGCCAGCAAAAGCGATTCGTCGTAAAAAGAAAGCTAGTATGGTACTTGGTGCTCAAGCCGTTAAGGAAGGAACAGCAGATGCTGTGATTTCTGCGGGTAATACAGGTGCTCTTTTGGCAGCAGGACTTTTTGTTGTTGGACGTATTAAAGGAATTGATCGTCCAGGTTTGATGTCTACTTTACCAACTCTTGATGGTAAAGGTTATGATATGTTAGACCTTGGTGCGAATGCTGAAAATACCCCTAAACACTTGCACCAATATGCTATTTTAGGGTCATTTTATGCTAAAAATGTTCGTGGTATTGATAAACCTCGAGTTGGTCTATTAAATAATGGGACAGAAGCTACTAAAGGTGATCCACTTCATAAAGAAACTTACGCTCTTTTGGCAGAAGATGATAGTCTAAACTTTGTTGGAAATGTTGAAGCGCGTGACTTAATGAATGGTGTTGCTGATGTTGTGGTATCAGATGGTTTCACAGGAAACGCTGTTCTTAAAACGATGGAAGGAACTGCTCTTAATATTATGGGAAGCTTGAAATCTTCTATTAAATCAGGTGGATGGAACGCTAAATTAGGAGCCCTTCTATTAAAAGATAGTTTGTATAGTCTAAAAGATACTATGGATTATTCAAGTGCAGGTGGTGCGGTTCTTTTTGGTCTTAAAGCACCTGTTGTGAAATGCCATGGTTCAAGTGATGCGCAAGCTGTTTACTATACTATTAGACAAGCTCGTAAGATGTTAGATACAAATGTTGTTGGTCAATTGGTTGAAGCATTCACACCAAAAGACTAATGAAAAGGGAGGATGAAATGACAAAAGAGGCTATTTTTAAAAGGATTAGTTTCATCATTAAGGAGCAAATGAATAAACCAGATATGAAGATTACACAAACTACAAGTCTTCATGATGATTTGGGAGTTGATTCAATTGCTTTGATGGAATTCATCATTAATTTAGAAGACGAGTTTCATTTGGAAATCCCTGATGAAGATGTTGAAGACATGAAATGTATGGGAGAAATGATGGAATATCTCTATAACAGAGTAAATTAAGCAAAAATGTTCGCTAAAAGCGGACGTTTTTATTTTTATTTTATTAAAAAGTCTGTTAAATATTGAAATTGGTTAGAGCATGTGTTAAAATTTAGTAGAATAAAAGCGAAAGGCGAACAAAAACATGTCACGACAACTAATTTATACGGGAAAAGCTAAAGACATTTACACAACTTCAGAAGATGAGAACTTGATTATTTCAGTCTACAAAGACCAAGCAACAATGCTTAATGGTGCTCGTAAAGAGACTATTAAAGGTAAAGGCGTTCTTAATAATCAAATCTCATCTTTAATTTTTACTAAATTGAATGAAGCAGGTATAGCAACCCACTTTGTTAAACAATTGTCAGAAACCGAACAATTGAATAAAAAAGTTGATATTGTTCCTCTTGAAGTTGTTTTGCGTAATGTTACAGCAGGTTCATTCTCAAAACGTTTTGGTGTTGAAGAAGGTATCAAATTAGACACACCGATTGTTGAGTTTTATTACAAAAACGATGAATTGGATGACCCATTCATTAATGATGAGCACGTGAAATTCCTTGGTGTTGCAAGTGATGAAGATATTGCTTACATCAAAGCTGAAACACGTCGTATTAATGAACTTTTGAAAGATTGGTTCAAACAAATCGGACTTACTTTGATTGATTTCAAATTAGAATTTGGTAAAGATAAAGACGGTAAAATCATTCTTGCTGATGAATTTTCACCTGATAACTGCCGTCTTTGGGATGCTGAAGGTCACCACATGGACAAAGATGTCTTCCGTCGTGATCTTGGTAGCTTAACAGATGTTTATGAAGTTGTTCTTGAAAAACTAAAAGGACTTAAATAACCTACAACATTTGCTAGTAGGTAAAAGAAGAATTCTAAAAAGGGTAAAAAATGGATAAACGAATTTTCGTTGAGAAAAAATCAAATTTCAATATTAAAGCTCAAGCGCTTGTTAAAGAACTTAAACATAATCTTCAATTAACAAGTTTGACTGATCTACGTATCATTCAAGTTTATGATGTTTTTGGGCTAGACAAAACACTTTTTGAACGTGTGGAAAAACATATCTTTTCTGAACAAGTAACAGATAATATTTTGGCTGAAGGTGAATTGGTTGCTGAACTTGCTAATTATGCTTTCTTTGCGATTGAGTCACTTCCTGGTCAATTTGACCAACGCGCAGCCTCATCACAAGAAGCTTTGCTTTTGCTTGGTAGCAACAATGACGTGACTGTTAATACTGCTCAACTTTATCTCATTAATAAAGATATCGCTGCAGCTGAACTTGATGCGGTTAAGAATTATTTGCTTAATCCTGTTGATTCTCGTTTTAAAGATATTACAACAGGAATTGCCCCACAAGCATTTTCAGAATCTGACAAAACGATTCCAAATCTTGATTTTTTTAAAACTTATACAGCAGCTGAATTTGCTGAATACAAAGCTGAACAAGGTTTGGCGATGGAAGTTGATGACCTTCTTTTCATTCAAGATTATTTCAAAACAATTGGTCGCGTGCCAACTGAAACTGAATTGAAAGTTTTGGATACTTACTGGTCAGACCACTGCCGTCACACAACCTTTGAAACTGAGCTTAAACATATTGATTTCTCAGCGTCTAAATTCCAAAAACAATTGCAAGTAACTTACGATAAATACATTGCTATGCGTGATGAATTAGGTCGTTCTGAAAAACCACAAACATTGATGGATATGGCAACTATCTTTGGTCGTTACGAACGTGCTAATGGACGTTTGGACGACATGGAAGTCTCAGATGAAATCAACGCATGTTCTGTTGAAATCGAAGTAGATGTGAATGGTGTTAAAGAACCTTGGCTTCTTATGTTCAAGAATGAAACACACAATCACCCAACAGAAATCGAACCATTTGGTGGTGCTGCAACATGTATTGGTGGTGCGATTCGCGACCCATTGTCAGGACGTTCTTATGTTTACCAAGCTATGCGTATCTCAGGTGCTGGTGATATCACAACACCAATTGCAGAAACTCGTCTTGGTAAATTGCCACAACAAGTGATTTCTAAAACAGCAGCTCACGGTTATTCTTCATATGGTAATCAAATTGGTCTTGCAACAACTTACGTTAAAGAATACTTCCACCCAGGATTTATTGCTAAACGTATGGAACTTGGTGCTGTTGTCGGTGCAGCTCCTAAAGGTAATGTTGTTCGTGAAAAACCAGAAGCTGGTGATGTGGTTATCCTTCTTGGAGGTAAAACTGGTCGTGACGGTGTCGGTGGTGCAACTGGTTCTTCTAAAGTTCAAACAGTTGAATCTGTTGAAACAGCTGGTGCAGAAGTTCAAAAAGGTAATGCCATCGAAGAACGTAAAATCCAACGTCTTTTCCGTAACGGTAATGTGACTCGCCTCATCAAAAAATCAAATGACTTTGGTGCTGGTGGTGTCTGCGTTGCGATTGGTGAATTGGCTGATGGTCTTGAAATCGACCTTAATAAAGTGCCACTTAAATACCAAGGGCTTAACGGAACTGAAATTGCTATTTCAGAATCACAAGAACGTATGGCTGTTGTGGTTCGTCCAAAAGACGTTGAAGCTTTCGTGGCTGAATGTCACAAAGAAAATATCGATGCTGTTGTTGTTGCGACAGTTACAGAAAAACCAAACCTTGTTATGACTTGGAATGGTCAAACAATCGTCAATATTGAACGTCGTTTCCTTGATACTAACGGTGTGCGTGTGGTCGTTGATGCTGATGTCGTTGACAGTCAAGTTGATATGCCAGAACAACGTACAACTTCGGCAGCAACTCTTGAAGCTGATACAACTAAGGTTCTTTCAGACCTTAACCATGCTAGCCAAAAAGGTTTACAAACAATCTTTGATAGCTCTGTTGGTCGTTCAACAGTTAACCATCCAATTGGTGGTCGTTACCAAATCACACCAACAGAAAGTTCTGTTCAAAAACTTCCAGTTCAAAATGGTGTAACAACAACTGCTTCAGTTATGGCTCAAGGATTCAATCCTTACATTGCTGAATGGTCACCATATCACGGTGCTGCTTATGCTGTGATTGAAGCGACAGCACGTTTGGTGGCAACTGGGGCTAACTGGTCTAAAGCGCGCTTCTCTTACCAAGAATATTTCCAACGTATGGATAAAAAAGCTGAACGCTTTGGTCAACCTGTCTCAGCTCTTCTCGGTTCAATCGAAGCTCAAATCCAACTTGGTTTGCCATCAATTGGTGGTAAAGATTCAATGTCTGGTACTTTTGAAGAATTGACAGTACCACCAACATTGGTTGCTTTTGGTGTAACAACAGCTGATAGCCGTAAAGTTCTTTCACCAGAATTTAAAGCAGCTGGCGAAAATGTTTACTATATTCCAGGTCAAGCTATTTCACAAGATATTGATTTTGACCTTATTAAAGCTAATTTTGCTAAATTTGAAGCCATTCAAAAGGCGCATCATATTACAGCAGCATCAGCTGTTAAATACGGTGGTGTGATGGAGAGCCTAGCACTTGCTAGCTTTGGTAACCACATCGGTGCTAAGGTTAAATTGGCAGAGCTGGCTACTAGCTTGACAGCTCAACTCGGTGGCTTCATCTTTACATCTGCTGAAGAAATTGCGGATGCAGTTAAAATCGGTGAAACAACAGCTGACTTTACACTTACTGTCAATGGTGTCAACCTTTCTGGTGAAAAACTCCTTTCAGCCTTTGAAGGAACACTTGAAAAAGTTTACCCAACTGAATTCGAACAAAGTACTAAGCTTGAAGATGTTCCAGCTGTCGCTTCAGATGCTATCATTAAAGCAAGCGAAAAAGTTGCTGAACCACTTGTTTACATCCCAGTTTTCCCTGGTACAAACTCAGAATACGATTCAGCTAAAGCCTTTGAACAAGCTGGTGCAAAAGTTAAGTTGGTACCATTTGTGACACTTAATGAAGCAGCCATTGAAGCTTCAGTTGATACAATGGTTGACAACATCAGTAAAGCTAACATTATCTTCTTTGCTGGAGGGTTCTCAGCTGCTGATGAACCAGATGGTTCTGCTAAATTCATTGTGAACATCTTGCTTAACCAAAAAGTTCGCGCAGCTATTGATAGTTTCATCGAAAAAGGTGGTCTTATCATTGGTATCTGTAATGGATTCCAAGCCCTTGTTAAATCAGGTCTTCTTCCATACGGTAACTTTGAAGACGCTACTGAAACAAGTCCAACTCTTTTCTACAACGATGCTGACCAACACGTGGCGAAAATGGTTGAAACACGTATCGCAAATACAAACTCACCTTGGCTTGCTGGTGTTGAAGTTGGTGATGTTTACGCTATCCCAGTTTCACATGGTGAAGGTAAATTTGTTGTGACTGATGAAGAGTTTGCTGAACTTCGTGATAACGGACAAATCTTTAGTCAATATGTTGACTTTGATGGCAAACCAAGCATGGATTCTAAATACAATCCAAACGGTTCTGTGAATGCTATTGAAGGTATTACAAGCAAGAACGGACAAATCATCGGTAAGATGGGACACTCAGAACGTTACGAAGATGGTCTTTTCCAAAATATTCCAGGAAACAAAGACCAACACTTGTTCCGTAGCGCAGTTGAGTATTTCACTAAAGCTTAATATCTACAAAAATATATTTTATAGAATTGATAGTGACAGGGTACGTGAGTACCTTTTGTCAACTTATCAGAGGATAATTCTGACGAGTAAATTTAGGTAATAAAAAAGAATGACATACGAAGTTAAATCTCTTAATGAAGAGTGTGGTGTGTTTGGGATTTGGGGACATCCTCAAGCTGCTCACGTCACTTATTTTGGGCTCCACAGTCTTCAACACCGCGGTCAAGAAGGTGCAGGTATCGTTACTAACGATAATGGTAAACTTCTTCAACATCGCAATACAGGTCTCCTTTCAGATGTGTTTAAAAATCCTGCTGATTTGGAAAAATTGACAGGGACTGCAGCTATTGGTCACGTTCGTTACGCGACCGCTGGCTCAGCATCTATTAACAATATCCAACCTTTCCTTTACAACTTTACAGATGAACAATTTGGTCTTTGCCACAATGGTAATCTGACAAATGCCGTATCATTGAAAAAAGAACTTGAAGATGAAGGAGCGATTTTCAATGCTTCATCAGATACTGAAATTTTGATGCATTTGATTCGTCGTAGTCACAATCCAGAGTTCCTTGGTAAAGTTAAAGAAGCCCTTAACACTGTCAAAGGTGGCTTTGCTTACTTGTTGATGACAAAAGATAAGTTAATTGCCGCACTTGATCCAAATGGTTTCCGTCCATTGTCAATTGGTCAAATGGAAAACGGCGCTTGGGTGGTTTCAAGTGAAACATGTGCTTTTGAAGTGATTGGTGCTAAATGGGTGCGTGATGTAAAACCAGGTGAGATGGTGATTATCGATGATAACGGTATTCGCTATGACTCTTACACAAATGACACTCAACTTACCATTTGTTCAATGGAATACATTTACTTTGCACGTCCTGATAGTGATATTTACGGTGTCAATGTTCATACGGCTCGTAAAAATATGGGGAAACGTTTGGCACAAGAGTTTCATCATGAAGCTGATATCGTTGTTGGGGTGCCAAATTCATCACTTTCAGCAGCCATGGGATTCGCTGAAGAATCAGGTCTTCCTAATGAAATGGGCTTGGTGAAAAACCAATACACACAACGTACTTTCATTCAACCAACACAAGAATTGCGTGAGCAAGGTGTTCGTATGAAACTTTCAGCTGTTTCAGGTGTTGTTAAAGGTAAGCGCGTGGTCATGGTAGATGATTCTATCGTACGTGGAACTACATCACGTCGTATCGTTCGTCTTCTTCGTGAAGCTGGTGCAACAGAAGTTCACGTAGCAATCGGTAGTCCAGAGTTGAAATACCCATGTTTCTACGGTATCGACATTCAAAATCGTCGTGAATTGATTTCGGCTAATCATACCAAAGATGAAGTTTGTGAAATTATCGGTGCAGATAGTCTAACTTACTTGTCAATTGATGGTTTGATTGAATCAATCGGTCTTGATACAGATGCTCCAAATGGTGGTCTTTGCGTGGCATACTTTGACGGTAAGTACCCAACACCACTCTATGATTATGAAGAAGCATATCTCAAGAGCTTGGAAGAAAAAACAAGTTTCTATATTCACGAAGTTAATGAGAATAAATAGCTTCTATTTATAGGAAGGACAATATGATGCAAGAATTTGGTTTGTCTATGCTATGGTATTGGTTGGCTTATGTTATAGTGACTATTATCTTTGTGTGGGACATACGGTCTTTAATATTGTTGTTCTAAAAATGTCATCGATGGCTGATGGACCAGGTATGGGAGAAGGTTATGAGGCTACGAAACCTTGACATCCACTTTATAATATTTTAATTTTCCTTATTGCTGCTTATATGTATCTATCTATTTTGCCTATAGTTACATTACATGAGGCAATTGTTACATCAATTGTCTGTGGAACGTTAACTATTATTGTTGATGTTGTTGGCTGGGTTATTATAAAACATTCGTGGTCATTAACTTTTAAGGAATTTTATATTGATTATCAACCGTGGATTACGCTGATTTATCTAGCAATTTATATTAGTCCATTTTTGGCATATTTAGCTATTAGGTAGAAAATATTAAACTTATCTGGAAAAATATTTAAATAGCTCTGCTATTTCCCAAAAGGAGAAAATTATTATGACAAAAAATGCTTACGCTCAGTCTGGTGTTGATGTTGAAGCGGGTTATGAAGTTGTTGCACGTATCAAAAAACACGTGGCACGTACTGAACGTGCTGGTGTTATGGGTGCTCTTGGTGGTTTTGGTGGTATGTTTGACCTTACTAAAACTGGCGTTAAAGAACCTGTTTTGATTTCAGGAACTGATGGTGTGGGAACAAAACTCATGCTTGCCATCAAATATGACAAACACGATACCATCGGTCAAGACTGTGTGGCAATGTGTGTTAATGATATTATTGCTGCTGGTGCAGAACCACTTTATTTCTTAGACTACATCGCAACTGGTAAAAATGAGCCTGCAAAACTTGAACAAGTTGTTGCTGGTGTTGCTGAAGGTTGTGCCCAATCTGGTGCAGCTCTTATTGGTGGTGAAACTGCTGAGATGCCTGGTATGTACGTCGAAGATGATTATGATTTGGCTGGTTTTGCAGTAGGTGTTGCTGAAAAATCACAAATCATTGATGGTTCAAAAGTTTCTGATGGCGACGTTCTTCTTGGACTTGCTTCAAGCGGTATCCACTCAAATGGTTACTCACTTGTTCGTCGAGTTTTTGCTGATTATTCAGGTGAAGAGGTTCTTCCAGAACTTGAAGGCAAAAAATTGAAAGAAGTCCTTCTTGAACCAACTCGTATCTACGTTAAAGCAGTGCTTCCACTTATCAAAGAAGAATTGGTTAACGGTATTGCTCACATCACTGGTGGTGGATTCATCGAAAATGTGCCTCGTATGTTCGCGGATGACTTGGCTGCTGAAATCGAAGAAGACAAAATTCCAGTTCTTCCAATTTTCAAAGCACTTGAAAAATATGGCAACATCAAACACGAAGAAATGTTTGAAATCTTCAACATGGGTATTGGTTTGGTGATGGCAGCTAGCCCTGACAAAGTTGAACGTGTGAAAGAACTTCTTGACGAACCAGTTTATGAAATTGGTCGCATCGTTAAAAAAGCAGATGCAAGTGTGGTGATTAAATAATGAAAAAAATCGCAGTATTTGCGAGTGGTAATGGGTCAAATTTTCAAGTTATTGCTGAGCAGTTTCCGGTTGAGTTTGTCTTTTCAGACCACCGAGATGCTTATGTCTTAGAACGTGCTGAAAAACTGGGTGTGACAGCTCATGCTTTTGAACTGAAAGAGTTTGACAGTAAAGCAGCATATGAAGAAGCGATTGTGGCTTTGCTTGAAAAATATGACATTGGTTTGGTTTGCTTGGCTGGCTATATGAAAATTGTTGGACCGACTTTGTTAAAAGCTTACGAAGGTCGTATTATCAATATTCATCCAGCTTATCTTCCTGAATTTCCAGGTGCTCATGGTATTGATGATGCTTGGGAAGCACGTGTTGACCAGTCTGGTGTTACCATTCATTGGGTTGACAGTGGTGTCGATACAGGGACAGTGATTAAACAAGTTCGTGTGCCTCGTCTAGCAGGTGATACCATTGAAAGTTTTGAAGCTCGCATTCATAAAAATGAGTATAAGCTTTATCCTGAGGTTTTAGAGAGCTTGGGAGTTGAGAAAAAGTAATCTCAAAAGTTAGATTTTATGATAACTTTGAAGGCTAAACATAACAGTAACATCTTTTTAAAGGAGAAAAAATGACAAAACGTGCACTAATTAGTGTTTCTGACAAAGCGGGCATTGTTGAATTTGCTCAAAAATTGAAAAAACTTGGCTGGGATATCATCTCAACTGGTGGAACAAAAGTTGCGCTTGATAAAGCAGGTGTTGACACTATTGCGATTGATGATGTGACTGGTTTCCCAGAAATGATGGATGGACGTGTGAAGACACTTCACCCAAATATCCACGGTGGTCTTTTGGCTCGTCGTGACCTTGATAGTCACCTTCAAGCAGCAAAAGATAATTACATCGAATTGATTGACCTTGTTGTGGTTAACCTTTACCCATTCAAAGAAACAATCTTGAAACCAGATGTGACTTACGCTGATGCGGTTGAAAACATTGATATCGGTGGTCCTTCAATGCTTCGCTCTGCAGCTAAAAACCACGCTAGTGTTACAGTTGTCGTTGACCCAGCTGATTACGCTGTTGTTTTGGATGAATTGTCAGCAAATGGTGAAACAACATTTGAAACTCGTCAACGTTTGGCAGCGAAAGTCTTCCGTCACACAGCAGCATACGATGCTTTGATTGCGGAATACTTTACAAAACAAGTTGGTGAAACAAAACCTGAAAAACTTACCATCACTTACGATTTGAAACAACCAATGCGTTATGGTGAAAACCCACAACAAGACGCGGATTTCTACCAAAAAGCATTGCCAACAGATTACTCAATTGCTTCTGCTAAACAATTGAATGGTAAAGAATTGTCATTTAACAACATTCGTGATGCTGATGCAGCTATCCGTATCATTCGTGATTTCAAAGACCGTCCAACTGTTGTTGCTCTTAAACACATGAACCCATGTGGTATCGGACAAGCTGATGACATTGAAACTGCTTGGGATTATGCTTATGAATCAGACCCAGTATCAATCTTTGGTGGTATTGTTGTGTTGAACCGTGAAGTTGACGCTGCAACAGCTAAGAAAATGCACGCTGTTTTCCTTGAAATCATCATTGCTCCAAGCTATTCTGATGAAGCTCTTGAAATATTGACAACTAAGAAGAAAAACATGCGTATTCTTCAATTGCCATTTGACGTTCAAGAAGCTAGCCAAGTTGAAAAAGAATACACTGGCGTTGTTGGTGGACTTTTGGTTCAAAACCAAGATGTTATCGAAGAAAATCCAGCAGATTGGAAAGTTGTCACAAAACGTCAACCAACTGACCAAGAAAAAGCAGCTCTTGAATTTGCTTGGAAATCAATCAAATATGTTAAATCTAACGGTATCATCGTGACAAATGACCACATGACACTTGGTGTTGGCCCTGGTCAAACAAACCGTGTGGCTTCTGTTCGTATCGCACTTGACCAAGCCAAAGACCGTCTTGATGGTGCTGTCCTTGCTAGTGATGCTTTCTTCCCATTTGCGGACAACGTTGAAGAAATTGCTGCCGCAGGTGTGAAAGCTATCATCCAACCTGGTGGTTCAGTGCGTGACCAAGAATCTATCGACATGGCTGATAAATACGGTATTGCCATGGTATTTACAGGTGTTCGTCACTTCCGCCACTAAGATAAATAGGCAAACTTCTTTTAATAAATATTTCATGAAGCATCCTGGCTAAGGCCAGGATGCTTTTACTTTAAGTTTTTTGAAAGTTTTGCTTAAGTCTCACTTAAGTAAGGCTTACTATACTAATAATAACTCCTAAATAAACTTTTTTTCATATTTTCATAATCCAACCAAGTCCCAATCTATCTAGATTGGGACTTTTTTATTTTTATGCTATTTTTTCTAAACTTATCACAGGATTTTTATATGTTTCCGAACAAATATGTTATAATATATCTAGATAATTCGTTAAAATATTTTGTTTTTACGTGCTTTGTTGATTTTGGAGCCTAGGCTCCTGTGATTGTTTTATATTGAGGTATTTTTACTTATGAAACTTTTAGTTGTTGGCTCTGGCGGGCGTGAGCACGCTATTGCTAAGAAGTTGTTGGAATCTCCTCAAGTGAGCCAGGTTTTTGTAGCACCTGGTAATGATGGAATGACACTTGATGGACTTGATTTGGTAAATATCGGAATTTACGAACATTCTAAACTGATTGATTTTGCAAAAGCAAATGACATTGCTTGGACATTTATCGGTCCTGATGATGCTTTGGCAGCAGGAATTGTTGATGATTTTAATGCAGCTGGCTTAAAAGCTTTTGGACCAAGTAAAGCTGCAGCAGAACTTGAATGGTCTAAAGACTTTGCTAAATCAATCATGGCTAAATACCATGTTCCAACAGCGGCTTACAGCACTTTCTCAGATTTTGAACAAGCAAAGAGTTATATTGAAGAACATGGTGCACCGATTGTTGTCAAAGCAGACGGCTTGGCACTTGGTAAAGGTGTGGTTGTTGCTGAAACAGTTGAGCAAGCGGTAGAAGCCGCACATGAAATGTTGCTTGATAATAAATTTGGTGATTCTGGTGCGCGCGTGGTTATCGAAGAATTTCTTGATGGTGAAGAATTCTCATTGTTTGCCTTTGTCAATGGCGATAACTTCGACATCATGCCAACTGCGCAAGACCACAAACGTGCTTTTGATGGTGATAAAGGTCCTAATACTGGAGGTATGGGAGCTTACGCACCGGTACCACATTTGTCACAAAGTGTTGTTGATACAGCCGTCGAAACAATCGTTAAACCTGTTCTTAATGGGATGATTGCTGAAGGTCGTCCATATCTTGGTGTTCTTTACGCTGGTCTTATCTTGACAGCTGATGGACCAAAAGTTATCGAGTTCAATTCACGTTTTGGTGACCCTGAAACGCAAGTTATCTTGCCACGTTTGACATCTGATTTTGCACAAAATATGACTGATATTTTGGATGAAAAAGTTCCAAAAATTACATGGACAGATAAAGGTGTGACTCTTGGTGTAGTGGTTGCCTCAGAAGGTTATCCTGTTGCCTATGAAAAAGGTGTTCATCTTCCTGCAAAAACATCAGGTAATGTGGTTACTTATTACGCAGGAGCTAAGTTCGCTGATGATAAAGCATTGCTTTCAAACGGCGGACGTGTATACATGTTAGTTACAACAGAAGCTGACGTAAAATCTGCTCAAGATGTTATTTATGCAGAGCTTGCTAAGCAAGATACAACAGGTCTTTTCTATCGCAACGATATCGGAAGTAAAGCTCTTGGACGTTAAACCTAAATGTGTTTTAGTCAGCGCTTGTCTCTTGGGTGAGAAGTGTAAATATAATGGTGGTCATAATTACAATCAAGCTCTGGTTGATTATGTTGCTGACAAAGAAGTGGTAGCCATTTGTCCAGAAGTTTTAGCTGGTCTGCCTACACCACGAGAACCTGTTGAATTAGTTGATGGACATGTTCTTGATAAGAGAGGAAATTGTTACGATGACCTGTTTGAAAAAGGCCTTGAGCGTTGTATCCATGAGCTTACTAAAAAGTCTATTGATTTAGCTATTTTACAATTACGCAGCCCGTCATGTGGTGTTAATCAGATTTACGATGGAAACTTTTCTGGTGAAAAAGTAGCAGGTAGTGGTCTTTTTGCCCAAAAGTTAAAAGTACTTGGCTATCCTGTTCTTGATGTTGAAGATATAAAACAATTGGAAGGAAAATAATGAAACCATTAATTTCAGTTATCATGGGAAGCAAATCAGATTGGGCTACCATGAAAAAAACAGCAGAAGTACTTGATGAATTTGGTGTGGCTTATGAAAAGAAAGTTGTTTCAGCTCACCGTACACCAGATTTGATGTTTAAACATGCCGAAGAAGCAAGAGGTCGCGGTATCAAGGCGATTATTGCTGGTGCTGGTGGTGCTGCACATTTACCTGGTATGGTTGCAGCAAAAACAACACTTCCAGTTATTGGTGTTCCTGTGAAATCACGTGCCCTTAGCGGACTTGATTCTCTTTATTCAATCGTTCAAATGCCTGGTGGTGTCCCTGTGGCAACAATGGCAATTGGTGAATCAGGAGCTAAAAATGCTGCGCTAACAGCCCTTCGTATTTTAGCAATCGAAGATGCTGCTTTGGCAGAAAAACTAGAAAAATTTGCCATCGAACAAGGCAAAGCTGCGGAGGCATCAACTGATGAACTCGACTAAAACAATTGGTATTATCGGTGGTGGTCAACTAGGTCAAATGATGGCTATTTCAGCTATCTATATGGGACACAAGGTGGTTACACTTGATCCAACGAAAGATTGTCCTGCATCTCGTGTTAGTGATATGATTGTGGCACCATATGATGATGTTGATGCAATGCGCGAATTGGCAGAGCGCTGTGATGTGCTTACTTATGAGTTTGAAAATGTCGATGTGGATGCTTTGGATGCAGTGGTACAAGCAAATCAATTACCACAAGGAACTGATCTACTTAGAATTTCACAAAATCGTATTTTTGAGAAAAACTTTTTATCTCAAAAAGCTGGTGTTACCGTAGCGCCTTATAAAGTTGTGACATCAAGTCTTGATCTTGAAGATATTGATTTGTCTAAGAATTATGTCTTGAAAACTGCAACTGGCGGTTACGACGGTCATGGTCAAATCGTCATTAAATCAGCCGATGATTTGGAAGCTGCAAATAAATTAGCCAACTCTTGTGAATGTGTGCTAGAAGAATTTGTGAATTTTGACCTTGAAATTTCAGTGATTGTGTCAGGTAATGGCAAGGAGATGACTGTTTTCCCAGTTCAAGAAAATATTCATCGTAACAATATCTTGTCAAAAACCATCGTGCCTGCTCGCATTTCTGATGAACTTGCCAAAAAAGCACAAGCTATGGCAACGCAAATTGCTGAACAATTGGAATTGTCTGGGACACTTTGTGTTGAGATGTTCGTGACATCAGATGACATTATTGTCAATGAAATTGCACCACGTCCACACAATTCTGGACACTATTCAATCGAAGCTTGTGATTTTTCACAATTTGATACACATATTTTAGGAATTCTTGGTTTGCCACTTCCTAAGATTCACTTGCATCAACCAGCCGTTATGCTTAATGTTCTTGGACAACATATGGACAAAGCACGAGCTTATGTTAAGGAAAATCCTAGCGCTCACCTCCACCTTTATGGTAAACTAGAGGCGAAACATAACCGCAAGATGGGACACATTACCTTGTTTAGTAATGAACCAGATACCATCGCGGAAATGGGTGAAGGAATGGACTTTTAAGGGATTTCCTTGCTACTTATAATTTACCACTTGATTCAGATTTGACAAGCTTACCTCATTATCCATCTGTTGAAATTGGTAAAGAAGATTTTACTTAAATGCGTTAGTTATTATTTGATATATAACTTAAAAAAAGAAAGGAGATAGGGTATTAATCAATTTACTTAATGCCCTTAACATCATAAACATGATCGATCGTTATTCACGCCCTGAGATGGCGGCAATTTGGAGTGAAGAAAACAAATACAAAGCTTGGCTTGAAGTTGAAATTTTGGCTGACGAAGCATGGTCTGAACTAGGCGAAATTCCTAAAGAAGATGTCGCTAAAATCCGTGCCAATGCAAGCTTTGACGTTGACCGTATCTTAGAAATCGAACAACAAACACGCCACGACGTTGTTGCCTTCACACGTGCCGTTTCTGAAAGTCTTGGTCAAGAACGTAAATGGGTTCACTATGGTTTGACATCAACTGACGTTGTTGATACAGCTTATGGTTACCTTTACAAACAAGCTAACGAAATCATCCGTAAAGATTTGCACAATTTCCTTGAAATCATTGCTAACAAAGCTAAAGAACATAAATTCACTATCATGATGGGCCGTACTCACGGTGTCCACGCTGAACCAACAACATTTGGTTTGAAATTGGCAACATGGTACAGCGAAATGAAACGTAACATCGAACGTTTCGAACATGCAGCTGCTGGTGTTGAAGCTGGTAAAATTTCAGGTGCTGTTGGTAACTTCGCTAACATTCCACCATTTGTTGAAGCATACGTATGTGAAAAACTTGGTATCCGTGCTCAAGAAATCTCAACACAAGTTCTTCCACGTGACCTTCATGCAGAATACTTCGCTGTTCTTGCTAGCATCGCAACATCAATCGAACGTATGGCAACTGAAATCCGTGGTCTTCAAAAATCTGAACAACGTGAAGTTGAAGAATACTTTGCTAAAGGTCAAAAAGGTAGCTCAGCTATGCCTCACAAACGTAACCCAATCGGTTCAGAAAATATGACAGGTCTTGCGCGTGTTATCCGTGGTCACATGGTAACAGCTTACGAAAACGTGTCACTTTGGCATGAACGTGATATCTCACATTCATCTGCTGAACGTATCATCTCACCTGATACAACAATCCTTATCGACTACATGCTTAACCGTTTCGGAAATATTGTTAAAAACTTGACTGTTTTCCCAGAAAACATGATTCGCAACATGGGTTCTACTTTTGGACTCATCTTCAGCCAACGTGTTATGCTTAAATTGATTGAAAAAGGAATGACACGTGAACAAGCTTACGACCTTGTTCAACCTAAAACAGCTTATTCTTGGGATAACCAAATTGACTTCAAACCACTTCTTGAAGCTGATGAAGAAGTCACTTCACGTTTGACTCAAGATGAAATTGATGAATTATTTAACCCATCTTACTACACTAAACGTGTTGATGAAATCTTTCACCGTATTGGTTTAGGAGATTAATTTAATCAAAAAAAGTGCCTGAGACGAAAGCCTTGGGTGTTTTTTATTAAATGTTTTATTAGAAAAATTGTTATTTTTAATGAAAATAGTTTGTCAAATGAAAGCGGTATGTTAAAATATGAAATAAGCAGATTTTTTTAATAAAACAGGAGATTGAAGTGAAAAAATTTGGGGAGAAGATCCGCTTGATGCGGGAGGAAAAGGAAATATCACGTGAAGAATTCTGTGGGGATGAAACAGAATTATCGGTAAGACAATTAGCTAGAATTGAGTTGAACCAATCAATACCCAATCTCAGTAAAGCAAGCTTTATTGCCAATCGTCTGGGAGTGAAATTAGGTACCTTAACTGATGGTGACAGTTTAGAATTACCTAAGCGGTATAAAGAGTTGAAGTATTTACTTCTTCGAACACCTACATATGGAGACCAGGTACGACTTGATCGAAAAAATGACTATTTTGATGAAATTGCTGAAGTATTTTATGATGTTATTCCAGAAGAAGAACGGTTAATCATTGATTGTTTACAATCAAAATTCGATGTTCATTTTAGTGAAGATGTCAATTTTGGAGAGGGTATTTTAAATGATTATTTTGGTCAAGTTAATCGAAAGAAAGTTTTTACCATTAATGATTTAATTTTGATTGATCTTTACTTTGCTTGTCTTTCTTCTGCTAAGAAGTTTGAAGGAATTTATAGTTTGGATTTTTACGATGATTTGATGAAAAGGTTGGTAAATCAAAAGCATATTTCACCTGAGACTGATTTAATTTTAAATAATGTATTGTTAAATAATATTGACTTAGCATTCCAATTTAAACGAGAATATTATATTGAGCGTGTTATTACAATCAGTGAAAAAATTATGACAGAGATTCATGATTTTCAACGTCGTCCGATTTTAAGTTTGGTGGAGTGGAAGTATTATCTGAAATTTAAACATGACTTTGCTTTAGCAGAACAGTCATTTACGAATGCAACATTATTTGCACGATTGGTTGGTGATACTTATTTAGAAAATAAACTTAAAGAAGAATGGCAACTTGATATTGATGCTGTGGAGTAGTTTGTGTAGATAATAAAAACAACATGACATTTTTGTCATGTTGTTTTTTCTTCGAACCATTTACAATAATATTAGAAATTAGAGAAAGGGGAGAAGGAGCAAATGTTAAAGGGATTTACGGTTTTATTGACAGCCTGGTGGGGATTGTAGACTGTTATCAAAACAATTCACTGACAGCTCTTGTTTTGGTATAATAAGGCTATGAGTAGAATTTTAGATAATGATATCATGGGTGACGAAGAATTTGTGGAACGTACGCTTCGTCCTCAATATTTAAAAGAATATATTGGACAGGATAAGGTTAAAAATCAGCTGAAAATTTTTATTGAAGCAGCAAAATTACGTGATGAATCACTTGACCATGTGCTATTGTTTGGCCCTCCGGGTCTTGGTAAGACGACAATGGCATTTGTGATTGCTAACGAATTAGGGGTGAATCTCAAACAAACTTCTGGCCCAGCTATTGAAAAAGCTGGTGATTTGGTTGCTATTTTGAATGATTTGGAACCTGGGGATGTTTTGTTTATCGATGAAATTCATCGTATGCCGATGGCGATAGAAGAAGTGCTTTATAGCGCTATGGAAGATTTCTATATTGATATTATGATTGGTAATGGTGAGACTAGTCGTAGTGTTCATTTGGATTTGCCACCTTTTACGCTAATTGGAGCAACAACTCGAGCAGGGATGCTTTCGAATCCATTGCGTGCGCGTTTTGGAATTACGGGGCATATGGAATATTATGCGGTTGACGATTTGACAGAAATTGTTGAACGCACAGCTGATATTTTTGAAATGGAAATCGTGCATGAAGCTGCACAAGAATTGGCGCGACGTAGCCGAGGTACACCACGTATTGCCAACCGTTTGTTAAAACGGGTTCGTGACTATGCTCAAATTATGGGTGATGGTATTATTACAAAAGATATTACAGATAAAGCTTTAACAATGCTGGATGTCGATCATGAAGGGCTTGATTACATTGACCAAAAAATCTTGCGTACTATGATTGAAGTTTATAATGGTGGTCCAGTTGGTTTGGGAACTCTATCTGTTAATATTGCTGAAGAGCGTGATACGGTTGAGGATATGTATGAACCTTATTTGATTCAAAAGGGCTTTATTATGCGTACACGTACAGGTCGTGTAGCTACAGCTAAAGCATATGATCATCTGGGGTATTCTTATGCTGAAAAATAAAATATTATCTTAAGGAAAGTTTAAGCAAGTCTTTATATACTATAACCATCCTAAAACTTTTCTTTTTCATAATCTCCGGAAAGAACCTTGGTTTTCCAAGGTTCTTTCTTTGTTTTATAAATGGCTATGGAGTGTGGTATAATTGAGAAAAAGTGCTTATAGGAGCAAGATTATGGAATTAGAAGTTTTACGAAAAGATATGATTGTTAATCAGAGAAAAGGGAAACCTTCTATTGTTGCGTCCACCATCATCTGGGTTTCAATAACTTTGGTAACTATGATGAAGGTATCGCTACCTGTCCAAAATCTTTTGATTTTTTTATTGTTCATGTCCATTGTTGCCACTCTCTTGGTTTGTTGGGAAATGGCTGAATGTTGACATCTTCTCCAAAGAAAATCCATTAACGAACCTAGGTTTCTTATTTACCTGCAACCAATTGATTTATTTATTGATTGTTATGTGGGTCTTTAGTGCAGTACCTGAAAAAATGCTTATGGTTTATACAATGGTTTTTGGAGCATATCTTTTACCCTATTCATGGCGATATAAATCAAGAACATATTTTGTTTTTGCTATTTTGATTCCGATACTTGCGCTTGTCTTAGGTCACATGGCGAGCATGACTTATCTTAGTTTAGTGATGATATTTTTAGAAATTGTTTTTGCCATGTTACTACAAGTTGAACTAAATGCGAATAAATAATTAAAGGTTCTTAGTTGTCTAAGAACTTTTTATAAAAAACGAGAGAGCCCCGCAAGCGGAGCCCTCTCAGGAGATTATGAAAAAGAAAAGTTTTAGGATTATCTATATTGTATGCAGTCAGGCTTAATTTTTTCTTAAAGTCGACAGATAAGGGAATTTACATGTGATAAGACTTCTTTTTTGTTATAATGATAAAAGAAGTTTTAAACAATCAGTTACTGACTATGTAGGAGAGAACATGAAAAAAGTTTGTTTTGTTTGCTTAGGAAATATTTGTCGTAGTCCAATGGCTAGCGCGACTAAGAAATTCTTAAAGAGAAGTTGAGTAAAAATGAAAAAAATCAAAATAACCAGAGGACGCCTTGAGCTTCTGACGGTTTTAATTCTTATCATTTGCGGTTTGTCGGTCTTTACTTTATCGGTAAAATCAAAGACAACCTTAACGTATGACAATGGCAAAATCACGTACACGGGTTATGTGGTCAATCACCGTATGAATGGTCAAGGTAAGTTGACTTATGAAAATGGGGATTGCTACGAAGGTAATTTTAATGATGGTGTGTTTGAAGGTCAGGGCGTCTTTACTTCACATTCTGGTTGGATTTATAAAGGTGGATTTAAAAATGGTCAACCAGATGGTGAAGGCACTCTAACAGCACAAAATGGTAAGGTATATACAGGAACCTTTAAACAGGGGATTTTTCAAAAATGAGAATAAAATGGTTTTCAATGGTTAGGGTAATTGGGCTTTTCCTAGTTCTGCTCTATCATTTCTTTAAAACGGCCTTTCCAGGCGGTTTTATCGGTGTTGACATTTTCTTTACTTTCTCAGGGTATTTGATTACAGCTTTGCTAATTGATGAGTATTCGAGAAACAAGAAAATTGATCTTTTAGGATTTTATAAGAGACGTTTTTATCGGATTGTTCCACCGCTAATTTTGATGATTTTAATTGTCATGCCATTTACTTACTTGGTTCGTAGAGACTATGTGGCAAGTATTGGTAGTCAAGTGGCTGCAGCAATTGGTTTTACAACAAATTTCTTTGAAATTATCACAGGTGGTAATTACGAAACGCAATTTATCCCACATCTCTTTGTCCATACATGGAGTTTGGCAATTGAGATGCATTTCTATTTAATTTGGGGATTTGTAGTTTGGTTATTGGGAAGACATCAAGATAATCTGGCAAAATTCCGTAGTTTGATTTTTGCGATTTCGGCAGCATTTTTTACTGGAAGTTTCTTAACAATGTTTGTCCGAGCTTTCTTTGTCGACAACGTTTCAATGATTTATTTCTCATCTTTGACGCATAGTTTTCCATTCTTCTTAGGGGCTATGGCGGCAACGATGACTGGTATTAGAGAAACAACTATTCGTTTTAAAAAGAATGTTCGCCTGTGGTCTACAAAACGTAGTATCGTCACAATGCTAGTGAGCGCAGCTCTCTTAGTTTTATTGATGTTTACTTTGAAATTTGACCAACGCATCACTTATTTATTTGGATTTATTTTAGCAAGTTTGTTTGCTATAGTAATGATTTATGCGGCGCGTGTCCTAAATGACCAAACGCCAAATGCAAAAGAACCTGCTATTATCAACTATTTAGCTGATGTTAGTTATGGTGTTTATCTTTTCCACTGGCCATTTTACATTATCTTTACACAGTTGATGTCAAATGGATTTGCTGTTGTGCTGACGGTTATTCTATCGTTGGTATTTTCAACCTTATCTTATTATGTGATTGAACCATTTCTTGCTGGTAAGCCAGTTAAACTATTTGGTATTTATTTGGATTTATCTCCTTATAAGAAATGGCTATATGGTAGCTCAGCTGTTTTAGCTTTGATAACTTTGATAACTGTTGCTACAGCACCAGCTATGGGGAATTTTGAAACAGGGCTCTTGGTTAACTCACTACAACAAGCTCAAACGAATTTGAATCGTACGCATACTGTGACAGCTGGTGATGCGGGAGCTTTAAGTGATGTAACTGTGATTGGAGATTCTGTTGCACTACGTTCAAGTGCTGCATTCTCAAGTCTGCTTCCTAATGCTCAATTAGATGCAGCGGTAAGTCGTAGTTTTGACAATGCGTTTGAAATTTTTCAAAATGAGATTTCGAGTGGAACACTTTCTAAGACAACAGTGCTTGCAATTGGTGTAAATTCACTCGACCATTATCAAGAAGACATTCAACAATTTATTGATGCTTTGCCAGATGGTTATCGCTTGATTATTGTGACACCGTATAATGCTAGCGATAAAGCGAAAGTTAAGCAGGCGCGTGATTATGAATTGAGTTTACCGAAAACGTATAATTACATTACTATTGCTGATTGGTACAAGACAGCAACGAGTCATCCAGAAATTTGGAATGGTACTGACGGTGTTCACTACAGTGATGCTAATACGACAGGTGCTGACCTCTATGTTAAAACTATTCAAAAAGCAATTAATAAATCTGCTAAGAGACCTGCCAAAGGTGAATCTAATAGTTAATATCAAAAGTCAACTTTGTATTGACCCCCAAAAGTTGGACAATTAATTATTGAAAGGATTTAGTTCTGTATTGCACAGGGCTGAGTCCTTTTAGTTTGACTTTAATGCGTTTGTTGTTGTAATAATCAATATAATTAATAATGGCTTGTTTTAGCTCATCTAGTGACTGAAATGTCTTTTCATAACCGTAAAACATTTCTGGTTTTAAGATTCCAAAGAAGGATGCCATCATGCCGTTGTCTGGGCTATTTCTCTTACGCGACATAGATGGACGAATTCCTTTTTGATTGAGAAAGTTGTGATAAAACTGGTGTTGATATTGCCACCCTTGGTCACTGTGAAGAATCGTATGATCATAACGATTATCTGGAAAAGCTTGCTTTAACATTTGTTTAATTTGTTCTAAATTAGGCGAAGTTAATAGCTGATAAGCGATAATCTCACTATTATAACCATCTAAAACTGGTGATAAATACAACTTTTGTGAACTAGCTGGAATGGCAAATTCTGTGACGTCAGTATAACACTTTTCGTAGGGCTTTGAAGCTTCAAATTGTCGTTGAATGAGATTATCAGCTTTCTTGCCAATCTCACCCTTGTAAGATGCATACTTACGCTTACGACGAATACGGGCAGTCAAAGTCATGAGTTTCATTAAGCGTTGCACCCTTTTGTGGTTGACTAAAAAGCCTTGGTTTCTTAGTTCCAAAGTGATACGACGATAGCCATAGTTTCCTTTGTGCTCATCATAAATCATCTTAATTTTAGCTTTAAGAACCTTGTTTTTGTCTACTGGTTTAAGTTGTTTGATGTGGTAATAATAACTCGAACGAGGTAAGGCTAAAATCTTTAGTAACATCGCTAGAGAAAATTGCTCACTCAACTCTTGGATGATTCGTGTTGCTTTTCGCGCCCTGCTTCTTCCCTCAAGCGGTAATCTCTCAACTTTTTTAGCACGGCATTCTCCGCTCTAAGGTATTTCACTTCTTTTTGAAGTCGCTCTAGCTCTGACATTTCCTCTGAAGTCTTTTTCGGCTGACGTCCCATCTTACTTGGTCTCCCTCTTGTTTTCTCAACAATAGTATACCCATTTTTCTTGTATTGTGCTAGACAATTGGAAAGTGTTCCTATGTTAGGAAGAGCATATTCAAGAGAGACTAATATTTGAGAGCGACCTTCAAAAAGGACTTGATTGATAATTTCTTGCTTTAGTTCAGGGCAATAGTACCTATTTTTGCTTTTTTTAACAATCTCTACGCCATATCGTTCCATAAGCTTAACCATGTAACGTAGATTTCTAGGATTAACATCATAGGTTTGACCCAGCTGAGGCCAAGACACACCTTGTTTTCTGAGTTTATAGATTCCTAGTTTATCTTCATAAGTTAATTTCATACAAAAAGCACCCCAATCGTTAGATTTTGTGTCTAACTTTTGGGGTGCGGTTCAATTCGGTTGGCTTTTTTGTAGAGAACTACCATTATATGTTAGAAAATATGACGTCGAAAAATCTAAAAAATCCCTTTACATCAACGGTTTGTAGCGTTATAATACATGTGACATTAAACGTGAGAAGAAGGGAGCGAAAAAGGTGGCTGAATTGTTCTATGACGTTTTAGCAAGCATCTGGATTTCTATTGCTGGTGTTGATTCACGTTGGGGAAAATAATCGAATTATAAAAACAAGGAAACTTAGGAAAAACTGATGTTATCAAAGTTTTCAAATAGTTATTAAGTACTTGTATAGTAAGGGATGAAGCTGATACTAGGTAGGAAATAGCTTTGCCTTACTCTTTTTTTGATAAATTGCACAAATTTGTATAAATTTTCTGATAATTATGATACAATGGGTGCAAGACTATCTATTAATATGAGGAATTTGTGATGACGTTAATTTACCAATCAACTCGCGACGAAAATAACAAAGTGACTGCTAGCCAAGCTATTTTACAAGGATTGGCAACTGACGGCGGACTCTTCACCCCAACGTCACTTCCAGAAGTGGCTTTGGACTTTGATGCTTTAAAAGATGCTTCATACCAAGAAGTGGCTAGACTGGTTCTGTCAGCATTTTTGGATGATTTTACAGAAGAAGAATTAGATTACTGTATCAATTCGGCTTATGATGAAAAATTTGACATACCTGCCATTGCTCCTGTTGTTAAATTGGGGAATCAATATAATCTAGAGCTTTTCCATGGTTCAACGATTGCCTTTAAAGATATGGCTTTGTCAATCTTACCATACCTTTTGACAACATCAGCTAAAAAACAAGGTGTTGATAATAAAATAGTGATTTTGACAGCGACATCAGGAGATACTGGTAAAGCTGCCATGGCTGGTTTTGCGGATGTTCCAGGGACTGAAATCATCGTCTTTTATCCAAAAGATGGTGTTAGCAAAATTCAAGAACTTCAAATGACAACACAGACTGGTAACAACACCCATGTAGTGGCTATTACTGGTAACTTTGACGATGCTCAAACAGATGTTAAACGTATGTTTAACGACGTGGCTTTGCGTGAAAAATTGCTTGCGCACAAGACACAATTCTCATCAGCTAACTCAATGAACGTTGGCCGTTTGGTACCGCAAGTTGTTTACTACGTTTACGCTTATGCACAGTTGGTTAAAGCAGGGTACATTAAAGCAGGCGAAAAAGTTAACTTTACAGTACCAACAGGTAACTTTGGTAATATCTTAGCAGCTTACTATGCTAGTCAAATTGGTGTTCCAGTTGGTAAATTAATTTGTGCTTCAAATGAAAACAAAGTCTTAACTGACTTCTTCACAACAGGTACATACGATAAAAAACGTGAGTTTAAGGTAACGACAAGTCCATCAATGGATATCTTGGTATCATCTAACTTGGAGCGTTTGATTTTCCATCTTTTAGGCAATGATGCTGCTAAAACAAAAGAATTGATGGAAAAACTTGTGTCTGAAGGAGAGTACACTCTTTCAGGTGCTAACCAAGCTATTCTTGATATGTTTGAAGCTGGTTTCGCAACAGAAGTTGAAACATCAGCTGAAATTAAACGTGTTTATGATGCTTGTGACTATGTTGAAGACCCCCATACAGCCGTTGCGTCAGCTGTTTATCAAAAATATGTTGAACGTATTGGTGATCATACACCGACTGTTATTGCCTCTACAGCAAGTCCATATAAATTCCCACGTGTTGTTGTAGAAGCTGTCAGTGGTCAAGCACCAGCAGATGACTTTGTGGCAGTTAAAGAACTTGAAAAATTATCAGGAGTTACTATTCCAAAAGCTGTCAATGGACTTGAGACAGCTGAGGTTCGTCACAAAACAGTTGTTGCTACAAGTGACATGCAAAATGCTGTTGAAGATTACTTAGGACTTTAAAGATTATAAAGTAAGAGCTGAGGCTGGTTCTCAGCTTTTCTTTTTGTTACGATAGAATCATGAAACAAATAAAGAAAATTATTCGATTGGCTTTTCCTGCCATGATGGAGAATCTTTTGCAGATGCTTATGGGGGTAGTAGATAACTATCTTGTTGCACAAGTTGGTTTAATTGCTGTCTCTGGGGTCTCTGTAGCTAATAATATTATTACCATTTATCAAGCGATTTTCATTGCTCTTGGCGCAGCGGTCTCAAGTCTAGTTGCCAAAAGTCTTGGAGAAAAGAACGCTCAAAAATCCCTTCACTATCAGTCTGAGTCCTTATTGGTTACTTTTGGGTTGAGTCTAGTTCTTGGTTTAGTTTCTCTTGGGTTAGGGAAAAGGATTCTAACTTGGCTTGGGACAGATGCGGCTGTTACGCAAGCTGGCGGTCTTTATCTTTCGATTGTCGGTGGTCTGATTGTTAGTTTAGGGCTGATGACGACCCTGAGTTCTTTTTTACGGGCTTTGGGAAAACCACAACTGCCAATGTATATCAGTTTGCTGACCAATGTCTTAAATGCAGTTTTGTCAGCTGTAGCGGTATTCATTCTGCATTGGGGGATTGTTGGCGTTGCTTGTTCAACAGTTCTGGCACGTTTGGTTGGAACACTGTTGCTAGCCAGTCAGTTACCGATTAAAAAGATTATCAAAAACATCCGGTGGACACTGGATCGTGACTTAATTAAAATTGCTTTGCCGGCTGCTGGTGAGCGTTTAATGATGCGCGCAGGTGATGTGGTTATTGTGGCGATTATTGTTAAGTTTGGAACAGAAGTGGTAGCTGGTAATGCTATTGGAGAAATCTTGACACAATTTAATTACATGCCAGGAATGGGAGTTGCGACAGCAACCGTTATTCTTGTAGCACATAGCCTTGGACAAAAAAATACCAAAGATATTAAACAGCTGGTACGTGATTCGTATTTGATTTCGACGATTATGATGCTTTGTGTAGGTGCTTTGGTTTACGTATTTGGTGGTCATTTGACTTATCTTTTTACGACCAATCAAACAGCGCTAACAGCTAGCCTTGTTGTGTTATTTTATTCTTTTGTTGGCGGACCAGCGACAGCAGGAACACTTATTTATACAGCAGCATGGCAAGGTTTGGGCAATGCCAAACTTCCATTTTATGCCACAACATTTGGAATGTGGGTCATTCGAATTATTTCGGGTTACGTGCTTGGTGTGAGTCTGCACTTAGGTCTAACTGGAGTGTGGTTAGCGACCGTAGCGGATAATGTTTTCCGTTGGATTTTCTTATATATTCTATATAAGAAATATATGAATTCTTTTCAAGAATCTACTATTAAATAATAGGATAGGATTTTTAACCAGACAAAAGTCTGGTTTTTTCACTGTGAAAAATAATAGAAAAAGCTGAAAACATTTTCTTCTAAAAAATCGAAAAAAAAAGGGTGCAAAATCCTTGCAAACCACTGCTAAATCTGATATTATATACCGGTGCTGTTAATACAGTAACTTTAGCTATGATACAAGAGGTTGCGACACGCTCGGTTGCATTGCCACGCAAAGACGTGTTGGTTTTCTTGAGGAGCTAGCCTATTATCTTAAATAGACGAAAAGGAGAAAAAGATGGCAAACAAAAAAATCCGTATCCGTTTGAAAGCATACGAACATCGTACACTTGACACAGCGGCAGAAAAAATTGTTGAAACTGCAACACGTACAGGTGCTTCAGTAGCTGGACCAGTTCCACTTCCAACTGAACGTAGCTTGTACACAATTATTCGTGCGACTCACAAATACAAAGATTCTCGCGAACAATTTGAAATGCGTACTCACAAACGCTTGATCGATATCATCAACCCAACTCAAAAAACAGTTGACGCTTTGATGAAATTGGATCTTCCAAGTGGTGTTAACGTAGAAATCAAACTTTAATAAGGATTTGATTCTTGAGCACAAAAAACGCTCGTTAAAAACTTTTTAAATAAATAAAGTAAAGGAAATATTTTCTCATGACAAAAGGAATCTTAGGGAAAAAAGTGGGAATGACTCAAATCTTCACTGAATCTGGTGAATTCATCCCTGTTACTGTCATCGAAGCAACTCCAAACGTTGTGCTTCAAGTGAAAACTGTTGAAACAGACGGTTATGAAGCTGTTCAAGTTGGTTTTGACGACAAACGTGAAGTATTGAGCAACAAACCTGCCAAAGGCCATGTAGCAAAAGCTAACACAGCTCCTAAGCGCTTCATTCGTGAATTCAAAAACATTGAAGGCTTGGAAGTTGGTCAAGAAATCACAGTTGATACATTCGAAGCTGGGGATGTTGTTGATGTAACTGGTACATCTAAAGGTAAAGGTTTCCAAGGTGTTATCAAACGCCATGGTCAAGCTCGTGGACCAATGGCTCACGGTTCTCGTTATCACCGTCGTCCAGGTTCTATGGGACCTGTTGCGCCTAACCGTGTTTTCAAAAACAAACACTTGGCAGGACGTATGGGTGGTAACCGTGTGACAATCCAAAACCTTGAAGTTGTCCAAGTTATCCCAGAGAAAAACGTTATCCTTATCAAAGGTAACGTACCGGGTGCTAAGAAATCTCTTATCACTATCAAATCAGCAGTTAAGGCTGCTAAATAATAAGAAAGGAGAAAACAGTTAAAATGGCAAACGTAAAACTATTTGACCAAACTGGTAAAGAAGTTAGCTCAGTTGAATTGAACGACGCTATCTTCGGTATCGAACCAAACGAATCAGTAGTGTTTGATGTTGTTATCAGCCAACGTGCTAGCCTTCACCAAGGTACTCACGCAGTTAAAAACCGCTCAGCAGTATCTGGTGGTGGTCGTAAACCATGGCGTCAAAAAGGAACTGGACGCGCTCGTCAAGGTTCTATCCGCTCACCACAATGGCGTGGTGGTGGTGTAGTCTTCGGACCAACTCCACGTTCATACGGATACAAACTTCCACAAAAAGTTCGTCGCCTTGCATTGAAATCAGTTTACTCAGCTAAAGTTGCTGAAGAAAAATTTGTAGCTGTAGAAAGCCTTTCATTTGCAGCTCCAAAAACTGCTGAATTCGCAAACGTACTTTCAGCTCTTAACGTTGACTCAAAAGTACTTGTAATCCTTGAAGAAGGTAATGAATTTGCTGCACTTTCTGCACGTAACCTTCCAAACGTTAAAGTTGCAACTGCAACAACTGCAAGTGTTCTTGATATCGTAAACAGCGACAAACTTCTTGTTACTAAAGAAGCAATCTCTACAATCGAGGAGGTTCTTGCATAATGAATTTGTACGACGTAATCAAAAAACCAGTTATCACTGAAAAATCAATGTACGGCCTCGAAGCAGGTAAATATACATTTGAAGTTGACTCTCGTGCGCACAAACTTTTGATCAAACAAGCTGTTGAAGCTGCTTTTGATGGAGTTAAAGTTGCAAACGTGAACACTGTAACAGTTAAACCAAAAGCTAAACGTGTTGGTCGTTACACTGGTTTCACTTCAAAAACTAAAAAAGCTATCATCACTCTTACAGCTGATTCTAAAGCAATCGAGTTGTTTGCAGCTGAAGCTGAATAATCTAAGGAGGAAATAACGTGGGTATTAAAGCTTATAAACCAACGACAAATGGTCGTCGTAATATGACTTCTTTGGATTTTGCTGAAATCACTACAAGCACTCCTGAGAAATCATTGCTTGTTTCACTTAAAAACAAAGCTGGTCGTAACAACAACGGTCGTATCACTGTTCGTCACCAAGGTGGCGGTCACAAACGTCACTACCGTTTGATCGACTTCAAACGTAACAAAGATGGCGTTGAAGCAGTTGTTAAAACTATTGAGTACGATCCAAACCGTACAGCAAACATCGCTCTTGTACACTACACTGATGGTGTGAAAACTTACATTCTTGCACCTAAAGGTCTTGAAGTTGGTCAACGTATCGTTTCAGGTCCAGATGCAGATATCAAAGTTGGTAATGCACTTCCACTTGCTAACATCCCTGTTGGTACAGTTATTCACAACATCGAACTTCAACCAGGTAAAGGCGCTGAATTGATTCGTGCTGCTGGTGCATCTGCACAAGTTCTTGGCCAAGAAGGTAAATACGTTCTTGTTCGTCTTCAATCAGGCGAAGTTCGTATGATTCTTGGTACTTGCCGTGCTACAATCGGTACAGTTGGTAACGAACAACAAGTCCTTGTTAACCTTGGTAAAGCTGGTCGTAGCCGTTGGATGGGTATCCGTCCTACAGTTCGTGGTTCTGTAATGAACCCTAATGATCACCCACATGGTGGTGGTGAAGGTAAAGCACCAGTTGGACGTAAAGCGCCATCTACTCCTTGGGGTAAACCTGCGCTCGGTCTTAAAACTCGTAACAAAAAAGCTCAATCAGACAAACTTATTATTCGTCGTCGTAACGATAAATAATTTATTAGTCGCTTAGCTTATTAATCATCCGCCAGCTCGGTAGTGTGCATTTATGCACACAGGCCGCTGTGGTACTATAATTTAAAGGAGAAAACTACAAAATGGGACGTAGTCTTAAAAAAGGACCTTTCGTCGATGAGCATTTGATGAAAAAAGTTGAAGCTCAAGCAAACGACGAAAAGAAAAAAGTAATTAAAACTTGGTCACGTCGTTCAACGATTTTCCCAAGTTTCATCGGATATACAATCGCAGTTTATGATGGACGTAAACACGTACCAGTTTACATTCAAGAAGACATGGTAGGTCACAAACTTGGTGAATTCGCACCAACTCGTACTTACAAAGGTCACGCTGCTGACGATAAGAAAACACGTTAATAAGAGGAGGACACAATGGCAGAAATTACTTCAGCTAAAGCAATGGCTCGTACAGTCCGTGTTTCACCTCGTAAAACACGTCTTGTACTTGATCTTATCCGTGGTAAGAACGTTGCTGATGCAATCGCAATCTTGAAATTCACTCCAAACAAAGCAGCTCGTGTAGTTGAAAAAGTTCTTAACTCTGCTATCGCTAACGCAGAAAACAACTTTGGTTTGGAAAAAGCTAACTTGGTAGTATCTGAAACTTTCGCAAACGAAGGACCAACAATGAAACGTTTCCGTCCACGTGCTAAAGGTTCAGCTTCACCAATCAACAAACGCACAACTCACGTAACAGTAGTTGTGTCAGAAAAATAAGGAGGTAAAATCGTGGGTCAAAAAGTACATCCAATTGGTATGCGTGTCGGAATCATCCGTGATTGGGATGCGAAATGGTATGCTGAAAAAGAATACGCGGATTACCTTCATGAAGATCTTGCAATCCGCAAATTCATCCAAACAGAATTGGCAGACGCTTCAGTTTCACGTATTGAAATTGAACGTGCTGTAAACAAAGTAATTGTTTCACTTCACACTGCTAAACCAGGTATGGTTATCGGTAAAGGTGGAGCTAACGTTGACGCTCTTCGCGTTAAACTTAACAAATTGACAGGAAAACAAGTTCACATCAACATCGTTGAAATCAAACAACCTGATTTGGACGCTCACCTTGTTGGTGAAAACATTGCACGTCAACTTGAACAACGTGTTGCTTTCCGTCGTGCTCAAAAACAAGCTATCCAACGTACAATGCGTGCAGGTGCTAAAGGTATTAAAACTCAAGTATCTGGTCGTTTGAACGGTGCTGATATCGCTCGTGCTGAAGGTTACTCAGAAGGGACTGTTCCACTTCACACACTTCGTGCAGATATCGACTACGCTTGGGAAGAAGCTGACACTACTTACGGTAAACTTGGTGTTAAAGTTTGGATCTATCGTGGTGAAGTTCTTCCAGCTCGTAAAAACACTAAAGGAGGCAAATAACAAATGTTAGTACCTAAACGTGTTAAACACCGTCGCGAATTCCGTGGAAAAATGCGCGGTGAAGCTAAAGGTGGTAAAGAAGTCGCATTCGGTGAATACGGTCTTCAAGCTACTACTAGCCACTGGATCACAAACCGTCAAATCGAAGCTGCCCGTATCGCAATGACTCGTTACATGAAACGTGGTGGTAAAGTTTGGATTAAAATCTTCCCACACAAATCATACACTGCTAAAGCTATCGGTGTACGTATGGGTTCTGGTAAAGGGGCACCTGAAGGTTGGGTAGCACCAGTTAAACGTGGTAAAGTTATGTTCGAAATCGCTGGTGTATCTGAAGAAGTTGCACGTGAAGCACTTCGTCTTGCTAGCCACAAATTGCCAGTTAAGACTAAATTCGTGAAACGTGAAGCAGAATAAGGAGAAATCATGAAACTTCAAGAAATTAAAGATTTTGTTAAAGAGCTTCGTGGTCTTTCTCAAGAAGAGCTTGCTAAGAAAGAAAACGAACTTAAGAAAGAACTTTTTGATCTTCGTTTCCAAGCTGCAGCAGGTCAACTTGATCAAACTGCTCGTTTGAACGAAGTTAAAAAACAAATTGCACGTGTTAAAACAGTGCAATCTGAAAAGAAATAATAGATTGGGAAAGGAGAAATTCTAATAATGGAACGTAATCAACGTAAAACCCTTGTTGGACGCGTAGTATCTGACAAAATGGATAAAACAATCACTGTTGTAGTTGAAACTAAACGTAACCACCCAGTCTATGGTAAACGTATCAACTATTCTAAAAAATACAAAGCACATGATGAAAACAACGTTGCTAAAGAAGGCGATATCGTTCGTATCATGGAAACTCGTCCACTTTCAGCTACAAAACGCTTCCGTCTTGTAGAAGTTGTGGAAGAAGCTGTTATTATCTAATCAAACTAAAAGGAGAAATTTGAAATGATTCAACAAGAAACTCGCTTGAAAGTTGCTGATAATAGCGGTGCTCGTGAGATTTTGACCATCAAAGTTCTTGGTGGTTCAGGACGTAAATTCGCTAACATCGGTGACGTAATCGTTGCTTCTGTAAAACAAGCTACTCCTGGTGGAGCTGTTAAAAAAGGTGATGTCGTAAAAGCTGTAGTTGTTCGTACTAAAACTGGTGCACGCCGTCCAGACGGTTCATACATCAAATTTGACGACAACGCTGCTGTAATCATCCGTGATGACAAAACTCCTCGCGGAACTCGTATCTTCGGCCCTGTTGCACGTGAATTGCGTGAAGGTGGCTTCATGAAGATCGTTTCACTTGCACCAGAAGTACTTTAATTCATAAACACAAACTAAGTCCCCTGCTTTTGCAGGGTGCCCATTAGGGCGTAAGAAATAATAGGAGAAAAACCAAATGTTTGTAAAAAAAGGCGATAAAGTTCGCGTTATTGCTGGTAAGGACAAAGGCGTTGAAGCTGTAGTTCTTAAAGCCCTTCCTAAAGTCAACAAAGTTGTTGTTGAAGGTGTTGCTATTGTTAAAAAACATCAAAAACCAAACAACGTAAACCCTCAAGGTGCTATCGTGGAAAAAGAAGCACCAATCCATGTGTCTAACGTTCAAGTTCTTGACAAAAATGGTGTTGCAGGACGTGTTGGTTACAAAGTTGTAGACGGCAAAAAAGTTCGTTACAACAAAAAATCAGGCGAAGTGCTTGATTAATCACGAAGGAAAGGAGAAAGTATATAATGGCAAATCGCTTAAAAGAAAAATACACTAACGAAGTTGTTTCTGCTTTGACTGAAAAATTCAATTATTCTTCAGTTATGGCTGTCCCAAAAGTTGAGAAAATCGTTCTTAACATGGGTGTTGGTGATGCTGTAAATAACGCTAAAAACCTTGAAAAAGCTGCTGCTGAATTGGCACTTATTTCAGGTCAAAAACCATTGATTACTAAAGCTAAGAAATCAATCGCTGGCTTCCGTCTTCGTGAAGGTGTAGCGATCGGTGCAAAAGTTACCCTTCGTGGTGAACGTATGTACGAATTCTTAGATAAATTGGTAACAGTTTCACTTCCACGTGTTCGTGACTTCCACGGTGTTCCAACAAAATCATTTGACGGACGTGGTAACTACACACTTGGTGTGAAAGAACAATTGATCTTCCCAGAAATCAACTTTGATGACGTTGATAAAGTACGTGGTCTCGATATCGTTATCGTAACTACTGCAAACACTGACGAAGAAGGTCGTGAATTGCTTAAAGGCCTTGGAATGCCTTTTGCAAAATAATTTAGGAGGTAAATCAATTGGCTAAAAAATCTATGATTGCTAAGAATCATCGCCCTGCGAAATTCTCTACGCAAGCTTACACTCGTTGCGAACGTTGTGGCCGTCCACACTCAGTTTACCGCAAATTCAAACTTTGCCGTGTTTGCTTCCGTGAGTTAGCTTACAAAGGACAAATCCCAGGCGTTACCAAAGCTTCTTGGTAAGTCGATGATATAAGAAACCTGATTGGACAAGCCATTTAGTAAATTGTTATTCAATTTTCTATTTGGCGTGGTTCATAATGGGATTCAAGTAATAAACTTGAATTTAATTAAGCCTTCGGGCGACATTAACTAGCAAGTGAACAATTCAAACTACTAGTAAGAGGAGAATATATAAATGGTTATGACTGACCCAATTGCAGACTTTTTGACACGCATTCGTAATGCTAACCAAGCAAAACACGAAGTGCTTGAAGTACCTGCATCAAACATCAAAAAAGGTATTGCTGAAATCCTTAAACGCGAAGGTTTCGTGAAAAACGTTGAAGTTATCGAAGATGACAAACAAGGTATCATCCGCGTATTCCTTAAATACGGACAAAATGGTGAACGTGTTATCACTAACTTGAAACGTATCTCAAAACCAGGTCTTCGTGTTTACGCAAAACGTGAAGATGTTCCTAAAGTTCTTAACGGACTTGGAATTGCAATCATCTCTACATCAGAAGGTCTTTTGACTGACAAAGAAGCTCGTCAAAAGAACGTTGGTGGAGAAGTTATTGCTTACGTTTGGTAAGAAGTTTTTCATCTCTCTATTTTGGAGAGGAAATCTTACTTAACCATCTAATGGACTATTAAGCACAATTTTGTGTATTAGTCGCCCCGTGAAAACTTGTCGCATATGCGGCTTGACAATCTAACAGGAGAAAATAAAAACTATGTCACGTATTGGTAATAAAGTTATCAACTTGCCTGCTGGTGTAGAAGTTACTAACAATGATAACGTAGTAACTGTCAAAGGACCTAAAGGCGAACTCACTCGTGAGTTTAATAAAAATATTGAAATCAAAGTTGAAGGCACTGAAGTTTCACTTCACCGTCCAGATGACTCAAAAGAAATGAAAACAATCCACGGTACAACTCGTGCTAACTTGAACAACATGGTTGTTGGTGTTTCTGAAGGTTTCAAAAAAGAACTTGAAATGCGCGGAGTTGGTTACCGTGCTCAACTTCAAGGTTCAAAACTTGTACTTTCTGTAGGTAAATCTCACCAAGACGAAGTAGAAGCTCCGGAAGGTGTTTCATTTGAAGTTCCATCTGCAACTACTATCGTTGTTAACGGTATCAACAAAGAAGTTGTCGGTCAAACAGCTGCTTACATCCGTAGCCTTCGTGCTCCAGAACCTTACAAAGGTAAAGGTATCCGTTACGTTGGTGAATACGTACGTCGTAAAGAAGGTAAAACAGGTAAATAATAGTTTATGGGATGTCTTTCGAGATTTTTTCTCTCAGAACTCATATGCTAACATTTATAAAAATAATGTCGTTTTGACATTAATCAATTAATTAAGAGGTGAAAATTGTGATTTCGAAACCAGATAAAAACAAAATCCGCCAAAAACGCCACCGTCGCGTTCGCGGTAAACTCTCTGGAACTGCTGATCGCCCACGTTTGAACGTTTTCCGTTCTAATACAGGCATCTACGCTCAAGTTATTGATGACGTAGCGGGTGTAACGCTCGCAAGTGCATCAACTCTTGATAAAGAAGTTTCTAAAGGAACTAAAACAGAACAAGCCGTTGTTGTCGGTAAACTTGTTGCTGAACGCGCAGTAGCTAAAGGTATTTCTGAAGTGGTGTTTGACCGCGGTGGATATCTCTATCACGGACGTGTTAAAGCTTTGGCTGACTCAGCTCGTGAAAACGGATTGAAATTCTAATAGGGAGGACACTAAATAATGGCATTTAAAGATAATGCAGTTGAACTTGAAGAACGCGTTGTTGCGATCAACCGTGTTACAAAAGTTGTTAAAGGTGGACGTCGTCTTCGTTTTGCAGCTCTTGTAGTTGTTGGTGATCGTAATGGTCGTGTTGGTTTCGGTACTGGTAAAGCTCAAGAAGTACCAGAAGCTATTCGTAAAGCTGTTGAAGACGCTAAGAAAAACTTGATCGAAGTACCTATGGTTGGTACAACAATTCCTCACGAAGTTCGTTCAGAATTTGGTGGAGCTAAAGTATTGTTGAAACCTGCTGTAGAAGGTGCTGGGGTCGCTGCTGGTGGTGCTGTTCGTGCCGTCATCGAATTGGCCGGTGTTGCAGATGTTACATCTAAATCACTTGGTTCAAACACTCCAATCAACATTGTTCGCGCAACTGTTGAAGGTTTGAAACAACTTAAACGTGCAGAAGACGTTGCTGCTCTTCGCGGTGTTTCAGTTTCTGATTTAGCATAAGAAAGGGGATAATAATGGCTCAAATTAAAATTACTTTGACTAAGTCTCCAATCGGACGCATTCCTGCACAACGTAAAACAGTTGCTGCTCTTGGACTTGGTAAATTACATAGCTCAGTTGTCAAAGAAGACACTCCAGCTATCCGTGGAATGGTTACTTCAGTTTCACACTTGGTAACTGTTGAAGATGTTAAATAATTAACATTAAATAAATTTTAGGTTTAAGTCGCAAGGGATTCTCTTGCGACTTAAACTAGATATAGTATAGGCGAGTTTCTATGGGGAGTCCTTTCCCCTCATAGAGGCGCTAGCATTTTACAAAAAAGGAGAAATTAATAATGAAACTTCATGAACTTAAACCTGCTGAAGGTTCTCGTAAAGTACGTAACCGTGTAGGTCGTGGTACATCATCTGGTAACGGTAAAACTGCAGGACGCGGTCAAAAAGGTCAAAAAGCTCGTAGCGGTGGTAAAGTACGTCTTGGTTTTGAAGGTGGACAAACTCCATTGTTCCGTCGTATGCCAAAACGTGGTTTCTTGAACGTTAACGCTAAAGAATACGCTCTTGTAAACCTTGACCAACTTAACGTTTTCAAAGATGGTACAGAAGTAACTCCAGTTGTTCTTAAAGAAGCTGGAATCATTCGTGCTGAAAAATCAGGCGTTAAAGTTCTTGGTAACGGCGAATTGACTAAAAAATTGACTGTTAAAGCAGCTAAATTCTCTAAATCTGCTGAAGCAGCTATCACTGCAAAAGGTGGTTCAATCGAGGTCATCTAATTAAGGAGGACTCGGTATGTTCTTTAAATTACTTAAAGATGCACTTAAGGTAAAAAATGTTAGAAATAAAATTTTCTTTACACTTTTTATCATCTTTGTTTTCCGCGTTGGAACACATATTACTGTGCCAGGTATCAACGCTAAGAGTCTTGATCAATTAGGTGAACTTCCCTTTCTAAACATGTTGAATCTTGTCTCTGGTAATGCTATGAGCAATTTCTCTGTATTCTCAATGGGTGTTAGCCCGTATATCACAGCATCTATCATTGTTCAACTGTTACAAATGGATATTTTGCCTAAATTTGTTGAGTGGAGTAAACAAGGTGAAATTGGACGTCGTAAGTTAAATCAAGCGACTCGCTACATTTCACTTGTCTTAGCCTTCATCCAATCTATCGGGATTACAGCAGGATTTAATACTTTGTCAAGTATCTCATTGGTTTCTACACCAAATGTGAAAACTTATATCCTAATTGGTGCCTTGCTCACAACAGGTAGTATGATTGTGACATGGCTTGGTGAACAAATCACCGACAAAGGTTTCGGAAATGGTGTTTCAATGATTATCTTTGCGGGAATCATTTCATCAATTCCAAATACTATTTCAACAATCTACGAAGATTTCTTTGTTAACGTTCGTTCAAGTGATTTAATATCTTCATACATCTTTGTAGCTTTGTTAATCGTAGCAGTATTGGCAATTGTGTTCTTTACAACCTTTGTCCAACAAGCAGAATACAAAATTCCAATCCAATATACAAAACTTGTTCAAGGTGCACCAACAAGTTCTTATCTTCCTTTAAAAATTAATCCGGCTGGCGTCATTCCCATTATCTTTGCCAGCTCGATTACAACGATTCCAAGTACGATTATTCCGTTGATTTCAAATGGACATGACATTCCTTGGCTTACTACCCTAGAATCATATTTGAATTACCAAACAACAATTGGAATGGTGATTTATGCAGTTCTAATTGTTTTATTCTCATTCTTCTATACTTTTGTGCAAGTTAATCCTGAAAAAACTGCAGAAAACTTGCAAAAAGGTGCGTCATATATTCCTAGTGTTCGACCTGGACGCGAAACAGAAGAATATCTTTCTTCACTATTGAAGAAATTAGCATCTGTAGGTTCAATTTTCTTGGCATTTATTTCATTGACACCAATTATTGCTCAACAAGCAATGAACCTATCTAGCAGTATTGCCCTTGGAGGAACAAGTCTTCTTATCTTGATTTCAACAGGTATTGAAGGAATGAAACAACTTGAAGGTTATCTCTTGAAGAGACAGTATGTTGGTTTCATGAACACAGCAGAATAGAATATAGGTTGACCTAGTCAACCTTTCTATTTTGTTTTTGAATAAGTTTAGTACTTCGGTGTTAAATTTATTTAAAAATAAAATAAGGAGAGTATCATGAATCTTTTAATCATGGGTTTACCAGGGGCTGGTAAAGGAACTCAAGCAGCAAAAATCGTTGAAGAATTCGGCGTTGCTCACATTTCTACCGGAGATATGTTCCGTACTGCAATGGCAAACAAAACTGAAATGGGTGTTCTTGCTAAATCATTCATCGACAAAGGTGAACTTGTACCAGATAAAGTTACTAACGGTATTGTTAAAGAACGTTTGGCACAAGATGACATTGCTGAAAAAGGTTTCTTGCTTGATGGTTACCCACGTACTATCGAACAAGCACATGCTTTGGATGAAACACTTAAAAATTTGGATCTTAAATTGGACGGTGTTATTAACATTGACGTTAATCCAGACAGCTTGATCGAACGTTTATCAGGACGTTTCATTTGTCGTTCTTGTGGAGCTACATATCACAAAGTATTCAATCCAACAAAAGTTGAAGGAACTTGTGATGCTTGTGGTGGACACGACTTCTACCAACGTGAAGATGACAAACCAGAAACTGTAAAACGTCGTCTTGATGTTAACATCGCTCAAGGTGCACCGATCATCGAACACTATCGTAAAGCTGGTATTGTTTTCGATATCCAAGGTAACCAAGACATCAATGATGTATTTGCTGATATTGAAAAAGCAATCTCATCATTAAAATAATTTAAGAGCTTCTACTTGCACAAGTAGAAGAGTCGTGATATAATAGGCTAGTCTGGCTTATAATTGTTACCTCTGTGCTCAGAGGACATCAAATCGAAATTTAGGGGGTACTTTTGCGTGGCAAAAGAAGATGTGATTGAAATTGAAGGTAAAGTTGTTGAGACGATGCCTAACGCTATGTTTACTGTTGAATTAGAAAATGGACACCAAATCTTGGCAACTGTATCAGGAAAAATCCGTAAAAACTACATTCGTATTTTGGTAGGTGACCGTGTTACTGTTGAAATGAGTCCTTACGATTTAACACGTGGACGTATCACATACCGCTTTAAATAATCGAAATAATTGGAGGGATTAAAAAATGAAGGTAAGACCATCAGTCAAACCAATTTGCGAATACTGTAAAGTTATTCGTCGTAACGGTCGTGTTATGGTAATTTGTCCATCAAATCCAAAACACAAACAACGTCAAGGATAATATAGAAAGGAGAAAAAATGGCTCGTATTGCTGGAGTTGATATTCCAAATGAAAAACGTGTAGTAATTTCACTTACTTATGTATATGGTATCGGTCTTGCAACTTCTAAGAAAATCTTAGCAGCTGCTGGTATTTCTGAAGACATCCGTGTTAAAGATTTAACATCAGATCAAGAAGATGCTATCCGTCGTGAAGTTGATGCAATTAAAGTTGAAGGTGACCTTCGTCGTGAAGTGAACATGAACATCAAACGCTTGATGGAAATTGGTTCATACCGTGGTATCCGTCACCGTCGTGGACTTCCTGTCCGTGGTCAAAACACTAAAAATAACGCTCGCACTCGTAAAGGTAAAGCTGTTGCGATTGCAGGTAAGAAAAAATAAAATAGGAGGTAAAAAAATTGGCTAAACCAACACGTAAACGTCGTGTGAAAAAGAACATCGAATCTGGTGTTGCTCATATTCACGCTACATTCAATAACACTATTGTTATGATTACAGATGTGCATGGTAATGCAATTGCTTGGTCATCAGCTGGTGCTCTTGGATTCAAAGGTTCTCGTAAATCTACTCCATTCGCTGCACAAATGGCTGCTGAAGCTGCTGCTAAATCTGCACAAGAACATGGTCTTAAAACTGTTGAAGTTACTGTAAAAGGTCCTGGTTCAGGTCGTGAGTCTGCTATTCGTGCTCTTGCTGCTGCTGGTCTTGAAGTGACTTCAATCCGTGACGTTACTCCTGTGCCACACAATGGTGCTCGTCCTCCAAAACGTCGTCGTGTGTAATCATAATTGTTAATAGTACACAAGATTCGTTTCGAGGGAGTATAATAAATGATTGAGTTTGAAAAACCAATAATAACAAAAATTGATGAAAATAAAGATTACGGCAGATTTGTTATCGAGCCACTTGAACGTGGATACGGTACAACTCTAGGTAATTCTCTTCGTCGTGTACTCTTGTCTTCACTCCCAGGTGCGGCAGTAACATCAATTAAAATTGATGGAGTACTCCACGAATTTGACACTATTCCAGGTGTACGCGAAGATGTTATGCAAATCATCCTTAACATTAAAGGACTTGCAGTAAAATCTTATGTTGATGATGAAAAAATTATCGAACTTGATGTTGAAGGTCCAGCAGAAGTTACTGCAGGGGATATCTTGACTGATAGCGATGTTGAAATCGTCAACCCAGACCACTATCTCTTTACAATCGCTGAAGGACACAGTTTGAAAGCAACAATGACTGTTGCTAAAAAACGTGGTTACGTTCCAGCCGAAGGTAATAAAAAAGAAGATGCTCCAGTGGGAACATTGGCTGTAGACTCTATCTACACACCAGTGAAAAAAGTTAATTATCAAGTTGAACCTGCTCGTGTAGGTAGCAATGACGGCTTTGATAAATTAACAATCGAAATCATGACAAATGGCACAATCATTCCTGAAGATGCTTTAGGTCTATCAGCACGTGTTTTGATTGAACACTTGAATCTGTTTACTGACCTTACAGAAGTGGCTAAAAACACTGACGTAATGAAAGAAACTGAAAAAGTTAACGATGAAAAAGTGCTTGACCGTACTATCGAAGAACTTGATTTGTCAGTCCGCTCATATAACTGTCTTAAACGTGCAGGTATCAACACTGTATTTGATTTGACAGAAAAAACTGAGCCTGAAATGATGAAAGTCCGTAACCTTGGTCGTAAAAGCCTTGAAGAAGTCAAAGTTAAACTTGCTGATCTTGGACTCGGACTCAAAAACGATAAATAATATAGGAGGATAAAATGGCTTACCGTAAACTAGGACGCACTAGCTCACAACGTAAAGCAATGCTTCGTGATTTGACAACAGATCTTTTGATTAACGAATCTATTGTAACAACTGAAGCTCGTGCTAAAGAAATCCGTAAAACAGTTGAAAAAATGATTACTTTAGGTAAACGTGGTGATCTTCATGCACGTCGTCAAGCTGCTGCTTTTGTACGTAATGAAATTGCATCTGAAAACTTTGATGAAGCTACTGAAAAATACTCTTCACAAACAGCTCTTCAAAAACTTTTCGATGAAATCGCACCTCGCTATGCAGAACGCAACGGTGGATACACTCGTATTCTTAAAACTGAACCTCGCCGTGGTGATGCTGCTCCAATGGCAATCATTGAATTAGTATAATTTTTATCAATTTTGTTGAGTGTTATGATGATGGAACCTTTTGGTTCTTAGTCTAGCTCTGGTCTACCGCTGGGGATTTTTCCCTAGCGGGAACACTCATCATATTGGTGATTGAGTAACGCTTGTTTACGAAATGTCTCTAGATTAGAAACACTTCGTAAGCAGGCGTTTTTCTATTTAAAAACTGAAACTAGCTTCAATTCATGGATAATAGAACCCAATACCATATATTACTCAGCAATAATTCAATGTAATAGAAATAAGAATCTTTTGCATAGAATTTATAATAGCTAGTTTTTACCTAAAAATGCTCTCTTTATACGGGAAAGATAGGATTTTTAATCACGGATGTATCAAATAGCGCTTAAAAAGCTGCTGAGAGGCTCTGAGGGCGGTTTGGATGAATTGCGCTGAGGAGCGATAAAAATCCAAGCGAAAAGTCTGTAGAGACCTTATTTGGTATTTTATGGAGAATAATTGAAGTGTTATCGTTTTAACTGGGAAGGAAATTCTAGCGAGAATCGATTTTTTTATTTTGAAAAAATTGTTGACTAACTAAGCTGTTATTATCAGAAAAAATATGAAAACGGCTTAGTTATAATGGTGAAACATATAAACTTAGCTTATTATGACAGTTTTTATGACATTGTTACAAAAAATATCAAAAAAACTTAAAAAACATATTGACAGTATAGATGAAGTTTAGTATACTAAATAAGCTGTTGTTTGAGGCAGCAAATATTTCAAAAATGCTTTGAAAAAAGTTCAAAAAACATCTTGACAAAGCGTTGAAGAAATGATAAACTAATATAGCTGTTGTTCGAGAGGGCGACAGAAACAAGTTTGAAAAGAGTTTTGAAACTTTCTTG
>SKEX01000197.1_pt1 | contig 65059 bp, 61 predicted proteins | sample 4841451 | NCBI WGS metagenome assembly SKEX01 (sample SAMN11008798, study PRJNA524170) | human gut metagenome | isolation source: fecal sample from pouch patient p38, | place: Israel: Tel-Aviv | reverse complement strand
ATTTCCCGATGAAAGGCTTGGCTCACAAAGAAGAATACCAAGCAGTAGCAGCAGCTTGTGCCAAGTATGACTTTTATTTAGAGCCAACAGGGGGCATTGATTTAGAAAACTTTGAAGAAATTGTTCAAATTGCGGTGGATGCCGGCGTTAAAAAAATCATTCCTCATGTCTACAGCTCAATTATCGATCAAGAAACAGGGGACACTAGAACAGAAGACGTGAAAACGTTACTAACCATGATGAAAAACACATTAGTTTAATGAGAAGAAGCAAGAGAGGAAGCGAATCATTCCTTTCTTGTTTTTTACTGATACAATCAATACGCTAAATAATTATAATAACTAAAAAATATTTAGTTTATCTTCACATTTTTTTATAATCTATGGTAAGCTATTATTAAGGAACGGAATAAGAAGAGGTGAAGTGTTGAAGAAAAAATGGCGGATAATTGTAAGCGGAATCATTTTGCTGACAGGAGGAGTGAGCGTGTTTGGTTATCGAGAAAGTGTGGAACGGAGAAAAGAACGAGAGTTAATTCAAATGGAAACGATGACGGCGAAGCAGATTAAGAATACTTTTGCAGATGTAGTTGAGATTGGGCTTAGTATGTCATTGTATAACAAAGGTAATCTATTAGAGTCTTATGCGGGAGGTATCGAATTTAAAGAAGGAAAAACTGAAAATGAAGTAAGGGTTATTTTTTCGGATAGAACAGAAAGGAAGTTATGAAGATAGCGAAAAAGAGGTGAAGTGTTGAAGAAAAAATGGTGGCTAATTGTAAGTGGAATCATTTTGCTAATAGGAGGAGTGAGCGTGTTTGGTTATCGAGAAAGAGTGGAACGGAGAAAAGAACGAGAGTTAATTCAAATGGAAACGATGACGGCGAAGCAAATTAAGAATACTTTTGCGAATGTAGTTGAGATTGAGTTTTCGGAAGACTATGTAGAAAATTCTTTGGCTGGTTTTACAAGGGTAGACGTGACAATAACAACGAGTTATGGCGTTTCTTCTGAGATTGGGGTTAGTATGTCTCCAAATGAAAAGGAATATCGTTCGTATGTAGGAAGTACGGAAATTCCCGTCTTGGGAAAAGGAAAAACTGAAGATGAAGTAAAAATTATTTTTTCTAATAAGGATGAAAGGTTATTATAAATGAGAACTGAAGAAGAACTACGGTATCTAAATTATGAAGTATATTTAGTAGATCCGAGCTATAAAGAAAGTAAAGTTAAATATACAGATAAGGCTACTAAAAATTTAAAAGAGTTTGAAAGAAATGAATTTGTAGTTAGCAATGGTCAAAATTTCAAAGTCCTCTCCATCAAAAACGGCACCCATAGTTTCCAAGCCATGGCTGTTGCACCAATTGTGAAAGGACAACCGGACGTTTCGCAAGTGACAGTTGTCGCAGCAGGAACTTACCCTTCTGATGAGAACGACTTGAAAGCTGCGGCTAAAGGCCTAGCGCCAAATGGTTCGCCACAAGCAGATGAAGCACTTAAGTATGTTGGAACTTTGCTTGAAACGCATCCAGACTGGACAATTACTCAGTTGACTGGTTACTCACAATCTGCATATATGCTGAAAGTTGGCGCTCATTTTCAAATTGCTACAACGGTTTTTAGCGGTTGGTTTCAATATGGTTCTTTAACCAAAGCAGAAGCGAATTTTATGGAAGAAAATCCGCATTTGTTTTTGAATTATCGACAAAAGAATGATGATGTGACAAAGTGGAATGACTTTAATTCACACTGGGGTAATAGCGATGATTTTGGCACGATTATTTGGGTCGAAGGCAAAAGCCATGCATTAGATAGCTGGTCGTTTGATGAAAAAACAGGTCAGCTGAAAATTCCAGAAAAATCTGGGAATTTAGAAGGCTATATGCGTCAGCAAGGGGCGCAAATCATGCGACACTACACGGCACAAGTTACAAGATTAACTCAATTAAAAAGTCGCTTAACAGCCAGCGGTGGCGGCCTTTCTGTTAATGAGCGAATTTATTTAGAAGACCAGCAGGCTCTATTAGCGGTGGACACAGGACGTACAGCGTTTCAAAATGCCATGACCAATATGATGAATATTTACCAACGAGCCATTCAAGAAGCCGAGGAATTATGGCAGAATACCTTGAAAGAAGCCTACAGCCAAACAGCGATTCTCTCCGATGGTGAGATGAGAGAGTGTTTAGCCACAGCAGGTGCAACGCAGCAAAAAATAGTTGGTGAACCAACGGAATTTTTCCAAGAAAAAATTAATCAGATTCGAATGATGGCTGAAAAATTTCAGCAGTTAGCTCAAGAAATTAAACAAAAAATTCAAGAATTGGTCCAAAGAGATCGAGCCTTAGCCCGACAACTAGGGACGTAAAAGGAGAAAAAATGAAAGAAGAACAAATTATCGCTGCTTATCAACGAGAACGTTGGCAATTAGAAGATGCGGAGAATTATTTGAAAAACTATCAACGTAAAGGTGAGCAGTTAATTGAGGAGACGTTATCAAAGCTACAACGAATCGTTCAGAAAGCTGAAGTTGACAGTGAAGTGTTTGCTCAGGCAAAACAAGCGATTATGCACCTAGAATATGAATATAATGAAGAAATTGCCAAAGAGAAAAAACAACTCATGCGGCAGCAAGACGAATTAGAGCAGCAATATCGCCAAGATCTTCGCAATCTCAAAAATTAGTAAGGAGCGTTCGATTTGGAAGAAATAGTAGAAAAATTGTTTAAAGAATTACAAAAAAGTTTAGAAAAAATTCGTGTTCAAACAATTGGAAGGGTGAACGCACAAAAGGCTTATACGAATCAGCAAAAGGCACAAAAAGAAGGAAAAGTCGCAATTGAAAGTGCTAAAAAAACAGTCTCTTCAACTGAGCAAACCTTGGAAGGTTCCTTAAAAGGACAATTTGGTAAAAAAATCACAGAAGTATTGAAAGAGCAACAACAAACTTTGGATAAATTATAAATGCCATATTGATGAGCGGTATTTTGTATCTATACATATTTTTTTATTTAGTTGACTTTCTTCGCCAGATTTGCTACTCTCAAGTGGAGAATAAATAAAAACCAACAAATGAATGTGGGGTATTTTGGTGAGTGTCGTAGGTATCTAATTGATAAGTTGAATAACCAGTGAACCAAGCAAGGTTTATTTGGTGTGCTTAGAAAGTGATACCTGTCAGTCATCTCAATTACTAAATACCTCCTTTAAAAGAGGTTTCTTTAGTAACCTTTATCCAATGATAAAGAGGACAGCGGTAGAACGCTGTCCTCTTTTTTCTATAGAAACTGGTTTTTATTTAAAGGCGCCAGGTATTCTTTTCGTGATAGAAAGGAAGAAAAAACAAATGAATCATGAAACCATTCAAAAATTACAATTTACAACAATTCTTAAAGAAGTTCAAACACGTGCGATTGGCGAGTATAGTAAAGAACGGTTGGCGAAAATGGTCCCTGCAACACGTTTAGAAACAGTGCAGTCCCGCTTAACGGAAACAACCGAGGCCCGCTTAATTATTGATAGCGGACAACACGTCCCTTTCATGGGCTTGAGTCAAATTACCCGCTTGCTTCAACAAGTGAAAAAAGGCTTAATCCTTACACCAAACGAATTGATTGAGGTCGCTGACTTTTTAAGAAGTAGTCAGCGAATCCAGAAGTTTTTTGAAAAAAATCAATACCAAACGCCGCGTTTATTTAGTTACAGTCAGCACTTAGCTGATTTCAGAGCAATCGAAGAACAAATTTATACGAAAATCCATAACCAAAAAGTTGCCACCGATGCTTCTCGACAACTTCGGAAAATCCGTCGTCAAATCAATGAATGCCAACAAGAAATTGAAACAAAAGTCACCAAATTTTTACGCAATAAAAATAATCAACTGTATATTCAAGAAAATATGATGGTGAAAAAAGGGGAACATTACACGGTACCAATCAAAGCTAGCTATAAAAATAAGGTTTCAGGCACAATCATTGAACAATCCAATAAAGGACAAACGGTCTTTATTGAACCTGTAGCAATTAGTAAATTAAATGAACAACTGACACTCTTAAAAGCGGAAGAAACAGCGGAAGAATATCAAATTTTGGCAGAACTAACAGGGTTAATTAATGAGCAAGAACGACTAGTCGATCAAGCCGTCGATACAATGACCACCTTAGATATTATTTTTGCACGAGGAAAGTATAGTCGCGAAATAGGTGGGATCACGCCAAAAGTCAACAAAGAAGAACGCTTGCGCATTGTTCAAGGAAAACACCCTCTTTTATTAGAACACGCAGTACCATTGACGTTTTCTTTAGGAGCAGAGTATCGAGGACTTGTCATTACAGGTGCCAATGCTGGTGGTAAAACGGTTGTCTTGAAAACAGTTGGCTTATTGACTGTCATGACACAATTTGGGTTGCAAATTCCAGCACAAGTGGGCACAGAGATTCCAGTATTAGATGAAATTTTTGTCGATATTGGTGATCAGCAAAATCTGGAAAATGCGTTAAGCACTTTTTCTGGGCACATGAAAAATATTGCGGAAATGTTGCGTAATGTTAAACGACACACGCTTGTTTTATTAGATGAAATTGGCAGTGGCACCGAGCCGAACGAAGGAGCTGGCTTAGCGATTGCTATCATGGAAACGATGTATCAAAAGGGTGCCTTGGTAGTTGCAACGACCCACTATGGTGAAATTAAACGTTTTGCCCAAGAGCATGATGATTTTGTGCCCGCCGCAATGACCTTCGATCGTGAAACATTAACGCCAAAATATCAATTGAAAATTGGTGAAGTAGGCGATAGTCAGGCGCTTTGGATTGCACATAAAATGAAGATGGAGTCACAGCTCATTGAAAAGGCGGCCCATTATATTCAGCGGAAAGAATACCCTACTAATCGAAGTCTATTTAAACCCCTGAAAGCAAAAGAAACGACCTTTACCACGTTTGTAGAAGAAACAGACCGTTATCAAAAAGGTGATCGTGTCCTATTGACAGAAACACAACAAATTGGGTTGGTTTTTACAGATGAGGGTGAACAAGAAATCCAAGTATTTGTGAATGATAAAATTGAAAATGTACCACGAAGACGGTTGAAATTACAAGCGAAAGCACAAGATCTATATCCGCAAGACTATGATTTAGAAAGTTTATTTACAGATTTCCATGAACGAAAGAAACTCAAAGATATTGAACGCGGCTCAAAAAAAGCGCAGAAACAATTACGCAAAGAAGCCGAAAAAAGAGCAGCAAGACGCGAAAAATAAGGAACTTAACAGAAGCAATACAACAACTTAACACTTTGTTTACTTGTTATTTATCAGAAATCAACTAAGACTTGTTATAGTCAATGTATGGGTAGAGATATGAAGGAGGAAACAAGGAAATGAAGAAAAGAGCTTTGCTAGGGGTTACCTTATTAACATTCACAACATTAGCGGGTTGTACAAATTTATCTGAACAGAAAAGCGGCGAAAAACAAACAGAGGTTGCTGAAGCGAAGGCAGCTGAATCCGAAAAAGCACCAGTAAAAAATGTTATTTTTATGATTGGAGATGGCATGGGGAATCCGTATACAACGGGCTATCGCTATTTTAAAGCCAATCACTCAGACAAGCGTGTTCCCCAAACAGCTTTTGATACCTATTTAGTCGGACAGCAAGCCACTTATCCAGAAGATGAAGAAGAGAATGTCACTGATTCAGCGTCCGCAGCGACAGCGATGGCTGCTGGAGTGAAAACCTACAATAATGCTATTGCACTCGATAATGACAAGTCCAAAACAGAAACAGTGCTAGAACGTGCGAAAAAAGTGGGGAAATCAACGGGGCTTGTAGCAACATCTGAAATAACACATGCAACCCCTGCTGCATATGGCGCCCATAATGTTTCACGCAAAAATATGGCAGAAATCGCCGATGACTATTTTGATGATCAAATCGACGGACAACACAAAGTCGATGTGTTACTTGGCGGTGGCTCCGAATTATTTGCGCGGAAAGATCGTGATTTAGTCAAAGAATTTTCCCAAGCGGGTTATGGTCATGTCACAGACAAAAAGTCGTTAAATGAGAACCAAGACGACAAAATTTTAGGCTTGTTTGCACCAGGTGGACTACCTAAAATGATTGACCGAACGGAAGAAGTTCCTTCATTAGCTGATATGACAGAAGCGGCTCTTCAACGTTTAGATAAAAATGAAAAAGGCTTCTTTTTAATGGTTGAAGGTAGCCAAATTGATTGGGCCGGGCATAGCAATGATATTGTTGGCGCGATGAGCGAAATGCAAGATTTCGAAGCGGCGTTTGAAAAGGCTATCGATTTTGCCAAAAAAGATGGTGAAACATTGGTGGTTACAACTGCAGATCATTCTACTGGTGGCTTGTCTTTAGGTAAAGGAGATCAATACAATTGGTTGACGGAGCCATTACATGCGGCAAAACGCACGCCTGATTTCATGGCAGAAGAAATCATTAAAAATGGTAATGTGGAAAAAACAGTGACTGAGTATATTGATTTTCAATTAAGTGAGGCTGAATTGAAAGCAGTGAAAACAGCGGCGGAGTCAAAAGATGTTGAAAAAATTGCTCAGGCATTAAGAAAGATTTTTGATGAACGTTCGAATACTGGTTGGACTACAGGCGGACACACAGGAGAAGATGTAAATGTCTATGCTTATGGACCACAAGCAGAAGCTTTTTCAGGACAAATTGATAATACAGACCAAGCGAAGATTATTTTTGGCTTAGTAGATGGCACCGGGCAAAAAGCTGAGATTAAAGATAAAGGTATTGGTAAATAACAAAATGAAGAAAAAGCAGAACGTATAGAAGTTCTGCTTTTTCTTCATTTGAAGGCATAAAAATTTTATCTCTGTTATAATGAAGGTAACCAGATAAAAGTGAGGTCAAATAATGAAAAAAATGCATGTTGAAAGTGAATTTGCACCGTTACGTTCAGTTGTTTTAGCACAATCGCAATTTTGTTTACCAGATAAATTTGATGAAGCGGATACGACTTTTTTAACAGAGGAAAATGCCCGTTTAACACAGAATAATGAAGGGCGCGATTTAGCAGACTTTGCACCAGAACAACAAGTGCGTTGGGAAAAAGAAAAAGAAGTCATGCAAGGAGTATTAGAATCTTATGGCGTAGAAGTATTTCGTCCACGTTTATTGACACCCTATGAAAAAGAACATGGCAAGGAATTGGGCGTAGGATATAGTAACTTCTTTTCACGAGACCCCTTTTTTACAATTGGCAACCTCTTAATAGAAGGAAACTTAAGATTCCAGCACCGTCGACAAGAAATTTTACCAATTCGTCCGATTATTCAGCAGTGGACACGAGAAGCAGAAGGCTATTATTTTGCTGCGCCACAACCTGACACTTCTGAAGGCGTTTTGAGTGAAGCAGGTCCCTTTATTGAAGGCGGCGATGTTTTAGTTCTAGGAACAACAATTTTTGTGGGCTACTCCGGTTTGGCAAGTAACCTAGCGGGGATTCAGTGGTTGACCAATATGATTGGTCATTTTGGTTATGAAGTGGTGCCGGTTCGGTTACATCCGCATATTCTCCACTTAGATTGTGCGTTAAGCTTGTTGAGAGAAGGCTTGATGATTGTTTGTGAAGAGGCCTTTTTGGATGGAATCCCTGCACAATTAGCCAACTGGGAAAAAATTCACGTTACTTTGCAAGAAGCAGCGTATTTAGTGACAAATGGTCTACCGCTTAACGAAGAAACGTATATAACAGACCAATCGTTTACAACCTTAATTCCTCAAATAGAGGCAAAAGGTATCAAAGTTGAGGCAATTGATTACCATGTCTCTAGAATGTTAGGTGGTTCCTTCCGTTGTACAACACAAGCGTTGATTAGGGAATAGTCAGCGAGTGATTATCAATTTTCGTAAGAAAAAATGTACGTTTTGTCTATGAAAACGATGTAATTCTAGTTTTCACTATTTTTTTTAAAAAAATTGAGGAAATTTTGATTTAATAAATGCGAGAAAACGTCAAAATGTCAGTATTTGTTACTGACATTTTGACGTTTTCTCGCTGTTTTTTTATAAAATCACTACTTTATAAGTGGGAGAAAACAGCATCTCTTTTGAAAATTACGTTTTCAAAGACGTTAAAAGTCGTTGAAACCTTGCTATTATAATAAATTCAATTTTTTTGCATGAGGTGTTTAAAATTTGAAATCACAAGCAGGCTTTTTTTCGCTATACTTAGTTTACGTTCTACCGAGATAGAAAAGTTTTTCACTTTTTTATCCATTAATTAACCAAGATACTAAAGGAGAGAGTAAAATGAAGAAAAAAACATTGGTAACTTTATTTGCAGGAACAGCTATTTTAGGCGCAAGTATTGCTCCTGCAGCAGCGCATGCAACAACGACTGGTACAACGCCAGCAAACGTAGAAATGACAAGTGGTTCATTACCTGATGGGCCTGGTGACGGAGAAGATGGAAGTACACAAGAACCAGATCCTACAAATCCAAATACTAACTTTGATTTATTATATGTCCCAACTGAATTTAAATTTGCTGCGACAGAAGTTAACTCTGACTTATCAGCGATTTCATTAGATGCAACAGGCACACAAACAAAACGCTATGGAGTTGGGGATGTTCGTGGAACACAAGCCGGCTGGACAGTTACTGCAGGCATTACTGAAATGAAAAATGGAGCCGCTGCTTTAGAAGGCTCAATTACTTTTGCACAAACAGGAGCAGTAGCTAAATACAATGAAACAGCAAAAACATACTCACGTGATGTGGCTGCCTTTGCAGCAGACCCAGGAAGTCCTGAATTTGCTGGAACAACTATTCCAGTAGGTGGAGCAGCTGTACCAATTGCTACAGCAGCAGTTGGTAAAGGACAAGGTACATGGGATTCTGAATTATCAAATGTAAAATTAAACATTACAACACCTAGTTCACAAATTACAACTGGTGCGTATACAGGTAACGTAACTTGGACATTAGTGGCTGCACCGTAAATAGTTACTAACGAGAATACTGCATTACTAGAAAAGGAGCTGCGCAGTGGTGCACGGCTCCTTTTCGATACATAGGAGGAACAAATAATGAAGACAATGCGCTGGCTAATCGTCACAGTTTTTATTTGTGTGATGGCATTAAGCATCCCTTCTGTTGCACAGACAGAAGAAGCGGATGACAACATGAATACAAAATTTACAGTTAAACCCAATATTCCCGAGAATCAAGCGAAAAATACGCAATCCTACTACGATCTCATTGTAAAACCAGGACAGAAACAAGAAATCGAATTATCATTAATTAATAAAACAGATGAAGAATTGACGATTGATTTAAATTTGGCAAATGCTGTGACGAATGACAATGGTTTAATTGTGTACAATGATTTCGAGAAAAAACCAGATTCGAGTTTGCAAGTACCATTGACAGCATTAATTAAATTGCCTGAGGAACATGTAAAAGTTCCTGCTAAGAAAACCGTAACAGCCAAAATGACTGTCGAAATTCCAGCAAATGGTTTTCAGGGACTAATATTAGGTGGTGTTTACGCTTCGCTTGCAGAAGATGAAAAGGAAGAAAAAGGAAATTCAACGGGGTTAACCAGTCGATATGGGTTTAACGTAGCGATTGCTTTGCGAATGTCAGAAGATACGCCAATGTATCTAGCAGAGACTCTTCAATTAGTTAAATTAGTTCCGACCATTGCTTTAGGAAATAAGTCGGTCCAAGCGATTATTCAGAATCCGACATCCGCTATTTTTCCTGAAGTACGTTTAGAAGGGAAAGTAACGAAAAAAGGTGAAACGAAAGAATATGCTAAACGGATTTTACCAAGTGTTCGTTTTGCACCGAATTCAACGATGAACTTTCACTTAGATTTTGGGAAAGAAGATGTTCGTCCAGGAACCTATATTTTTGAAGGAAAAGCGGTCTTGAAAGAAGATGAACAACAAGTTTGGCCGTTTAAGCAAGAATTTACCATCAGTAGTCAAGAAGCCAAAAAATTAAACAAAGAAGCGGTGGTGAAATTGGTCCTACCGACTTGGTGGAATCAAGCTTTTTATGGGTTGTTAGTTGCAACGTTTGTGAGCCTAATTCTCGCTGTTTGGCGTTTTACGCAACAGAAAGCGACACTGAAACAACAAGCCTATTTACAACAAGAAAAACAGGCAGCCTTGAAAAATAGACAAGGAGTGCGCGATGATGACAGCGAGAAGTAAAGGGTCACTTCTGGTGATATTAGGAATGCTTTTAATCATCGCCAACGCGAGTCTGACCGCTTCTTCTGAGAGCTTTGCAGAAGAAGCGGGACAAACGAATATTGGTGTGACGTTTTATGGTGGGAAGGAACCGCTAGAAACAGAAGATATCACTAAGTCAACAGAACAGCCAATTACTAACAAAGATAAAAAAACGGCACAACGCCAAGAAGAGATGCCTAAGAAAAATACTGCCAAAACAAATCCCACTAATGCCCAGATGTCCTTACCAAGGACAGGTGAACGAAATAGCAGGTGGCTTTACAGTCTTGGTATTGTCTGTCTGCTCATAGTAATAATAAGTTTCTATTATTTGAATAAAAAAAGGAAAAAAGAAAAATAGATTGCCGTTTCTATAAATAAAATCAATTTGAAAAGGAGGCGTATTGATGGGGATTACGATGTGGATTTGGATTTGTGCCGGCTTGGCCGTCCTTTGTTTTGCTTTATTTTTACTATTCTTAGTAAGTAGCATGAATTTTGTTCATCAAGCAAAGCCCAAGCAGTCTTTAGTAAAACAATCAATGTTTAGTTGGCTGCTTCTGGTGATGTGTGGCGGCTGGGTAGCGGTGGCTATTTTACTGAATATCGCATTACAAACACAATTAACATAAAGAAAACCCGTTGTAAGTTTTTAAGAAACTTGCAACGGGTTTTTGTTAACTTTAAAATAAAGAACGGTACAATTTATCAAAAAAGTACAGTAGACATTTGTACCCAACTTAGATAGAAAATAAAGCGCTACCATTATATGATGATTACAGGAGGAGGACACAGGCTGTGAATTATAAAATAAGTTATCTCCTTGACGAGTATGCAGGGCAAAAAATTGCGCTCTCTTTGGCTCAACAAATAACCGATCTTTCGCAACGAGAATTAGTGACGCAACTTTCGGCAATAGGCGGAGAAGTTCAACAGAATACTGTCAGCATTCCAAGTCTTTCCGCAAATGAATGGGGGAAGCAACTTTTTCAACAACGTCAAGTGATCTATAGCGAAGCAGAAAGACAAGCACTCATTTTTTTACTCACTTATTCAGAGATCGAAGAACTATCAGTTTATCATTACCAAAATTTTTTAGACGTTTCGAAAGGCACTATTTTAGCGGATATCAAAAAAGTCCGACACCAACTAGCAACTGAAAACATTGCTTTATCCTACGAACGAAAACGAGGGTTTTACCTAGAAGGAGATGAATTTCGGATTCGTCGTTTCGGGAAAAATTGGCTTGCCCGCCTCTTACAACAAAAGTCGGGCACCTTTGCTTTATTTTGCTGGCTCAGTCAGCATCAAATGAGCCAATACGCAAAAATGCGTGACGGCATTCAATTAGCCGTCCAGGAAGCGCAGCTTCAACTAGTACCCAGCAGATTGGATGAAATTAGTTACTTTCTTGCTTTTTCTCAAAAAAGATTAGGCAAATATGGAACAGTCGTCTGGCCTGAGAACCAGTTAATTCAGTCCTTACGCGCTTATCCCGTCAGTCGTCGTATTTTAAGTGATTTAGTTGGGCCAGTGGCGAATGTAGAAACTGAGAGTCTTTTTTTCACGATTTGTTTAATGACAGCCTTGCAAGGAGAATTGCGAGATACGAAGTTAGAGTTTTTATTAGATATTTCTGGTGAAATTATTCGGAAAATGGAATTATTGGCCGTCGTTCAATTTGAGCAGCCTCGTGAATTGCTCATGAATGTGTATTATCATCTGGTTCCTGCTTATTTTCGGATTAACTATGGCTTTTACTTGCCGAATGTTTTAATCAAGGATATTCGACAATCGTACCGGTCGCTTTATCATCTTTGTGAACAAGCGTTAGCTCCTTTAGAAAAATTAACGAAACGTTCAATCCCGCCAGAGGAAATCGGTTTTTTCACCATATTATTTGGTGGAGAAATTTTCGGCCAAAAAAATGAGCAACGGCAAGAAAAGCTAAAAGCGCTAATTGTTTGTCCTAGTGGCATCAGTTCTTCGTTGATTTTGCAATCGGAATTGCGTCGGCTATTTCCAATGATTGAATTTAAAGAAACAAATGCGGTGAGGGAAATAGAGAATGTATCTGAAAAAAGCTATGACATCATTTTCTCAACGGTCCCTATTGAAACAGCCAAAAAGGTTTATCTTACCAAGCCCATTATGAGCTCTTTGGAGAAAAATCAATTGATGCATCAAGTCCAATCAGATTGGCTATTGCCAGGTATTTCCATGCCAGATGTTAAAGATATTTTAGATGCGTTAAAACCTTATATTTCCTTAAAAAAAGGAGTCACAGAAGCGCAGTTATATCGTGTCTTGCACCGTAAAATGAACAAAATTTTAGAAAAAGAGGAGGATCTGCGTCCAATGTTATCGGAATTATTAACAACAGAAACAGTCCAAGTCCTGCCTGAAGTTGCAGACTGGCGAGCGGGAATTACAGAAGCTGCCAAGCCGTTATTAAAAAATGGCAGTATTACGGAAAAGTACATTGATGCGATGATTCAAAAAGTCGAATCGTTTGGGCCATTTATCCATATCTGTCCAGACGTAGCATTGCCTCATGCGCGACCAGAAGATGGCGTTAATCAGTTAGGTATGTCATTACTAAAAATCCAAAAAAGTGTCGATTTATTAGAAGATCCTAAGCATGAAATTCACCTTTTTATTTGTTTAGCTGCTTCAGATAACGAAACACATTTACGGGCCTTATCTAGTCTGACAAAAATTCTATCAAAAAAAGAATCATTACATCGCTTAGTGGCGGCTGAAACCGTTCCAGAAATACTATCAATTATCCAAGAAGGAGAGAAATAAGATGAAGATTTTTACAGTTTGTCAAAGTGGTTTAGGAACAAGTTTTATGGTGCAAATGAATATCCAACAAATTTTAGAGGAAGTCGGTGTTGATACAGATAATTTTCAAATTGATCACACAGATGTCGGGAGTGCCAGTGGCGATATGGCTGATTACTTCTTTGTCGAAAAAACATTGCAAGATGCTTTAGGGTCAATTCCTGATGAAAAAATCATTCCTTTAAATGCGATTATTGATTACGATGAACGAAGGAGAAAGTCTTGAAAGTTTTAGATGACAATGGCATTGCACATCAATAAGAAGGAGGAAAAACATGGAAACTTTATTGAATTTATTTGTTTCAATTGTTAGCCAGCCAGCGATTCTGGTTTCATTAATTGCTTTGTTGGGATTAGTTTTACAGAAAAAGAAATTTTCTGATGTTGTTCAAGGAACGTTGAAAACATTCGTCGGCTTCTTAGTTTTAATTGGTGGCGCAGGGCTATTGGCGAACTCATTAACGCCCTTTGCGGAGATGTTCCAAACCGCATTAAATACACAAGGCGTGGTACCTAGTAATGAAGCAGTTGTAGCGATTGCCTTGCAACAATATGGGACACCAACTGCTCTGATTATGTTGGTGGGCATGGTTGTTAATATTCTGTTGGCGCGTTTTACACGTTTTAAATATATCTTTTTGACAGGTCAAGCGATGATGTACGTTTCGTGTTTGACAGCCGTTATTTTAGTGGGGGCCGGTTTTAGCGTTAGTTTGCCAATGATTCTTTTAGGTGGTTTATTTGAAGGAACTTTATTAACAGTGACACCTGCTCTTTGTCAGCCCTTTATGAAACAAATTACTGGAAATGATAAAGTGGCAATGGGTCATACAGGGAATATCGGCTATGCGGCAAGTGGCTTTATTGGAAAAGTCTTTGGGAATAAAGAAAAGTCAACGGAAGATATTAAAATTCCTAAAAGTTTTGGTTTTTTAAGAGACTCAACCATCTCAATTATGATTTTGATGTCGATTGTCTATGTGATTTTGGCTTTGCTGGCTGGGACAGGCTATGTCGAGCATGAGTTAAGCAATGGCGAAAATGCGATTATCTTTTCATTAATTCAAGCAGGAACCTTTACGGCTGGTTTCGTAGTGGTTTTACAGGGTGTGCGGATGGTTTTAGGAGAAATTGTGCCAGCTTTCCAAGGAATTGCTAAAAAATTAGTGCCTAATTCTAAACCAGCACTTGATGTTCCCATTATCTTTCCTTATGCGCCAAACGCTGTCTTGATTGGGTTCTTTGTGAGCTTTATTGTGGGAACTATTTCAATGTTAGCGATGGTTGGTCTGAATACCACCGTGATTATACCAGGCGTTGTCGGGCACTTTTTCTGTGGTGCCGCAGCAGGCGTTTTTGGAAATTCCACAGGGGGACGTCGGGGAGCGATTTTAGGGGCTGCGTTTAATGGCTTATTAATTAGTTGGTTACCGTTATTTATTTTACCAGTCTTGGGTGATCTACAGTTAGCATCCTCAACGTTTGCGGATACAGATTATTTAATCCCAGGCTTATTTTTAGGCAAATTAGGTGAGGCAGGTCCGAGTCTTTTAGTAGGAGGAATCATTGCTTTTGTAGTGGTTGTTCTTTTGGCTAGCGCTGTTTTAACTATGCGGGAGAAAAAAGTCGCCGAAGAAAACTAAGTGTTTTCTTCTACAAAAAGGCAAGTGGGCCAGAAGTCGTTTTGACTTCTGGCCCACTTGCCTTTTACCATTGTTCTTGGATAAACTGTGCAATTTGTTTCCGCGCTTGTCGTCCTTCTGGCAAGTATTGTTTCATTGCGAAAACGTGTTGCATGCCAGGTACCAATCGGCAAGTATCTTGTGGTCGTGGCCCTAATTGTTTTAAAAATTGGTGATAGGAAGGGCAAAAAACTTCATGTGTGCCGCCCACGAAAAAAAGTGGCGGAAATTTTTGATAATCAAAGGACAAGCAATTTAAAGAAAGCGTGGCGTGATTAGCCGTGTCGTCAATCTCTTGGGCAATTAATTGTAAATAGTTCATGCCAATCATTTTGTCCTTTTTTTGATAACTTTTGGCAACAGGAATGTCTAAATGTCCATCTAACCAAGGAGAAATTAAAACAGCAGCTTTGGGTAAGCGTTCAGGGAAATCGATGGCTAAATTCTGCAATACGTTTAAAACCAATGTGCCACCAGCAGAATCACCTAATAAAATAACATCTTCGGGATCATAATGCTGTAAAATTTCTTGGTAAGCAGCATAGCAATGATTATAAATATCAGCAAAAGACTTATTTGGTGCTAATGGATATACAGGGATAAAATAATCTGTTGCAAAAGGGAGATCTTCAATTAGTTTATAACTAAAGTCTAATTGGCTATAGGCAAGATTCAATGTAAAGCCCCCACCATGCAGGTACAGTACAGCTTTCTTGGTAGGCGCAATAACGGAGTTTGACATGCGATACATCGTAGGAAATTGAGTCATTTCTTGAAGAGGAAAAAGATGACGTAAATGTTTTGGCAAAGTTACTTGTTCATTTAATGATCGTTGCCAATTATAAAAAGCCTTGGTGACTTTCGGATTTCGTTCAAGGCGAGCAATTTGGGAAAGACGTAAAGAATCTTCAAAAAGACAGGCTTTTAAGGATTTTTGACGAGAACGTGCGTGGAACAAATATGCGCTAGCTAACAACAAACCAATCGATTTCTTTTTCAATTAAGGCCCTCCATTCAGCAAAAAGTAAATCATTTTTTCTACAGTATAACATTTTAAAAGTAGAACAACGAAATTTGTTGAGGGGATGAAAGGACGGTTTAAACGAATGTACGTATTTATTTGTGGTTGCGTAAAGTAAATGATTGTAGTAAATTAAATGAGATTAAGAGGTCCGGTGAATGGGCGCGTTCACGGCAAGGAGAGAAGTAGGATGACAAATAAAAAGGTTACAATTAAAGATGTTGCCAATGACTCAGGTGTCTCCATTACTACCGTTTCACAAATTTTAAACGGGAATGGGGCACGGTTTAGTGGGAAAACGGTCGAAAAAGTATTGGCTGCAAAAGAGCGATTAAACTATCAACCCGACTATTTTGCGCAACGTATGGTGATGAAAAAAAGTAAAACAATTGGCGTAATCGTACCTGATATTACCAACCCATTTTTTGCGCAATTGATTCGAGGAATTGAAAGTGTTTTATACAAAGAAAATTTTATACTGATGTTATGCAATGCGGACCAAGATGTTACAAGAGAACATGAATATTTAACAGAGTTGATTCGTCGCAGTGTCGATGGTTTTGTGATTGCAAGTTCTGAAATTTCCAATCAAACGATTAATGAAACGCTACGTGCGAAAAAGATTCCGTTTATTGTACTTGACCAAAAAAAAGCAGAAGGCTTTAGCGACGCTGTTTTGACAGACGATTATAGAGGTGGGCAACTAGCAGCAGAGCATTTACAAGAGCAACGACATGAACAGGTCGTCGTGGTAATGCCACCACATGCGCCAGTCAATATTCAGCAACGGTTAAAAGGTTTTTGTTCTGTTTATACGGAAAAGATCCAGTTGATCGAAACAGAATTATCAAAAACCGGCGGCTACCAAGCTGTCCCCGAAATTTTAAAAACAGAGAGCACCGGAATTTTTGCTATCAATGATGAAATTGCTTTTGGTTTATATCGAGGATTAGCAGAAGCGGGCAAAAAAATTCCTGAGGATTATAGTATTATTGGTTATGACAATGTTGATATGTGCGAGTATGTTTCGCCGCCGCTAACAACAATTGCTCAACCTGTTTTTCAATTGGGGCAAACTACGGCGACTTTATTATTGGAAAGAATCCATCAGCCTGCAAAAGATTGGGAGGAGCAAACCTTGCCTGTCCAACTGATTGAACGATTTTCGACAGCACCCTTGAAATAGCTTTCAAGGTGTGCTATATTTTTGTTGTGGAATTAAAACGTTTTACTAAAACGTTTTAATTAAAATGAAAAAATAAATTTTATTGAGGTGGATGAAAATGAACGCGGTTACAATTATCGGAAGTATCAATTTAGACACAACATTAAGAGTCAAAGAAATGCCAAAACCAGGCGAAACAATTCACGCCATTGAACATTTTACAGCGGGTGGTGGTAAAGGAGCAAACCAAGCAGTCGCAGCGAAACGTTCAGGCGCAGAAACATATTTTATTGGTGCTGTGGGAAATGATGGCGCTGGAGCTATGATGACTGATTTAATGAGTCAAGATGAAATTAATTTAACTGGGGTCACCACTTTAGAAAAAACAGCTACTGGCCAAGCCTTTATTATGGTAGATAACGCTGGTGAAAATAGCATTATGATTTACGCGGGAGCCAATAACGCCTTTACGCCAAAACAAGTCCAGGAACATCAAGAAATTATTGAAAAAAGTGATTTTGTGATTGCCCAATTTGAAAGTGCGATTGATAGTACGATTGCAGCGTTTAAAATTGCTAAAAAAGCAGGCGTCAAAACGATTTTAAATCCCGCACCTGCGTTAGAACAAGTTCCTGAAGAATTACTAAACGTTACAGATATGATTGTACCAAATGAAACAGAAACCGAAATTTTAACAGGCATTAAAATCACAGATGAAGCGAGTATGCGTAAAGCCGCAGAAGCACTTCATCAATTAGGGATTGAAGCAGTAATTATTACAGTAGGTAGTAAAGGCGCCTTTTATGACGTCAATGGACGAAGTGGTATTGTGCCTGCTTTTAAAGTGAAAGCGGTTGATACAACGGCTGCTGGCGATACTTTTATTGGCGCATTAAGTAGTATATTAGAGAAAGACTTTAGCAATTTGGAAGAAGCTATTCGTTATGGAAACAAGGCATCCTCGCTGACTGTTCAACGTTTTGGAGCCCAACCTTCGATTCCTTATCAACACGAATTGGCAGACAAATAAAAAGGAGCGAGCGACATGAAAAAAACAAAAGTTATTAATTCAGATATTTCCCGCGTTATCGCACAAATGGGTCATTTTGATAAATTAAGTATTGGTGATGCAGGCATGCCAGTGCCTCGAACTACAGAAAAAATTGATTTAGCAGTTACCAATGGCGTCCCAAGTTTTATGGAAGTTTTAAACAATGTTCTTGAGGAATTGGCAGTTCAACGAATTTATTTAGCAGAAGAAATTAAAACAGAAAATCCTGACATGTTGACAGCAATTAAAACTCGTTTACCAGAAACTCCCATCAGTTTTATTCCTCATACAGAAATGAAACAAGAATTAAACAATTGCCATGCATTTATTCGGACAGGGGAAATGACTCCTTACGCAAATATTTTATTAGAAAGTAACGTTGTCTTTTAAACGAGAGAGGGGAAATAGAGATGAATGCGACTGCATTATTAATCGGTTTAGGACCGCTTCTAGGTTGGGGGCTTTTCCCAACAATCGCTTCAAAAATTGGTGGTCGTCCAGTGAATCAAATTCTCGGTACCAGTTTAGGAACATTAATTTTTGCCGCTATTTTTTCAATGATTAATGGTTTAGCTTTTCCAACGGGCATGGATTTATTCTTTTCAATTTTATCTGGTGTCGGTTGGGCCTGTGCGCAAATCATTACATTTAAATGCTTCACTATGATTGGTTCATCCCGTGCCATGCCAGTAACGACCGCGTTCCAACTTTTAGGTGCTTCTCTCTGGGGTGTCTTTTTCTTAGGAAACTGGCCAGGTGCGACAGCCAAATTGTTAGGCGCATTTGCCTTAGTGTTAATCATGATTGGTGCCAAAATGACGGTCTGGTCGGAAACGGAATCCGCTGAGAGTGCTGGGATTATGAAAAAAGCAGTTCTTCTATTAGCTGTTGGTGAAATCGGCTATTGGGCGTACTCTGCAGCACCACAAGCGACGGCAATTGATGGCATGCATGCCTTTTTACCACAAGCAATAGGCATGGTAATTGTGGCAGTTATTTATTCAGCAGTTGTCACTATTAAGGGTGGGGAAACATCCCCATTTATAGAATCCGTTTCTTACAAACAAATTTTTTCAGGCTTTTTCTTCGCCTTTGCAGCGTTAACTTATTTAATTTCAGCGCAGCCAGATATGAACGGCTTGGCAACGGGCTTTATTCTATCCCAAACATCAGTTGTGCTTGCAACGTTGACAGGTATTTGGTTCTTAGGTCAAAAGAAAACAGCCAAGGAAATGACCGTAACGATTATCGGCTTAGTTTTGATTTTGGCAGCAGCTACGATCACAGTGATGATTTAAAAAAGTATTCAACGACCTATTATTCAGGGCGTTGAATACTTTTTTTTATTTGTTCTAAAAATAATGCAGCAGCTGTGGAAAGAACCGTATTTTTGCGCCAAATTAAACTAATTTTGGCTGTTAAAGCAGGATATAGCGGGATAAAACGTAAATTTGTTTGCTTTGTTTCTAGAATACCATCAATGCTTAGGGCGCTACCTAGCCCAGCTTCTACCATCAGTGAAGCGTTGTAAAGTAAGTTGTAGGTCCCAACGATTCGGAACTGATCTAGACTTGCTTCGAGCCAATCAGAGAGTTGGCTCGGAACTTGTGCTTGTCGAGAAATAAATAAAGGTTCTTCTTTTAAATCGGCTGCAGTAATAACATTTTTAGTGGCTAAGGGATGGTCCTTTGCAGTAATTAAGCCCCATGTATCTACAACTGGTAATGTTAAATAGCTATATTTTTGTTTAGGTGCAGGCTCAATAATTAAACCAAAATCTAATAATCCTTTGTCTAGCCGTTCTATTACATCATCTGCATTCCCGCTGTATAAATGAAGGTGAATATCAGCTGAGTGCTGGCTTGTTATTTGTTGTAGTGCATTCGCTAAAAAAGACATAGCTTTTGTTTCGCCGCCACCAATCGTGATTTCGCCATTAATGAATTCATTTTGCGACAAGTTGGTGACTGTTTTATTCGCTAAGCTTAAAATATCTTGCCCTTGTTTAGCTAAATATTCTCCTTCAGGTGTTAATTGTATTTGTCGATTTCCTCGTATAAATAATGTCACGCCTAATTCTTCCTCTAATTCTTTTAATTGCTTAGATAATGTTGGTTGTGATACATGCAATTGTTTGGCTGCGCCACTAATCGTTTTTTCTTGGACCACTGCTAAGAAATAGTGAATCACTCGTAATTCCATTACTTTCCCTCCTATAACTAAAACGCATACTTATCTATTTATTATAAGTATTAGACAGAGGAGTTGTCACGTATTACGATAAATTTAGCAAAAGGAGGCGATTAGGAATGCTTACAAAAAATCTCCAAGAACTAATTGCAACAGGTAGCATTGATAAAGATGAACCACTATTTCAACTTATTCATCAGATTCAAGAGGAAAATAGTCGCTATTTAATAGAGTTAAATCAACAAGCCTACACACATAATGAAGTAAGGAATCTTCTTGCCACGATTATCCAAGACAAAATTGACGAAACCGTTACGATTTTATTGCCTTTTTATACAGATTTTGGACGCAATATACATTTTGGTAAAAATATTTTTATTAATCGGGCAGCTATGTTTGTTGATTTAGGGGGCATTATAATTGAAGACAATGTTTTAATTGGTCCGCGCGTTAATCTCTTAAGTGTCAATCATCCGGAACTGCCAATGAAACGGCGAGGTGTATTGCTAGCACCAATTACCATTAAAAAATTTGCGTGGTTAGGCGCGGGTGTCACTGTTTTACCAGGTATTACGATTGGTGAAAATGCTATCGTAGCAGCTAATGCGACTGTAACTAAAGATGTGCCAGCTAACGCTATTGTTGCAGGAACACCAGCTAAAATTATTCGTTGGATTCAGGAAGATAAGGAGGAAATATAATGAAATCATTATCAGAAAAAGTTATTGTTATCATGGGCGCTTCCAGTGGCATCGGTGAGGCAACAGCCCGTTTACTTGCCAAAAAAGGAGCGAAGTTAGTCATTGCAGCACGTCGACAAGAACGTTTAATTGCTATAAAAAAAGAACTTCCTGAAGCAACGATTCTCGTGCAACAAGCAGATGTAACGAAAGAAGAGGAAGTTCAGCGTGTAATCAAGCTTACAATGGAAAAATATGGACGAATTGATGTTCTTTTTAACAATGCAGGAGTTATGCCAACGGCGCCTCTTATTGAAGCACCAAAAGGAGAATGGCGTCAAATGCTAGATATTAATATTATGGGTGTTTTAAATGGCATTGCGGCAGTTCTTCCAATTATGGTTGAACAAAAATCAGGGCAGATTATTGCTACTGATTCTGTGGCAGGACATGTCGTTTATCCAGATTCGGCTGTCTACTGTGGAACAAAGTTTGCTGTTCGAGCAATTATGGAAGGATTGCGACAAGAACAAAGAGAGAATAACATTAAATCAACGATTATTTCACCAGGTGCTGTACAAACAGAACTTTATCAAACAATTTCTAATCGAGTAGTAGCTGAAACGTTACATCTAGAACAGTTAAGTTGGGGCTTAAAGGCGGAAGACATTGCGCAAGCGGTGGTCTTTGCCATAGACACGCCAGATCGTATGTCAATCAGTGAAATGGTTGTTCGCCCGACCACACAAACGATTTAATTTAAAAAGTATTCCTAGAAAGGAATACTTTTTTTAAATCGTGATTGTTCGTTTTTTACAGAATTTAGAATTTGATATTTACTTATTTGTTGGTTTATTATATGATTAAACACGTTGTTTCATTAATAAATTGAATATTTTACGAACATTGTAAGATGTTTAGATTTTAGGAGGACGGAACATGAAAGAAAAAATAAGTTCATATTTTGAACTTGAACAATTGAATACGAATATGAAACGAGAAATGTTAGCTGGTTTCACCACATTTATCTCAATGGCGTATATTTTGTTCGTTAATCCAACCGTACTTGGTGCTTCTGGCATGGACGAAGGCGCTGTTTTTACTGCCACCGCTTTAGCGAGTGCCTTAGGTTGTATTTTAATGGGTGTGTTGGCGAAATATCCGATTGCGACAGCACCAGCTTTAGGAATTAATGCATTCTTTGCTTATTCAGTCTCTGTTGGTATGGGGATTCCTTGGCAAACGACATTAGCAGGCGTTTTTGTGGCTTCATTGATATTTATTTTAATTACAATTTTTAAATTACGCGAGCTAATTATTGATGCAATTCCTGCAGACTTGAAATTTGCCATTTCAGGTGGGATCGGGTTGTTTATTGCTTTTCTTGGTTTAAGCCAAGGTGGCTTAATTGTGGCAAATGATGCGACACTCGTTGGCTTAGGACCTTTGAATGTTGGTTCAACGTGGGTCACCATTGTCGGCTTAGTCGTAACTGCAATTTTGTTAGTTCGTCGAGTGCCGGGTGGTATTTTTATTGGAATGGCGATTTCAACGATTGTTGGTTTAGCGACAGGCGTTATTCCAATGCCTGATAAGATTATTTCAAGCGCGCCAAGTTTAGAACCAACATTTTTAGTGGCGTTAGGACATGTGAAAGATATCAATACGATTCAAATGTGGGTCGTGGTTTTAACGTTCCTATTAGTAACATTCTTTGATACGGCTGGTACGTTGGTGGGCTTAGCCAATCAAGCAGGTTTTATGAAGGACAATAAAATGCCGCGTGTGGGGAAAGCTTTAGCCGCTGATTCAACAGCGATGTTAGCTGGTTCTCTACTAGGGACATCGCCAGTTGGCGCATATGTCGAATCATCTGCGGGGATTGCTGTGGGTGGTCGTTCAGGAATCACAGCTATTACAACCGGGATTTTATTTATTTTCAGCTTGCTATTTTCTCCTTTGTTAGCAGTTGTCACTTCGCAAGTTACAGCACCAGCGTTGATTATTGTTGGTGTTTTGATGGCACAATCCTTAAGCAAAATTAAATGGAACGAAATGGAAATTGCAATCCCTTCCTTCTTAATCTTGTTAGGAATGCCATTGACATATAGCATTTCAGATGGGATTGCCTTAGGCTTTATCTTCTATCCAATTACAATGATTGCGGCAAAACGCGGGAAAGAAGTTTCGCCAATTATGTATGGCTTGTTCTTTGTTTTTGTCGGATTCATGTGGATCCTGAATGCGCAATAAGCAAGAGAGAAAGTTATCAAATAGTTGATTCATAAGACAATGAACTTATGAATCAACTATTTTTTTTCGACTAAGCACTAGAAAAACGCCCCTTATTTGATGTATAATTTGCAAAGACATTGACCTGTGAAGATACAGGAACAGAGAGGAATTAATTGAGTGAAATATACAGAAATTATGGTTCGCTATGGCGAATTATCAACTAAAGGAAAAAATCGTAAAACGTTTATCATGCAGTTAGCACAAAATGTGAAACGTGCGTTAGCTGATTTTCCAGCATTGAAAATCCATGCAGATAGAGATAGAATGCATATTTTATTAAATGGGGAAGATAGTGAAGAAGTGATTCCGAAACTAAGTAAAGTGTTTGGGATTCAAAATTTTTCGCCAAGTATTCGTATTGAAAAAGAAATGCCAGCGATTCGTGCAATGGTTCAAGAGGTTGTTCGGGAAGTTTATACGCCAGGTAAGACGTTTAAAATTACTGCTAAACGCTCGGACCATTCATTTGAACTTGATTCAAATGGCTTGAATCAAGAATTAGGTGGGGCTGTTATTGAAGCCATTCCGGAAATTCAAGTACAAATGAAAAAGCCTGATATTAACTTAAGAATTGAAATTCGTAAAGATGCGGCGTATTTATCTTATGAAACGATTCGCGGTGCGGGTGGATTGCCAGTGGGCACCAGTGGTCGTGGTATGTTGATGTTGTCAGGAGGCATTGATTCACCAGTTGCTGGTTATTTAGCTATGAAACGTGGCGTGGAAGTGGAAGCTGTCCATTTTGCTAGTCCGCCTTATACAAGTGAACAAGCGTTACAAAAGGCTAAAGATTTAGCTGAAAAATTAGTCCCTTATGTAGGAACTATTCAATTTATTGAAGTGCCCTTTACAGAAATTCAAGAAGAAATAAAACGAGTTGTTCCCCAAGGCTACTTAATGACCATTACACGACGTTTAATGTTACGCTTAACAGATGCAATTCGTGAAATGCGGAAAGGTTTAGTCATTATTAATGGTGAATCGTTAGGACAAGTAGCTTCGCAAACACTTCAAAGTATGGTAGCAATTAATGAGGTTACCTCAACACCGATAATTCGACCCGTTGTTTCAATGGATAAGACAGAAATTATCGAAATTGCCGAAAAAATTGACACGTTTGAATTAGCCATCCAACCCTTCGAAGATTGTTGTACAATTTTTGCGCCACCGCAACCGAAAACACGACCTCGTTTGGATAAAGCGCAAGATTATGAAGCGCGCTTAGACTTGGAAGGTTTAATGGCTCGGGCCTTAGAAGGACTCAAAATTACAGAGATTTCAGCAGAAACAGCGAAAGATAAACAAGAAGACGAATTTGCAGATTTCCTATAAGCAATAAATACAGTGACGTCTAAGCGACCGTCACTGTATTTATTTTGTACTTATTTCACAAACAAGTTGCTCGGAGAGGGGAACCGTGATAAACTGAATATGTGAAGTAGGTAACAAGGAGGACAGAGGATGGAGAAAAAAATGCCTAAAGCAACGGCAAAACGTTTGCCGGTTTATTTACGTTATTTAAAAATGTTAGGGGATTCTGGTGTTAAACGCATTAAATCACGAGAGTTTAGTGAAATGATCCAGATTCCTTCTGCAACGATTCGGCGTGATTTTTCCCACGTTGGTGAACTGGGCCGAAGCGGTTATGGTTACGATGTGCCGTATTTAATTGAGGTATTTAGTAATATTTTAAATACGCAAGAAGAAAAAAGAATTGCTCTGATTGGTTGTGGCAATTTAGGCAAGGCATTATTAAAAAATAATTTTAGACGCAACGAGAATTTGAATATTGTCTGTGCTTTTGATAATGATTCAGCTTTAGTTGGCACCACGATTAATGGATTATTAGTTCATGATATGTCTGAGTTAGAAGCATTCGTTCGACAAGAAGGGGTCACGGTAGCCATTTCTACAGTACCAAGTCACCATGCCCAAAAAGCCATCGACAAAATTGTACAAGCGGGTGTGACTGCGATTTTAAATTTTGCGCCAGACCGTGTCAGTGTGCCAGCCAACGTTAGTGTGCAGTATATTGATTTAACTACGGAACTGCAAACACTGATTTATTTTAATGAAACTTTTTCACTAGCAAATAGCCCAAAGCAATAAAATTGTCTTCATAAAAATCCTCTACTATACTTATTATTGAAAGTGGAAAAGGAGGATTTCAGAATGAATGTTACAAGAAAAGGGCACGTATTAGAATTGACAGGTGAGCAGCCTAAAGTTGGCACAAAAGCTCCCGTCTTTTCTTTGAAAAATTTAAACAACCAAGAAATCAACTTGGCAGATTATAAAGGTAAAACGGTTTTAATTAGTGTGGTTCCTGATATCGACACACGTGTTTGTTCACTGCAAACGAAACGTTTCAATCAAGAAGCGGCGAAATTAGACGGTGTTCAGATTATCACGATTTCCAATAACACAGTTGAAGAACAAGCAAATTGGTGTGCCGCTGAAGGTGTCGAAATGGAAATGCTTCATGATACTGAAGACTCATTTGGTGCAGCTTATGGTTTGTATATTCCAGAAATGGGCCGTTTAGCACGTGCTATTTTTGTGATTGACCCAGAAGGAACGTTAGTTTATGAAGAAATCGTCTCAGAAGTTTCGTCGGAACCCGATTATCAACAAGCGTTAGAAGCTGCAAAAAAAGTGTAATCCCTCTAGATTACAAATTGACTTTGCTTGCGCTTCATTGTAGAATGAAGCAAAGACAGCGAACAAGAGGAGTATCATTGGCGTCGTTTTAGAGAAAAAGTCGTTCAGGTGCAAGACTTTTACACAACCAGTGAGAAGGTAGCTTGTGAGTCAATGGTTTGAACACAGTACGTTAGTAGAACGATTCGTTTCGTGAACGTTATCTCACGAATGAGTGGCATTTGAATGAATTCAATTCAAATGCAATTTAGGTGGTACCGCGTAAATAAGATGAATCTACGCCCTAAAATACGAAAGTATTTTAGGGCGTATTTTAGTGTTTAGCCCAAAAAAACTCATTTGTAAAATAATTACCGCTCCAAATCGCGTATTTTAAGAAAGAAGGGGAAAAAATGTCAGAAGAAAAAAACTTACCAACGAAATATCAACCGACAGAAATCGAAGCTGGCCGTTATCAAAAATGGCTAGATCAAGATTTATTTAAACCAAGTGGCGACAAAAAAGCGAAGCCCTATTCAATTGTTATTCCACCACCCAATGTAACAGGAAAACTACACTTAGGGCATGCTTGGGATACAACATTACAAGATATGATTATCCGCCAAAAAAGAATGCAAGGCTTTGATACGTTATGGCTACCAGGAATGGACCATGCCGGAATTGCCACGCAAGCAAAAGTAGAAGAGAAACTAGCACAACAAGGAATTTCACGTTACGACTTAGGTCGTGAAAAATTTGTTGATCAAGTGTGGGAATGGAAAGAAGAATATGCTTCTCACATTCGTGAACAGTGGGCAAAAATGGGCCTTTCTTTAGATTACAGCCGTGAACGTTTTACTTTAGATGAAGGGCTATCTGAGGCCGTTCGTAAAGTGTTTGTCTCTCTTTACGAGAAAGATTTGATTTACCGTGGTGAATATATCATTAACTGGGATCCAAAAGCGAAAACAGCATTGTCTGATATCGAAGTAATCCATAAAGATATTGAAGGAGCTTTTTACCACATGAGCTACCCATTATCAGATGGTTCTGGCGTTGTTGAAATTGCGACAACGCGTCCTGAAACAATGTTGGGAGATACGGCGATTGCGGTCCATCCAGAAGATGAACGGTATCAAGAACTTATTGGTAAGACAGTTGTCTTGCCATTAGTCGATAAAGAAATTCCAATTATTGCAGATGACTATGTAGATATGGAATTTGGAACAGGGGTTGTAAAAATCACACCTGCTCATGATCCAAATGACTTTGAAGTCGGTAATCGTCATGACTTACCTCGAGTAAATGTTATGAACGAAGACGGCACGATGAATGAACTGGCTGGAAAATATGAAGGAATGGATCGTTTTGCTGCACGTAAAGCGATTGTCTCTGACTTGAAAGAATTAGGTCGCTTAATTAAGATCGAAACAATGAATCACAGCGTGGGCCATTCAGAACGAACAGGCGTTGTCGTGGAACCTCGTTTATCGACCCAATGGTTTGTAAAAATGGGACCATTAGCTGAAAAAGCAATAGAAAATCAAAAAACAGAAGACGCTGTTGAATTTTATCCACCACGCTTCAATCAAACATTTTTACGTTGGATGGAAAATATTCATGACTGGGTTATTTCGCGACAATTATGGTGGGGCCATCAAATTCCTGCTTGGTATCACAAAGAAACGGGCGAGATGTATGTTGGGATGGAAGCACCAGCCGACAGTGAAAACTGGGTTCAAGATAGTGATGTCTTAGATACATGGTTTAGTTCTGCATTATGGCCATTTTCAACGATGGGTTGGCCGGACGAAGCAAGCGAAGATTATCAACGTTACTTCCCAACAAGCACATTAGTTACTGGCTATGATATTATTGCCTTTTGGGTAAGTCGTATGATTTTCCAAAGCTTAGAGTTTACAGGCGAACGTCCCTTCCAAAATGTCTTAATTCACGGCTTAATTCGTGATGAGCAAGGACGCAAAATGAGTAAATCATTGGGGAATGGGATTGATCCAATGGATGTCATCGAAAAATATGGCGCAGATGCGTTACGTTGGTTCTTATCAAATGGTTCAGCTCCAGGTCAAGATGTTCGTTTTAGTTATGAAAAAATGGATGCTTCTTGGAACTTTATCAATAAGATTTGGAATGCAAGTCGCTTCGTTATCATGAATGTAGAAGGTATGACTGCTGCAGATATTGACTTTAGTGGTGAAAAGACTGTCGCTGATCGTTGGATTTTAACGCGCTTAAACGAAACAGTCGCCCGTGTGACAGAATTATTTGATCGTTTTGAATTCGGTGAAGCAGGTCGCCAATTATACAACTTCATCTGGGATGATTTCTGTGATTGGTATATTGAAATGAGTAAAGAAATTCTTTACGGAGAAAATGAAGCAGCTAAACAAACAACACGGAGCATCTTGGTGTACACATTGGATCAAATCTTACGCTTATTGCATCCAATTATGCCGTTTGTAACAGAAGAAATTTGGGAAAAAATTCCGCATCAAGGTGAGTCATTGGTTGTGGCAGAGTACCCAGTTGTTCATGAAGAATTTAACGATGAAGCAGCAGCTCGAGGAATGGAAGTTCTGAAAGAAGTTATTCGTTCGGTTCGGAATATTCGAGCAGAAGTGAATACACCACTTTCTAAACCAATTACTTTGTTAATTAAAACAAACGATACAGAAGTAGAAGAATTTTTAACAGCTAATACTAGCTACTTGGAACGCTTCTGTAACCCAGAGGAATTAGTCATCAGTCGTGAAATAGAAGCGCCAGAATTAGCCATGTCCGCTGTTTTAACAGGCGCAGAACTATTCCTACCATTAGCTGGTTTGATTAATATTGAAGAAGAAATTGCTCGCTTAGAAAAAGAATTAGACAAATGGACAAAAGAAGTCAAACGTGTGCAAGGCAAGCTTTCAAATGAACGTTTTGTGTCAAACGCACCAGATGAGGTCGTGGAAGCAGAACGTGCAAAAGAAAAAGACTACCTTGAAAAACAAGAGGCTGTCAAAGAACGGATTGCCCAATTACGTTCAATCTAAAAAAGAAAAGACAACAAAACCAAACGTTGGTTTTGTTGTCTTTTTGTTATAATTTGCCAAATAATTGAAACAAATACAACATTAAGTAGCTGTAAGTAGCCACAGACCAGAATTTCAATAAAAGAACAATTTTCATGAATTCTTTTAAAGAAATATCTGTAATTCCCGCCACTAAACAAACAATATCATCTGGAGCGAAGGGGACTAACATAGTAAAGATTAAGAGCTTTTTGACATTGTGTTCATTTTTGTCCAAAATCTCTTCAAATTTTTTGTATTTATTGGGAGAAAGGATTATTTTTACAAAGTTACGTCCATAGTAACGAACCAGTAAAAAGCCAATAAACTCACCAATGATCAACCCAAGATAGCTATACAAAAGGCCTTGCAAATTGCCAAACATCAACATTCCTGCAACAGAAGAGATTCCTCCAGGTAGAATAGGGATAATCACTTGGACGATTTGTAAAAGAACGAAACACAGAACCGCATAGTTACCAAACTGTTTAATAAAAGCTTGCAAGGAAGCAACAGAATGAAAAATTCCTCTGGAATATCCCCATAAAATTAAGCCGAAGAAAAGCACCAGTCCAACTAGGGGTAACCACCGAATGAGTCCATTTAAAAATTTTTTCTGATTAGTCATGAGTGGCCTCCTGACGTTTTCGACGGTATTTTTTAAAGCCAAGATAACCAGCCGTTCCCAGTAAAATCGTTCCGCTGACGGCAGTGCCGAGATAAATCATTCTTGGATGATAGGCAAAGGTTAACTGCTGTTTGCCAGCTGGGACTTCAACAGCTAAAAAGCCACCTAGAATGCGTTGTGTTTTTAATGGTTCTTTTTGTAGCGACGATTTGACTTGCCAATCTTGGTCATAAGGAATGGACGTATACAGTAACTGAGTATCATTTCCAGGTACATTCAGTGCGCCATTTAAATGGCCTTTTTTAGTTGCATTCACGTGAAGAGCTTGTTGGCGTAATTTGTCAACCGCACGATTAAAGGCTGTTTGGTCTAAAGTTTGAAGTTGCCAATTGGTTAAATCAACCACTTGTTCAGCAGTTAGTGACAGGGTCACGGTAGTTCCTTTTTCAAAATGCCCTAAATTGAACAGTTGATTGGTTGCAATATAAATCGGCGTCGAGATAACTTGTTGGTTTACCTTCAATTTTGTAACTTTTTTCCATTTTAAATTCGGAATATAAAGATGCAAGTCACCAGTGCTATTCACTTTAAAGGTTGCTTCAATTGTTTCGTTGGTATGATGAGGTTCATTTATCAACGAAGCTGTTTTAAAGTAAGGTTTATCCGTCGGCACGAGCGTTTGCAGGAGTTCTTCTTGGGCATCTAAAGGATTATTTTTTGCTAATTTTAACTTGGTTAATGCGGTTGGCGCCAAAAAGCCCATACCGATCGCTTCATCATTTTCCATGATTTTCGTGGAACCAACTGTTTTTAGCAATTTTTCACTCGTAGGTTTTTCAATTGGTAAAAAGTCATATTTCACATTTAAAAGTAAATTGGTTAATTGTGAATTATCCACATAAGCAATCCGGCGATCATTTTTTCGATATAAACCTAGCGCACTTAATGTGTCTTGGGTAGTGGCAGTTAAAGTCGAAGTATAGCTAGAAACGCCAGCATAGCCATAAAGTAAAGGATTATTGTAGCCGTTATTGATTTCACGGAACCCTGTTTCTTTGGAAGGAATGACTTGTTTCATGCGATAAAGTTCTGGTGCTGAGGCCATTTTTTCATCGATTAATTGGCTGTGTTTTCGGTAATCTTGGGCAAATGTTGCTTGGCTACCAAAGGGCATGTGTTTAAAAGAAATCCAGAAATTCGTTGTTAATTCTGTGCTGACCAGTAAGAATAAAGCAACGACTACATAGTTTCTTAAGGCCTTTTTGTGTGCTAAACGCAAGCAAAAGAAAATCAACCAAATAAAAAGTAAACTTAGCCATAAATAATTGATCGAAATTAAGAGATTCTTTTGTGGACCATAATACAAAGATCCGTAGCCAATGACTAACAGCAGACTAAAAATAATAGGTGCGGTCCAAGGAATGGTCACTTTTTTAAGCCAAACTTCATAGGCAAAGACAATCAATAAAAAGCTAAAGATAAAGACATTTCGGTAAGGGAACCCAGCTGGGCTTTGAAACATGTGCCAGACAGTATTAAAGGCTTCTAACCAAAAGCTTAAAAAGAGAATGAATAAAAGAATTGCTGAAGCTATTCTTTCTTTTAACGCAATTTGTTTCGTTTGAAAATAGGCAACACAGAGGAGTGTCACAAATAATCCAGCAAAAACGGTTGGTAAATGGTCTAAACGCAACTCATAATTAATAGAACCTAAGCCTAATTGCGAGAAAAACGAAGTGTTGAACTTAGGCGTTAAAAAGAACGTCGAGACATCAAAATCTGCTTTTTTTGTATAGAGCATCCCTTCTGCTGCAGGTAATAATAAAAAGCTAGTTGCAGTTCCTGTTAAAAAAGAAACGAGGATGAATAACGGACTTTGTTTAAAAAATTGCCGAATAGCATGGGCTTGGGTATTCTTTTTAAAGAACCAATAGATACTGTACAAAACAGCAAAGAGACAAATCATATAACCCATGTAGTAATTCGTCACAATCGCTAAAAACAGGGTTATACTGTATAAGCCCCATTTGCGTTGATCCCATAAACGTTGGAGTCCCAATAAGATAAGCGGGAATAGAATCAGTGCATCCAACCACATAAAGTTTTGGCTATAGACGGTGACAAAGCCACAGAAACTATAGGACGTTGAAAAAAGTAACGTGGTGCCATCAACTTTTTGATAGGTGTATTTTAAATAGCTAAACATCGTAGTGCCCATCAAGGCAAGTTTTAAGGTAATAATCCATAAAATTGCTATAGGTAATTGTTCATAAGGAAAAAAGAAAGCCAACACATTAAAAGGGCTCAGTAAGTAATAGGCTGCCAAAGGAACAATCGATTCACCAATCTCGTTGGAAAAAGAGTAGAATGTAGTTATTCCCTCGTGAAAAGAGCGTTTTAAAAAACTCAAGAAAGGCATGTATTGTGTGCCTAAATCACTAACTAATAAGTTGTTGTCACCAAAAGGCGCAAGTTGTAATGTCATCCATACAAGCAACAGAAGTAAAAACGGCAAGAAAAAACTTCCTAACCATAAAAGCTTCGATTTGTTTTTCATCAAAATAAGTCCACCTTTATAAAAAAATCATGAATAAGCGTGTTGAACGCTCTAAAAATAGTTTTTAATTGGCTGGCTGGAACGAACCATCCAGAATGTTAGTTTACCATAAGTTCATTAATGTATCCGCTAATAACGCAAAATTATGAAAAATGCAAAAAGTTTTCAAGAAAAAGTTTCAATTGGTTATTAGTGAAAAAGTCACCTAACTTAGTTATAATGTAGAAGAAGACAAGGAGTTGGACAAGATGCAATTAACAATAGAAGAAGCCATTGAATGGATTCATAGCCGGTTACCCTTTGGTTCAAGACCTGGTTTGGATCGGATTAATGCGTTATTAGAAAAAATTGATCATCCAGAAAACAAAGTGCCAACGATTCATATCGCAGGAACCAATGGTAAAGGCTCAACCGTGACATATTTACGCTGTCTATTAGAAGAAATGGGCTTGAAAGTCGGAACCTTTACCTCTCCTTATATTGAATCATTTAATGAAAGAATTGCGATAAATGGTCAACCAATTTCAGACGAACAATTGATTACCTATGTGGAAAAGTATCAACCAATCATTAAAGAATTAGACCAGATCACTGAAGTGGCTGGAATTACAGAATTCGAAACATTGACAGGAATGGCCTTGGACTATTTCGTGAATGAACAAGTGGATATCGCAGTTGTTGAAGTTGGCTTAGGTGGATTACTTGATAGCACCAATGTCGTGAAGCCATTATTGACGGGAATTACGACAATTGGGAAGGATCACACAGAAATTTTAGGTGAAACAATTGCTGAAATTGCCTATCAAAAAGCGGGTATTATTAAAGAAAAAGTCCCAGTAGTAACAGGCAATATTTGTGCTGATGCGCTAGCAGTCATTGAAAAAGTCGCACAAGAAAAACAGAGTCCAATTTTTCGTTTTGGCAAAGAGTATCAAGTGGAATATCTACATCCTGATACACAATGGGGGGAAGTATTTAATTTCTATGGAGAAATGGGCAAACTGACAAAAATTAAAGTTCCCTTGTTGGGGCGTCACCAAGTAGAAAACGCGGCGGTAGCTATTCAATTATTTGACAAGTATTGCCAACTACAACATTTGCCGTTTAAAGAACGAGACATTACTCAAGGGTTAGCTAAAGCGCAATGGCCAGCTCGAATGGAACGTCTTAGTGATGAACCGTTGATTGTTTTAGATGGTGCCCACAATGATCATGCAGTAAAACGCTTAGTTGAAAACTTGCGCAAAGAGTTTCCACAACACACGATTCATATTTTATTTTCAGCTTTAGCAACTAAAGATGTGGATGAGATGATTCAGGACTTAAAGCAAGTACCGAATGCGCATCTTTACTTAACTAGCTTCGATTATCCTAAAGCTATTGCACTTACAGAAATGGAAAAATATGAAGACGATTTAACAGAAATTGTGTCTTTATGGCAATTTGGCTTAGGCGAAATTTTAGAAAAAATGTCGACAGATGATTTATTATTAGTAACAGGTTCATTATATTTTGTTTCTCAAGTAAGAGAATTACTTTTAACTATAGGAGGAAATGATGAAGAAATTTGATGGCGTAATTTTTGATATGGATGGGTTGCTTTTTGATACGGAGTTGATTTACTATACATCTACTCAAAAAGTAGCAGATGCAATGGGGTTACCATATAGTAAAGAAGTCTATTTAGACTATGTTGGGATTTCCGATGAAGAAGTACAAGAGAATTACCGACGTATTTATGCATCCTATGGTCACGACACAGTGGAAGAATTTATCCGCCGTTCTTATGATGATACCCTGCAAGAGTTTCGATCTGGTAACGTCCCTTTAAAACCAGGGGTGGTGGAATTCCTCGACTTTTTAGATGATCAAAAAATTCCTCGATTAGTTGCTTCAAGTAACGTCCGTCCAGCAATTGAAATGTTATTAAGCCATGCTGGGATTCAGGATCGTTTTGTAGGAATTGTTTCAGCAGAGGATGTTAAACGAGCAAAACCGGACCCAGAAATTTTTCAAAAAGCTCGTCAACTTTTAGGAACAGAAGCCCCGAAAACCTTGATTTTCGAAGACTCATTTCATGGGGTAAGTGCGGCTCATAGTGCGGGCATTCCAGTGATCATGGTACCTGATTTATTGCAACCAACTGAAGTTATCCAAGAGAAAACATTGCATGTCTTGGAGAGTTTACATCAAGCGCCACATTATTTAAAATAATAAAAACAACACTCCTTTGCGTAGTTTATTAATGACTAGCAAAGGAGGTTTTTTTATGCAAGTATCGGATCTGTTTATTCGTGAGATGCCGAGTGATTGTTTACCACGAGAACGGCTCTTGGCGATAGGAGAAAAAGCATTATCGAATCAAGAGTTGTTGGCGATTCTGTTACGAACTGGCTCAAAAGAAGCTGACGTGATGACTGTTGCTGCAACGCTGTTAAAACAGTTTAAGCAACTTTCTTATTTGCAGCAAGCCACATTGAACGAGTTAATGGCTATTAGAGGCATTGGCCAAGTGAAAGCCATTGAATTACGTGCGGCCATTGAATTGGGGTGTCGAATTTATCAAAGTAGTCAAATCAAATTTGGCAAAGTTACGTCCAGTCAACAAGTCGCTCAACGATTACTCCAAGAGATGAAGGGGCTGCAACAAGAACATTTAATTTGTATTTACTTGAATACCAAGAATGACATTATCCAACAGAAAACGATTTTCAAAGGATCACTGAATCAAAGTATTGCTCATCCACGCGAAATTTTTCGGGAAGCGGTTAAATATTCATCTGCTCGCATACTATTAGCTCATAATCATCCATCTGGCAATCCGACACCGTCTCCACAAGATATTCAATTTACCAAACGAATGGAAGAATGTGGCGAAATGATGGGGATTCAATTGTTGGATCATATTATTGTTGGTGATAGCGGATACATTAGTTTGAGAGAAGAGAATTTTTTTGCTTCAGAATGAGGACAATTCTTGCAAAAATATTTTATCACGTGTAAAATGAAAGGGTAATCTTGTTTGGAATTATGTAGACTTTTTAAATTTTTTTAAATATTCTATTGGAAGCGAGCAAAGTTACGACTATTTATGTGCAAATGCACGAGGAGGAACAAAAGAATGGAACAAGGAACAGTAAAATGGTTTAACGCAGAAAAAGGTTTTGGGTTTATCTCACGCGAAGACGGAAGCGACGTATTCGTACACTTCTCAGCTATCCAAGGTGATGGTTTCAAAACTTTAGAAGAAGGTCAAGCAGTGACTTTTGATGTTGAAGATTCAGACCGTGGCCCTCAAGCAGTTAACGTAGAAAAAAACTAATAAAAAATAATCCAAAAACACCTAACGCATGTTAGGTGTTTTTTTGTTAGAAAAAATAGAGAAGAAAAATGAACAAACATTTTTCTTCTCTATTAAATGAGAGCTTTATTGATCACTAACTGTGGCAGTCATAATCATTGGCAGAATCATTGGATGACGTTCTGTTTGTTCAAACAAGAAAGGCTGTAAAGCGGTCGTCATGGCTTCGCCTAATTTTGCTTCGGTACAGTTTTTATCTTTCATTGCTTCACGTAGAGCATTGAATAAAAGACGTTGGCCTTCATGAATCATATCACCAGACTCGCGCATGTAGACAAAACCACGGGAAAGAATGTCTGGACCAGCCATAATTTCTTTATTTTTAATATCAACCGTTGCTACCGCTAAAACTAAACCTTCTTCAGATAAGATACGACGATCCCGTAAAACAACATTCCCGATATCACCGACACCATTTCCATCAACGTACACGTCATTAGCATTGAAGTGACCAGCAGGGCGTGCGCTATCAGCCGTTAAAGCTAAGACATCGCCGTTGCCCATGATAAAGCAATTTTCTTCAGGAACCCCTGTATCTTGAGCGAGCGAAGCATGGATTTTTAACATTCTAAATTCACCATGAACAGGCATGAAATATTTAGGCTTCATCAAGCGAAGCATTAATTTTTGCTCTTCTTGTCCACCGTGACCAGAAGTATGGATATTATTGATTTTTCCGTGGATAACTTCTGCACCGGCTTCAGATAATAAGTTGATTAAACGGTTAACGCTTGTCGTATTTCCAGGAATTGGTGAACTTGAGAAAACAACCGTATCGCCTGGTTGAATACTAATTTGGCGATGTGTACCGTTAGCAATCCGACTAAGCGCGGCCATAGGTTCTCCTTGAGAGCCAGTACATAAAATCATTGTTTCATTTGCTGGCAATTGATTCAGTTCCGCCGCATCGACAAACGTTCCTTTTGGCACTTTGATGTAGCCTAAGCGTTCGCCATTGACAATGGCATTTTCCATGCTACGACCAAAAACAGCAATTTTGCGACCGGTTTTCACGGCTGCATCAGCAGCTTGTTGTAAACGGAAAATGTTTGAAGCAAAACTGGCAAAGATAATCCGACCATCAATTTTTTCAAAGATTTTTAAAATAGAGGTCCCAATTGTTTTTTCGGATTTTGTAAAGGTGGGTATTTCAGCATTGGTACTGTCTGAAAGAAGACAAAGGACGCCTTCTTCACCTAATTTTGCCATTCTGTGTAAGTTGGCTGGCTCACCAACGGGTGTAAAGTCAAACTTAAAGTCACCTGTTGCGACAATGTTACCAGAAGGCGTTTTAACCACAACGCCCAAGGCATCAGGAATACTGTGAGTCGTCCGGAAAAAGCTAATCGCTGTTTTTCTAAAACGAATCACCGTATCTTCATTAATTTCGTGTAATTCCGCTTCTCGCAATAAACCATGTTCATCTAGTTTGTTGGTAATTAAAGCCAAGGCTAGTGGTCCCGCATAGATTGGGATATTCGCTTGACGTAAAAGATAAGGAACGCCACCAATATGGTCTTCATGACCGTGGGTAATAACGAGTGCTTTGACTTTATGCAAATTTTGAACGATGTAGCTATAATCTGGAATCACGTAGTCAATCCCAAGTAAATCATCTTCTGGGAATTTGATCCCAGCATCAATAATGATAATTTCATCTTGGAATTGTACCCCATATGTGTTTTTTCCAATTTCGCCTAAACCACCGATTGCAAAAACGCCAGTTTCGTTATTTTTTATGTTTACTTTCATGTTAAAACTCCGTTAGAGTGAAGTCTGCATGTTCTTGCTCGTAAGCAAGATGTTTTTCGTCTAATAATTGAACGTATTCAATATTGTATGGGGTATTTTCTTCAACTAATTGGCGCACGATTACATCGCTATCGGCTTCCATGTAAAGAGATTTTGTGTCTTCTCTTTTTGGGTTTCTGATTTTTGTTTCTTGATAGTATACTTTGTAAATCATCGATTCATTTCTCCTTCAGCTACTAATAGTAGCAATTTATAGTTTTTTCATTTTAAGACAGAAAATTAAACACAACAAAACGAGGTGCTGATCACCTAAAAAAGAATGCTCATCAAAAACATCTGTTAATGATGAAATGAAGCCTCGACTTTGCTTCATTCTGGGTATTTGATTTTATGTGTTCTTTTTCAACCGTCCCGTGTGTTGTGAATAACAACAATTAAGCTTATTTTATCATAGAATGATAAGGAAGTATAGAAACACTCACTGGACTTTTAAAAAAAACAAACTTCTTGTTTCGCCTTATTCTTGATCAAGTTCGAGTGCCTTTTTTTTAGGACGCCAATACCAACTTAAGCCAATCACGTGGGCTAAATAAACAATCGCTAAAGTCGTAGTCATCAACGTATTTCGGACAATTAAACACGGAATGGCAAATAAAAGAAACATGGAAATAAATAGTTTCCATTTACCTTTACGAGTAATTTTTTTCTCAAAGAAGGCTTCTTGGATATATTTTTGATAATAAGAAGAAGCTAAAAATTTGTTATAAAGTTTATCTGAACTACGCATCCAAAAAAAGGCCGTTAATAAATAAAAACCAGTGGTGGGTAAAAGCGGCAAAAAGATTCCTAACGTGCCTAAAGCAAACGTACAGGAACCGAGAAAAATGAAGAATAATTTTTTCATTCAAAGGGTCCTTTCAGTTTTTCCCAATTATGGCACAATCAAAAGGAAGTAGCAATTTTAATCGTATAAGTAAATCATTAAAATTATCTATTTTTTAGAAAATCTAAAAGAGAAAGGATAGAAAGAGAAAGGCTGTTTTTTCTAGCCAGACAGCTTGTATTACCGATTTCTTTTTGATACAGTGGGAGTACTAGAAAATTTAAAGTAAGATAAGAAGGAGATGATTAATTGAAGTTAATGTGGCGTTACACAATGCGTTATAAGAAATTACTTTTTGCTGATTTTATTTGTGTGTTTGGTTTTATTTTGATTGAATTAGGCTTGCCGACCATTTTAGCACGAATGATTGACAAAGGAATTATTCCTAGAGATATGGACTATATTTATCAGCAAGGGATTTGGATGGTTGTAATTACGATTATTGGCGTCGCAATGAATATTTTGCTAGGGTACTTTGGTGCCAGAATTACAACAAACATTGTTCGTGATATTCGTGATGATTTATTTGAAAAGATTCAAACTTTCTCACACAGTGAATATGAAAGTATTGGGGTTTCTTCCTTAATTACGCGAACTACCAATGATGCATACCAAATTATGCTCTTCATGGGAAATATTTTACGTCTTGGCTTTATGACGCCAGTGATGTTTATTGCCAGTCTTTACATGGTGATGCGAACGAGTCCGTCGTTAGGAATGTACGTTTTAGGTGCCTTGCCTTTTCTGCTGCTAGCAGTTGTCGGAATTGCTCGTTTGTCAGAACCGTTATCTAAAAAGCAACAAAAGAACTTAGATGGAATCAATGGGATTTTAAGAGAAAATCTTTCTGGATTGCGGGTAATACGCGCATTTGTTAATGAAAAATTTGAAGAATCTCGTTTTAATAAAGTCAATGAAACTTACACTAAAAGTTCAAAAAGTTTGTTTCGTTTAATGGCAGCAGCCCAACCAGGCTTCTTTTTCTTATTTAATATTGTGATGGTCTTAATCATTTGGAGCGGGACTGTTCAAATCAGCCACGGGGATTTAGAAGTTGGGAATTTAATAGCTTTTATTGAATATATTTTCCATGCGCTGTTCTCGTTTATGTTATTTGCCAGTGTCTTTATGATGTATCCTCGGGCTGCGGTTTCGGCTTCGCGGATTCAAGAAGCCTTAGACATGGAACCAGCTATTCGTGAAGAAGAAGGCGTAACAGAAACAGATACTAAAGGCTATCTAGAGTTTAAAAATGTAACCTTTGCCTATCCTGGACATGCGGAAAGCCCAGTCATCCGCAATGTAAGTTTTAAGGCGTCACCTGGTGAAACAGTGGCCTTTATTGGGAGCACAGGTAGTGGGAAATCAACATTAATTCAATTGATTCCACGGTTTTATGATGTATCAGAAGGTGAAATTTTAATCGATGGAGTGAACGTAAAAGAGTACAAACTTAGTGCATTACGCAATAAGATTGGCTATATTCCACAAAAAGCGTTACTTTTTACTGGTACAATTGCTGATAATCTTCGCTACGGTAAGGAAGATGCGACGTTAGAAGAAATGGAACGAGCAATTGACATTGCTCAAGCAACAGAATTTGTTTCACAAAAACCGCAAGGCTATGATGAACCTCTTTCAGAAGGTGGCACGAACTTTTCTGGTGGTCAAAAACAACGTTTAGCTATCGCACGGGCGATTATTCGCAATCCGGAAATTTATATATTTGATGATAGTTTTTCTGCGTTAGATTATCAAACAGATGCAAATTTACGAGCGCGTCTGAAAAAAGAAACAACAGAATCCACTGTTTTAATTGTGGCACAACGTGTTGGAACAATTATGCATGCGGACCGCATTGTTGTTTTAAACGAAGGCGACGTGGTCGGAATTGGCACACATCGTGAATTACTTGAGACTTGTCCAATTTACTATGATATTGCGGCTTCTCAATTGTCAGAGGAGGAATTAGCATGAAACACGCCTTTTCTTCTATGAAACGAATCGGTCGCTATATTAAACCGTACCGACTGACGTTTTATTTAGTTATTTTATTTACAATATTAACCGTTGCCTTTAATGCAGCGTTGCCTTATTTGACTGGATTACCAACGACAGAAATTAGCCGTAATATTGCGGCCGGTGAATCAATCAACTTTGATTATGTAATCCAATGTTTAATTTGGATTTTAGTTGTGGGAACAGGTTATTGTGTGGCACAATTTTTGTCAGGATTTTTAATGACGAATGTCGTTCAACAATCCATGCGCGATTTACGTCGAGATATTGAAGAAAAAATCAATCGTTTGCCAGTTTCTTATTTTGATAAGAACCAACAAGGAAATATTTTGTCACGGGTGACGAACGATGTGGATGCTGTCAGCAATGCGATGCAACAAAGTTTTATCAATATTGTTTCGGCAGTCTTAGGTATTGTGATGGCGGTAGTGATGATGTTTTTAATCAATCCGCTGATGGCGATTTTTTCAGTGATTATGATTCCGTTGTCTCTGATTATTTCCAGAACAATTGTTAAAATCTCCCAGAAATATTTCCAAGGAATGCAAAATTCTTTAGGAGACTTAAATGGTTATGTTCAAGAAAATATGACTGGGTTCAGTGTCTTAAAACTATATGGTCGGGAAAAAGAAACCCTTGAAGGCTTTAAACAAGTCAATCATCGTTTAAATGGTTTTGGCTTCAAAGCATCCTTTATCTCAGGATTAATGTTGCCATTGGTTCAAATGACCGCTTATGGGACCTATATCGGGGTAGCTGTCCTTGGTAGTTACTATGTGGTTGCTGGTGTGATCGTAGTGGGGCAGTTACAAGCGTTTATTCAATATATTTGGCAAATTAGCCAACCAATGGGGAATATTACGCAGTTGTCTGCAGCTTTACAAAGCGCTTCAGCTTCGACCATGCGGATTTTTGAAATCCTAGATGAACCAGAAGAAGAACTTAACGAACAAGATGTTCCTTTGCCAGAACCTATTTTAGGCTCTGTTGAATTTGAAAATGTCAGCTTTAGTTATGACCCAGAAAAACCGTTAATTCGTAATTTGAACTTTAAAGTTGATGCGGGCCAAATGGTTGCGATTGTGGGACCAACTGGCGCTGGGAAAACAACCTTAATCAACTTACTGATGCGTTTTTATGATGTAACAGAAGGCGCCATTAAAATTGATGGTATTGACACGAAAAAAATGAACCGTAGTGATGTCCGATCTGTATTTGGAATGGTATTGCAAGATGCTTGGTTGTATAAAGGTACCATTGCAGATAACATTCGTTTTGGGAAGTTAGATGCCACGGATTATGAAGTTGTCGATGCAGCGAAAACGGCCAATGTGGATCACTTCATTCGGACAATGCCAGACGGGTATGAAATGGAAATCAATTCTGAGGGAGATAACGTTTCCCTTGGTCAAAAACAATTGTTGACCATTGCCCGAGCGGTAATTTCTGATCCGAAAATTTTGATTTTAGATGAGGCGACTAGTTCAGTCGATACACGCTTGGAAGCCTTAATTCAAAAAGCAATGGATCGTGTTATGGAAGGACGAACGAGTTTCGTTATTGCCCACCGTCTATCAACTATTCGTGAAGCTGATTTAATTCTTGTTATGAAACAAGGAGAAATCATTGAAAAAGGTACGCATCATGAGTTGCTGGAACAAGGTGGCTTCTATGAAAAACTATACAATAGTCAATTTGCTGAAGAAGGCGACTATGAGGAATAAAAAGAGGTCGGGACAGAAGCGTTTAACTCCGAGAAATAAGAAGGAATTTCCGAAAATTGTTCTTTAATTTTTGGAGAATTCCGGCTTATTTCCGAAGGAGTTGCTTTTGTTCCCGCCGCTTATCAGTTTTTGAGCGTGGAGCAAAAATCCAAAGTGATTTTTGTCCCACGCTCTTTTCTTGTCTTTTTTACTATGAAAGTGAGGAATTCTTGTCTATACTTAATGAAAAGAGGTGACAGAGTTTGAAAAAAGAGTATTTTATTGCTGCTAGTGCAGATGTCTATGGAAACGTACAACTAGCAAAGGATAGTAATATTTGGTTTCAGTCGGTCTTAAGAGGTGACAGTAACACAATTACCATTGGTGAAGGTAGTAATATTCAAGATGGCACGATTATTCATGTTGATGAAGATGCCCCGACAATTGTAGGCAAGTATGTAACGGTGGGCCATCAATGCATGTTACACGGTTGTGAAATCGGTGATGGTGCTTTGATTGGCATGGGTTCAACCATTCTAAATAACGCTATTATTGGAGAAAACAGCCTGATTGGTGCGGGCTCTTTAGTGACAGAAGGCAAAATTATCCCGCCAAATGTTTTAGCATTTGGTCGACCCGCGAAGGTTATCCGTCCGTTAACGGCAGCAGAAATAGCCAGTAATCATACGAACGCCTTACATTATATTCAACGAGCAGAAGAATTTCGCCAACAAAAATACCCGAAACTAACATAGAATTAGGAGGAAAATGATGAAGAAAATTAAAGTAATGACGGTTTTTGGAACACGGCCAGAAGCGATCAAAATGGCGCCCTTAATCAAAGTTTTAGAAGAGCAAAGTGAAGGATTTGACTCTGTAGTAGTTGTAACAGCGCAACATCGACAAATGTTGGATCAAGTGTTAGAAGATTTTCAAATTACACCGAATCATGATTTAAATATCATGAAAGATGGGCAAACCTTAACAGATATTACAAGTCGTGTTTTGAATTTATTAACTGAGGTTCTTGTGACAGAACAGCCGGATATTGTCTTGGTTCATGGCGATACAACCACGTCATTTGCGGCTGCATTGGCTGCTTTTTATCAACAGATTCCAGTGGGACATGTGGAAGCAGGATTGCGGACCTGGCAAAAATATTCTCCGTTTCCGGAAGAAATGAATCGTCAACTGGTAGACGTGTTAACTGATATTTATTTTGCCCCAACCACTCAAAGTAAGGACAATTTAATCAAAGAAAATCATCCAGAAGAACATATTTATGTGACTGGCAATACAGCGATTGACGCGATGGCGTACACCGTTGATGCCCACTATCAAAATGATTTATTGGAAAAAATCCCTACAGACCAACGCATTGTACTAATCACAATGCATCGTCGTGAAAATTTAGGCCTGCCAATGGCAAATGTGTTTAAAGCTGTTCGTCGACTTGTAATGGAACATCCAGAAATTGAAGTCATTTTCCCTATGCACAAAAATCCCAAAGTCCGTGAAATAGTAGCGGAACACTTAGGTGAATTAGCTCGTGTGCATTTAATTGAACCATTAGACGTCAAAGATTTTCAAAATTTTGCAGCGAAAAGTGCGTTAATTTTAACTGATTCTGGCGGTGTGCAAGAAGAAGCTCCTTCCTTAGGTGTGCCAGTTTTAGTTTTACGAGATACAACGGAACGTCCAGAAGGCGTAGCGGCAGGAACATTGAAATTGGTTGGTACAGACGAACATGTAGTCTATCAAGAGGCGAAAACATTATTGACTGATTCTGATGCTTACCACGCGATGGCGCATGCACAAAATCCGTATGGGGATGGTCAAGCTAGCCGCCGAATCGTTGAAGCCATTGCCTATGAAATGCAGCAATCAGATAAAAAACCAGATACGTTTACAGCAAAATAAATAAAAAGGCAGAGAAGCGCTGAAAAATGTGCTTCTTTTGCGTATCTTATTTTGAAGAATCAATTAGACAAAAAATGCTAGAAAGTAGTGAAGTGAAGATGTATCAAACGATTTTATTTGATTTAGATGGCACAATTACGGATTCTGGTAGCGGCATTATGCGTTCTATTTTATACGCAACAGAACAATTAGGCTGGCCAGCTCCTAGCGAGGAGACGTTACGTTCTTTCATAGGGCCGCCTTTATATGATTCGTTTTTGTACATGGCGCCTTCAGCTGAAGCAGCGCAACAAGCCGTGGGTCATTATCGAGCGTATTATCAGAGAAAAGGCATGTTTGAAAACCATGTGTATCCAGGGATTCCAGAAGTGTTAACAAGGTTAAAGGAAGCGGGAGCAAAGTTATACATTGCGACTTCCAAGCCGGAAGAATTTGCTAAAAAGATTATTACTCATTTTGATTTAGATCGTTATTTTACAGGCATCTATGGAGCGAGTATGGACGGTCATCGTTCTAAAAAAGCAGATGTGATTCAGTATGCATTAACGGAAGCTCAATTAGACCCAACCAAAGAAGCGATTATCATGGTTGGTGATCGTAATCATGACATTCTTGGTGCTCAACAAAATGGCTTAGATAGTATAGGTGTCTTGTATGGATTTGGTGAAGAAACAGAATTACAAGAGGCGGGAGCGACATTCCTAGTACAATCGCCTAAAGACTTAGGTGATATTTTGCTACAAAATTCTTAATAGAAAATGGATTTTCGATAAATTTAGGAGGATTTTAAGATTTATTATCGTTTCAATAGAAAAGCGCCATCATAGGCTTTAAACGTTGTCAATGATGAATTTTTTATCGGGGAATGACGGTCTTTTTATTAAAAACATTTAATTTTAAAGAGGTTTCATGTATAATAGTTTCAGTCATAAACGATAGAATAGTAAGGAGGGTTAGTTTTGGCTAATGATAACCAAAATAACCAAGATCCCAAATCTTCGCTTAGAGACCAAGTAACTGGGTCTTTAAAAGGTAGAAATGATGGCGATCAACCTGATTCCTCTGAAAAAAATGATAGGTCTCCCCAACCTTCATCTGATGAATCACAAGAAACAGCGAGCCGTACAACACAAACACGTGCAGGTTCTAGAGCTGCTCGAAGACGTGGGAAAGACAAGACAACACAGACAGTCGAAGAGCCAACCCCGATTGAAACAGACGAAAAGCCAACAAATACAAAAAAACAAACACGTAAAAAAGAAGATCGTTTAGTCGGTCGTATCGTGTTAATTGTAGTTTCTGTATTGGTTTTAATGATGGCAATCTTTGGGTTTACTTTTTATAAATATGTAGACGCTGGGCTACAACCACTAGATAAGAACAATAAGAAACTTGTTCAAGTGCATATCCCAGAAGGATCTTCTAATAAGCAAATTGCTGCGGTTTTAGAAGAAAGCAACGTCATTAAAAGCGGAATGGTTTTTAACTACTACGTAAAATTTAAAAATTTAACAGATTTTCAAGCGGGCTATTATCAAATGTCTCCAAGCATGACACTCGATGAAATTGGTGAAATGCTAAAAGAAGGAGGCACGCCAGAACCAACTAAAATCGCAGATGGCAAAGTAACGATTCCTGAAGGCTACGATATAGATAAAATTGGCGAAGCCATTGAAAAAAATACGGATTTCAAGAAAGCAGATTTCATTGCATTAATGAAAAACGAGGACTTTTTCAATCAAATGAAGGCTAAGTATCCTGATTTACTTGAAAGTGCTGCAACTGCAGAAGGTGTTCGTTATCGCTTAGAAGGCTATTTGTTCCCGGCAACTTATGATTACTACAAAAAAGCAACACTTCCTGAATTTGTCGAACAAATGATTGCTAAAATGAACACAGTAATGGAACAATATACGCCGACAATTCATGCAAAGAATTTAACCAATCAGCAAGTCTTAACGTTAGCTTCATTGGTTGAAAAAGAAGGAGTCAAAGAAGCAGACCGCAAACAAATTGCGCAAGTATTCTTTAACCGCTTGGCTGCCGATATGCCGATCCAATCAGATATTTCTATTTTGTATGCTTTAGGAGAACATAAAGAAACTGTAACGTATGCTGACTTGGAAGTGGACTCGTCTTATAACTTGTATAAAAATACTGGTTATGGACCAGGACCATTAGATAGCCCAAGTGAGGAGTCAATTAAAGCAGTCTTGAATCCGACACCAAGTGACTATTTATACTTTGTAGCAGATATTTCTACAGGAAAAGTATACTTCTCAAAAACATATGAAGAACATCAAGTATTAGTAGATCAGTATGTCAATAATTCAAGTAGTGAATAAAATGAAAACATAAAAGAGCTTGGTGAATCAATTTTGTATGATTCACCAAGCTTTTAGATACTCAAAAAGTAATCTGTTTAAGAGAGGGAAAGCGTAGCAACTAGAAATTTATATAAATAAAATTTAGCAAAATCACAAAAATTCAATAATTATATTTACAATTTAGAAAAAGCGTGGTACTCTTTTGTGGATTGAAAGCGGAATTTTTTTCAATAACCAACCAAGAACTACGTATCGTTAAGCGAAAAAGGAGAATTAACATGGTAGAAAAAGTATATCCAATGACTCTTGAAGGAAAAGAAAAATTAGAACAAGAGCTAGAAGAATTAAAAACAATTAAACGTAAAGAAATCGTAGAGCGTATTAAAATCGCTCGTAGCTTTGGGGATCTTTCAGAGAACTCAGAGTATGAATCAGCTAAAGATGAACAAGCTTTCGTTGAAGGACGTATTACAACGTTAGAAAATATGATTCGTTTTGCAGAAATCATCGATAATGATGGCGTGGACCAAGACGAAGTTTCCATCGGTAAAACAGTTACTTTCCAAGAATTGCCTGATGGAGAAGAAGAGGAATACACAATCGTAGGAAGTGCCGAAGCCGATCCATTTTCTGGTAAAATTTCTAACGATTCACCGATTGCGCAAGCCTTAATTGGTAAACAATTAGGCGACCAAGTGATTATTGCAACACCTGGTGGCGACATGACAGTTAAAATTACAAAAGTTGAAGCAAACTAAATAATTGAGTAGGGCAGGCAGCTTCCAAGGCCTGTCCTTTCGCAATCTAGGACATTTAGGGCTAAAGTCCTATGGTAACCTGAGGCGCAAACCACTATGATTAAATAAAATAAACGAGTAAAATAAATGACAGAGGGAGGAGGCAAATCTATGAATAACCCTTGGCGCTTTTTTATCGTCGCAGAAGCATTACTTTTTATTCTGGCGTTATGGCAAATTGTACATAATCCTGGATTAGCTGTTTTATTAACAATTGGCGTTTTACTTGTGGCCTACGTTTCCAGGAAAGCATCTAAAACACATTTTAACAACTTTCAATTCGTCCTCGGCGTTGTTTTTATTGTCATTGGTGCAATGAACAGTACGGCTGTTTGGTTTATGTTGATTTTTGGCGTACTCTTTATCGGCTTAAAAGGCTTTGAGATTTCAGGCGTGGATATAGCTGAGCGAGCACCTTGGCGTAAAAAACAAATGATTATGGTGGAGACGGCGGCAAAAGAACCTAAAAATGGCAAACGATTTAAACGCCGCTGGTTTGCCAATGAACGCATTGGTAACAATATCTATGAATGGGATGATATCAATATTGATTTAATCTCTGGGGACACCATTATTGATTTAGGTAATACGCTACTACCGAAAGAAGACAATATTATTATTATTCGTAAAGGTTTTGGCCGCACGCGAATTCTAGTACCGTTAGGTGTAGCTATTTTGTTAGAACATTCAACTTTTTACGGAACGGTACGTTTTGAAGAAGAAAAATATCAATTGAAAAACGAATCATTAAAAATTTACAGCAATGATTACGATACCAATCTTCGTCGTTTGAAAATTATGACGAACACTTTAGTAGGAGATGTTGAGGTGATCCGTGTATGACCGATCGGATTTCAAGACGCATGATTTCATTATATGCGTCCCTTAGCACCTTTATTGTTATCTTAATTACATTGTTTTCATATTTTCATTCGATTAAACAAAACCGGTGGCTATTAGAGCTTCTTCAGAGAAAAGTCTTTTATTTACCACTAATTGTGCACATTGTTCTCATATCCTTACTAATAGGCTTATTGACCTTTTTACTGATTTCATTGGTTCAAAAAGGGCAATATGGACGGATTGAAGAAAAACTTCGGTTATTGGCCAATGGTAATTATGAAAGTCCAGTCTTAAACAAACCAACGACCAGTGAAAATCAAGACCATTATCTAACCGAAGTCGAACAAGATATTTGGTCGATTAAAAATAAATTATTAGAGATGTCTAAAGAATTGCAATTATTAAACAGTCGACCGCAATTAATGGATGGGCAAACAAAAGAAGAAATTTTAGAGAACGAGCGGCATCGTTTGGCGCGGGAGTTGCATGATTCAGTCAGTCAACAACTTTTTGCAGCCATGATGATGTTGTCTGCCTTAAATGAACAAGCACAACGAACAGAAACCCCTGAACCATATCGCAAACAACTAGCCATGGTGGCAGAAATCATTAATGCCTCCCAATCGGAAATGCGCGCGTTACTATTGCACTTGCGTCCTATCAGTCTAGAAGGAAAAAGTTTGCGTAAAGGTATTGAACAATTACTGAAAGAACTACAAACAAAAATTAAAATTGAATTGATTTGGGATGTTGAAGATGTTCATTTAAATAGCAGCATTGAGGATCATCTTTTCCGAATTGTGCAGGAGTTACTTTCAAATACCTTAAGACATGCCAAAGCAAAGGAATTAGAGGTATACTTACACCAAGTCGATAAAAACGTGTTATTGCGTATTGTTGATGATGGTGTCGGCTTTGATATGAAGGAACAAAGTAATAAAGCTGGTAGTTATGGCTTAAATAATATTCGAGAACGTGTTGTCGGCATGGGCGGTACAGTTAAAATTATTAGTTTTAAAGGGCAGGGAACCAGCGTTGAAATTAAAGTTCCTGTCATAAAGGAGGAAACTGCAAGTGATCAAAGTAATGCTAGTGGATGACCATGAAATGGTCCGTTTAGGCGTTTCATCATATTTATCTATTCAAGAGGATATAGAAGTCGTAGGCGAAGCAGAAAACGGTAAGATTGGCTATGAAAAAGCATTGGAACTACGTCCAGATGTTATTTTGATGGATTTGGTAATGGAAGAAATGGACGGCATTGATTCAACAAAAGCGATCTTGAAAGATTGGCCAGAAGCCAAGATTATTATTGTGACGAGTTTTATTGATGATGAAAAAGTGTATCCGGCGATTGAAGCTGGTGCAGCAGGCTACCTATTAAAAACATCAACAGCTCATGAGATTGCTGATGCAATTCGGGCGACTTATCGCGGAGAGCGTGTGTTGGAACCTGAAGTGACGCATAAGATGATGGAACGGTTAACAAAAAAACAAGAGCCGGTGTTGCACGAAGATTTGACAAACCGAGAACACGAAATTTTAATGTTGATTGCACAAGGTAAAAGTAATCAGGAAATAGCTGATGAACTCTTTATCACTTTGAAAACAGTTAAAACACATGTTTCAAACATTTTAGCAAAACTAGATGTGGATGATCGGACCCAAGCGGCGATTTATGCTTTTCAACATGGTTTAGCCAAATAAATATCAGATAAATCCATAAATAAATTCTAGGAAATCCTTCTAGGAATTTATTTATGGATTTGTTATACTAATTTTAACGAACAGACAGGAGCGGTCAGAAGAAATGAAACAAAATTTTGCAATTATTGGTTTAGGACGTTTTGGCGGCAGCATATGCCAAACTTTGGTGGAAGCTGGTCAAGAAGTTTTGGCCATTGACAGCAGTGAAGACCGTGTCAATGAATATATGAACATTGCAACGCATGCAGTGGTGGCTAACGCCCAAGATGAAATGACGTTGCGTTCTTTAGGAATTCGGAATTTTGATCACGTAGTGGTGGCGATTGGTGAAGATATTCAAGCGAGTATTTTAGTGACACTAATGGTTAAAGAGATGGGGGTTCCCAATGTCTTAGCCAAAGCAGTCAATGAATATCATGCCCGTGTCTTAGATAAAATTGGGGCAGACATGGTCGTTCACCCAGAGCGGGATATGGGCATTCGAATTGCTCACAAACTTGTTTCACGCAATATTTTAGATTATATTGAATTATCTAGCGAATTTTCATTAGCTGAGGTTCGGGTCACCAATCCTAAATTTTACAATAAAACCTTAGCAGAATTAAATTTCCGTCAACGATTTGGTTTAACTGTGGTAGCGATCCGCCGCTCGAAAACAGAAGTAATTGCTTCGCCAGATGCTTCTGAAATTGTTCGAGAAAACGACAATTTATTAGTTATCGGTGATACCGCAGACGTGGATTTATTAGATGAAAAAATGAATGGCTAAGCACTTTATTCTCTAAAAGCACTGCGCTGTGCTACAATAAATGGCGACAGAGATGTGAAGGAGGAACAAAGAATGAAATTAGAAGTGACACCGAAAGCCCAACAATGGTTTAAAGAAGAAACCGGGGTTCAGCCTGAGACAGGCATTCGTTTTTTCGGAAAAATTTACGGAAAAACACCTGTTCATGATGGTTTTTCCATTGCGATGTCTGTAGAAGCGCCAGATGAGCCAATGATTAAAGAGAATCTAGATGGGATTACCTATTTTATTGAAGAAACAGATGATTGGTTCTTTAAAGGGTATGATTTGATTGTTGATTATGATGAAAAGAATGATGAACCGCGTTATCAATTTGAAGCAAACCAAGAAGATTTAACAAAATAATTTTAGTGTTAAACAGAAGAAGCTTAAGTAGTGCGTAGGACTATTTCTGTTGCTTTCGTTTAACCGCTAGTCAGCCTGAGAAAAAATCGTTTTGGATTTTTTCTCAGGTTCTTTCTATTTAATTAAGCTATTCTTAATTGGATATCGTTATTTAATAAGGCTATCATATGGTATAATGATAATTAACTGAAGTGTGGAGGAAATAAAATGCTATCAATTGTTGTCCCTTGTTATAATGAGGAAGCAGCGATTCCGCTGTTTTTTGAAGAAGTAGAAAAAATTAGCCAGCAACTATCTCATTCAGTAGAATATATATTTGTGAATGATGGCTCAAAAGATAATACGTTAGCTGTTTTAAGACAGCTTTATCGCGAACATCCAGAGAAGGTCCGTTATCTTTCTTTTTCACGAAATTTTGGGAAAGAAGCAGGCTTATACGCTGGTTTAAAAGAAGCAACAGGTGACTTAGTGACAGTCATGGACGTTGATTTACAAGACCCGCCTGAGTTATTACCTCAAATGATTGAGATGATTGAAACCAGTACAGATTTAGATTGTGTTGGCACACGACGCATAACAAGAGACGGCGAACCGCCCATTCGTAGCTTTTTTGCTCGGATGTTCTATAAACTCATTAATCGAATTGCTGAGACAGAAATGGTGGATGGTGCCCGTGACTTTCGTGTTATGACCCGACAAATGGTCGATGCGATTTTAGAGTTATCTGAGTATAATCGTTTTTCAAAAGGGATCTTTAGCTGGGTCGGCTTTAAAACAGAATATATTGAATTTAAAAATCGAGAACGAATTGCTGGAGAAACCTCTTGGTCTTTCTGGAGTCTATTAAGTTATTCAATTGACGGGATTGTCAATTTTTCAGAGACACCATTGAATATTGCTTCATACGTTGGCGCCTTTTCGTGTATTGGTTCTGCACTAGCAATGTTAGTGATTATCTTTCGAACATTAGTTAATGGTGATCCAACAAGCGGCTGGCCTTCAATGGTTTGTATTGTACTTTTTGTAGGTGGTTTGCAACTATTATGTTTAGGAATTATTGGCAAATATATTGGCAAAATTTTCTTAGAAACGAAAAAACGACCAATTTATATTGTAAAGGAATCAGAAAAAGATTCTAAAAAATAACCAAAAAAGCAGAGAAAAATTCTCTGCTTTTTTGTTATGCGTTAAAAAAAGTGTAAATAGGCTTTTCAGAAAAACAACATTTTTTACATAAAAAATACATTAACTTTACCTATTTTTATCTTAATGAAACAGCTTTGCTCTTGCGGTTGCAAGAAATAAATGTTAAAATCAAAAGGTATGCTATTAAATGTTTTTTTGGAGGTTGGGTCATGATAGAAGTTATCGATTTGAAAAAAGTATTCGATAATGGGTTTGAAGCGTTAAAATCGGTCAATTTTACGATTGAGCAAGGGGACTTGGTTTGTTTGTTAGGACCAAGTGGGTGTGGGAAATCCACAATTTTAAACTTAATTGCAGGTTTATTACATCCAAGTGATGGAGATATTCAGTTTCGACAGCAATCGGTTGTCAAAACAGCACCAAAAGATCGGAACATCGGGTTCGTTTTTCAAAACTATGCCTTATATCCACATATGACTGTTCTAGAAAACGTAATGTTTCCTTTGACAGTAGGAAGTAAGAAAGTTCCCAAGGCAGAGGCACAAGCTATTGCCGAAGAATATATGAAACTAACGAATATTGAAGAGTTAAGCCATAAAAAGCCAGGCACACTTTCTGGTGGTCAACAACAGCGTGTTGCGATTACCCGAGCGTTAGTTCAAAAACCAGATGTTTTATTATTAGATGAGCCTTTAAGTAACTTGGATGCACGTTTGCGTTTGAAAATTCGTGAAGAAATCCGCCGCTTGGTGAAAGAAGTAGGCATTACAACAATCTTTGTAACGCACGACCAAGAGGAAGCGCTATCAATCAGTGATAAAATTATTTTATTAAACGAAGGGGTTATTCAACAAAATGATGAACCTCAAAACCTTTACTTAGAACCAAATAACTTATTTGTTGCTCAGTTCATAGGTAACCCAATTATTAATTTATTGTCTGTTGAAGTGAAAGACGGCAAAATGTACCATGAAAGTTTTGAAATTCCGCTTGAGCGTTTTGAGCAAGCACGCTTTAAAATGCCAATGACTGATGGGAAATATACGTTTGCTTCTCGTCCAGAAGATGTGGTACCAGCTGAAACAGGTCTCTTTACCACAACGACAGATTTAGTGGAATTGATTGGTCGAGAACGTATTTTACGATTTACATTAGGAAATGAACAAGTGAAATCAATTGTAAGTGTAGAAGAAGCGATTGAAGAAGGAGACACTTTATCTTTTGATTTTTCATATAAAAAAGTATTTATCTTTAACGAAGCGGGAGACCGGGTTTACTAATGAAAAAATACAATCCAGAAAATCAACCAAAAGCATGGCTCTTCCTTCTGCCATCATTAGGAATCATTTTACTGTTTAGCGTTTATCCGCTGTTTCGTTCTTTGTGGATGAGCTTCCAAAAAGGTTCCTTAATTAACCAACGCTACGCTGGTTTAGAAAATTATCAACGTGTATTGAATGATCCAATCTTCTATAAAGCGTTAAAAAATACAGCGCTCTATGCATTTGCTGTGGTACCGATTGCCTTGATAATTTCCCTAGCAATTGCTTGGATTATCTTTGAAAAAGTTAAACATAAGAGTTTCTTTGAAACGATTTTCTTTATGCCTTATGTAACGAGTACGATTGCCATTGGGATTGTCTTCCGTTACTTCTTTAATGGCGATTATGGAATTGTCAATTACGTCTTAGGTTTTTTCGGCATTCCTTCTGTCAACTGGCTAGATAATGTTCAAATGAGTATGCCAACATTGATTATTTTTGGGGTTTGGACGAGTTTAGCATTTAATATTATTATTTTGTTGGCGGGTTTGAGAAATATTGATGAAGAACACTTTAAAATAGCGAAAATGTTTGGTGCCTCAGACGGCGAAATTTTCCGACGTATTACGTTTCCGCAGCTAGTCCCGACCATTGCCTTTTTATTAACGGTCAATTTAATTGGCGCCTTTAAAGTTTATACACAAGTTTATGCTTTATTCGGTGGTCGTGCGGGGATTGCCAATAGTGCCACAACCGCAGTGTACTATATTTATGACAAATTCCACATTGCAGGGCGTCCCGGAATTGCGATGGCCGCCACAGTGATTTTATTTGTGATTATTTTAGTGGTCACTTTCTTACAAAATAAACTCTTAAAGAAAGTGGGGCAATAAGCCAATGAAAAAAGTTTTAACGATTATCGCATTTGTTTTCTTAGGCATTTTAGCCGTTATTACGTTATTTCCATTTGTCTATATGATTTTAGCTGGTTTAATGAGTTATTCTGAAGCGACCAGCATGCCGCCAACCATGTTTCCAAAACAACCACAATGGCAAAACTACACAGAGGTCTTTCAAAAAGCACCCTTTCTTCGGTATTTCTTGAACACAGTCTTTGTTTCAGGCGTTACAACGATTGCTACGGTAGTCACCGCCGTTTTAGTTTCATTCGCGTTAACGAGTTTGAAGTTCCGTTTTAAAAATGTGGTCATTGCTTTGATGATTTCGTTATTAATGGTTCCGTATGAATCTATTATTTTTACCAATTATCAAACGATTGCGCAATTAGGTTTGTTAAATACTTACAGCGCCTTAATTATTCCATTTTTAACTAGTATTTTTTATATTTACTATTTAAACGGTTATTTAAAAGGTATTCCTGATACTTTTTACAAGGCTGCCAAGATTGATGGTGCTAGTGATTTAGAATATATTTGGCGTATTTTAGTACCAATGTCAAAACCAGCGTTAGTAACAGTAGGGATTTTAACATTTATTTCTAGTTGGAATTCTTTCTTGTGGCCATTGTTGGTGACGAACGAGAAAAAATACCGTTTATTGAATAATGGACTATCGGCCTTTGCGACAGAGAGCGGTAGTGACGTACATTTACAAATGGCTGCTGCAACATTAACGGTTATTCCAATTTTAATTATTTACTTGATTTTCAGAAAAGAAATTATCAGAGGAGTTGCAAAAAATGGAATCAAAGGCTAAAACAACTGTGACTTTTCACAGTGGCATTTTAACAATTGGAGGAACCGTGATTGAAGTGGCGTATAAAGATGCCCACATCTTCTTTGATTTTGGTACAGAATTTCGACCAGAATTAGATTTGCCCGATGATCACATTGAAACCTTAATTAATAATCGTTTAGTGCCAGAATTAAAAGACTTATATGATCCACGTTTAGGTTATGAATATCATGGTGCAGAAGACAAAGAGTATCAACACACCGCTGTTTTCTTATCTCATGCCCATTTAGATCATTCACGCATGATTAACTATTTAGACCCAGCTGTTCCGTTGTACACACTAAAAGAAACGAAAATGATTCTAAATAGTTTAAATCGCAAAGGTGATTTTTTGATTCCATCACCGTTTGAAGAAAAGAATTTTACCCGAGAAATGATTGGTCTTAATAAAAACGATGTGATTAAAGTTGGCGAAATTTCAGTGGAAATCGTACCTGTTGATCATGATGCGTACGGTGCTTCGGCATTACTGATTCGCACGCCTGACCATTTCATCACATACACAGGTGATTTGCGCTTACATGGCCATAATCGTGAAGAGACTTTAGCTTTTTGTGAAAAAGCCAAACATACTGAATTATTAATGATGGAAGGCGTAAGCATTAGCTTCCCAGAACGTGAACCAGATCCAGCCCAAATAGCGGTTGTCAGTGAAGAAGATCTTGTTCAGCACTTGGTTCGTTTAGAACTAGAAAACCCGAATCGACAAATTACCTTTAATGGTTATCCAGCAAACGTGGAACGTTTTGCTAAGATTATTGAAAAGTCACCACGTACAGTCGTTTTAGAAGCAAATATGGCTGCGTTGTTACTTGAAGTATTTGGAATAGAAGTTCGTTATTATTATGCTGAATCTGGTAAAATACCAGAATTGAATCCAGCGTTAGAAATCCCGTATGACACGTTACTAAAGGACAAAACAGACTATTTGTGGCAAGTTGTGAACCAGTTTGACAACCTCCAAGAAGGTAGTTTATACATTCACAGTGATGCACAACCGTTAGGGGACTTTGATCCACAGTATCGCGTGTTTTTAGATTTGTTGGCTAATAAAGACATTACTTTTGTCCGTTTAGCTTGTTCAGGACATGCAATTCCAGAAGATCTGGATAAAATTATTGCATTGATTGAACCTCAAGTATTGGTTCCAATCCATACGTTAAAACCAGAAAAACTGGAAAACCCGTATGGTGAAAGAATATTGCCAGAACGTGGCGAGCAAATTGTTTTATAAATTTTTTTAAGGGAGAGAAAAAAATGAAGTTCAAAACTCTAGCAACAACAGTGTTAGCAACCGCAGCTATTTTCGCATTGGGGGCTTGTGGTAACGGTAATGGGGCCAAAGAATCAAACGATATTGTGAAAGAAGTGAAGGAAGATACGACAATCACTTTCTGGCATGCAATGAATGGGGTTCAAGAAGAAGCGTTAACAAAATTAACGAAAGACTTCATGAAAGAAAATCCAAAAATTAAAGTGGAATTACAAAATCAATCTGCTTACCCTGATTTACAAGCCAAAATCAATTCGACTTTAACTTCACCAAAAGATTTACCAACAATTACGCAAGCGTACCCAGGCTGGTTATGGAATGCTGCACAAGATGAAATGTTAGTGGACTTAAAACCATATATGGATGATGACACAATCGGCTGGAAAGATGCAGAGCCAATTCGTGAAGTGTTGTTAGATGGCGCCAAAATCGACGGCAAACAATACGGCATTCCATTTAATAAATCGACAGAAATGTTATTCTATAATGCTGATTTGTTGAAAGAATATGGTGTTGAAGTACCGAAAACATTAGAGGAATTAAAAGAAGCTTCTAAAACAATTTACGAAAAATCCAACAAAGAAGTCGTTGGTGCTGGTTTTGACTCGTTAAATAACTATTACGCAATTGGAATGAAAAACAAAGGCGTTGATTTTAATAAAGACTTAGATTTAACAAGCAAAGATTCACAAGAAGTCGTGGACTATTACCGTGACGGTATCGAAGCAGGTTACTTCCGCACAGCTGGTTCAGATAAATATTTATCTGGCCCATTTGCAAACAAAAAGGTAGCGATGTTTGTCGGTAGTATTGCTGGTGCTGGTTTTGTTCAAAAAGATGCTGAAGCTGGTGGCTATGAATATGGTGTTGCACCACGTCCTGAAAAAATCAACTTACAACAAGGAACAGATATTTATATGTTCGATAGTGCTACGCCAGAACAACGGACAGCGGCATTTGAATTCATGAAATTCTTAGCAACGCCTGATTCACAATTGTACTGGGCACAACAAACAGGTTATATGCCAATTCTAGAATCTGTTTTACACAGTGATGAGTACAAAAATTCTAAGACAACCAAAGTACCTGCACAACTTGAAAACGCAGTAAAAGATTTATTCGCTATCCCAGTAGAAGAAAATGCTGATTCAGCCTATAATGAAATGCGGACAATTATGGAAAGTATTTTTGCTTCATCAAATAAAGACACGAAAAAATTATTGAAAGATGCAACGTCACAATTTGAACAAGCATGGAACCAATAATCAATAAATAAACAGACGTGGGAGGTTGGGATCTGAGTCGTTATGGCTCGTGTTCTAACCTTCCTGTTCTTTTGGGCGGAAGAAGGAGAGAAACAAAATGCAAATAAAAATTTTAGCAACAAGTGATATGCATGGGTATATTATGCCAACAAGTTATAGTGAAAAAAAGATGGATTTGCCTTTTGGAACCGCGAAAGCAGCAACCATGCTGAAAAAGTTACGTGCGTCTGCCAAAGGACCAGTTTTTCAAATTGAAAATGGGGATTTTATTCAAGGTTCGCCGCTTAGTTATTACGTAAGAAAAGCAGAAACACATTCAGTGGAAGCCATCACTAAGATCATTAATCAAATGGATTATGATGTTAGCATTTTAGGTAACCACGAATTTAATTACGGATTAGATTATTTAAAGGAAACGATTGCCAGTTATCAACAGCCAGTTTTAGCTGCCAATATTCTTGGTAAAGATGGACAACCTTATTTCGGTCAGCCGTATGTCATCATAGAAAAACAAGGGGTTAAAGTAGCCATCCTTGGCGTGACGACTCAATATATTCCTCATTGGGAACAGCCGGCAACAGTCAAAGATTTAACGTTTAAAAGTGTCGTTGAAACAGCGGCAGAATACGTGCCAAAACTGCGGGAAGAAGCGGACCTAGTTGTTGTCGCTTACCATGGCGGTTTTGAAAAAGATTTAGAAACAGGGGAACCCACGGAATTACTAACAGGAGAAAATGAAGGCTACGATTTATTGGAAAAAGTTCCTGGGATTGATGCCTTAGTCACTGGTCACCAACATCGAGAAATTGCTACAAAACTGAATGGAATACCTGTGATTCAACCAGGTTTTCGAGGAGCTTTCGTTGGAGAAATTACTTTAGAAATTGAACCTATGGCTAAAGGCTATCGCGTTATCGGAAGTGATGCAGCTATTCATCCTGTTGGGAACGAACAACCAGATGCAGAAATTTTAGCTTTGACAACAGCGATACATGACGAGGTAGAAGAGTGGCTTGACCAACCAGTGGGAAATGTGGAAGGGGATATGACGATTCAAAATCCGAATGCCGTACGCCTCAAAGAACATCCATATATAGAATTTATTAATAACGTCCAAATGGCTTCAAGCGGAACGGATATTTCAGGGACTGCACTTTTTAACAATGAAGGCAAAGGGTTTAATAATCAAATTACGATGCGCGATATCATTACCAACTACATTTATCCAAATACCTTGGCTGTATTGCGTGTCACTGGACAAGACCTCCGTGAAGCGTTAGAACAAAGCGCTACTTATTTTGTGTTAGAAAAAGGCCAACCAATTTTTAACCCGAAATATGTCGATCCAAAACCACAATACTATAATTATGATATGTATGAAGGCATTGAGTATACGCTTGATTTAAGACGACCGTTTGGTGAAAGAGTGACGAAACTTAATTATCATGGCAAAGCAGTGCAAGCAGAAGATGTTTTGGAAATCGTGACAAATCAATACCGAGCAGTCGGTGGCGGAAACTATCAAATGTTCCAACCTGAAAAAATTATTCGAGAAATTCAAATTGATATGACGGAACTGATTGCAGAATATTTGAAAAAACATCCAATCATTCAAGCGTCGACAAATGATAACTTCAAGGTTATCTGGTAAAAAATAGCAAAAAAAGCCTTCAACCATGCAATTACTTGAAAGATGGTTGAAGGCCTTTTTTGAGTTAATAGCCTTTTTTTAAGGAAACTTGGTTTTTGACGAGGGTCTGATCCGTCACAAATTGATTTAAGTTTGGAATAAAAATCGCCAGTAATTTTGATTTGAACTTCGGTGTCATGCCAGAAATATGAGGTGTTAATAAAACATTCTGCATCTCCCATAAAGGGCTATCTTCGGGAAGAGGTTCTTCTTCAAAGACATCTAAGGCAGCAAAAGCAATGGTTTTATTGTTTAAGGCAGTTATCAAATCGTTCGTTGCTACTGAGGCGCCGCGACCAACATTTACGAAAATTGTTTCAGGAGCCATTTTTTCAAAAAGTGCCTGATTGTATAAATGTTTTGTTGTTTCAGTCAAAGGAAGAATGTTCACAACAATGGACATTTCATGGATAATTTTACTCATATTCTTCTGTGAATAGCATTCAATGAAGCCTTCCGTCACATGTCCAGAGGTATTCACGCCATAAACTTGAAGATTTAAACCTTTAGCAAATTTAGCTAATTGTTGTCCGATTTGTCCAGTGCCTACGATTAACATTTTTTGCCCAGAAAGTTGTTGATAGGAAGGGGCTGTTTGATTCCATGTGTGTTGCATTTGTTGTTGGATACTTTCTTGCAGTCCGCGGGTATGTGCTAATAAAACGCCTAAAACATGTTCTGAGATAGAAACACTATGGATTCCGCTACCATTAGACAACAGAATGCCTTTTTCTCTTAATTTATCAAAATCCATATAATCAGCACCAGCAGAAATGAGCTGAATCCATTTTAGGTGACTAGTCTCAGAGGCTAATAAACGCGGACCAATTTCTTTATGCCAGCCTAACATAATTTCGATTGCCTCTTCTTCAGCAGAGGATAAATGATCGGTAGATGTTTTAACTAGATAATTGGGTGCCACAGCTTTCACTTGTTCCAGTTGTTCTTCGTTGAATACTTCATTTAAATAAATAATTGGTTGGTTCATCTTTCTTCCTCCTAGCACTTTTTATTGTATCAAAAATAAATTTAAAAGAGAAAAAGAAAGGCTTTTCAGTAAAGCAGAAAGCCAAGGACAAAAATCCGTTTTAGATTTTTGTCCTTGGCTTAAAAACTGCTAAAGTCCAGCGCTAACCTTATTTAGGTACACCGTTTTCAAATAAACTTGTACTATGAACTGGTTGACGTCGAGCATCGGGCCGTAAGTAATGTAAAGCATTATTTACGGCAGTAGGTGCCTCACCAAAGCCTGTAGCGATTAATTTCACTTTTCCCTCATAGGAACAGATATCCCCTACAGCGTATACACCAGGAATGTTAGTTGACATATCGGAATGAACATTAATAGCATTTCTAGAAACGTCTAATCCCCATTCTTTGAGGTGTGTTAAAGAAGAAGTGAAGCCATAATTGATAATTAAATCATCCAGAGGGAGATCCAATGTTTGGTCACCTTTTGTCTCCGTTAATTGGATGCCTGTGAACGTTTCATTTTCCTTTAAAATATCACTAATGATATAAGGAGTTCTGATAGAAACACTAGATTTTTCCAGTTGTTCCACGCTATGTTCGTGGCCGCGAAATTGTGGGCGACGATGGATAATAGATACTTCTTCTGCAACGTTTTCTAGCATTAAAGCCCAATCAATTGCAGAATCGCCGCCACCAGCTATCGCAACTTTTTTGCCAGCGAATTTTTTCATGTCAGTCACATAATAATGGATTGACTCACCTTCAAAGGCTTCAACATTTTCGATAGCTAAACGTCGAGGTTGGAAAGCACCGTTACCAATCGCAAAGATAACCGTTTTAGAATAATGTGTGCCTTTAGTTGTGTCTAAGCGCAGAAGTCCATCTGCTTCCTGTGCAAGGTGTGTGACCTCTTCTTCCAAACAAACATCGTGCTGAAATGGCTGCATCTGTTTTTCCAAATTGGCAATTAACTCACCGGCTTTAATAGCAGGGAATCCAGGAATATCATAAATATATTTTTCGGGATACAGCATTGTTAGCTGACCACCTAATTGCGGCAGGCTATCAATGATTTTCGTTTTCGCTTTACGAATTCCCGCATAAAAAGCGGCAAATAATCCAACAGGACCGCCGCCGATAATCGTTAAATCATAAATATCTTTTTCATCAGACATTTGAAAATTCCTCCTAATTCATTTAGGGTTGAGACAACTATTGATCGTTTTGCGAACACTTCACAAAATAGCACGGCTTTTCGAAAAAAGCAAGTTTGGCTAACGAATCAAAGCATTCTTTAATCATTGGAAAAAGATCATAGCAATTTTCAGCATTTTTCGATATGATGGAACTATAAAATAATTATCTAGGAGGACATTCTCATGTCACAATTTCCACAATTAGATTTAGAAAATGCTAAAGGCCCAAAAGCGGTCATTAAAACAAACCGAGGCGACATCACTGTTCAATTATTCCCAGAACAAGCGCCTAAAACGGTTAAAAATTTTGTTGAATTAGCGAAAAAGGGCTACTATGATGGCGTTATTTTCCATCGTGTGATTCCTGATTTTATGATTCAAGGCGGTGACCCAACCGGAACAGGAATGGGCGGCGAAAGTATTTATGGAGAAGCATTTGAGGATGAATTTTCTCGGGATGTTTTCAATTTGCGTGGCGCATTGTCAATGGCAAATGCTGGTCCTAACACAAATGGTAGCCAATTCTTTGTTGTTACTAATCAAAATGTTCCAGCTCAAATGATGAGTCAGTTAGAAGACGCTGGTTTTCCAGAAGAAATTATTGAAGCTTACAAACAAGGCGGAACACCTTGGTTAGACTTCCGTCATACTGTTTTTGGTCATGTTGTGGATGGTATGGATGTAGTGGATGAAATTGGTGGAGTCCAACGGGATGCCCAAGACCGTCCAACATTTGACGTCGTGATGGACACAGTTGAAATCATTGGTGAATAAGTTTAACCAATTGAAAAAGAGAGTACCAACGAGGGACAAATTCGTTGGTACTCTTTATTTTTTTCTTAAAACGACTAACTTTTTTTTAAAAGCATCCAAATCTCTTCTTTTAATGAAGTCTTTATAGGATACTGAGTTAAAGAATAGAAGGAGAGGAAGCAAATTTGTTAGAAAAATACAGATATCCAATGGCCTTGGCTTTGTTTGCAGTGATACTCCCATTTATAGGAACGTTTTTTACGTATGTAGATCAGCAAGGAATCGTTCATGAACCAGGATTTTATACAATAATAATTGGAGAAATTTTACTTCTATTTTCAGGTATCTGGTTCGTCAGAGTTTATTTAGCTAAACGCAAAAGAAAGAATTAAAAACAGCTGTCCTAAAAACTAGGACAGCTGTTTTTAATTAAAGGCTTTTTTGATACGTAAAAGGCCTTCTTCGAGAGTTTCTTTTGAACAAGCTAAGTTTAAACGCATGTGTTGAGAACCTTGGGGACCAAAACTAATTCCTGGATTTAGAACCACTTTCCCCTTATGAATTAAGGTATCGCGAAGTTCCCGATCCGTTAGCGAATAAGAACTAAAGTCTAACCATAAAAGATAGGTTCCTTCAGGCTCCATTACACGAACGCTAGGCAGCTCTTCACGGAAAAAGGAAAGGGCAAAATCAATATTTTCTTTTAAATAATCCAGTAACGCCGTTAGCCATTCCTCCCCTGTTTGATAGGCAGCTGCCGTTCCAACGTAGCCAAAAGTATTGATACCGCCTTGATGATTTTTGTCTTGTAAAGATACGAAAGATTGCCGTAGTTTTTCATTAGGAATGAACAGCATTGAATTTTTAATACCCGCTAAATTAAAGGTTTTCGTTGCCGCGGTTAAGGTAACTGTGAATTCCTTAAATGCTTCATCAGCGACAGTGAAGGAAGTGAAGGTATGCGGTTTGAAAATCAAATCCTGATGAATTTCATCGCTAACCACAGTTACTTGGTGTTTTTGGCATAAACGGCCAATTGCTAGCAATTCTTCTTTTGTCCAAACACGCCCACCAGGATTATGGGGATTACAAAAAAGTAACAGTTTCACCTTTTCTTCGATTATCTGTTGTTCCATTTTAACCAAATCAACTTCATAATGTCCGTTAACTTCTAGTAAAGAATGGCGCACAAGTCTACGCTCATTTTGTTTTACCACATCTGCAAAAGGGGGGTAGACTGGATCACAAATCATGACAGAATCCGCAGGTACTGTATACGCTTGAACGGCTGTGGCCAAACTGGGAACCACGCCACTATTAAACAAAATTTCTTCTTTTTCAACAATTAATTGATGGTGTTGCCGTTGCCAATCTTGAATTGCTTGATACAGTTCATTAGGTGCAATTGCATATCCTAGAATGCCTTGTTCAATAACTTGTGACAAGGCATCAAGAATAGGCTGATGTACTTTGAAATCCATATCAGCAACCCATAAAGGTAGTAAATCTTTTTCGTGGTAACTCGTTTCAACGGTGTCCCATTTAACACAATTCGTGTGACGACGATCAATGGTTTCATTAAAATTAAACATAAGATAACTCCTTTTCTTCTATATAAAGTCTTACTTCCTATAGTATAGTAGATTTTGCTTAAAAGATGAAACAATTGTTTTAACAACTAGGGAAGAAATAATGCACAAACGTTGAAAAAATGCTATTATTTTAAATGAGTAGAAACGGAAAAAGAAATTTATCGTATGAAAAGAGGAAATTTGATGAAGTACAAAATTGGTATGGTACTTTCTGGCACAATTACCGGACTTCAACCATATGGCGCATTTGTTTCTTTAGACGAAGAAACACAAGGACTGATTCATGTTTCGGAAGTACAAGCTGGCTTTACTAAAAATATCCATGGACTCTTAACCGTTGGACAAAAAGTAACCGTTCAAGTTATTGATGTTGATGAATATTCTCAAAAGATTAGCTTATCTTTACGGACCCTTGAAGACAAAGTTCATTCAGTGAACCATCGACGCAAAAAATATTTTACGGATAAGAATAAAAAAATTGGCTTTGCAACCTTAGACAAAGAACTTCCAGAATGGATTGATGAAGCCATGGATAAATTGCTTGAAAAATAATTCTGTATTTTTTCAGAAAGTGTGTTACAATTTCTTTTGTTAGTGAATCTAAAAATTAATTGAGGTGGATGTCGTGTCTAACAAAAAAGTCGCTGGAACAATCATACTGAACTTAAACGATGGTAGTAAAAAATTTTTGATGCATCCAATAGGTGAAGCGATTGAGTTTGCGATGGCAAAAGTTTCTGATGAGATGACGGGTTTAGCTAGTATGCTACAATGGTTCAAAGAAGAGGTTCAATTGGACGTTACTTCAATTAGCTTAGTAGAATTAACTAACGCGCATATCAATAAAGAAAATGTTCCGCTGTTTGTCTTCGAGATGGATGAACAAGCACTTAAAAATGAAATGGATAAAGACTATACATGGGTAGCACCTGCAGAATTAAAAACGATTTGGTCAAAATATCATATTGAAGGTGTCCCAATGTTTTAAACAAAAAAGAAAGAATCTGTCGATAATCGAACAGATTCTTTCTTTTTTTATGTTGTACGTAAAAAAGTTAATCGAACTATTTCAAAAATATGATTCAAATTGTTCGATTTTTAATAAGGAATTAAACTGTTTTGATAGACAATTAGGATTTAAAAAGTTTAAAAACGAAATAATTGAAAAGAATGAAAACAGATTGAAAACTTCTTTTAATTTTTTTGAAAAAAAGTGTTGACCAAACATCAAAATCTTGATATATTATTACATGTCGCAAGGCGAGTCACACAGCTGAGCGATTCAGAAATCACTAATTAAATAACAATTCTTGATTTCAAATCTCTCGAAAAAAGTTTGAAAAAACAACAAAAAAGTTGTTGACAAATAACAAACGAGATGATAAGATATAGAAGTTGTCACAACAGACAACAACAACCGAGCAAAACAACTTAAAAAAACTTTTTCAAAAAAGTTCTTGACATTCAAACGAAAGTTTGTTATGATATAAGAGTTGCTGCGAGGTAACGTAGACCTTTGAAAACTGAACAAAGAATAGACGAACCAAATGTGTAGGGCGTCTTGATTCAATTCAAGACAACAAACATTTTTAACAAGCAAGCAATATGCTAGCAAACA
>SKEX01000196.1_pt1 | contig 65311 bp, 51 predicted proteins | sample 4841451 | NCBI WGS metagenome assembly SKEX01 (sample SAMN11008798, study PRJNA524170) | human gut metagenome | isolation source: fecal sample from pouch patient p38, | place: Israel: Tel-Aviv | reverse complement strand
TGTGGTTAATATTCATTGAATGAATATTTAAGGATAAATTATATGGACATGGAGTCGCAAAAAATATTGTTTGCACTTTCCACTCCGATGGAAATACGCAATGAATGCTGTTTACCTTCGCATTCATCCCCCAAAATGTATTTAGGTACATGCTTTTTTGATCTTTCTTCCTCCTGGGGAATTGATGACCGTGATGACCTGCTGCGCACAATTCACCGAATGATCGATAACGGTCATGCCGCTCGGTTGGCAGGATTTTATCACCGCTGGTTTCGTTATTCTCCATGTGAATGGCGTGACTATCTTGCTGAATTAAATGAGCAAGGTCAGGCTTATGCGCAATTTGTCGCCAGCACCGCCGAATGCTGTGGCGAAGGGGGAATCAAAGCCTGGGATTATATCCGGATGGGTTTTTTAAGCCGAATGGGCGTACTTAATAACTGGTTGAGTGAAGAAGAAAGTCTATGGATCCAGTCGCGTATTCATCTACGGGCTCTACGTTATTATAGTAACTGGCGGCAATACTTTGCCGGTTATACCTTTGGTCGGCAATATTGGCAGTCTCCCGAAGATGATCATCTGCCTTTATTACGCGAATTCTTAGCGCGTAAAGAATACGACGATTCCGGCAATGATATGTTTTATCAATTATTTGCCAGTGACGATGCATATTACGCGACCTTACCCTGGCAACCACTGGCTGACTACCCCACATGCCCGGAAACGCTTAAGGATATGAGCGACCTATGAAAAATTGCTGGAAGATCCTCAACATAGAGGAAACGACTGACGTCGATATTATCCGCCGCGCTTATCTGGCGCTGTTACCGTCCTTTCATCCAGAAACCGATCCGCAGGGTTTAAAGCATTACGCCAGGCCTATGAAGAGGCGCTGCGACTGGCGGTAAATCCTGTCGAGGAAGCAGATGATGAAGAAAAAGATGCCACCGCTGAACATGAAATACTACGTGCATTCAGGACATTACTGGATTCAGAAAGTGATCGTTTTCAGCCCTCCGCCTGGCAGAAATTTATTCAGCAATTAAATACCTGGAACATGGAGGATGTCGATCAATTACGCTGGCCGCTGTGTGCAATCGCTATAGAAGCGCGATATCTTTCATTGAATTGTGCTTCTTTGCTGGCAGAGCGTTTGAACTGGCATTCGTTTAATGACAGCGAAGGAATGGATGAGGAAGAAAGGGAGGCTTTTCTTGAGGCCATTCAGGCTGGTGATTGTTTCGATTTCCTTAGCCTTCTGGAATATCCCATTGCGTTGCAGAACCAGACGGTTGAGTATTACTTCGCGCTGGAACGTTGCTGCCGTTACCATCCTGACTATGTCACTGCGTTTTTGGCGATGGAAGGTCCGTGGTTCATTCCTGATGATGCGAAGTTGCATCGCAAACTGTTGCGCTGGTACAGCTCGGTGCAAACAGGTATGGCGGAACTCATTCCTGTAGCTCAACAGTGGCAAATGGAAGAACCAGAAAGCGAAGATGCCCGATATTACTTGTGTGCACAACGTTTGTACTGCGGCGAGGGGGAAAGCCTGCTTGCCGATCTCTGCGCGTACTGGGAAAGTTACCCATCTACACAAGCTGATAATTTGTTGTTGCAGTGGAGCAAGCGTCATTGCCCGGATTATTTCGCGTTATTAGTGATGGTTATCGAAGCGCGGAGCATGGTAGATGCGCAAGGTAAACCATTGAAATATGTTCCTAGTGAGAGCGCCCGGACGCGGCTGTTATGGGCGGAGATTTTACATAGCGGAAAATTATCGCCGTTAGGTCAATCGTTTATTGAGTCGCTATTCTTCAAACGCAAAGCATGGGCGTGGTGGAAATCGAGAGTCGGTAGCGAGACAGAGCAAGATTCACCGTTACTGGATTTGTATCGGGTAGCGGAACAGGTAGTACTTGAAGCGTTTCCGAAACAAGAGATGCTGGCCCGTCTTAATACAAGGCTGGAAGGCGGAGATGCTCATCCATTAGAGGCCATTATCACCCGGATGCTGTTGACGAAAGTAAAACTCGAGCCGGAGGATGAAGATGTCGATGAGCCAACACCTGAAAACCATGAAGAAAAAAATGATGAGGGTGAAAAACCACAGAGCATTACCAGCATTATCAAAATCAGTTTAACGGTGCTGGTTATAGGTTATGCTCTCGGCAAAATCGCGATGTTGTTTAGTTGACGATGTGTTTTTTGCGCCGATGCCGGATGCAGCATTTACGCCGCATCCGGCAGCCGTGATTATGGGATCTCAATGGCTAAATAATCGCTCGCCCGCCGCCGAACTTCATCCACGCGGGCCATATCGTTTGACTGCAACGCCGCATCAAAATCGGTGATCACCCGGCCAATCTCTTCTCGCTCGTCACCCAGCGCCCGCGCCCACAACTCTTCCAGTTTGGCTTTAAAGGTACGATTGATGAGCATATCGCGCGGATAAATTTTCAATGCGGATAACCGCGTCCGACTCTCTTCAATCTGCTGCGCGCTCAATGTTACCGGGCTGTGGTTAATCACTCTGGACTTAACGCTGCCGTCTTCCAGAAGCACGTCAACTTCAAGCAACCCGTTGATATCATAACTAAAGCGAATATCAATCGACTGATAAGCCCCGGTTTTCTTCAACGGCACATCGAAGGATTCCACCAGAATGTTATTTTTAACTTTGTGGTTTTCTCCCTGATAGACGTTAACCGTAATTGAATCCTGCTCCGGGTGCATGGTCGAGTAAGTTTCTACACGCGACACCGGTACTGTGGTGTTTCGTTCAATAATCGGCGAGAAAATGCCGGATACGCCCTGACGGTTAACTTCAACGCCCAACGAGTAAGGGCAAATATCAGTGAGGATCACTTCTTCAATATCTTCACTGCGTAAGCGGCAGGCTGCCTGGATTGCTGCGCCCAGCGCGACAATGGTGCTCGGATCGTAACTTTGATACGGTAATTTGCCAAACAGACGCACGGCGATTCGCTGCACCAGCGGCATTTGTGACGCGCCGCCAACCAGCACCAGACTGTCGATTTGACTCGGCTTCAGACGTGCATCGCGCAACGCCTGTTCAATCGGCACTCGCAAGCGATTGAGCAGCGGCAACCACAAATCTTCCAGTTCGTTCTCGTAAAATTCGCATTTCCGCATTTCATCCTGGTACTGCCAGCGAATGTGCATTGGCGATTGATTGCTACATTTTGCCGCTTCCACGCAGGCGTACAAGGCTGCCAGTTCGCTATCGTTAAGCGTGGTTTTGGCAACTTCCGCGCGTTTTAAAACCTCATCGACCAGCATATGGGTAAAATCTTCGCCACCGAGGAAGTTATCGCCAGCGGAGGCGTTAACTTCAATCACCGGCGTGGCGTACTCGAGCACCGTAACGTCGAACGTGCCGCCACCGAGATCAAAAACCAGCGAGCGGGTATTTTGCTGCGTATGCAGGCCATACGCCATCGCGGCTGCCGTTGGCTCATTAATCAGGCGCACTGCATTTAGCCCGGCTAACTCTGCTGCTAAACGGGTATGCTTGCGTTGTTCATCGCTGAAATAAGCCGGAACGGAGATCACCACATCTTTAATCGGACGTTGCAGAAATTCTTCGGCATCTTCTTTTAATGAGCGTAATACCAAAGAGGACAGTTCTGGCGCGTTAAATGTGTCGCTGCCTAACCGCCAGTTGGTATTACTGCCCATTGCACGTTTAAATAACGCTGCCGTTTTATCCGGATGCGAAGTACGCCGTGATACAGCCGGTTTTCCGACTAAAATATGATTATTTTCATCCATGCTAATTATGGATGGTGTTAAATATTCACCGAACTTATTTGGAATTAATTGCGCGGCACCGTCTTTCCAGACGGCAATTAAACTATTGGTAGTGCCGAGATCGATACCAATGGCGAGTTCTGCATTATCCATTGCATTTATATCTTGAAAGAAAAAGAGATAAACAGATTAAGACCACCCAGGTAACGCGTGGTGATCTTAATCAATGACGTGTGTTAAGCGTAAAATTTCAGACGATCGGCCAGTAAATCAACAAAGCCCTGACGATCAACATCGACCATTACAGTGGCATTCGGTTTATTGCCAGTCAGATAATAATAATCAACAACCGTCATCCCCTGGGTATATTTCCCCTGTGTTTCCACGCCAACCCAGCGCTCAACAGAGGTAAATAACTCCGGTTTCAACAGCCAGGCGATGGTGCATGGGTCATGCAGCGGTGCGCCGACAAAGCCCCATTTTTCGTCTTTATGATATTCGAGGAAGAAATCCAGCAGTTCGGCAACAATGGTTGAAACAGGGTTGCCAATCGCGCGGAAACGCTCAGTGTCTTCAACGTGGATTTGTGCTTTGTGAGTAACATCCAGACCGGCCATCACCACCGGGATCCCTGACTGGAAGACAATTTCTGCCGCTTCCGGGTCAACGTAAATATTAAATTCAGCCGCAGGCGTCCAGTTACCCAGCCCCATAGCGCCACCCATAATCACGATACGGGCAATTTTGCTATGCAGTTCCGGATGGCTATTGAGCAGCAAGGCAACGTTAGTTTGCGGTCCGGTAGACACAATGGTGACAGGTTCCGCACTTTCACGCAGCGTTTTCGCCATCAGCTCTACCGCCGTACAGTTTTGCGGTGCGAATGTCGGTTCCGGTAATGCCGGGCCGTCGAGACCGCTTTCGCCGTGCACATTGTCCGCGATAATCAACTCACGCATTAACGGTTTTACCGCGCCGCCTGCTACCGGAATATCGGTGCGATTAAGCAAGGTCAGCATACGCAGAACATTGCGTAAGGTTTTTTCTGGTGTCTGGTTTCCGGCGGAAGACGTAATTGCTTTGACATCAAGCTCTGGTGAGGCGAGGGCGAGAACTATTGCGATAGCGTCGTCATGACCTGGGTCGCAATCTAACAGAATTGGCAGTGCCATTGTTGCTCCTTGTTGTGTGCTTCTTTGCGACAAGGGTAACGCCAGGATGTAACAGATACGAGGGGCGAAACGATAAAGCGTGAGATGGCGCGCAATTGGGTATGCGCGCCAGAGTGATTAATGCAGGATTTTCGCGAGGAAGTCTTTTGCGCGGTCCGATTTCGGATCATCGAAGAAAGCGTCTTTCGGCGAGTCTTCGACAATTTTACCCTCGTCCATAAAGATCACCCGATTCGCCACTTTACGGGCAAAGCCCATTTCGTGGGTCACCACCATCATGGTCATTCCTTCGTTCGCCAGTTCCACCATCACGTCCAGTACTTCGTTGATCATCTCCGGATCCAGCGCCGATGTCGGTTCGTCAAACAGCATCGCAATAGGATCCATACACAACGCGCGAGCGATTGCCACACGCTGCTGCTGACCGCCGGAAAGCTGCGCCGGAAACTTATTGGCGTGAGCAGAAAGCCCGACACGCTCCAGCAGTTTCAGGGCTTTTTCACGAGCCGGCGCTTTATCGCGTTTAAGCACTTTCACCTGCGCCAGGGTCAGGTTTTCGATAATCGACAGATGAGGGAACAGCTCGAAATGCTGGAATACCATCCCGACGCGGGAACGCAGCTTTGCCAGATCGGTTTTCTTGTCGTTAACCACGATACCATCGACGGTGATTTCACCTTGCTGCACCGGTTCGAGGCCGTTGACGGTTTTAATCAGCGTTGATTTGCCGGAACCAGACGGGCCGCAAACCACCACCACTTCGCCTTTTTTCACTTCGGTTGAGCAGTCGGTCAGCACCTGAAAGTGACCATACCATTTTGAAACATTTTTCAGGGTAATCATTATGCTGTCCTTCTTTTCAAGTAGCTGACCAACAACGACGCGCTAAGACTAATAACGAAATAAACAAATCCGGCAAACAGGATCATCTCAACCTGCGTACCATCACGCTCACCAATGGTTGAGGCGGTACGGAAGAAATCGGCCAGAGATAACACATACACCAGCGAGGTATCCTGGAACAGTACGATGCCCTGAGTGAGCAGCAGCGGCACCATCGCGCGGAACGCCTGCGGCAGAATAATCAGTTTCATCGACTGCCAGTGAGTCATTCCCAACGCCAGCGCGGCGCTCGACTGACCACGAGAAATACTTTGAATACCAGCACGGATAATCTCTGAATAGTAGGCCGCTTCAAACATCGAAAACGCCACCATCGCCGAAATTAAACGGATATCATTTTTTGGCGATAATCCCAGCACGTTTTGCAGAAAACCCGGCACGATCAGGTAAAACCACAGCAAAACCATAACTAAAGGAATCGAGCGGAATACGTTAACGTAGGCTTTGGCAAACCACGCTACGGGCGCAAAGCTGGACAAGCGCATCACCGCCAGCATGGTGCCCCACAAAATACCAATCACGACTGCCGTGACGGTGATTTTCAGCGTGATCACCAGCCCGTCGAGCAGATATGGCAGGGAAGGGACAATGGAACTCCAGTCAAACTCGTACATTATTTGCCCCCCATGTTGCCGGGCAGGCGAACTTTACGTTCAACCAGCGTCATCACCAGCATGATAAAAGCGTTAATCAACACATACGCAAGCGTAATGGCGGTAAACGACTCCCAGGCGTGGGCCGAGTAATCGAGCAATTTACCCGCCTGCGCCGCCATATCCACCAGACCGATAGTCGAGGCGATGGCGGAGTTTTTCACCAGGTTCATCATCTCGGAAGTCATCGGCGGGACGATAACGCGATAAGCATTAGGCAGCAGTACGTAGCGGTAAGCCTGCGGTAGCGTCAGACCCATCGCCAGCGCGGCATTTTTTTGCCCGCGCGGCAGCGACTGAATCGCGGCGCGTACCTGTTCGCAAACACGGGCGGCGGTAAACAGCCCCAGGCAGAGCATGGATGAAAGGAAAAACTGAATATTGGGATCCAGCTCGGCCTTAAACCACATGCCGATTTTCTCCGGCAGCAGCTCCGGGATCACCAGATACCAGGTAAAGAATTGCACAATCAACGGCACGTTGCGGAACAGTTCGACATACAACGTACCCAGACCGGAGAGAAAACGGTTTGGAACGGTACGTAAAATGCCGAAAAATGAACCGACGAGGAAAGCGATAATCCAGGCGCAGATCGACAAAGCGATCGTCACCTGAAAACCACTCCAGATCCAACCAAGATAGGTGGTGTTGCCGAACGGGGCTTGTTGTAAAAAAATACCCCAGTTCCAGTCTATAGACATAAATCTACTCCAGAAAAAAGAGGGTAGCAGCGTTAACTGCTACCCTCGAAGATTGTTACCCAGCGTATTGCGGTTTTCATGCCCGATGGGGAACGACCATCAGGCGTATAGTCTGTCCGTGCTACGTAACAATCGAGAGGGCTGGAATTTCCGCCCCTGGTTCTTGTAATTAGTTCAGTGCTTTGTCATTCGGTTCTTTGAACAGTGCTTTCATTTCGTCTGACAGTTCGAAATTCATGTTCAGGTTTTTCGGCGGAATGGGATTTTTGAACCACTTATCAAACCATTTTTCCGCTTCACCGGAGGTCTGCACCTGAGCGATGGTGTCATCCATCAGCTTTTTGAACTGCGGATCATCTTTACGCAACATACAACCGTAGGCCTCCTGAGACTGCGGCTTGCCGACGATTTCCCAGTTGTCTGGTTTCTTCGCTTTCGCACGTTCACCGGCCAGCAGAGCGTCATCCATCATAAAGGCAACGGCACGACCGCTTTCCAGGGTGCGGAAAGAGTCACCGTGATCTTTGGCGCTGATGATGCGCATATTCATTTTTTGCTCTTCATTCAGTTTGTTGAGCAAAACTTCAGAGGTAGTGCCAGAAGTGACGACTACGGCTTTGCCTTTCAGATCGGCAAAATCTTTGATATCGCCGCCCTTTTTGGTAAGCAGGCGCGTACCGACCACGAAAATAGTGTCAGAGAAAGCCGCCTGTTTTTGGCGTTCGACGTTGTTAGTGGTAGAACCACATTCAAAATCGAAAGTGCCGTTTTGCAGCAGTGGAATACGGTTTTGTGAGGTAATCGGAATCAGTTTCACCTGCAAGTCCGGTTTGTTGAGTTTCTTTTTCACTGCTTCAACAATGGCGTTGGAGTAATCCTGCGAGTAACCCACCACTTTTTGCTGATTGTCGTAATAAGAGAAAGGTACTGAAGATTCACGGTGACCGACGACAATCACACCGTTTTTGGCGATTTTGTCCAGCGTACTGCCCGCTGCCGGGGCGGCGTCATCTGCCTGTGCCAGTCCTGCGGAAAGCGCCAGGGCCAGGATTGCTATGGCAGGTTTACGTAATTGCATATCCAACTCCTTTATCTTCTGCGTTAAGAACGCATGGATACCCGTTGTGAGTGTTTGTGTTGTTATCGTCTGCAACTTTATTGTGCAGTGTTGTGCCTGTTAGGTAACATTTAGTTTGGCTAAATGTAAAGATATTGCTGTTTTATTGTTTGTTTTTGCGAGATGCGCCGCACCATTCCGAAGCAAAATTCTTAAAATGCACTCTTTTGGTGCTACCGCTGATTTGTGGTGGTGCAACCTGGTTGCGTCGCGGCTGATTTCATCGCTTACACAGTAAATAAAGCAACTTACATGCCAAAAAATACTTAGGGGCGAATTAATTACGATTGTAATTTTAGGCTGAAAAAGTCATATTTCGGACAGGGTTAACTTTTCGGTATGGGACGTTTGCCGGGATGATAACTGCACACGGGAAAAATGCTTTTTATCTGTCTTTTCAAGGAAGAAACACCTTATGTCTGCATCTTCGGTTAAGCCGTTAAATGTTCAATTACCCGCAATAACCCTTATCCTTTTTGCGCTCTGTGTTGGGATATTTTGTTACCTCGCACAATGGATGAGTTATGAAGAAGTCGATCAATCCGCACTCATCCATCTCGGTGCTAACGTTGCTTCACTCTCGTTGTCGGGTGAACCCTGGCGCTTATTGAGCAGTGTCTTTCTGCACAGTAGTTTTTCCCATTTGCTGATGAATATGTTTGCACTCCTGGTGGTGGGGGCAGTGACGGAACGGATACTGGGGAAATGGCGACTTCTGATTATTTGGTTATTCTCCGGCGTCTTTGGTGGGCTCATCAGCGCCTGTTATGCGTTACGCGATAGTGATCAGATAGTCATCAGCGTTGGGGCATCCGGGGCAATTATGGGAATAGCTGGCGCTGCGATAGCAACACAGCTTGCTTCAGGTACGGGCACACACCATAAAAACCAGCGGCGAGTATTTCCTCTGTTGGGTATGGTGGCGCTGACACTGTTGTACGGTGCCCGGCAAACAGGAATAGATAACGCTTGCCACATTGGCGGCCTGATTGCGGGTGGCGCGTTGGGTTGGCTGAGCGCGCGTTTATCTGGGCAAAACCGACTCGTTACGGAAGGCGGGATTATTGTTGCGGGCAGTCTTCTTCTGACCGGGGCTATCTGGCTTGCGCAGCAGCAGATGGATGAGTCAGTTTTACAGGTCAGGCAAAGCCTGCGTGAAGAGTTTTATCCGCAGGAGATTGAACAAGAGCGACGACAAAAAAAACAACAGTTAGCGGAGGAACGCAACGCCCTCAGGGAAACATTATCCGCTCCGGTAAGTCGTGAACAGGCCAGTGGTGATTTGCTCGCTGAGATTGCCGATATCCATGATATGGCGATCAGTCGGGATGGTAATACGTTGTATGCCGCAATTGAAAACACCAACAGCATTGTTGTTTTCGACCTCGGACAAAAGAAAATCCTGCATACCTTTACAGCCCCCATAGCGAAAGAAAAGTCAGTCAAACATTGTGGTGGCTGTAAAGATCAGGGCGTCAGATCGCTGACGCTAAGCCCGGATGAAACGTTGCTTTATGCGACTTCATTTGAAGCGAATGCGTTATCGGTCATTAACGTGGCGACGGGGGAGATTATTCAGTCGATTACCACCGGTGCACATCCTGACAGCCTTATCCTCTCGCGTGATGGCACAAAAGCCTGGGTGATGAATCGCACCAGTAATAGTGTGTCAGCCATTGATCTGGTGGCTTATCAGCATGTGGCGGATATCCCGCTGGAGAAATACGACGGGACGGGGACGAGTAATAAACCTGGTGCCTGGGTTATGGCACTTTCCCCGGATGAAAAAATATTGTTGATACCCGGTATGGTCAGAGGTGACATTGTACGCATCAATACCATCACGCATCAGAAAGAAGACTTTCCCGCAGGTGATGCGCGTGGAACGATATCGGCGATGCGTTTTCGACCTGAAAACGGGGATGTAATTTTTGCCGACAGCCAGGGGATTTCACGTATAAGAGTTGGGGATCAGCAAGCCAGCATTATGACGCAATGGTGTAGCAGGAGCGTTTATTCCGTTGAGGGTATTAGCCCGGACGGTCAGTATTTAGCGTTGGTGTCATATGGCTTGCAAGGTTATGTCATCCTGCTCAATATTAATGTCGGGCAGATTGTTGGCGTTTATCCTGCCAGCTACGTTAATCACCTTCGTTTTTCGGCGGATGGTAGAAAGATATTTGTTATGGCGAAGAACGGGTTAATCCAAATGGACAGGACGCTCTCGCTTGATCCGCAGGCAGTTATTCGTCATCCCCAATATGGCAATGTGGCTTGTATCCCTGAACCGTAAGAAAAAGGGGCATGATAATCATGCCCCACAGCGTGTTGAGAAAGTACGCTTTATCCTACAAAATCACGTAAATTCAACATATTGCAAAAATCGCGTAGGCCTGATAAGCGTAGCGCATCAGGCACATCAACGTTTACGTGCTCGCAGACTCATCAGCACAGCGGCAAAACCAAACAGCGCCGTCAGCACCCACAGCGGCCAGTTGCCGGTTCGTGCGTACGGTGTGAGTCCGGTCGTCGGCGTCACGTTAGTGGTCAACACCTCGCGGGTGAACTGCGGGATCATCGCCTGAATCTCACCCTGCGGGCCAATCACCGCCGTAATGCCGTTGTTGGTGCTACGCAGCAATGGGCGCGCCAGCTCCAGCGCACGCATTCGCGCCATCTGGAAGTGCTGCCATGGACCAATAGACTTACCAAACCATGCATCGTTGGAGATAGTCAGCAGGTAGTCGGTATCCGGGCGGAAGTTATCGCGCACTTGCTCGCCGAGAATGATCTCGTAGCAAATAGCCGCAGTAAGCTCAATACCATTTACCGACAGCGGCGGCTGGATATATGGCCCACGGCTGAACGACGACATCGGCAGATCAAAGAACGGTGCTAACGGACGCAGAATCGACTCCAGCGGGACAAACTCGCCAAACGGCACCAGATGGTTTTTGTTATAGCGATCGGCTGATTCGTAGCTGTACGGTGCACCTTTACCCAGTGTGATGATGGTGTTGTAGGTATCGTAGCGGTTCTGCTTATTGAGACGCGCGTCGACAATCCCGGTGACCAGCGAGCTCCCTTTATCGCGCAACTCACCGTCCAGTACTTTGAGGAACGGTTGCTGATTAATTTCCAGATCGGTTATCGCCGACTCCGGCCAGATAATCAACGATGATTTGCCCATCAGCGGTGCCGTTGCGTTGTAGTAAATCTTCAGCGTATTAAGAAGCTGGCCTTCGTCCCATTTCAGCGATTGCGGAATATCGCCCTGAACCATCGAAACCTGAATGGTTTTCTCCGGTTGCGGGGTAAACCACTGGATGTAACGCAGCGGGAAGGGAAGGGCAAACAGCACGACGGCCACCACCAGCGGACGCCAGTTGCGTTTGACCAACGCCAGTGCCAGCAGGCCGCTAACCATCATCAGCAGGAAGTTAATGGCTTCCACGCCCATTATCGGTGCCAGCCCTTTTAACGGGCCATCAATCTGGCTATAGCCGAACTGTAACCACGGGAAGCCGGTCAGTACCCAACCGCGCAGAAACTCGGTCACTTGCCAGAGAGCAGGGGCGGCAATCGCCACGCGCAGCCAGGTGGTTTTCGGCCACAGACGCGACAGCACGCCAGCAAACAGTCCGGTATACAGCGACAAATACGCCGCCAGCAGCACCACCAGGAAGATGTTAACCGGGCCAGGCATTCCGCCAAAGGTCGCGATGCTGACATAGACCCAGTTAATACCGCTGCCAAAGAGACCAAATCCCCAGCCAAAGCCAATAGCGGCAGACTGGAGTGGACGACGGTTAAAGGTCAACGCCTGAAGCCCCATCAGCGAAATAATCGCCGCAGGCCAGACGTCGTAAGGAGAGAAGGCCAGCGTTCCGCAGGCACCGAATAATAACGCCAGCAGCAGGCGAATGCGCTGGCGTTCAATTAATGAGGCAAAAGCCATGTAGTTATCTATCCAGTTTCGGTTTTATTCATCCAGCTTTGGCTGGGGTGAGTCATCCGGGATTTTGACATGAACCTGAATAATACGCCGACTGTCGGCCATCGCCACTTTGAACTGGTAACCGTCGATGTCGATGGTTTCGCCACGCGCCGGAAGATGCCCAAACGCCTGCATCACCAGACCACCGATAGTGTCGACTTCTTCATCGCTAAAGTGGGTGCCGAACGCTTCGTTGAAGTCTTCAATGGAAGCCAGTGCGCGCACGGTCCAGGTATGACGACTCAGCTGACGGAAGTCGATATCATCTTCTTCGTCATACTCGTCTTCAATCTCACCAACAATCAGTTCCAGGATGTCTTCAATGGTCACCAGACCGGAAACCCCACCGAATTCGTCAATAACGATCGCCATGTGGTAACGCTGAGAGCGAAACTCTTTCAGCATCCGGTCTACGCGCTTACTTTCAGGAACGACAACCGCCTGACGTAACACTTTGTCCATGCTGAAGGCTTCAGCATCGCTGCGCATAAACGGCAGCAAGTCTTTCGCCATCAGAATCCCTTCAATGTGATCTTTGTCTTCGCTAATCACCGGGAAACGTGAGTGGGCGGACTCGATGATGACATCAAGGCATTCGTCCAGCGTCTGGTTGCGTTTCAGGGTAATCATCTGGGAGCGGGGGATCATGATGTCGCGAACGCGTTGGTCTGCGATGTCCATCACCCCTTCGAGCATATCGCGCGTATCTTCGTCGATAAGGTCGTTCTGCCCGGAATCACGGATCAGCGCCAGCAGTTCGTCACGGTTTTTCGGTTCACCGTGGAAAAGTTGGCTGAGTAACAGGGAGAAAAATCCCTTCTTGTTGCTTATCGTGTCACTACTGTGTGAATTGTCGTCGCTCATGGCGTCGTATGGGTTCTCATGTTAGTTAATCAAAACGCCGTCGTTAATCACCAACGGCGGGGACGTCTGCCAGTCAAATGCCTGGCAAATTATTCTTTCTCGGCAATGTACGGATCCTCATAGCCCAGAGCAAGCATAATCTCTGTTTCGAGGGCTTCCATTTCTTCTGCTTCGTCATCTTCGATGTGATCGTAACCTAACAAATGCAGACTGCCGTGCACCACCATATGCGCCCAGTGCGCCTCCAGTGGTTTGCCTTGCTCCTGAGCTTCCTTCTCAACCACCTGACGGCAGATAACCAGATCGCCCAGTAGCGACATCTCCATGCCAGGCGGCACTTCAAACGGGAAGGAGAGCACGTTGGTCGGCTTATCCTTACCGCGATAGGTCAGATTCAGACTGTGGCTTTCGGCGGTATCGACCACGCGAATAGTCACTTCCGATTCTTTCTGAAACTGCGGGATCACCGCATTCAGCCATGTCTGAAACTGGCTCTCTTCCGGTAACCCGGAATTATCTTCACATGCCAGTTGTAAATCGAGGATCACCTGACTCATTTTTGTTCCTGTTCTTCGCGCTTGCGTTCTGCCGCCAGCGCCGCTTTTCGTTTTTGTTCTGCTTCTTCCCAGGCTTCATAAGCGTTAACGATACGCGCCACCACCGGGTGACGAACCACGTCTTCGCTGTGGAAGAAGTTAAAGCTGATCTCTTCGACATCGGCCAGCACTTCGATGGCATGACGTAAGCCTGATTTAGTATTACGCGGCAGGTCGATCTGCGTGACGTCGCCGGTGATAACCGCTTTTGAGTTAAAACCGATACGGGTCAGGAACATCTTCATCTGTTCGATGGTGGTGTTCTGGCTCTCATCGAGAATGATAAACGCGTCGTTCAGCGTACGACCACGCATATAGGCCAGCGGCGCGACTTCAATAACGTTGCGCTCAATCAGTTTCTCGACTTTCTCAAAGCCCAGCATTTCAAACAGCGCGTCGTACAGTGGGCGCAGATACGGGTCTACTTTCTGGCTTAAATCGCCAGGCAGGAAGCCCAGTTTCTCACCGGCTTCGACCGCCGGACGAGTCAGCAGAATACGGCGAATTTCCTGACGCTCCAGGGCATCAACTGCTGCAGCCACTGCCAGGTAGGTTTTACCCGTACCCGCCGGGCCAACGCCGAAGGTAATGTCATGGTCGAGAATATTGGCGATGTACTGCGCCTGGTTTGGCGTGCGCGGCTTAATTACGCCGCGTTTGGTTTTGATATTGACCGCTTTGCCGTACTCCGGCACGCTCTCCGCGCTTTGCTCCAGTACCCGTGCTTCTTTAATAGCAAGGTGGATCTGTTCCGGTTCGATATCCTGAATCTGACCGCGCATCGGGGCAGTATCGACATACAGGCTACGCAGAATGTCTGCCGCAGCGGTGACGCAAATCGGACGGCCGGTCAGTTTAAAGTGGTTATCGCGGCGATTGATCTCGATGCCGAGACGGCGTTCGAGCTGCTTGATGTTGTCATCAAACGGGCCGCACAGGCTCAACAGACGCGCATTGTCTGCTGGCTCCAGGGTGATTTCGCGAGTGTCTATGTTCAAACCGTTCCTCTTATCTGTATGCCGCCGGAAGCTGAACATTCACCGGCCTATAAGGAAATTATTCACGCCACAGGAAAAAGGCGCAAGCATTGCGATAAAGATGGGGATAAAGAGAGAAAAAACAAGGCCCACCGGAACGGCGGGCCTGAGAATTACGGTTGATAATAACCCACGCCAAGGTCGTTTTCTTTGCGAGTACGGGCAATCACTGATTCCGGTGTTTCTGCCACGCGCAGACCCATTTCATCTTCAGTACGCACCACTTTACCGCGCAGAGAGTTCGGGTAGACGTCGGTAATTTCTACATCGACGAATTTACCGATCATATCCGGCGTACCTTCGAAGTTGACCACGCGGTTATTTTCGGTACGCCCGGAAAGCTCCATGATGCTCTTACGCGATGTACCTTCTACCAGAATACGCTGGGTGGTGCCGAGCATCCGGCGGCTCCACGCCATCGCTTGCTGATTGATACGTTCTTGCAGAATATACAGACGCTGCTTCTTCTCTTCTTCCGGAACATCATCAACCATATCGGCGGCTGGTGTACCCGGACGTGCAGAGAAGATAAAGCTGTAGCTCATGTCGAAATTGACGTCGGCAATCAGCTTCATCGTTTTCTCGAAGTCTTCGGTGGTTTCGCCAGGGAAGCCGACGATGAAGTCAGAACTGATCTGAATATCCGGGCGCGCCGCACGCAGTTTACGGATGATCGCTTTGTACTCCAGCGCCGTATGGGTACGGCCCATCAGGTTCAGAATGCGATCGGAACCACTCTGTACCGGCAGGTGCAGGAAGCTCACCAGCTCCGGCGTGTCGCGGTACACTTCGATGATATCGTCGGTGAATTCGATCGGATGGCTGGTGGTAAAGCGAATACGATCGATCCCGTCGATCGCAGCAACCAGACGCAACAGATCGGCAAACGATCCGGTGGTGCCGTCGTAGTTTTCACCACGCCAGGCGTTCACGTTCTGACCGAGCAGGTTGACTTCACGCACGCCCTGAGCCGCAAGCTGGGCAATCTCAAACAGAATATCGTCGGACGGACGGCTTACCTCTTCACCACGGGTGTAAGGCACCACGCAGTAGGTGCAATATTTATTGCAGCCTTCCATGATGGAGACAAACGCGGTCGGCCCTTCGGCGCGCGGTTCCGGTAGACGGTCAAACTTCTCGATTTCCGGGAAGCTGATATCTACAACCGGGCTGCGGTCGCCACGCACGGAGTTGATCATCTCCGGCAGACGGTGCAGCGTTTGCGGCCCAAAAATAATATCGACATAGTGGGCGCGCTGGCGAATGTGCTCGCCTTCTTGCGATGCCACGCAGCCACCGACGCCGATAATCAGGTCTGGATTCTTCTCTTTTAACAGTTTCCAGCGACCCAACTGATGGAAGACTTTTTCCTGAGCCTTCTCGCGGATTGAGCAGGTGTTCAGCAGCAGCACATCCGCTTCTTCCGCCACGTCGGTCAGTTGATAGCCGTGGGTGGCATCCAGCAGATCGGCCATCTTCGATGAATCGTACTCGTTCATCTGACAGCCCCAGGTTTTAATATGGAGTTTTTTGGTCATCGACTTGCTCTTGCGAAATAGTAGCCAGGAATGCAGGGCGCATAGTGTAATGCTTTGCTGCCGTTGTGACCAGTATGAGCGTTATCAGCCCTTAGGGGTAAAAATCCTGTAAACTTAAAGCATATTGCTAACAGGATGATTGACCATGACAAATCAACCAACGGAAATTGCCATTGTCGGCGGAGGAATGGTCGGCGGCGCACTGGCGCTGGGGCTGGCACAGCACGGATTTGCGGTAACGGTGATCGAGCACGCAGAACCAGCGCCGTTTGTCGCTGATAGCCAACCGGACGTGCGGATCTCGGCGATCAGCGCGGCTTCGGTATCATTGCTTAAAGGGTTAGGGGTCTGGGATGCAGTACAGGCTATGCGTTGCCATCCTTACCGCAGACTGGAAACGTGGGAGTGGGAAACGGCGCATGTGGTGTTTGACGCCGCTGAACTTAAGCTACCGCTGCTTGGCTATATGGTGGAAAACACTGTCCTGCAACAGGCGTTGTGGCAGGCGCTGGAAGCGCATCCGAAAGTAACGTTACGTGTGCCAGGCTCGCTGATTGCGCTGCATCGCCATGATGATCTTCAGGAGCTGGAGCTGAAAGGCGGTGAAGTGATTCGCGCGAAGCTGGTGATTGGTGCCGACGGCGCAAATTCGCAGGTGCGGCAGATGGCGGGAATTGGCGTTCATGCATGGCAGTATGCGCAGTCGTGCATGTTGATTAGCGTCCAGTGCGAGAACGATCCCGGCGACAGCACCTGGCAGCAATTTACTCCGGACGGACCGCGTGCGTTTCTGCCGTTGTTTGATAACTGGGCATCGCTGGTGTGGTATGACTCTCCGGCGCGTATTCGCCAGTTGCAGAATATGAATATGGCACAGCTCCAGGCGGAAATCGCGAAGCATTTCCCGTCGCGTCTGGGTTACGTTACACCGCTTGCCGCTGGTGCGTTTCCGCTGACGCGTCGCCATGCGTTGCAGTACGTGCAGCCAGGGCTTGCGCTGGTGGGCGATGCCGCGCATACCATCCATCCGCTGGCGGGGCAGGGAGTGAATCTTGGTTATCGTGATGTCGATGCCCTGATTGATGTTCTGGTCAACGCCCGCAGCTACGGCGAAGCGTGGGCCAGTTATCCTGTCCTCAAGCGTTACCAGATGCGGCGCATGGCGGATAACTTCATTATGCAAAGCGGTATGGATCTGTTTTATGCCGGATTCAGCAATAATCTGCCACCACTGCGTTTTATGCGTAATCTCGGGTTAATGGCGGCGGAGCGTGCTGGCGTGTTGAAACGTCAGGCGCTGAAATATGCGTTAGGGTTGTAGCCTTACAACATTGCCGGATGCGTGCCAACCGTAGGTCGGATAAGACGCGGCAGCGTCGCATCCGACATTGAAGGATAAGACGTGTCAACATCGCATTCGACATTGAATGAACGCAGAAAAGCAAAAAGCTCGCCGAAGCGAGCTTTTTTAATGTGGCTGGGGTACGAGGATTCGAACCTCGGAATGCCGGAATCAGAATCCGGTGCCTTACCGCTTGGCGATACCCCAACAAATTGGTTTTGAATTTGCCGAACATATTCGACACATTCAGAATTTGGTGGCTACGACGGGATTCGAACCTGTGACCCCATCATTATGAGTGATGTGCTCTAACCAACTGAGCTACGTAGCCATCTTTTTTTTCGCGATACCTTATCGGCGTTGCGGGGCGCATTATGCGTATAGAGCCTTGCAGCGTCAACCTCTTTTTCAAGGAAAATTGCTCGAAAGTGACTGTTTGGTTAGGTTGCGAACAGCGTGGCGCTATATTCGTCAATTATTGTTTACTTTGTGTTTTTTCCCCACCCTACAGCCATTCTTTTGTCGTACAGGATGAAATTCGGAATTCAACAATAGTGGTGGGAAATTAATCTATGAAATACTGGCCTACAGTGATGAGTTGTCAAACAGTGATGTGGCAAACCCGGAACATTTCCTTACTGCATATCAGAATCAACAAGCACCTCAATAACTGAAACAGCCCCGGATTTCACCGGGGCTGTTTCGCATTTCTTACTTATATGCCGACTGGTGAACACCAACCGCACGACCAGATGGATCGTCCATTTTCTTGAACGCTTCATCCCATTCGATCGCTTTAGCGGAAGAACACGCGACGGAAGGACCGCCAGGCACGCACTCAGCGGCGCTCGGAAGCGGGAACAGTTCTTCAAAGATCTCCCGGTACAGATACGCTTCTTTTGAGGTTGGCGTGTTGTACGGGAAGCGGAAGCGGGCAGTTTCCAGTTGCTGATCAGAAACCTGCTGCGCCGCCACTTCTTTCAGGGTGTCGATCCAACTGTAACCGACGCCATCGGAGAACTGCTCTTTCTGCCGCCAGGCCACGCTTGCGGGCAGGTATGACTCAAAACATTCACGCAGGATGTGTTTTTCCATTTTGCCGTTACCGCACATTTTATCCTGCGGGTTAATGCGCATCGCCACATCAAGGAATTTTTTGTCGAGGAACGGAACGCGTGCTTCCACGCCCCAGGCTGACATCGCTTTGTTGGCGCGCGCGCAGTCATACATATGCAGGGCCAGCAGTTTACGCACCGTCTCTTCATGCAGTTCTTTAGCGTTGGGCGCTTTATGGAAGTAAAGATAACCGCCAAACACTTCATCAGAACCTTCACCGGACAGCACCATTTTAATGCCCATCGCCTTGATCTTACGCGACATTAAATACATCGGTGTTGAAGCGCGAATTGTGGTCACATCATAAGTTTCGATGTGGTAAATCACGTCGCGGATGGCATCCAGACCTTCCTGTACAGTGAAGTGAATTTCGTGATGCACCGTGCCCAGATGGTTTGCCACTTCCTGGGCTGCTTTAAGATCCGGTGAACCCGGCAGACCTACAGCAAAGGAGTGTAACTGCGGCCACCAGGCTTCAGAGCGTTCCTGATCTTCCACGCGACGGGCTGCGTATTTCTTGGTGATAGCGGAAATAATTGAGGAATCCAGACCACCAGAAAGCAGCACACCGTAAGGCACATCAGACATCAGATGGCTTTTAACGGAATCTTCAAGTGCCTGACGCAGCTCGTTTTTGTCGGTTACGTTATCTTTCACCGCATCGTAGTCGAACCAGTCGCGATGATAATAAGAACGGATTTCGCCGTCCTGGCTCCACAAATAGCTCCCCGCCGGGAACTCTTTAATCGTGCGGCAAACTGGCACCAGGGCTTTCATTTCTGAGGCCACATACAGCTGACCGTGTTCGTCATAGCCCATATACAGTGGGATGATCCCCAGATGGTCGCGACCAATCAGGTAGGCATCTTTTTCGCTGTCGTACAAGGCAAAGGCAAACATGCCCTGCAAGTCGTCGAGAAATTCCGGCCCTTTTTCCTGATACAGCGCGAGGATCACTTCACAGTCAGATCCGGTCTGGAACTGATAACGATCGCCATATTCGGCGCGCAGTGCCTGGTGGTTGTAGATTTCACCGTTTACCGCCAGCACATGAGTTTTTTGTTGGTTGTAGAGAGGTTGCGCCCCCGCGTTAACGTCAACAATTGACAGACGTTCGTGGGCGAGAATGGCGTTATCGCTGGCATAAATACCGGACCAGTCCGGGCCACGATGACGCATCAGGCGTGACAGCTCGAGTGCTTTCTTACGCAGCTCAACTGCGTCTGTTTTGATATCGAATACGCCAAAAATTGAACACATAACCTTCTCCGTTAACCTGGTATTTGTTGCTTGTTGTGTTTGCTTGTTTAAAAAAATGCCGCAAAGCAGCACTGTGCGCAAGCGATTTGGCGGTGAAAAAATAAAAAACGTAATGGTGATTGTCGATTGGTGAAAAAAGGTCTGGTGTAAGGATGTATTTATTGATGAATCGATAATTTTTAGCGGGTTTTATTGAATGGTTATATTTTACGGGGGCCAAATTGCTGACAAAGTGCAATTTGTTCATGCCGGATGCGGCGTGAACGCCTTATCCGGCCTACAAAAGCATGAAAATTCAATATATTGCAGGAGCTGCGTAGGCCTGATAAGCGTAGCGCATCAGGCAGTTTGGCGTTTGTCATCAGAGCCAACCACGTCCGCAGACGTGGTTGCTATTCAGATAACGTCGATTTCAGCGACCGACGGGTAAATCCAGCTTGGGCGGAACGGCATACTGTCGATATCGTCGAGCGATGAAACACCAGAAAGCACCAGAATCGTTTCCAGACCTGCCTGGAAGCCCGCCAGAATATCGGTACGCAGGTTATCGCCGACAATCACCGTTTCTTCCGAATGCGCCTGCATTTTGTTTAATGCCGCGCGGATGATCCACGGACTCGGTTTACCAACATAGAACGGTTTACGCCCGGAGATTTTTTCGATGCCTGCACACAACGCGCCACACGCGGGATAAAAACCGCGCCCGTGGGTGTCCGGATTGGTGGCGATAAAACGTGCACCGTTAGCGACGAAATAGGCTGCTTTATGCATCATGTCCCAGTTGTAGGAACGCGTTTCGCCAACAATCACGAAATCAGGGTTCACATCGGTAATAGTGAAACCGGCTTTGTACAGTTCATGAATCAGTGCGCCTTCGCCCACCACATACGCTTTCTTGCCTTCCTGGCGACGCAGGAAATCGGCAGTCGCCATCGCAGAGGTATAAAACACGCTGTCAGGTACATCGACACCTGCGGTGGCAAAGCGGTTCGCCAGATCTTGCCCAGTCTGCGAAGGATAGTTGGTCAGCAACACCAGCGGCAGGCCTTTATCCATAATCCCGTGCAAAAATTCCGCTGCACCCGGTACGGCGACGTTATCGTGCATCAGCACGCCGTCGATATCGCAAATTACATTTTTAATGGTCATGGACTACCCAGAATATTGACAACAATAAGCGCCACTATAAAAGCACATTAATTTTCCAGCAAATGCTGGAGCAAAATACCGTTGAGCATGGCGCGTTTTACCAGCGCAAAAGCGCCGATTGCCGAGCGGTGATCCAGCTCAGAACGTACCACCGGCAGATTAGTGCGAAACGCCTTCAGCGCCTGGGTATTAATGCAGCTTTCAATAGCAGGGAGCAGCACTTTATCGGCTTCGGTGATTTCACCAGCGATAACAATTTTTTGCGGATTAAATAAGTTGATAGCAATGGCGATGGTTTTGCCCAGATGACGACCGACATACTCAATCACTTCCGAGGCCAGGCTATCGCCTTTGTTCGCGGCTTTGCAGATAGTTTTGATGGTGCAGTCGTCCAGTGGCACACGGCTCTGGTAGCCCTGCTTTAACAGATTCAACACCCGTTGTTCAATGGCAGCGTTGGCGGCGATAGTTTCCAGGCAGCCAAAGTTGCCGCAGTGGCAGCGTTCACCCAGCGGTTCGACCTGAATATGGCCAATTTCACCGACGTTGCCGTTGCGGCCAATAAAAATGCGCCCGTTAGAGATAATCCCGGCCCCGGTTCCGCGATGGACACGCACCAGAATGGAGTCTTCGCAATCCTGACTTGCACCGAAGTAGTGCTCCGCCAGCGCCAGACTACGGATATCGTGACCAACGAAACAGGTCACTTTAAAACGTTCTTCCAGAGCTTCTACCAGCCCCCAGTTTTCTACCTGAATATGCGGCATGTAATGAATTTTGCCGCTGTCCGGGTCAACAAGCCCTGGCAGGATCACCGAAATCGCGATCAGCTCGCGCAGCTTGCGCTGGTAGCTATCAATAAACTGAGCAATGGCGTTAAGCAGGGCATGTTCCAGCGTCTGCTGGGTACGTTCCGGCAGCGGGTAATGTTCTTCTGCCAGCACTTTGCTACTGAGATCAAACAGAGTGATGGTGGCGTCGTGACGACCAAGCCGTACGCCGATTGCGTGGAAATTGCGGGTTTCGGTGACAATAGAGATAGCGCGGCGGCCCCCAGTGGAGGCCTGCTGATCAACCTCTTTGATCAGCCCGCGTTCGATAAGCTGACGCGTAATTTTGGTTACGCTGGCGGGGGCAAGCTGGCTTTGCTCGGCAATCTGAATCCGCGAGATTGGCCCGTACTGGTCAATCAGGCGATAAACCGCCGCGCTGTTAAGCTGTTTTACGAGATCAACATTACCTATCTGAGCTTGTCCGCCTGGTGTCATACTTTCTCTTATTGAGTTACGACCTCGTTACCGTTAACGATGGTCCTGGTGATTTTAAAATCAGGTGTGAATGCAGTCAGGTTGGCTACTTTACCTGCGGCGAGTGTACCGAGACGTTTCTCAACGCCAATCGCACGCGCCGGATAGAGCGTCGCCATACGCAGCACTTCATCCAGTGCGATACCACAATGTTCGACCAGATTACGCACGCCTTCAATCATGGTTAAGGATGAACCGCTTAACGTACCGTTCTCATCCACACAAAGTCCGTTACGGTAGTATATTGTTTTACCCGCAAAAATGAACTGTTCAATGTTGGCACCTGCTGGTGCGGTGGCGTCAGTAACCAGACACAGTTTGTCGCCTTTCAGACGTTTAGCGTTGCGAATGTTGGCGTAATCAACATGCAGGCCATCAGCGATAATACCGCAATAAATGTCAGCTTCGTCGAGGATCGCGCCCGCCAGGCCCGGTTCACGACCGGTAATATACGGCATCGCGTTGTACAGATGGGTGGCAAAGGTAATCCCCGCGCGGAAACCGGCTTTCGCTTCTTTCAACGTCGCGTTGGAGTGACCGGCAGAAACCACAATCCCGGCATTTGCCAGTTTGCTGATGACTTCCGCAGGAACCATTTCCGGTGCCAGGGTCACTTTGGTAATGACGTCGGCGTTTTCACACAGGAAATCGACCAGCGCGGCATCAGGCTTACGCACAAAATTCGGATTATGGGTGCCTTTTTTTACCAGATTCAGCCACGGACCTTCCAGATGCAGACCTAACGCCTGATTCGGATGTTTTGCCAGGTACTCGCGCATAACGCGCACGCCCTGTTTCATCAGCTCATCGCTGGTGGTGATAAGCGTCGGCAGATAGTTAGTACAGCCTGATTTCTCATTGGCTTTCTGCATGATTTCCAGCGTTTCTACGCTGACCGCCTCTGCGGTATCGTTAAACTGCACGCCGCCGCAGCCGTTTAACTGCACATCGATAAAACCGGGGGAGAGAATGGCCCCGTTCAGTGAACGTTGTTCAATCTCTGGCGGCAGTTCCGCTACCGGACAGACGCTTTTAATCAGGCCATCAGCGATAACAACCGCGTGGTCATCAAGAAATTCGTGGCCGGTAAAGATCCGGCCCTGGGTTAATGCATACATTCTGACCCCCGATTTTAAAAAATATTGCCCTGAGCAAGGTGTCAGGGCAGGGATAACAATTACAGACCTTTGATATTTTCTGCTTCTAATTCATTGAAATATCTTAAAGTCTTAACTTTCAGCTCCATGGTGGAAGGTTCATCGCACACCATGATCGCTTTTGGATGCAGTTGCAGACAGCTGATGGTCCACATGTGGTTTACGCAACCTTCAACGGCGGCCTGCAGTGCCAGTGCTTTCTGGCTACCCAGCACCAGAATCATCACTTCTTCGGCATCCAGCAATGTACCAACACCGACAGTCAGGGCATATTTTGGCACCTGATTGACATCGTTATCAAAGAAACGAGAGTTTGCGACGCGAGTGTCATGAGTCAAGGTTTTGATACGAGTACGAGAAGCCAGAGAGGACGCCGGTTCGTTAAATGCAATATGACCGTCGTTTCCTACACCGCCCATAAACAGATGAATTTTTCCGTAAGAACGGATTTTTTCTTCATACTGGCGGCACTCGGCGTCGATATCCGGGGCGTTGCCGTTGAGAAGGTTGATGTTTTCTGCTGGAATATCAACGTGATCGAAGAAATTACGGTGCATAAAGCTGTAGTAGCTTTCCGGATGCTCTTTCGGCAGACCGACATATTCGTCCATGTTGAAGGTGACAACGTGCTTAAAGCTGACCTGGCCTGCTTTATGCATTTCGACTAACGCTTTATAGGTGGTCATCGGCGTGCCGCCAGTCGGCAGGCCCAGAACAAACGGACGATCAGCAGTCGGTTTGAACGCATTGATACGATTGACGATATGGCGAGCAGCCCATTTGCCGACCTGTTCAGCGGTAGTCAGGGGGATCAGTCTCATTATTCACCTCAATAAGTAAAATGTAAGCCGTTGGCGGATTAGGCATCTTTAAGCGTAACCTGGATTTGCGCAGACAGGCGTCAATCCGACCTGATTTTTTGAATGATAAAATAAGTTTTCTGGTTTAGCCAGTAAAAGGGAGTGATGATAACGATATTTGGTGACAAAACTCACAAAAGACACGCGTTTAATTTGCGATACGAATTAAATTTTCACACACTCTGTAGCAGATGATCTAACAATCTGATTACAGAACATCGGCAGTACAATTTGCAGCAAAATAAAAATACGGCTTTAAACGAGCCAAATAGGGTTCTCGTAGGGGGAATAAGATGAATATTTTAGGTTTTTTCCAGCGACTCGGTAGGGCGTTACAGCTCCCTATCGCGGTGCTGCCGGTGGCGGCGCTGTTGCTGCGATTCGGTCAGCCAGATTTACTTAACGTTGCGTTTATTGCCCAGGCGGGCGGTGCGATTTTTGATAACCTCGCATTAATCTTCGCCATCGGTGTGGCATCCAGCTGGTCGAAAGACAGCGCAGGTGCGGCGGCGCTGGCGGGTGCGGTAGGTTACTTTGTGTTAACCAAAGCGATGGTGACCATCAACCCAGAAATTAACATGGGTGTACTGGCGGGTATCATTACCGGTCTGGTTGGTGGCGCAGCCTATAACCGTTGGTCCGATATTAAACTGCCTGACTTCCTGAGCTTCTTCGGCGGCAAACGCTTTGTGCCGATTGCCACCGGCTTCTTCTGCCTGGTGCTGGCGGCCATTTTTGGTTACGTCTGGCCGCCGGTACAGCACGCTATCCATGCAGGCGGCGAGTGGATCGTTTCTGCGGGCGCGCTGGGTTCCGGTATCTTTGGTTTCATCAACCGTCTGCTGATCCCAACCGGTCTGCATCAGGTGCTGAACACCATCGCCTGGTTCCAGATTGGTGAATTCACCAACGCGGCGGGTACGGTTTTCCACGGCGACATCAACCGTTTCTACGCTGGTGACGGCACCGCGGGGATGTTCATGTCCGGCTTCTTCCCGATCATGATGTTCGGTCTGCCGGGTGCGGCGCTGGCGATGTACTTCGCAGCACCGAAAGAGCGTCGTCCGATGGTTGGCGGGGTGCTGCTTTCTGTTGCTGTTACTGCGTTCCTGACCGGTGTGACTGAGCCGCTGGAATTCCTGTTCATGTTCCTTGCGCCGCTGCTGTACCTCCTGCACGCACTGCTGACCGGTATCAGCCTGTTTGTGGCAACGCTGCTGGGTATCCACGCGGGCTTCTCCTTCTCTGCGGGGGCTATCGACTACGCGTTGATGTATAACCTGCCGGCCGCCAGCCAGAACGTCTGGATGCTGCTGGTTATGGGTGTTGTCTTCTTCGCTATCTACTTCGTGGTGTTCAGTTTGGTTATCCGTATGTTCAACCTGAAAACGCCGGGCCGTGAAGATAAAGAAGACGAGATCGTTACTGAAGAAGCCAACAGCAACACAGAAGAAGGTCTGACTCAACTGGCGACCAACTATATTGCTGCGGTGGGCGGTACTGACAACCTGAAAGCAATTGACGCCTGTATTACTCGTCTGCGCCTGACCGTGGTTGACTCAGCTCGCGTCAACGATGCGATGTGTAAACGTCTGGGTGCTTCTGGGGTAGTGAAACTGAACAAACAGACTATTCAGGTGATTGTTGGCGCGAAAGCGGAATCCATTGGCGATGCAATGAAGAAAGTTGTTGCCCGTGGTCCGGTAGCCGCTGCGTCAGCTGAAGCAACTCCGGCAACTGCCGCTCCTGTAGCAAAACCGCAGGCTGTACCAAACGCGGTGTCTATCGCGGAGCTGGTATCGCCGATTACCGGTGATGTTGTGGCACTGGATCAGGTTCCTGACGAAGCATTCGCCAGCAAAGCGGTGGGTGACGGTGTGGCGGTGAAACCGACAGATAAAATCGTCGTATCACCAGCCGCAGGGACAATCGTGAAAATCTTCAACACCAACCACGCGTTCTGCCTGGAAACCGAAAAAGGCGCGGAGATCGTCGTCCATATGGGTATCGACACCGTAGCGCTGGAAGGTAAAGGCTTTAAACGTCTGGTGGAAGAGGGGGCGCAGGTAAGCGCAGGGCAACCGATTCTGGAAATGGATCTGGATTACCTGAACGCTAACGCCCGCTCGATGATTAGCCCGGTGGTTTGCAGCAATATCGACGATTTCAGTGGCTTGATCATTAAAGCTCAGGGCCATGTTGTGGCGGGTCAAACACCGCTGTATGAAATCAAAAAGTAATCTGCTTTATGCCTGATGCGACGCTTGAGCGTCGCATCCAACAATGACAAGCGGTGGAGATCTTCTCTGCCGCTTTTTTTTTCATCAATCATCCCCATAATCCTTGTTAGATTATCAATTTTAAAAAACTAACAGTTGTCAGCCTGTCCCGCTTATAAGATCATACGCCGTTATACGTTGTTTACGCTTTGAGGAATCCACGATGAGTGAGGCAGAAGCCCGCCCGACTAACTTTATCCGTCAGATCATCGATGAAGATCTGGCCAGTGGTAAGCACACCACAGTACACACCCGTTTCCCGCCGGAGCCGAATGGCTATCTGCATATTGGCCATGCGAAATCTATCTGCCTGAACTTCGGGATCGCCCAGGACTATAAAGGCCAGTGCAACCTGCGTTTCGACGACACTAACCCGGTAAAAGAAGATATCGAGTATGTTGAGTCGATCAAAAACGACGTAGAGTGGTTAGGTTTTCACTGGTCTGGTAACGTCCGTTACTCCTCCGATTATTTTGATCAGCTCCACGCCTATGCGATCGAACTGATCAATAAAGGCCTGGCGTACGTTGATGAACTGACGCCGGAACAGATCCGCGAATACCGCGGCACCCTGACGCAACCGGGTAAAAACAGCCCGTACCGCGACCGCAGCGTTGAAGAGAACCTGGCGCTGTTCGAAAAAATGCGTGCCGGTGGTTTTGAAGAAGGTAAAGCCTGCCTGCGTGCGAAAATCGACATGGCTTCACCGTTTATCGTGATGCGCGATCCGGTGCTGTACCGTATTAAATTTGCTGAACACCACCAGACTGGCAACAAGTGGTGCATCTACCCGATGTACGACTTCACCCACTGCATCAGCGATGCCCTGGAAGGTATTACGCACTCTCTGTGTACGCTTGAGTTCCAGGACAACCGTCGTCTGTACGACTGGGTACTGGACAACATCACGATTCCTGTTCACCCGCGCCAGTATGAGTTCTCGCGCCTGAATCTGGAATACACCGTGATGTCCAAGCGTAAGTTGAACCTGCTGGTGACCGACAAGCACGTTGAAGGCTGGGATGACCCGCGTATGCCGACCATTTCCGGTCTGCGTCGTCGTGGTTACACTGCGGCTTCTATTCGTGAGTTCTGCAAACGCATCGGCGTGACCAAGCAGGACAACACCATTGAGATGGCGTCGCTGGAATCCTGCATCCGTGAAGATCTCAACGAAAATGCGCCGCGCGCAATGGCGGTTATCGATCCGGTGAAACTGGTTATCGAAAACTATCAGGGCGAAGGCGAAATGGTTACCATGCCGAACCATCCGAACAAACCGGAAATGGGCAGCCGTCAGGTGCCGTTTAGCGGTGAGATTTGGATTGATCGCGCCGATTTCCGCGAAGAAGCTAACAAGCAGTACAAACGTCTGGTGCTGGGTAAAGAAGTGCGTCTGCGTAATGCTTATGTGATTAAGGCAGAACGCGTCGAGAAAGATGCCGAAGGTAATATCACCACCATCTTCTGTACTTATGACGCCGATACCTTAAGCAAAGATCCGGCAGATGGTCGTAAAGTCAAAGGTGTTATTCACTGGGTGAGCGCGGCACATGCGCTGCCGGTTGAAATCCGTTTGTATGACCGTCTGTTCAGCGTGCCTAACCCAGGTGCTGCGGATGATTTCCTGTCGGTGATTAACCCGGAATCGCTGGTGATCAAACAGGGCTTTGCTGAACCGTCGCTGAAAGATGCGGTTGCGGGTAAAGCATTCCAGTTTGAGCGTGAAGGTTACTTCTGCCTCGATAGCCGCCATTCTACGGCGGAAAAACCGGTATTTAACCGCACCGTTGGGCTGCGTGATACCTGGGCGAAAGTAGGCGAGTAATTTTAAGTTTCGCTATGCCGGATGGGGCGTTTACGTCGCATCCGGCAAGGAACAGACAAACAGTTTCAAACGCTAAATTGCCTGATGCGCTACGCTTATCAGGCCTACATGATCTCTGCAATATATTGAGTTTGCGTGCTTTTGTAGGCCGGATAAGGCGTTCACGCCGCATCCGGCAAGAAACAGCAAACAATCCAAAACGCCGCGTTCAGCGGCGTTTTTTCTGCTTTTCTTCGCGAATTAATTCCGCTTCGCAATTTATCCATAAAATAAATTTAAAATAACAAAACATAATTAAATAAAATGTAACCGCTTTCATCTTGCTGGAATTTCACGCTTTTATTCTTCTGCAAGCCTTTCAACCGCAAACTTAAGCCTTGTAACAAAAATCATCAAAATATGTGCGGTTGCTCATGTTCTTACATTCTGGTTACAGAAAGAGATTGATAATTCGCGTCGCGAAAAATAGTCTGTTCCTGTAGTCAGCGAGACTTTTCTCAACGCTACTTTTTTAATTTTTATTTTTTCGCTGTTCACCTTTGGTGCAGCAATTTATACGTCAAAGAGGATTAACCCATGCGTACGTTTAGTGGCAAACGTAGTACGCTGGCGCTGGCTATCGCCGGTGTTACAGCAATGTCGGGCTTTATGGCAATGCCGGAGGCTCGCGCCGAAGGATTCATCGACGATTCAACCTTAACCGGCGGTATATATTACTGGCAGCGTGAACGCGACCGTAAAGATGTTACCGACGGCGACAAATACAAAACCAACCTTTCTCACTCCACCTGGAATGCCAACCTCGATTTTCAGTCTGGTTATGCTGCTGATATGTTCGGCCTTGATATTGCCGCGTTTACGGCGATTGAAATGGCGGAAAACGGCGACAGCTCTCACCCGAACGAAATCGCGTTTTCAAAAAGTAATAAAGCCTATGACGAAGACTGGTCCGGCGACAAAAGCGGTATAAGCCTGTATAAAGCAGCGGCCAAATTTAAATACGGTCCGGTTTGGGCGAGGGCAGGTTATATTCAGCCAACCGGTCAGACGCTGTTAGCGCCTCACTGGAGCTTTATGCCGGGTACTTATCAGGGTGCGGAAGCCGGAGCGAATTTTGATTACGGCGATGCCGGTGCGTTGAGTTTCTCCTACATGTGGACCAACGAATACAAAGCGCCGTGGCATCTGGAAATGGATGAGTTTTATCAGAACGATAAAACCACCAAAGTTGATTATCTGCACTCCCTTGGGGCGAAATACGACTTCAAAAATAACTTCGTACTGGAAGCGGCTTTTGGTCAGGCGGAAGGGTATATCGATCAATATTTTGCCAAAGCCAGCTACAAATTTGATATCGCCGGTAGCCCGTTAACCACCAGCTACCAGTTCTACGGTACCCGCGATAAAGTTGACGATCGCAGCGTCAACGACCTTTATGACGGCACCGCCTGGCTGCAGGCGTTGACCTTTGGTTACCGGGCGGCTGACGTAGTGGATTTGCGCCTCGAAGGCACCTGGGTTAAGGCTGACGGTCAGCAGGGATACTTCCTGCAACGTATGACTCCAACCTACGCTTCCTCAAACGGTCGCCTGGATATCTGGTGGGACAACCGTTCTGACTTCAACGCCAACGGCGAAAAAGCAGTCTTCTTCGGTGCGATGTATGACCTGAAAAACTGGAATCTTCCAGGCTTCGCCATCGGCGCTTCCTACGTTTACGCATGGGATGCTAAACCTGCGACCTGGCAGAGCAATCCGGATGCGTACTACGACAAAAACCGGACTATTGAAGAGTCTGCATACAGCCTGGATGCGGTCTATACCATTCAGGACGGTCGCGCCAAAGGCACGATGTTCAAACTGCACTTCACCGAATACGACAACCACTCCGACATCCCAAGCTGGGGCGGTGGTTACGGCAACATCTTCCAGGATGAGCGTGACGTAAAATTTATGGTAATCGCACCATTCACCATCTTCTGATGCCCGACGCGGCAGGTTTTGTGCCTGCCGCACGTTTGAGGAATTTGCTATGAAAAAACTGATTCTCATCGCCATGATGGCATCGGGGCTGGTAGCTTGTGCGCAATCAACCGCACCACAGGAAGACAGCCGTCTGAAAGAGGCATACAGCGCCTGTATCAACACCGCGCAAGGTTCGCCGGAAAAAATTGAAGCCTGCCAGAGCGTGTTAAACGTGCTGAAGAAAGAGAAACAACATCAGCAGTTTGCCGACCAGGAAAGTGTCCGCGTACTGGATTATCAGCAGTGTCTGCGTGCAACGCAAACCGGAAATGATCAGGCGGTGAAAGCCGATTGTGATAAGGTCTGGCAGGAAATTCGCAGTAATAACAAATAAGTGAGAGCTGTAACTCTCGCTTTTCTTATTTCCCTTGCATAAAAAAGCCAACCCGCAGGTTGGCTTTTCTCGTTCAGGCTGGCTTATTTGCCTTCGTGCGCGTGCTCATCTTCGCGGCAATCGCCTTCGGCACAGTGACCGTAAAGATAGAGACTGTGGTTAGTCAGGCGAATGCCATGTTTTGCGGCAATTTCACGCTGACGCGCTTCGATGGAATCATCACTAAATTCGATAACCTTGCCGCAGTCGAGGCAGATCAGGTGATCGTGGTGATGTTGCTGTGTCAGTTCAAATACGGATTTACCGCCTTCAAAATTGTGGCGGGTGACGATACCAGCGTCGTCAAACTGGTTCAGTACGCGATATACCGTAGCCAGACCAATTTCTTCACCCATATCGATCAGACGTTTGTATAAATCTTCCGCACTGACGTGATGGTTGTCCGGCTCCTGAAGAACTTCCAGGATTTTTAAACGAGGAAGCGTTACTTTCAGGCCAGCTTTCTTTAGGGCGGTATTGTTATCAGTCATGCGGAATCTGTCCTGTTACTAAGCGGTTCACTTCATTAGAAGAAGTGACAGAATTTGCTCTTGAGATAATGCGTATCATTATAGAATTGCCACGCCTAAATGAAAACCACAAGTCCCTGGCAAATATTGTTAATAAAAACGTGGCATAGCTTACATTTACAACGGCAAGGCCACTTGAACACCGGGACATTGTACAGGTACAACAGCAAAAGTTACAAATTTGTAGCAATTATTTTGATTGGCATTATCTATTAATACGGCGTAGACATGAGTCTACGCCGCATCACATCAGGCATTGAGAATTTCGTCGAGATGCAACTCTTCAGAAATCTGTTTAACCCATTTTTCTACACGTTCAGCGGTCAGTTCCGGCTGACGGTCTTCGTCGATAGCCAGACCGACAAAGTGGTCGTCATCTGCCAGACCTTTTGATGCTTCGAAATGATAGCCCGCAGTTGGCCAGTGACCAACGATGGTTGCACCGCGCGGTTCAATGATGTCGCGGATGGTGCCCAATGCGTCGCAGAAATATTCGGCGTAATCTTCCTGGTCACCACAACCAAACAGCGCAACCAGTTTGCCATTGAAATCAATCTCTTCGAGAGTCGGGAAGAAGTCATCCCAGTCACACTGCGCTTCGCCGTAATACCAGGTTGGGATGCCCAGCAGCAGAATGTCATAAGCTTCCAGATCTTCTTTGCTGCTTTTTGCAATGTCATGGACATCGGCAACGTCTTTACCAAGCTGTTTTTGAATCATTTTTGCGATATTTTCGGTATTACCGGTGTCGCTGCCGAAAAAGATGCCAGTGATAGCCATGAGTGAAATAACCTCTTGAAACTTATTGAAATGGGGGTGGAAAATTGCCCACGGATAAAGGCAATCATAGCAGAACAGGCAGTCTTGCGGAATCAGCAAACGAGCAGGACTGCACACTGTGCTACATGAAAGTGGAAATTTAAACGATGCCCTGACTACGCAGCGCCGCCAGTTGCTGCATTAACATCTCTTCGATCAGTTCGCTACGGCTCATATTGCGCGATTCCGCCAGCTCGTTCAGCGCCTCGACAGCTTCCGCGTTCAGCTTCAGTTCGACACGCTTAAGGCCACGTACTTTGTCGCGTTTTAGTTGGTTGCGTTTATTAATACGCAGCTGTTCATCGCGCGAAAGCGGATTAGTTTTCGGTCGTCCCGGTCGACGCTCGTGCGCGAACAGATCTAATGTCGTACGGTCCGTTTGTTCTTTGGCCATGATCTTGGTGACTTCGGGGGAAACAATCAGCCAGGCCTCTGCCCGGATGGATAGCGCGCCATAATACATCAGCGCGATGAGTCACGCCAACGCCCACGCGCGGAAAGCGACGCGGACGCTGGGTTTTTAATCAGTTGCGTTAATCATTGAGATAGCGACGGATAGCGCGTAATACCGCATCTGGTTTTTCAGCATGGACCCAGTGACCCGCGCCTGCAATGACATGCGCCCGTGCCTGTGGAAATTGTGCCAGTAAATCATCACGGTACTGCTCGCTAACATACGGAGAATTACCACCAGGGATAAACAGGGCAGGGTGATCCCATGCCGGGATTTTCTCCCAACCCACAATATGCGGATACTGATCCCACAATACCGGCACGTTAAAGCGCCACTCCCCGTCAACAAAAGATTTCAACAGAAACTGAATCACCCCTTCTTCATTAAGATGCTGGCGCATTATTGCTGCTGCTTGCTGGCGAGTTTGTGCGTCCGATTCACTGACCGCGTTGATAGCTGCGAAAATCTCATCATGACGGCGTACGTGATAGTCGACCGGTGCGATATCGATCGCCACCAGTTTATCGATGCGATCGGGGGCCAGTGCAGTAAGTGCCATTACCGCTTTACCGCCCATGGAGTGACCGATAAATGTTGCTTTGTCGATCTGCAGTGCATCCAGGGTATCAACAAGATCCTGCGCCATCGCCGGGTAATTCATTACCGGCTCTCTCGGTGAAAGACCGTGGTTACGCATATCAACCTGGATGATATTGTGATCGTTTACCAGATCGCGAGCCAGTACGCCAAGGTTGTCGAGGCTACCAAACAGACCATGGACAAGAACGATGGGAGAATTATTGTGCTGGTTTTGTGCAGTTTGCGCGCGGATATTCAATTTCATGGCAAAGTTCTTTTTTTCGCGTTGTCGGGTTAGGGTATTATGTTGACCATTGTGCCACAGGGCTGCAACAAATAAGGTTTATTCCGAGTTTTTCTGCAAGCCAGGCTTGACGCTATCCGCTGCCGGGATTTATTCATATACTCCTGGCGACTTGTATTCAGCTAAGACACTGCACTGGATTAAGATGAAAACGATTGAAGTTGATGATGAACTCTACAGCTATATTGCCAGCCACACTAAGCATATCGGCGAGAGCGCATCCGACATTTTACGGCGTATGTTGAAATTTTCCGCCGCATCACAGCCTGCTGCTCCGGTGACGAAAGAGGTTCGCGTTGCGTCACCTGCTATCGTCGAAGCGAAACCGGTCAAAACGATTAAAGACAAGGTTCGCGCAATGCGTGAACTTCTGCTTTCGGACGAATACGCAGAGCAAAAGCGAGCGGTCAATCGCTTTATGCTGCTGTTGTCTACACTATATTCTCTTGACGCCCAGGCGTTTGCCGAAGCAACGGAATCGTTGCACGGTCGTACACGCGTTTACTTTGCGGCAGATGAACAAACGCTGCTGAAAAATGGTAATCAGACCAAGCCGAAACATGTGCCAGGCACGCCGTATTGGGTGATCACCAACACCAACACCGGCCGTAAATGCAGCATGATCGAACACATCATGCAGTCGATGCAATTCCCGGCGGAATTGATTGAGAAGGTTTGCGGAACTATCTAAAACGTTGCAGACAAAGGACAAAGCAATGGCAATCCACAATCGTGCAGGCCAACCTGCACAACAGAGTGATTTGATTAACGTCGCCCAACTGACGGCGCAATATTATGTACTGAAACCAGAAGCAGGGAATGCGGAGCACGCGGTGAAATTCGGTACTTCCGGTCACCGTGGCAGTGCAGCGCGCCACAGCTTTAACGAGCCGCACATTCTGGCGATCGCTCAGGCAATTGCTGAAGAACGTGCGAAAAACGGTATCACTGGCCCTTGCTATGTGGGTAAAGATACTCACGCCCTGTCCGAACCTGCATTTATTTCCGTTCTGGAAGTGCTGGCAGCGAACGGCGTAGATGTTATTGTGCAGGAAAACAATGGCTTCACCCCGACGCCTGCCGTTTCCAATGCCATCCTGGTTCACAATAAAAAAGGTGGCCCGCTGGCAGACGGTATCGTTATTACACCGTCCCATAACCCGCCGGAAGATGGTGGTATCAAGTACAATCCGCCAAATGGTGGCCCGGCTGATACCAACGTCACTAAAGTGGTGGAAGATCGTGCCAACGCACTGCTGGCCGATGGCCTGAAAGGCGTGAAGCGTATCTCCCTCGACGAAGCGATGGCATCCGGTCATGTGAAAGAGCAGGATCTGGTGCAGCCGTTCGTGGAAGGGCTGGCCGATATCGTTGATATGGCGGCGATTCAGAAAGCGGGCCTGACGCTTGGCGTTGATCCGCTGGGCGGTTCCGGTATCGAATACTGGAAGCGCATTGGCGAGTATTACAACCTCAACCTGACTATCGTTAACGATCAGGTCGATCAAACCTTCCGCTTTATGCACCTTGATAAAGACGGCGCGATCCGTATGGACTGCTCCTCCGAGTGTGCGATGGCGGGCCTGCTGGCACTGCGTGATAAGTTCGATCTGGCGTTTGCTAACGACCCGGATTATGACCGTCACGGTATCGTCACTCCGGCAGGTTTGATGAATCCGAACCACTACCTGGCGGTGGCGATCAATTACCTGTTCCAGCATCGTCCGCAGTGGGGCAAAGATGTTGCCGTTGGTAAAACGCTGGTTTCTTCTGCGATGATCGACCGTGTGGTCAATGACTTGGGTCGTAAGCTGGTAGAAGTCCCGGTAGGTTTCAAATGGTTTGTTGATGGTCTGTTCGACGGCAGCTTCGGCTTTGGCGGCGAAGAGAGCGCAGGGGCTTCCTTCCTGCGTTTCGACGGCACGCCGTGGTCCACCGACAAAGACGGCATCATCATGTGTCTGCTGGCGGCGGAAATCACCGCTGTCACCGGTAAGAACCCGCAGGAACACTACAACGAACTGGCAAAACGCTTTGGTGCGCCGAGCTACAACCGTTTGCAGGCAGCTGCGACTTCCGCACAAAAAGCGGCGCTGTCTAAGCTGTCTCCGGAAATGGTGAGCGCCAGCACCCTGGCAGGTGACCCGATCACCGCGCGCCTGACTGCTGCTCCGGGCAACGGTGCTTCTATTGGCGGTCTGAAAGTGATGACTGACAACGGCTGGTTCGCCGCGCGTCCGTCAGGCACGGAAGACGCATATAAGATCTACTGCGAAAGCTTCCTCGGTGAAGAACATCGCAAGCAGATTGAGAAAGAAGCGGTTGAGATTGTTAGCGAAGTTCTGAAAAACGCGTAAACACATTTAATAAAAAAAGGGCGGTCGCAAGATCGCCCTTTTTTACGTATGACAAACACAGAATTGCCTGATGCGCTACGCTTATCAGGCCTACGAGGATGGTGCAATATATTGAATTTAAGCGATTTTGTAGGCCGGATAAGGCGTTCACGCCGCATCCGGCAAAAACAACGAACACTTTGTCAACAAACTGAGTAGCTCAAGGAAATCCCAATGAAGACCAACAGGAGTCTGGTCGTCATAGTGTCACTAATTACCGCCACATTACTGCTGACTGCATGCGCCCAACCTGAACAATCATCATTAGCTGGCGACTGGTTACTGACCCCTAAAGATAAAACCAGAGGATTAACGGGTAGCATTGCGGTAAATATTGCACCTTTCCGGTGTAAGACAAATTGCCGTGGTGATAACTTACCTGATAATACCCGCCGCTGGCAGTTGTCAGGCGGGAACGAAAAAGAACTTACTTATCTTCATAATATGTCAGCACAAGAAAAGGTCGGTTTAAATCCCGGTTGGCAATGCTACACCTCATTTTTTATGCGGGTTTGCCAGGGCAAGCCCGGCACTCGACCGATAGTCAATGAGGATTATGTCAGCGAAAGCGGATTTTTTGGCTCGATGATGCATGTCGGGATTATTGAGTTACGACGCTGCCAGTCAGAAAATTGCCAGCAAGAATTGAAAGCGATAAATACACATTAAAATAGTGAGTCCGGGAATGAAACCCGGACCTGAACATGTCTTATTGCGTGAATGTTTCTTTCATTTGATACTGCATTTCCCAGAGTTCAGTAAGCGAAATAACTTTTCTTGTTCTTGCTTCTTCACTTTGTACCCATAAGAAAGGGTAGAACGTGAAGGCTTCCGTTGCCGATAATTTTATTACGTCTTCTCGCCATTGCTGCCATCGTACATTTTCATAGAAGGTATCTAAATCACCGGATAATGCCCACTGAAGAAACTCAGAATATCCAACTTCCAGACTTTCCCAATTCAGCGTATCTGGCGCAAAATAATAAACGCAGCCAGTATCTTCCCCAAGATCGCCACCATTAAGAGCAAAAATTCCCCCTGCGACATCGTCAGCGATGGGTAAAGCCCGCACGCCTGCGAATTCAGGGCGTTGTGTCCAACTTACTGGATCTCGTGGCAACCGGGGGTGACCAGATCCTGCTATGCGTAACCAACCATTATCAATCAGCAGACCTCCGGAGCCATAGACAAGCGCACCCATCGGTGATTTTGTTGTCACCTGTAATTGATAAAGTGCGGTTTCGGCTAAATCTTTATTAACCGGTAAGAGTTCGGTATGGTTTGTGGCGTCTTTTAACCAGTTCTGGATTATTGGCCAGGCTGAATCTTCAGTATTTACTAACTGATTCATTTCACGCATCGCTACTTGCTCCTTGTGTGCTACGGTGTCATTTATGATGAGGAATTGTATGGAACATTTTTTAAATATTAAGTTCCTTATATTTGAATAAAAAATGACTTTATCCATACATTGCCACTTTTTTCAAAGCATAAACCGATACCCAATACCGGTTTCAGTAATAAAATGGCGAGGCCGGGCCGGATCCTGTTCCAGTTTTTGTCGCAGATGCCCCATATAATTACGCAAATAGTTGCTGTGTTCGATCGCGTTTAGACCCTACATCTGCCGGATGCGGCATAAATAACGAACTATTTGCCAACAAACAGAAAGGGCGATCATTCAATCGCCCTTTTTTACTTTGTTTTATTAACCGTGTTTATTTTTCAGTTCAAAGCGTGGTGATACCAGACCATACAGTGTCCAACCAAGGAAGGTCACGATGGAACCGTACAGCATGGCTTCTTCCCCGGATGAGTACAGCGCATAAAAGCTATACATCGCGCCAACAAAAGCAACAAAGTTTGCAACTTTCGCTTTTGAGGGAGGCACATTAGCGACCTTCTGAATAATGACTAATGCCGCCATTGACAGAATATACGGAATGATATTGGTCACCACGGCCAGGTTAACCAGCACGTTGAACTGACTGTTTAGCGACGGGCTAATGGTCATCAGTGCCAATCCACTCTGAATAATCACAATGGTCAACATTCCCTGCACCGGTGCATCCACTTTGGTTACACGGGAGAAAATTTTAGGGAAGTAGCCTTCATCAGATGAAGATTTAAACACCTGGGCAATGGTGAACTGCCAGCCAAGTAGCGAACCGCAGCAGGACATCACCATCAGCGCCATAATGACTTTACCCACTTCCGGCGTGAACATCTGCGCGAAGGCCAGACCAAATGGTGCCGTTGAATTTGCCAGCTCCATATTTGGCACAATCCCGGCAATCACGTTGGTGGAGACGATATAAATCACCGCCGCACCTAACGTACCGCCGAGTACCGCGATTGGCACATTACGTTCCGGGTTTTCCACTACATCAGTATTTGCACACGCAGACTCCAGACCAAGAAAAGCCCACAGCGTCATAGCGATGGAAGAACCTACCGCACTGAAGAACGGTGCATGATGCGGATTCCAGGAATCAACGTACAGCGTCGGGCTAAACCAGAACCAGCCAATAATGCACAGACCGACGACCGGAATAATGACCCCCCACACGGTAATGCTACTGATTTGCCCGGTAATGCGCGCACCACCAAAGTTAGCCACGGTACAAATCCACAGCACCCCGATGGTCGCAAGACCAATCTGCACTGGCGACAAACTCGCGCCGAGCAGTTCGGTGCCGTAACCAACCGCCGAAATAGCAATCGCGACGTTAGCAATCAGCAGTGAGACGCCGTAGGTATAGTTCGCCATAAAGTTACCGGATTTACCGAAAGCATACTCGGCATAACCGCCCATACCGCCTGATTTACGGCTGAACATACCGCATTTTGCGAATGCCCATGCCAGTGCCATTGAGCCTACGGCTGTCACCAGCCAGGAGATAATTGAGATTGTCCCGACTTCGGCAAGCTTTGTCGGCAGCATGATGATACCGGAGCCCATCATGTTGACCATCGTCAGTATGGTTAACTGAACGACGCCCATTTTGTTCGATTTAGCCTGACTCATAATTTTTCCCCTTTCAACAGGGTGCTTTGCGCATCACGAGGCTTGATGACATAGCACCAAACTTGCTTACGACCATCATGTTCTTCGATATAGACACCCTGCAGCTCCGGTGCAAAACCTGGCAGCAGGTTGATCCCTTCTTCCAGAGCGCTGAAGTAACGCAGAACAGCACCACCCCAGATTTCACCCGGAACAACACACAGCACACCCGGAGGATAAGGAAGCGCACCTTCGGCAGCGATACGGCCTTCTGCATCCGGCAGACGAACCAGTTCCACTTCACCGCGTAAATAGGCGTAGTTGGCTTCTTGCGGATTCATGCTGACGCGTGGGAAGTGCTCCTTACGGAACATCTCTTTTTGCAGTTGTTTCACGTTGTGGCGGGCATACAAATCATGCATTTCCTGACACAACTGACGCAGGGTATAACCGGCGTAGCGCTCTTCATGCTGTTTGTAGATGGAAGGTAGCACTTCTGCTAATGGCGCGTCGGACTCAAGCAGTTTTTCGAAGCGTACCAGCAGGGCAACAAGTTGCTGAAGTTTGGCCATATCTTCTGCCGGAGTCAGCAGGAAGAGGATGGAGTTAAGATCGCATTTTTCCGGCACTACGCCATTTTCGCGCAGGAAGTTAGCAAGAATCGTCGCGGGTACACCGAACGCTTCATATTCGCCGTTACGTGCATCAATACCTGGGGTTGTCAGCAACAGTTTGCATGGATCGACAAAGTATTGATTCTCTGCATAGCCTTCAAAAGAATGCCAGTGTTCCCCTGGTACAAACTGGAAGAAGCGCAGATCAACCGCAATTTGCGCTGTTTCATACGACTGCCAGGGTTTACCATCCACCAGTTCAGGTACGAACGGACGAATATGCTGACAGTTATCGAGGATCAGTTTGCGGGCATTAATGCCATTTACCACACAATCCATCCACATATTACGACCGCTGACACCTTCATGCATTTTGGCGTTGATATCCAGTGCGGCAAACAGCGGATAGAACGGGCTGGTGGAGGCGTGCATCATAAAGGCGTTGTTCATGCGTTTGTGCGGTACATAACGCTGTTGCCCTTTGATGTGGCTGTCTTTTTTATGAATTTGTGAAGTCTGAGAAAAACCAGCCTGTTGTTTATGCACAGATTGCGTAACCAGAATACCCGGATCGTTCTCATTAAGATCCAGCAACAGCGGCGAACAGTCCGCCATCATCGGAATAAACTGTTCATAGCCGACCCATGCTGAGTCAAACAGGATGTAGTCACACAGATGACCAATTTTATCCACCACTTGGCGGGCGTTATAAATCGTACCGTCGTAGGTGCCTAACTGAATCACAGCGAGGCGGAAAGGACGAGCCTCTTTTGCCCGCTGCGGTGCGACTTCCGCGATCAGCTCACGCAGGTAACTTTCTTCAAAACAGTGCGCATCAATGCCACCGATAAAGCCATACGGGTTACGTGCCGTTTCCAGATAAACCGGTGTTGCACCAGCCTGTAGCAACGCTCCGTGGTGGTTAGATTTGTGGTTATTGCGATCAAACAGCACCAGATCACCCGGTGTTAGCAGGGCGTTTAAAACCACTTTGTTAGAAGATGAAGTGCCATTTAAAACGAAGTAGGTTTTATCGGCATTAAACACTTTTGCCGCATGTTGCTGTGCAATGCATGGCGCGCCTTCGTGAATCAGCAGATCGCCCATCGCTACGTCGGCGTTGCACAAGTCGGCACGGAACAGCGCCTCACCAAAGTATTCCACAAACTGATTCCCTGCCGGATGGCGACGGAAAAATTCGCCGCCCTGATGACCAGGGCAATCAAACGCGCTGTTACCTTGATTGACATAATCGACCAGTGCGCGGAAGAAAGGTGGGCGCAGTTGAGTTTCATAATGGCTGGCAGCGGTTTCTAACTGGCGACCATAAAATTCTCGTCGCGATTCGCAATTCTCAAAGACACCCGAAATACGGGGCAAATACTCTGCGGGTACACGTTCTTGATTTTCAGTAGCAATAAATACCGGGATGCCATAACCCGTGGCATCGATTTCATCGAGTTTTCCGCATGTAACATCGTTGAGCGATAAAACTATTGCCGCCACATCGATATTACGACTTTCATTAATGTAGATACATTCTCGCTGCGTGGTAAAACAGTCCGGGCAAGAATCACTAACCGCAATTTTTAATTTTGACATTTTTCATCTCTTTATTTTAGGTAATAGCAGGTCCTCAATTTCTCGAATGAGAAATCGATCGTGCCGGAAAAAAGCAAAGTTACCCCGCTGATAAATAAATCAGGTAGATTGCTTTTTTCAGAATGCAGAAACCCTTACCAGTCAGGTGGCTGATAATACAAGGGTTAACAGAGAATGAGCACTGCGGAATACAGGCATATGCCTGTAATACAGAGAGTCAGGAAGACCTGTACGCTGAAGTGCCCTTAGTCGGTAGACTAACGGGCATTGAAGAAGTGAAAGTCGAAGCTATTGCGATGAGCAAACTTCATAATATGAGTTGTCCGCCTTATATGGGGCATAGTGCGGCTGTTATTTTCCATTTAATTTACCTTTCCTGATGTGAATGAAGGTGAAGATATTCTATCCAGGAAATACGGTTGAACTGTGAAGGTGATCAATAAAAAATGATCAATCTTAATTTATTTAATGATGAGTTTTTTACTCAGTAATATAAAATATTGAATTGTTATTTTTGTGTGTTGTTTAAGATAAAAAGCTGTATTTATTATTACGGCTTTAATTAATAAAAGGCAGGCTGTATTAAAATTAATATTCAAAGCATAAACCGATAGCCAATACCGGTTTCAGTAATGAAATGGCGTGGGCGGGCGGGATCCTGTTCCAGTTTTTGTCGCAGATGTCCCATATAAATACGCAAATAGTGACTGTGTTCGACCGCGTTTGGCCCCCACACCTGGTTAAGGAGCTGGCGCTGGGTGAGTACTTTTCCGGCATTGTTGAGCAGCACCGCCAGCAGGCGGAACTCAATTGGTGTGAGATGCATCTCTTCCTCACCCCGGTGAATCACGCGGGCGGCTAAATCGACGGTAACATCGGAAAATTTTACCAGCGGATCGGGCGCGGTGGTGGCAGAGTGGCGGCGTAATGCGACGCGCAGACGGGCCTGCAATTCGCCAATGCCAAACGGCTTACTCAGATAATCATCCGCTCCGGCATCCAGCGCGGCGATTTTGTCGCTCTCTTCGCTGCGTGCGGAAAGCACAATCACCGGCACCGCGCTCCACTGGCGCAGGTCGCGGATAAACTCAATCCCATCACCATCGGGCAGGCCGAGATCGAGAATAATCAAATCTGGCTTACGGGTTGCCGCTTCCAGCAAGCCGCGTTGCAGCGTTTCGGCCTCAAAGACGCGCATCCCGTCGCCCTCCAGCGCCGTGCGCAGAAAGCGACGAATAGCCTGTTCATCTTCAACAATCAGAACGTTTGTCACATATCCTCATGAAATTCTTCAAGTTCAGGGGCAGTTTGCTGGGGAAGTGTAACACGAAAACAGGCACCACCTTCCGGTCGGTTGAACGCGGTAATAGTGCCCCCGTGTACATCCACTATCGCCCGACAAATTGCCAGTCCAAGCCCTACCCCCGGTACTGCCGACTCTTTATTCCCGCGAGCAAACTTATCAAATATCGTCTGCTCTTGGCCTGGCGGAAGACCGGGGCCGTTATCCCAGACATCCAGTTGTAGATTTTCGCCCTCAACGTGGGCATCGATACCAATTTCGGCCTGCGCACCCGCATATTTCACCGCGTTCTCCAGCAGATTAATCAGCACCCGTTCAAAGAGTGGCCCGTCAACGTGGATTAAGGTCAGCGGTTCTGGCAGAGAAAGATTGATGGGCGACGATAAACCCGGTTCCAGCATTTGCAGCGCGCTGCCGACTACTTCTTCCAGCGTTAACCACTCTTTCTTCAAATTAAAGCCGCCGGACTGAATTCGCGCCATATCCAGTAGATTATTCACCAGTCGGGTAGTGTTCAGCACATGCTGACGAATCTCGCTGGCCTGGCGGGCGTGGGGCGATCCTTCGCTTGCCAGATCGAGCGTTAAGATTTCTGCCTGACCAAACAGCACCGTAAGCGGCGTGCGTAAATCATGCGAAAGCGCCGCCAGCAGGGCGTTGCGGATCTGTTCACGTTCGCTTGCCATCCGCGCCTGTTCTTCGCTGGCGGTCAGTGTCAGCCGCTCAAGGGCATTGGCGACTAACAGCGTAAATGTCTCCAGCAGGCGCTGCTGCTCCGGGATCATCAACTGGCGCAGATTCCCCGGTTCCACCACCACCAGTCCGTAGGTTTTCTCGCCGCTTTTTAGCGGCAAAATCTGGTACGGCACGCCGGGTAACGTGTCGGTGCCCGCACCCGCAGGCAGGCCTTTATCAAAACTCCACTGCGCGATGGCATCGTCCCATGGCGTCATTCCTTGCGGATGTGTTAACGGCTGCAATTTACCGTTGTCATCGGGCAACAACACCTGACTGCGGGCATGAAACGTGGAGGCAATAAATTGTTCGCTGGTGGCGGCGATGTCCTGCGGACTGCGGCCCACCGCCAGAGCTTTCGACATTTCATATAAGTGCCGTGTGCGTTGCTCGCGGTAGCGGGCTACCCGCGCCTGATAACGCACGCCAGCAGTAAGGTTCCCGATCACCAGCCCGACGGTTAACATCACCGCGAAGGTCAGCAGATATTGCACATCAGAGACGGCGAGCGTGCCGCGTGGGGCGATAAAAAAGAGATCGAAACTCACCACATTAATGACGGTAGCAACCACCGAAGGCCAGCGTCCATAAAATAGCGCCACTACCACCACGCCAAGCAGATACAGCATCACCAGGTTGGCGGCATCAAACGCCATCAGCCACTGCATGGCAATTAAGGTGATAACGGCGCATAACGCGGCGGCAACCACGCATCCCTGAATCTGTACCCGCCACTTGTCTTTAAAAGAGCGGCTATCCGGCGCGTTGTTAATCGTGCGGGCGGGTGGTTCATCAAGCGCGACCAGCACCTGATCGAGATCGGGGGCGATGCGCGCCAGTCGGTCAGCAAACGTTTCCCGACGCCACCAGCGGCGCGAGGCTGGGCGACCGAGAATAATCTTGCCGAGATTATGTTCACGGGCATAACGCACTACCGCTTTCTCTTCTGCTGGATCAGAAAGTGTTGCCGTCTCCGCGCCCAGTTCCTGCGCCAGACGTAAGGCGCTGAGAATTGCCCGACGTTTTTTTTCCGGTAAGCGATGCAGGGCAGGGGTTTCAACATACACCGCGTGCCAGACGCTACCCAGGCGCGAGGCCAACCGCGCCGCCGCGCGGACCAGTTTCTCACTGCCGGTGTTATGCCCGATACATAAAAGGATCGCGTCGCGCGTGTGCCACACTTTCTCTTCACCAGGATGCCCCCGCCAGGCGCGCATTTGCTCATCTACGCGATCGGCAGTACGGCGCAGTGCCAGTTCACGCAGGGCGATCAGATTGCCTTTGCGGAAAAAATGTTCAATGGCGCGCTCCGCCTGCCCGGCAATATAGACTTTGCCTTCTTTCAGCCGCTGGCGCAGATCGTCCGGGGGCAAGTCCACCAGCACTACGTCGTCGGCGGCATCGAAAAAAGGATCGGGCACGGTTTCCCGTACCTGAATTCCGGTGACGCCGCTGACCACATCATTCAGACTTTCCAGATGCTGAACGTTGACGGTTGTGAAAACATCAATGCCAGCTTCCAGCAGTTCTTCGATATCCTGCCAGCGTTTAGGATGACGAGAACCTGGCGCATTACTGTGCGCCAGTTCGTCCATTAAGATCAGCGCCGGACGGCGGGCGAGGGCGGCATCGAGATCAAACTCGCTGATATGCCGCCCACGGTACGCCTGGCGTTTGGGCGGCAGAACAGCCAGCCCTTCAAGCATGGCGGCGGTATCTTTCCGCCCATGGGTTTCTACCACGCCAACCACAATATCCAGCCCTTGCGCCCGCAGTCGCTGGGCTTCTGCCAGCATCGCCCAGGTCTTCCCGACGCCTGCACAGGCACCGAAGAAAACTTTCAGCTTCCCCCGATGCGGCGCGGCAGTTTGTTCCAGCAGACGATCGGGGTCGGGACGTAAGGGTTCGTTATTCATCAAGTTTATCCAGCGCCAGATTGAGTTCAACAATGTTGACGACCGGCTGGCCGATATATTTCACCAGCGGTTGTTGGCTGTATTTTGCGATCAGTTGCGTGAGCTGTTCAACGCTGAGATTACGCGCTTTCGCCACGCGTGGGATTTGCCAGACCGCCGCTTGCGGGGTGATATTATTGTCCAGCCCGCTTGCCGATGCCGTCACCAGTTCAACCGGAACGTTCGTACTGGCATCCGGGTTAGCGGCCCGTAATGCAGCAACGCGTGCGGCTATTTGTTTATCCAGCTCAGGGTTACTGACCGCCAGATTGCTCCCGCCAGAAGCCTGTGGATTATAGGGCATTTCTGCCGTTGCCGACGGGCGACCCTGAAAATAGCCGTTGCCGGTAAAATTCTGCCCGATTAATGCCGAACCCCGCACCGTATCACCTTCACGAATCAACGAACCGTTGGCCTGCCAGGGAAACCACCATTGCCCCAGCACGGTGGTCAGCAGCGGGTAAACGCCGCCAGTAATCAATAACAGAAAGATAAATGTCGATAATGCCGGACGTAAGCCACGCATGGTAAACCTCACACCAGACCGCAAACGGTCAGCAGTAAATCAATGACTTTGATACCAATAAACGGCACCAGCAGCCCACCCAGACCGTAAATCCATAAGTTACGGCGCAACATGGCAGAAGCGGTAAGCGGTTTATAACTCACGCCTTTTAACGCCAGAGGAATCAAAAAGACGATAATCAAGGCGTTGAAAATGACCGCACTGAGAATGGCGGAGTCGGGCGAATGAAGGCGCATGATGTTCAGCGCATTTAACTGCGGATACGTTGCCGCGAACGCCGCCGGAATAATGGCGAAGTATTTCGCCACATCGTTGGCAATGCTGAAGGTGGTCAGCGAGCCACGGGTCATCAGCATCTGTTTGCCAATATGCACCACCTCGATCAACTTGGTCGGGTTAGAGTCGAGATCGACCATATTGCCCGCCTCTTTCGCCGCCTGGGTGCCGGAGTTCATCGCCACCGCGACATCTGCCTGCGCCAGCGCCGGAGCATCGTTGGTGCCGTCGCCGGTCATCGCCACCAAACGGCCTTCCGCCTGATACTGACGAATCAATGCCAGCTTGGCCTCCGGTGTCGCTTCGGCGAGAAAATCATCGACGCCCGCTTCCGCAGCAATGGCGGCGGCAGTCAGACGGTTATCGCCGGTAATCATCACCGTTTTAATGCCCATTTTGCGCAGCTGGGCGAAGCGCTCTTTAATACCGCCTTTGACGATATCTTTCAGCGCAATAACGCCCAGCACACGGGAACCTTCCACCACCACCAGCGGCGTGGCCCCCTGACGCGCAACCTGATCGACTTTTTGATCAACATCGGCAGGGAAGTGACCGCCGTTAGCCTCAACATGGCGGCGAATGGCATCGACAGAACCTTTACGGATCATGCGGTTGTCGATGTTGATCCCGCTCATCCGGCTTTGCGCAGTAAACGGTACAAAGGTGGCATGGAGCGACTGCACATCGCGCTCGCGCAGGTTAAAACGTTGCTTGGCGAGGATCACAATACTGCGGCCTTCCGGCGTTTCATCAGCCAGCGAAGCCAGTTGTGCGGCGTCAGCCAGCGTTTTTTCATCCACGCCCTGCGCAGGGATAAACTCCGACGCCTGACGGTTACCGAGTGTGATGGTGCCGGTTTTATCCAGTAGCAGAACGTCAACGTCACCTGCCGCTTCAACTGCACGTCCGCTGGTGGCAATCACATTCGCGCCCAGCATCCGGCTCATCCCGGCGACGCCGATCGCTGACAACAGGCCGCCAATAGTGGTTGGGATCAGACAGACCAGCAGCGCCACCAGTACCGTTACGCTGACTGCATTACCGCCCCACGCGGAAAACGGCCACAGCGTGGCGGTTGCCAGTAAAAAGACGATAGTCAGGGCAATCAGCAGGATGGTCAGGGCAATCTCGTTCGGCGTTTTACGTCGCTGTGCGCCTTCCACCATCGCGATCATCCGATCCAGAAATGTCTCGCCGGGGTTAACGCTACACTCAATCACCAGCCAGTCAGAAAGAATACGCGTGCCGCCGGTGACGGAGGCAAAATCGCCGCCGGATTCACGGATCACCGGTGCCGATTCCCCGGTGATGGCGCTTTCATCGACCGATGCGCCCCCTTCAATGACTTCACCATCGCAGGGGATAATATCGCCAGCTTCTACCAGTACGATATCGCCTTTACGCAGTTGATCGGCGGGAACTTTGTCCTCCGCAGCGCCATATTTCGGCTCACGCAGCTTGCGGGCAAAGGCAGTTTTTTTCACCCCTTTCAGACTGTTGGCCTGCGCTTTACTGCGGCCTTCTGCCAGCGCCTCGGCGAAATTAGCGAACAGTACGGTGATCCACAGCCAACCGCTAATGGCCGCGCTAAACAGCGCATTGCCGGGCATCGCACCGCTTGCCATCGCGATGCTAATACAGGTGGTCAGCAGACTGCCGATCCAGACGATAAACATCACCGGATTGCGCCATTGCGCCTGCGGGTTTAATTTTTTCACCGCTTCTTTCAGCGCCTGAACGACAAGTGTTGGTTCGAATAGCGCCAGTTGTTTACGACTCATATTCAGTGCTCACTCAATATCATCAGGAGAGATATTCCGCCACCGGACCAAGCGCCAGGGCAGGGATAAAGGTCAGTGCGCCAACCAGCAACACGGTGCCGATTAACAGGCCAACAAACAGCGGGCCGTGCGTTGGCAGCGTGCCGGAGCTGGCGGCTTGGCTCTTTTTACTCACCAGCGAACCGGCAATTGCCATCACCGGGATAATCACCCCGAAGCGACCGACAAACATGCAGAACGCCAGTAAACAGTTCCAGAACGGAGAGTTGGCGCTTAATCCGGCAAAGGCGCTGCCGTTGTTGTTAGCGGCGGATGACACGGCGTACAGCACTTCGCTAAAACCATGCGGGCCAGGGTTGAGCATGGCGCTACGTCCGGCGTCGGTCATCATCGCCAACGCCGCGCCCATCAGCACCAGCGTCGGGGTAACCAGAATTGCCAGTGCAGTCAGTTTCATCTCGCGTACGTCGATTTTTTTACCCAGATATTCCGGTGTACGACCAATCATCAGCCCGGCAATAAACACCGCCAGCAGGACAAACAGCATCATGCCGTAAAGACCAGAACCGACACCGCCGAACACCACTTCACCAATTTGCATCAGCCACATCGGCACCATGCCACCGAGAGCGGTAAACGAATCATGCATCGCAATCACCGCGCCACAGGAAGCCGCCGTCGTCACGACCGCAAACAGGCTACTGACCAGCACGCCGAAACGGCTCTCTTTACCTTCCATATTGATGCTGCTGTCCGTGCCCAGTGCCAGCAGATGAGGATTACCCTGAACTTCTGCCCACATCACCACGCCTACGCAGATGACAAAAATCACTGACATCGCCCACAGCAACATGCGCCCCTGGCGGCGATCGCCCGTCACTTCACCAAAGGCAAAGCACAGCGCCGTTGGGATCAAGAAGATCGCCAGCATCTGCACGAAGTTGGTCAGTGCGGTTGGGTTTTCAAACGGATGCGACGAGTTGGCATTAAAGAAGCCACCGCCGTTAGTACCGAGCATCTTGATCGCTTCCTGAGAAGCTACAGGCCCCATGGGTAACAGCTGTTGCGCTCCTTCAACGGTATTCACAGCCTGATAAGGCAGAAAGTTTTGCAGCGCACCTTGTTGAATAAAAAACAGTGCAATCAACAACGCCACAGGGACTAGCACCCATAACGTGATGCGTAGCAGATCGACCCTGGCATTCCCGAGCGTGCTCATGCTCTGGCGGGTAAACGCACGGATGAGGGCAAAAATCACCGCAATCCCGCTGGCGGCAGAAAGAAAGTTTTGCACCGTTAAGCCCGCCATCTGGCTGAAATAGCTCAACGTGGTTTCACCGCTATAAGATTGCCAGTTGGTATTGGTGACAAAGCTGACGGCGGTATTCAGCGCCAGATCCCACGACAGCCCTGGCAACTGCTGTGGATTAAGCGGCAGATAGTGCTGACCGAGCAACATAAAAAACAGCACCGCCAGCCCCAGCATGTTCAGGCCGAGAATGGCACAAAGATATTGCTTCCAGTTCATCTCACGGTCAGAGACGCCAAGTGCGCGAAAAAGTACGCGCTCAACGCCCGTTGTACCGGGAAGAGGAATGTCATTAATCAGCCGCGCCAGCCCGCTGCCTAAAGGACGCGCCAGCACCATTAACACCAGTAAAAACGTGGCGATCAGTAAGAACCCTTGCGCAGCCATCAGAACGCCTCCGCATTGATCAGGGCATAAACCAGATAACCCAGTAATAAAAACACCAGCAATACGCCGGTTATCACGCCTGCACTCACAGTGCACCTCCAGTGGCCTAAAAGTGATACCGGAAGGGTAGAATTCTGGCTGCAAAGATTTCGCAAAAATCTGCGGGCGGGGTGTAAAAAAAGTATAAAAATGGCAAAAGCCATGATTTAACTAATGTTTAGTATTAATTTAACTTTTGTGTAACTTAATTACAGGATGAATGTAAATAAACCATCAATAAGCAAAAATAAGTGGTCGGATGAGTAGTAAAATTACACAAAAGGCGGTACTATTTTCATCAGATAAACAAATTCATTTTTCCGGTGCCATTCACCGGGTAGATACAAAAGGGGGAGAAAAGTATGGAACTCTACAGAGAATATCCTGCATGGCTTATCTTTTTACGCCGTACTTATGCGGTTGCAGCGGGCGTTCTGGCGCTGCCTTTCATGCTTTTCTGGAAAGACCGCGCCCGCTTTTACAGCTACCTGCATCGCGTCTGGTCGAAAACCAGCGATAAACCGGTGTGGATGGATCAGGCCGAAAAGGCAACTGGTGATTTTTATTGATTGCTGAGTTTTGAATACATTGAAAACCGCCAGCGGAAACGCTGGCGGTTTTTTGTATCAGGAAGATGTTCAGAGGAATATTTAGACATCGTTATACCAATCGAAACATATATTCATGAAATATATATAAATATTTTCCTAATTGTTCTTATCTGACAGATATCTCACTTAAGGCTTTCTTATAAATCTGTAGGGTTTCGCCTGTCAGCAGACAAATAACCCGATAAAACAAGGATGAGCAGATGAGCGGAAAACCGGCGGCGCGTCAGGGCGACATGACGCAGTATGGCGGTAGCATTGTCCAGGGTTCAGCCGGGGTACGCATCGGTGCCCCCACCGGCGTGGCCTGTTCGGTGTGCCCCGGCGGGGTGACGTCCGGCCATCCGGTCAATCCGCTGCTCGGTGCAAAGGTCCTTCCCGGTGAAACCGACATCGCCCTGCCCGCCCCGCTGCCGTTCATCCTCTCCCGCACCTACAGCAGTTACCGGACAAAAACGCCCGCGCCGGTGGGGAGCCTCGGCCCCGGCTGGAAAATGCCTGCGGATAACCGGCGTTCACACCACCGCAGCGAATCTGGATATCCGCATCCCGTATGCCACAGACCCGGCAGGTAACCGCCTGCCCGACCCGGAGCTGCACCCGGACAGCACCCTCAGCATGTGGCCGGATAACCGTATCGCCCGTGACGCGCACTATCTTTACCGGTATGACCGTCACGGCAGGCTGACAGAGAAAACCGACCTCATCCCGGAAGGGGTTATCCGCACGGATGATGAGCGCACCCACCAGTACCATTACGACAGTCAGCACCGGCTGGTGCACTACACGCGGACACAATATGCAGAGCCGCTGGTCGAAAGTCGCTATCTTTACGACCCGCTGGGCCGCAGGGTGGCAAAACGGGTATGGCGACGTGAACGGGACCTGACGGGCTGGATGTCGCTGTCACGGAAACCGGAAGTGACCTGGTACGGCTGGGACGGCGACCGGCTGACCACGATACAGAACGACAGAACCCGCATCCAGACGATTTATCAGCCGGGGAGCTTCACGCCACTCATCAGAGTTGAAACCGCCACCGGTGAGCTGGCGAAAACGCAGCGCCGCAGCCTGGCGGATACCCTTCAGCAGTCCGGCGGCGAAGACGGTGGCAGTGTGGTGTTCCCGCCGGTGCTGGTGCAGATGCTCGACCGGCTGGAAAGTGAAATCCTGGCTGACCGGGTGAGTGAGGAAAGCCGCCGCTGGCTGGCATCGTGCGGCCTGACTGTGGAGCAGATGCAAAACCAGATGGACCCGGTGTACACGCCGGCGCGAAAAATCCACCTGTACCACTGCGACCATCGCGGCCTGCCGCTGGCGCTCATCAGCACGGAAGGGGCAACAGCGTGGTGCGCAGAATATGATGAATGGGGCAACCTGCTGAATGAAGAGAACCCGCATCAGCTGCAGCAGCTTATCCGGCTGCCGGGGCAGCAGTATGATGAGGAGTCCGGCCTGTATTACAACCGCCACCGCTATTATGACCCGCTGCAGGGGCGATATATCACTCAGGATCCGATTGGACTGAAGGGGGGATGGAACCTGTATGGATATCAATTGAATCCGATATCAGACATCGACCCCCTGGGTTTATCTATGTGGGAGGATGCAAAATCGGGGGCATGTACTAATGGTCTTTGCGGCACACTATCCGCTATGATAGGTCCAGATAAATTTGATTCTATAGATAGCACCGCATATGACGCCTTAAATAAAATAAATAGCCAATCTATTTGCGAAGATAAAGAGTTCGCTGGTTTAATATGTAAGGATAATAGTGGCAGATATTTCTCAACAGCACCTAACCGAGGAGAAAGAAAAGGATCATATCCATTCAATAGCCCTTGCCCTAATGGTACTGAGAAAGTATCAGCTTATCATACTCATGGTGCAGATAGTCATGGAGAATATTGGGACGAAATATTTTCAGGTAAAGATGAGAAAATAGTTAAAAGTAAAGATAACAATATCAAGTCATTTTATTTAGGTACGCCCAGTGGTAATTTTAAAGCAATAGATAACCACGGGAAGGAAATAACAAACAGAAAAGGATTACCTAATGTCTGCAGAGTTCATGGTAATATGTAAAAAAATATTGTTTAGGAACTGTGTCATTGTATCTTTGTTTGTTTTTACATACAACACATGGGCGCAGTGTAATAATAATATTAAAATAATGCGCAAGTATGAAAGTGAAGGTAAATATACCGTTAGAAATTTGGTTAAAAATAAAGCTATAGCATTGGAATTAGCTGAGATATATGTTAAGAATCGTTATGGACAGGATGCCGCAGAAGAAGAAAAACCATACGAAATCACTGAGTTAACAACAAGTTGGGTTGTTGAAGGTACCATTCACTCAGACCAAATTGCTGGTGGGGTTTTTATTATAGAAATAGGCAAAAATGATGGGATAAGTCTGAATTTTGGCCACGGAAAATAAGTATGTAAGGATAATCAAACATCGTGTGCGCTGATGGCAGAGTAGGTGGAGGACTCCAGACAGTCAAACGATAGAAAAAGATAGCCTTTATGGAGGTTCCTGCAATGTCAAATACATACCAGAAAAGAAAGGCAAGTAAAGAGTATGGTTTATATAATAAATGTAAGAAACTAAATGATGATGAATTATTTCGCTTACTTGATGATCGCAATTCCTTGAAAAGGATTTCATCTGCCAGAGTATTACAGTTAAGAGGGGGGCAAGACGCTGTTAGATTGGCAATTGAATTCTGCACTGACAAAAATTATATCCGTAGAGATATCGGAGCATTTATACTCGGGCAAATATAAATTTGCAAAAAATGCGAAGATAATGTTTTTAATATTTTGAACAATATGGCATTGAATGATAAGAGTGCTTGCGTTCGAGCTACGGCAATCGAGTCAACGGCCAGGGAAAGATCATCAAAAGTTCACTTTTTGCACTAAATAATTCGCATTTTATGTTTAAAAATTGAGATATTCCTTATTACCTGAAGCTGTTTTTTATTGCTTATACATGATCAAATACTCCTTACCTAATTAAGGAGAACAAAATGGAACTTAAAAAATTGATGGAACATATTTCTATTATCCCCGATTACAGACAAACCTGGAAAGTGGAACATAAATTATCGGATATTCTACTGTTGACTATTTGTGCCGTTATTTCTGGTGCAGAAGGTTGGGAAGATATAGAGGATTTTGGGGAAACACATCTCGATTTTTTGAAGCAATATGGTGATTTTGAAAATGGTATTCCTGTTCACGATACCATTGCCAGAGTTGTATCCTGTATCAGTCCTGCAAAATTTCACGAGTGCTTTATTAACTGGATGCGTGACTGCCATTCTTCAGATGATAAAGACGTCATTGCAATTGATGGAAAAACGCTCCGGCACTCTTATGACAAGAGTCGCCGCAGGGGAGCGATTCATGTCATTAGTGCGTTCTCAACAATGCACAGTCTGGTCATCGGACAGATCAGGACGGATGAGAAATCTAATGAGATTACAGCTATCCCAGAACTTCTTAACATGCTGGATATTAAAGGAAAAATCATCACAACTGATGCGATGGGTTGCCAGAAAGATATTGCAGAGAAGATACAAAAACAGGGAGGTGATTATTTATTCGCGGTAAAAGGAACCCAGGGGCGGCTAAATAAAGCCTTTGAGGAAAAATTTCCGCTGAAAGAATTAAATAATCCAGAGCATGACAGTTACGCAATCAGTGAAAAGAGTCACGGCAGAGAAGAAATCCGTCTTCATATTGTTTGCGATGTCCCTGATGAACTTATTGATTTCACGTTTGAATGGAAAGGGCTGAAGAAATTATGCGTGGCAGTCTCCTTTCGGTCCATAATAGCAGAACAAAAGAAAGAGCCAGAAATGACGGTCAGATATTATATCAGTTCTGCTGATTTAACCGCTGAGAAATTCGCCACAGCGATCCGAAATCACTGGCACGTGGAGAATAAGCTGCACTGGCGTCTGGACGTGGTAATGAATGAAGACGACTGCAAAATAAGAAGAGGAAATGCAGCAGAATTATTTTCAGGGATACGGCACATTGCTATTAATATTTTGACGAATGATAAGGTATTCAAGGCAGGGTTAAGACGTAAGATGCGAAAAGCAGCCATGGACAGAAACTATCTGGCGTCAGTCCTTGCGGGGAGCGGGCTTTCGTAATCTTGCCCTGAATACAGGACTGAGTATCAAAAAGCCGGTTAACTGAAACTGTCCAGGTTTTGGGGGTCAGTTCATAAACGCCTTATCCGGCCTAAAAACAACTAAAATTCAATAAATTGCACCGATGCGTAATCCCTATAAGCTTACGCATCGGGCAATTGTATTTACGCCATTGTCCCAATCGTCTTCCTGAATCGCAGCAGCGCAATGGTGAAAAATGCGCCGCCAATTGCCATCAGCGTCAGAAACTGCGGCCAGACGATTTCGAATCCGGCACCCCGGTAGAGGATGGCCTGCGCGAGGCTAACAAAGTGTGTCGTCGGCATGGTCAGCATAATGTCCTGCACCATCTGCGGCATACTTTCGCGCGGCGTGGAACCACCGGAAAGCATTTGCAGCGGCAGCAGCACCAGAATCACCAGCAGCCCCAGTTGCGGCATTGAACGCGCTATCGTCCCCATAAAAATGCCGATTGACGTGGTGGCAAACAGACTGAGCGCCACGCCCAGCATAAACAGCGGGATCGAGCCTTCAATCGGTACGCCCAGTACACCTTTCACCATCAGCACCAGCGATAATCCCGATACCACCAGCACCACCAGCCCCATCGACCAGATCTTCGCCATCATGATCTCAAACGGCGTTATCGGCATCACCAGTAAGTGTTCCACCGTGCCGTGTTCACGCTCGCGGATCAGCGCCGATCCGGTCAATACAATCGCCAGCATGGTAATGTTGTTGATGATCGCCATCACCCCGCCAAACCACGCGGGATCGAGGTTCGGGTTAAAGCGCATCCGGGTTTCCAGCGATACCAACGGTTCGCTGTTATCACGGTAGCGCGCGACAAAGCTGTTCACTTCACCGTTGATAATATTCTGGATATACCCATTGCCGGTAAATGCCTGGCTCATGCGCGTGGCATCGACGTTCACCTGAATATCCGGCTGGCGTCCGGCGAGGACATCACGCTGAAAATTAGGCGGAATATTTATCGCGAAGGTATAGCGTCCGGCGTCCAGTCCGGCATCCATCTCATCGGCGGTGATCATCTCCGGTGGCAAAAACCACGGACGATAGAAGCTGTTAACGATCCGGTTCGATAACTGCGATTGATCCATATCGGCAATGGCGATCGGCGCGAGGTTCAACGATCCTGGCGTAACGGTCGCTGACGAATACACCGACACCGTAAACGAGAAGACAATCAGCGTCAGCATCGCTTTATCACCGAGCAGACTGCGCAACTCTTTGATACCCAGATTAAAAATATTGCGTAAATGGCGCATCATCCCTCCTGTTTTTTCAGCAGCAGGATACTTAAGCCCATCACCAGCGGGATGGCTATCAGCAACGGGATAAAAAGTTGCCACAAATCAGTCAGATCCAGCGCTTTCGAGAACGTCCCGCGGGCGATAGTCAGAAAATGACTGGTCGGGTAAACCTCGCCGATCCAACGTCCAGGCCCTTCCAGCGAAGCTACCGGATCGATCATCCCGGAAAACTGTGTCGCCGGGATCAACGTGATAATCGCCGTTCCGAAAATGGCGGCAATCTGGCTTTTCATAAAGGTGGAGATCAGCAGCCCCATTCCGGTGGCAATGATGATATACAGCAGCGCCGCCAGGGTGAGCGTCAGGAAACTGCCTTTATGCGGTACGCCAAACACAAACACCGACAGGCCGCAGAGCAGGAAAAAGTTCAGCATCCCCAGCGCGATGTATGGCAACTGTTTACCAAGCAAAAATTCACTACGCGTGGTGGGGGTCACGTAAAGGTTGATAATCGACCCAAGCTCTTTTTCCCGCACCACGCTAAGGGCGCTTAGCATTGACGGGATCATCATCAGCAGAAGCGGGATCACCGCCGGAACAATCGCTGGCAGGCTTTTTACGTCCGGGTTATAGCGATAGCGCGTCTCAATATTCATCAGCCCGCTTTGGCTGGCGGGTGTCGATTGTCGGCTCGCCACATCCTGTAACCAGCTCTGGTGCATGGCCTGCACGTAACCTTTTACCGTTTCAGCACGGCTCGGCATCGCTCCGTCGATCCAGACGCCGAGTTCCACAGGCGTACCACGCGCGATATCGCGCCCGAAATTGGGCGGGATCTCAATCGCCACCGTGATATCGCCCGCACGCATCCGACGATCAAGCTCGTCATAACTGGTGAGCGGCGGCTGTTCGATAAAGTAACGGGAACCGGAGAGGTTGAGTGTCCACGCCTGGCTACTGACGGTCTGGTCGCGGTCGAGCACCGCAAAGCGCAGGTTTTCCACATCCATACTGATGCCGTAACCCATTATCAGCATCAGGATCACCGTTCCCATCAGCGCCAGCGTCGAACGTACTGGATCGCGTCGCAGTTCCAGCGCTTCGCGGCGGCTGTAGCTAAACAGACGGCGCAGGCTAAATCCCTGACGCGGCGCGTGGGTGGTGTCGTGTACCACGGGCGGCGCTTCGGCTTCGTTGCTCTGCCCTGCCGCTTCCTGCAAATAGGCGATAAATGCCTCTTCCAGACTGGCGGCTCCGCGTTTCTCAACCAGTTCCTGCGGTGTACCGCTGGCAAGCACTTTTCCGGCGTGCATCAGTGAGATGCGGTCGCAACGTTCCGCTTCGTTCATAAAGTGGGTGGAGATGAAGATAGTCACTTTGTCCTGGCGCGAGAGATCGACCATCAACTGCCAGAACATATCCCTCGCCACCGGATCGACACCAGAAGTAGGCTCATCGAGGATTAACATCTCCGGGCGATGAATCACCGCCACCGCCAGCGAAAGCCGCTGGCGAATGCCGAGCGGCAATGACTCCGGCAGAATATCTTCAACGTCGTTGAGCTTAAAACGCTCGCTCATTTCAGCCACTCTTGCGGGAATTTCCGCTTCCGGGATGTGAAACAAACGGGCATGTAACTCAAGGTTTTGCCGCACGGTGAGTTCGTTATAGAGCGAAAACGCCTGCGACATATAGCCCACCCGACGGCGGGTATCGATATCTTTTGGATCAACCGGTTGCCCGAACAGCCACGCCTCACCTTCGCTGGCGGGCAGCAGTCCGGTGAGCATTTTCATGGTGGTGGATTTACCGCAGCCGTTCGAACCAAGAAAACCAAAAATCTCCCCGCGTGGAATGCGGAAATTAACGTGATCAACGGCAACGAAGGAACCAAAACGCATGGTCAGATCGCGCGCTTCGATGGCAATCTCTGCGTTTTCAGGTTGATACGGTGGGATCACTACCGCCTGATGCGCCTGGCGTTGCGCTTGCGGTAACAGATTTATAAATGCTTCTTCCAGCGTAGCGCTTTGCGTTTGCTGCCGTAGCTCTTCGGCGCTGCCAGTTGCCAGCACTTCTCCGGCATTCATCGCTACCAGCCAGTCGAAGCGTTCGGCCTCTTCCATATAGGCGGTGGCGACCAGCACGCTCATATTGCTCTGCCGCTGGCGAATACTGTCGATCAGATCCCAGAACTGGGAGCGGGAGAGCGGGTCAACCCCCGTTGTTGGCTCATCAAGGATCAACAGTTCCGGGTCGTGGATTAACGCGCAGCACAGCCCAAGTTTTTGCTTCATCCCGCCGGAGAGTTTCCCTGCCGGACGATCGCGAAACGGTGCTAACCCGGTGCTGGTCAGCAGCTCATTGATTCGCACTTCCCGCTCCGCTTTGTCGTGACCGAACAGGCGAGCGAAAAAATCGACGTTTTCATACACCGACAAGGTGTGGTAGAGGTTTTTGCCCAGCCCCTGCGGCATCCAGGCGATGCGCGGGCAGACGTCGCGGCGATGCTTCGGGTCGCGCATATCGCCGCCCAGCACCATCACATTGCCCTGTTCAATGACGCGGGCACCGGAAATCAACGACAACAAGCTCGACTTCCCGACGCCGTCCGGGCCAATCAGCCCGACCATACAGCGGGCCGGAATATCGAGAGTGATATTGTTCAGCGCAACGGTTTTTCCATAATGCTGGCTCACGCCCGCCAGTTGCGCGACAGGCGGGACGGGAACCAGTTCCAGATGCGTCATTGCGGCAACCTCACCACGAGGTCGTCAGGCCACGGAAGTTCTTCATTCACCCGCACCCACGCTACGCCCGGCAAACCGGTTTTGACATATTCCAGATGCTGCTGGAGTAATTCCGGTGGGATACGCGCTTTGACGCGGAACATCAGTTTCAGCCGTTCATCGCTGGTTTCGACGGTTTTTGGCGTGAACTGGGCGACACTGGCGACAAAACTGATGGTTGCAGGAATACGCAGATCTGGCGCGGCATCGAGGATCAGCCGGGCTTCACCGCCCAGTTTCAGCGTGCCCGCCTGTTCGGTTGGCAGGAAGAAAGTCATATAGACGTCGCTGAGATCGACCATATTCAGCACCCGACCGCCTGCCGCCAGCACTTCGCCTGGCTCGGCAACCCGATACTGCACGCGTCCGTCACGCGGGGCTTTCAGTTCGCTGTCATCGATATCTGCGGCAATGCGCCGTTCAGTGGCTTGTGCCGCTTCGACGCGGGTTTGCGCCTGAATGATATTGGTGCGTGCCGCTTCTATAGCCGCTTTAGAAGCCGATACCTGAGCTTTCGCCGATTCCAGCGCAGCTCGGGCGCTCTCAGCGGCGGCGCGATCGTCATCCAGCTGTTGCGCAGAAATAGCCCCTCGTTGGGCCAGTGAACGGGAACGCGTATGACGTTTTGCTACGGAGTCCAGTTCTGCCTGGCGTTGATTAACCAGCGACTGTGCGGCACGAGTTTCGCTTTGTCGTTGCTCCAGCAAAGCCTGCGCGGCAGCAACGGCGCTTTGTGCCTCTTTGATTTGCGCGATGGCTTCCAGTCGCTGTTCCTGCAACACGCGAGTATCCATCTTCGCCAGCACTTCACCTTCGCGAACAAACTGGCCTTCTTTCACCAGAATGGTGTCGATACGCCCGGCAATTTTGCTGGCAATATCCACTTCCGTCGCTTCAATGCGCCCATTACTGACAGCAAAGCCTTCCGGCACACCTGCCGGGCGCAACAGCCACCACGCCACGATAGCCGCCACCGCCAGTAACCCGACAACCCACCACGCCAGATGGCGCTTACTCTTATCCATAATCGACCCGCCATAATCCCTGTAAGCAAACGACGCGTGTTACAACTGCCGCCGAACGACGTTCAGCGGATTCTTCCATCCGGGATAAGAAGGAAACGGCAAATACGACCAGCGCGCAGAGCATTGAGCGCCAACGGGGAAGGCTTAGTGAAAACGGGTAGTAATGTTGTCATCATCAGCATTCCTGGCCGTAAATGAAACACGCATACTCATAAGTGTGATCTATAAAACTGGCTGACAAAACGGTATCCATCCTGTTGGATAGCGTTTCACGCCTGTTCAGTTGCAGGAACAGAGCATTCCTTTTTACGTTTTATCAACAGTCTCAACCAGATAGTAACATTAATATTCATGTTGTCTATGGTTCAGAGCTGTAACATTGTGCGCCTTCTAATCAAAGGCATAAGTCCATTTCTGTTTTTTTCATGCTGGTAAGACTTCCAGGGAGTGGTTATCTCAGGCCCTGCACCAGGGTTAATTTGGCAATTATGCATGCTGAACATTCTTCCAGCATGTTTACTGTCACGGGCGTTAAGACCTAAAACTGTCCCCGTTTCGCCTATGCGTTCTCTTCCACCATTTCCGTTATGTGCAACAACTTGATTTATACCTAACATTTGTGAACATGCTAATAGTGCTTCAAGTTTAGGTCTGTAATCTGTCGAAACAGAAAAATAACGATTAAAGGATCGACAAGAGATAGCCCGGCTAGTTTTAAACTTTTTGCCATTAATTATAGCATGATGCTTTTTATTGATAATTGCCGCTAATTCGACCGGATCGAGAGCATTGGTCATTTCATCAATAGAGACTGTTATCGGTCCTATAATGTAACGTTTTCGCTGATCATCAAAAGTTATCCCATGATGATTTGCCATTATTTTGTATTTGGGGTCATAGAAACATACAGGATAATCTTTTATCCCAGAGTAGGTATCCTCATCGAGTGGTTTCATACGCGTGAAGTTCTGCATATAGTTACCATTGCAATTCGTTTCATGATTTCCAGCTAATACATGAACATTTTCATTGATACTCATTATGCGTTTTAACAAATCGATGATAAATTGATCACCACAGATATTGCTAAATCGATCGCCGGTTTGGTCGCCCAGAAACGTACATGGCGTCACAGCGTCTTTATTAATAACTAAATAAGGGTGAAGACTTTCTAAAATAATGTCTCTTCTGTTCAGGATACTGATTATTGTATTAACATTAGTGTTAAGTTGCTCATTAAAGTTCTCCCTTAGCAATACGTTGAGAACTTCATCTTCTATATTAAGCAACTGGCTAAGGAAATTTTCTCCTTCAGCCATGATTCCCAAATGTCCCGTTGCGAAAAGCGCGAACAAAACTGCACCGACTGAGCCATCGGTATCACCAAAATAGGTTGGTCTGGTACTTGTGGGATCAACGGGTAAACAATTGGAGAAATAGATTCTGTCAGCGAACTGGGGGTTTATCATTGTTTCGAATTTAATATCAGATACATTATATTGCGATATTTTCCAGTTCCAGATGGGTTTGTACGACTCAGTAACTGCAACATCATTAGCATTATCATTTACTGTCATATTATTAAGTAAATAAACAATACTGCACCAATTAACATCGGTATTATCAAGAGAGCAACCGTAATTTTTGCTATTAATTGTCACAATAAACTGATAATTATTATTCCTACGTAGAATATGAGCACGTATGCCCGATAGCATACTATATTTTTCTGAATGATCCGTTTGTATGGTAAATGAAATTTTGTCATCTTGAATAGATTGTTGGAACCGTTCTATTTGCCAATCATCTATTTTTTCCACAACCTCACCGAGCATTGTCCTGGCAATACTTGATATATCATCACCTATACCATTTGCAATATACCCAAACAGTTCTTTAGTGAAGTTGGTAACATGCTCTTGCACCATATCATTTGTTGCGATTGTCGTTGTACTGTCGTTAGTGCCTGCCACAGTTCCAATTTTCATATTTTACCTCATATTATTTACCGCGAGGAATACATAGTTAACATTTTATCTTATGACATACACCTCATGTTCGATGGGAAAATAATTATATTTTGCACAAATCATTCAGCCTCAAAGCATAATATGAAATTTCTTATCTCATAGCAGAGAAAGTCCCTAAAGATTGTAGAGGCGTCATCAGAACATGCCTCTACAATCGATTAAGAAAACCTATGAAATACTGGCAGGATTAAAAAGACATACCACCGTATTCATGGAGTTTTAATGTGGTTGAAAACAACTAAGCCCTGAGGAATAAATTATTTTATTATTTTTATCACGTGCTTCCTTCAGGGAATTTAGCCCCATAATACCATTATCAAATTGTTGATTATGATCTACCCCGGGCCCATGATGCCCATATTTTTGTCTAATGTATTTGCTGGGGTCTTCACCTTTGAGTGTCTCCCCACATATGAAGATACGTTCACGTGCTGGTCTGAAATCAGTAGTGTTATCAAAATAATTAGCATATACAGGTGTGGGTTTCAAAGTATTGCTTCGGATTAGATGGAATAGAGGATCATCCATGTGTTCTTTATGTTTTTTATTAAAAATATTGGCTAATTCCTCAGGATCAGTAGGATTTTTCATCTGATTAAATGGAACCTGCAAAGCACCGAGACAATAACATTTTTTTTCTTCATCTCTTATTATTCCGTGATGACTGGTTAAAACTTGCCTTTCTGAGTCATAATTACAAACATCGAGCGTTTTAATTAAGTTATACGTATCACCGGCAGAGAGTTTATGATTTGCTAGTCGTGCAGTATAGTTACCATTAAAATTGATTTCATGATTTCCAGCCAGAACGACGACATTTTTATTAATACGGCTATCTTTATTACCCTCCATATTTCGCATAGAATTTAGCAAAGTAAGGATATATTTATCACCAAAAATAGTACTAAATCTATCGCCTGTATGATCCCCAAGGAAGATACAAGGGGTTATCGCATCGTCCTTTAAAAAAACATGTTGATGCAACTCATTCAAGATCATGTCTCTCGTATTTAATAAATCGTAGAGCACTTTATTATTTTTATGTTTGTATGCAGATGAAGCCATCTCTTCGTGTTTTAATAATTCACATAATAAACTCCAACCCTTTTCCCTGATGCCTATATGCCCTGAAACGAGCAATGCATAAAGTACAGCGCCTACTCTTCCATCTGTATCGCCAAAATAAGCCGTGTTGGCATTTTGTGGGTTAATCACACCACACTGTTTATAGAAGTCTATTTTTGAAAACACAGATTTAACATAGCTATCAAACTTTTCCTTAGTAAACGTCTCTTTAGAGACATCCCAACGCCAGTCAGGTTTGAAATTACCACTAAGAAGAGTAAAGAAATTTCTCGCTATGATAGAAAGCCCATCAACTTTATAAATTATATCTGATTTATCTCCAGAGGAATTAATAAAATAATAACCGCCCTTACACTCAACAGTAACGGTAATGGGAGACGATAATTTTAACACATGGTTATTGTCTGGTATAATTGTAAAGATAAACGTATCAGTAGTATTGTCGGCGAATCTATTATATTCTTGAATATCTATAGAAGGTTCACTATTATAAAACCATACTTTCTCCATCTGGTGACTACGATCATTTACCTTCCAGTGACCATGTTGCAGGAAATAGATGATATGCAGGCCAAAATCGTTATCTATTTGCGAATCATTATCCAGTTTATCAAATTCAACTATCTTTGCACGATGTGTTTTATCAACCTTGCCATGGTGTTGATGACTGTTAACTTTATCTGAATGCTTATCTTGATGGCTTGAAGAGATGTTTCTAATCTGATTGTCAATTGCTTTCATAAATAACCTGTGATATTTTTGAATTGTTTGTAACAAAATAAATGATACTTGTCTGAAAAACAGATTTACGACGATATAAAATAATAATACTTATATGTTCGCTGATTTTAAGCACCGAGACTATCCGGTCTTTTACCAAATAATGAAGAATAATCCCTCCCTGGAAGATAATTGTAAAAAACAACAGCATAAGAATTAATCTTAGGATAAATTTTTATTTATCATGGCCTTTTGAACGCTGAAAAGTAGCGCTCTGCAAAGTAAACCCCGCTATAGTTATGCTATGCATTTGTCTTTAATGATATCTCGTCATTATATTAACAGGATGAAATTATCATTAATGCATATTTCAATATTAGCAGGGATACCTGAGGAGTTTAAAGTGAACATATATATCGGGTGGCTTTTCAAATTAATCCCTTTGATTATGGGCTTAATTTGTATCGCGTTAGGTGGCTTTGTGCTGGAAAGTTCAGGGCAAAGCGAGTATTTCGTCGCGGGTCATGTGCTGATTTCTCTGGCGGCCATATGCCTGGCATTATTCACTACCGCATTTATTATCATTTCGCAGCTCACGCGCGGCGTTAATACGTTTTACAATACATTGTTCCCCATTATTGGCTATGCGGGGTCAATTATCACCATGATATGGGGTTGGGCACTGTTAGCAGGCAATGATGTGATGGCAGACGAGTTTGTCGCCGGCCATGTTATTTTCGGCGTTGGTATGATTGCCGCCTGTGTATCGACGGTGGCAGCGTCATCCGGTCACTTTCTGCTCATTCCCAAAAATGCAGCGGGGAGCAAGAGCGACGGAACACCGGTACAGGCTTATTCTTCATTAATCGGTAACTGCCTCATTGCCGTTCCCGTTTTACTCACCCTGCTCGGTTTCATTTGGTCTATTACGCTGTTACGTAGTGCTGACATAACTCCGCATTATGTCGCGGGTCACGTATTGCTTGGGTTAACCGCAATCTGTGCCTGTCTAATTGGCCTTGTTGCCACAATTGTCCATCAAACACGTAATACGTTTTCAACTAAAGAACACTGGCTGTGGTGTTATTGGGTTATTTTTCTCGGCTCAATCACGGTACTGCAGGGGATATACGTCTTAGTCAGTTCCGATGCAAGCGCCCGACTGGCTCCCGGCATTATTCTTATTTGCCTCGGAATGATCTGTTACAGCATATTCTCAAAAGTCTGGCTACTGGCACTGGTATGGAGACGTACCTGTTCGTTAGCCAACAGAATACCGATGATTCCCGTCTTCACCTGCCTGTTTTGCCTTTTCCTGGCATCGTTTCTTGCGGAAATGGCGCAGACCGACATGGGATATTTTATTCCTTCGCGAGTTCTGGTCGGTTTGGGAGCGGTATGCTTTACGTTGTTCTCAATCGTTTCAATATTAGAAGCGGGTTCTGCTAAAAAATAATTGCAACGTACCGGATAAAACCAGCGTTGACCATTTGCGTAACGCTGGTTTTTCTTAGGCATCATGAAATAACGCAGCATTAATGCATAGTGGTTAAGTATAAAAAACAGCAAAGTTACTGTTTTTTTCAACCTGTTCATATTTCATAAAGATCTGGCCACTGGGTGAGTTTTCAATCACCTTTCCATCCACCTTATATTAAGCATGGAGGGTTTCAGTTCACGGGCTCATTAGAAAATAATCACAAGATAACCACTATCAAAATTAGCTCATTTTTAATGCGACTCTAATAATTTTCATCTTTAGGAAATAGGTCAGGACGACTTTGCTGCAATCAAATCCTGCGCACAAGCCCACGCACTCGACCACGCCCACTGGAAGTTATAGCCCCCCAGCCAGCCGGTGACGTCCATCACTTCGCCGATGAAGTACAGCCCAGGCACTTTGCGCGCTTCCATCGTCCGTGAAGAGAGTTCGTTGGTGT
>SKEX01000184.1_pt1 | contig 69642 bp, 55 predicted proteins | sample 4841451 | NCBI WGS metagenome assembly SKEX01 (sample SAMN11008798, study PRJNA524170) | human gut metagenome | isolation source: fecal sample from pouch patient p38, | place: Israel: Tel-Aviv | reverse complement strand
TCCCGTAGGAGTCTGGGCCGTATCTCAGTCCCAATGTGGCCGGTCGCCCTCTCAGGCCGGCTACCCGTCGAAGCCATGGTGGGCCGTTACCCCGCCATCAAGCTGATAGGACGCGACCCCATCCCATACCGATGAATCTTTCCCGACACGACATGCGTCATGTCGGAGCATCCGGCATTACCACCCGTTTCCAGGAGCTATTCCGGTGTATGGGGCAGGTCGGTCACGCATTACTCACCCGTTCGCCACTCTCACCCAGGAGCAAGCTCCTGGGATCCCGTTCGACTTGCATGTGTTAAGCACGCCGCCAGCGTTCATCCTGAGCCAGAATCGAACCCTCCACAAAAAACTTCATGAAGAGAACCAATTGAATGACTCTCAAAATAAGAAAATTGACGATCGCCTTATAAGGAAAGGCGCATCGCACAAAAACCTCACCGTCCTTCAAGGCCTCCCGGCCACTCGCAAGGAGCGGACGATGAACTGGCAATCATTGACTATAAAGAAGTAGTACAAATACGCTCTTGAGTTCTCAAACCACCACCACTCACCCACCTCGCGGACCGGAACCAACCGGACCACTCGCTGAGCGGCAGCAAGGGATTAACTTACACGAACCCGTCCACTTGCGCAAATCGGCATTCCGCAAACCCCGTAAAAACCCTTGCGGCGCAACGCATTCATCGGCGTGTCGAAAACCGCCTATCGCACGCCACATCATCGCAGAAATGCTTCAGACAAGCCTCAAAACGGCCTGAAATTCATCAGAAAAACCTGTCTACGGGCGTGTCGTGAGCCTGCAACGGTTTCCAAATACGGTCGGAAAGCCGAAAAAGACGCATACGGAGGAAACCGCGCGGTGGTATGTATGGAGGTATGAGCAAAAAAATCGCAGTATTGACGGGCGCAGGCATCTCCACGTCCGCAGGCATCCCTGACTTCCGCGGCCCGGACGGCGTCTGGACCAAACATCCCGAGCAAATGAACGTGTACGACATCGACGCGTTCCTAGCCAATAAGGAAGACCGCGAGTATTCCTGGCGCTGGCAAAAGGAATCGCCAGTATGGAACGCGCAGCCGGGCACCGCACACAAAGCGCTCGTCAAGCTGGAACAGGCAGGGCTGCTGACGCTGCTCGCCACGCAGAATTTCGACGCGCTGCACGAGAAGGCGGGCAATAGCAGCAACGTCATCGTCAATCTGCACGGAACCATCGGCACTTCGCATTGCATGAAATGCCATGCGAAATACAACACGGCGGACATTATGGCGAATCTCGACAACGAGCCGGATCCGCACTGTCATCGCAAGCTGCCATACAGCGGCAATATGCCATGCAATGGGCTGATCAAAACCGACGTCGTCTACTTCGGCGAAGCGCTGCCGGACGGCGCGATCGAGAAATCGTACCGGCTGGCCACGCAGGCCGACGAATTGTGGGTGATCGGCTCCACGCTGGAAGTGATGCCGGCGGCGAGCATTGTGCCGGTCGCGGCACAGGCGGGCGTGCCGATCACCATCATGAACATGGGACGCACGCAATACGATCGCCTGGCCACACGGCTTATCCGCGACGATATTGCGATTGCGCTGCCGCAGTTGGTCGACGAGACAATCGCCGCGGAACAGGGCAAATAACACCGAATGAACAAGCAAGGCTCCTCAACCTGATTGGGTTTGAGGAGCCTTCTTTGATGCGGAAGATATGCGAGAATCCGCGCTTATCCACCGTGGGAAATCAGTAGATGCGCTTGGGCCGGAAACCGGCCGCGCGCATCGCGTCAAGGATGCGGTCGATGTGCTCAGGGCCGTTGGTCTCAACGGTGACGCCCAAGGAAACCGAATCAGTGTAATGGCTGGAAGCCTTGAACTGGTCGTGATCGAGTGCGATGACGTTAGCGCGCTGCTCGGCCAGAATCGTGGCCACCTTGACAAGCTGGCCAGGGGTATCCGGAAGCTCAACCTCGAAGTTCATGATGCGGCCACGGGCAATCATGCCCTTCTGAATCACCGCGCTGATGGAGACAGTATCCTCATTGCCACCGGAAAGAATCGGCACCACCACATGCGGACCCTGTGCTTCGGCGAACTTGCGCGAACGTAGATTCAGATGCTCGAGCGCAGCCAAGGACACGGCACCAGCAGCCTCGACCACCAGCTTGTGCTTCTCCAGCATGAGCAGAATCATCTCGTTGATGTCACGCTCGGTGACGGTGACCAGATCGTCGAGGAACTCGTTGAGCAGCGCGAAGGTCAGGTCGCCCGGACGCTTCACGGCAACGCCTTCGGCGGAGGTGCGCACCTGGTCGGCCGGCACCACATGACCGGCGGCCAACGAATTCTTCCATGCCGGGCTGCCTTCCGGAATGGCGCCGATCACGCGCACTTCCGGCTTGAACGTCTTGATGGCGAGCGCCACGCCCGCGCCCAGACCGCCGCCACCAAGCGGCACAACCACATCGGTGACGTTAGGCACGTCTTCGAGAATCTCAAGACCGATGGTGCCCTGTCCGCACAGCACTTCGTAATCGTCGAACGGCGGCACGTAAATCATGCCTTCGGTATCGCTGAGTTCCTGCGCGTGGGCGGCGGATTCATCGAACACCTCGCCGCACAGCACCACATCAGCGCCGTAAGCCTTGGTGGCGTCCACCTTCAACGGCGGCGTGATCTGCGGCATGCAGATGGTGGCCTTCGCGCCACGCTCACGGGCCGCGTATGCCACGCCTTGGGCATGGTTGCCTGCGGAAGCGGTGACGATGCCATGCGCAAGCTGCTCGTCGGACAACGATGCGATCTTGTTATACGCGCCACGAATCTTGAATGACCCAGTGACCTGGAGATTCTCCGGCTTGAGCAGAATCTCATGTCCGGTCATCTCGGACAGCACCGGGGACGGAATAATCTCCGTGTGGCGTGCGGTGCCCTTCAGTCGTTCGGCGGCCAGTTTCAATTCAGCGGCATGATCACGCCGCAATGCTTTGAGCACCTCGTTTTGTTCCATGGACGTTATTGTAAGCGCACGTCTGCCGAAAATGCCGTGCGATTGCCGAATCGCAATCGAATCCCGGCCGTGCCTCAGAATCGCACGGAAAAAGAAACGTCCGACAGGTTTCGTGATGAACCTGCCGGACGTTCCGCAGAGAGTTTATAGGGAAAGATCGATCAGAGCTGAATCACGACTCCCTCCCAGCGAGCGAGCTCGCCACGAGCGATCGATTTAACACTATGCATAGCATCATAGGTGCTGAGCAGTACTTGCGGATCGGACACGCCGTCGGAAAGCAGCTCCGCCACGTCCGAAGGCAGCGCCGCGGACCTGTCGGTGAGGTTGACCACGACAAGAATCGTGTCGTCGCCATTGGTGCGCGTGAAAGCATACACCTGATCGCTGTCGGCGGCGAGCAGATGCCATTCGCCAGTGGAGATGGTGGCGCTGTTGTGCCGCATGGCGATGAGCTTCTTGTAGAACGTGTACACGGAATCCGGATCGTCGAATTCCTCGGCCGCGTTGATTTCCACATGATTCGGGTTGACGCTGATCCATGGTTCGACGGGCGCGTCTGGCGCGGTGAAGCCGGCGTATTTGGAGGCGTCCCACTGCATGGGGGTGCGCGCGTTGTCGCGGCCGATGAGGGCGAGGGCGGCCATCATGGATTCGGACGACTGGCACTTGGCTTCCTCCACGCGCTGGCGATAGCCGTTGAGGGCTTCCAAATCGCGGTATTGTTCCAGCTTGGTGAAGTGGGCGTTGGTCATACCCAGTTCCTCGCCTTCGTAAATGTACGGGGTGCCGCGGTGCATGTGCAGCACCATGCCGAACGCCTTGGCGCTCAGCTCGCGCGAATCGCGGTCGGAGTCGTTGCCCCAACGGGAGACCACGCGCGGCTGGTCATGATTGCAGAAGAACAGGCTGGCCCAACCGGCCTTCCTCACGGCCTCCTGCTGCTCGGTCATACGGTCGCGCAGGTTTTTGACCTCGAACGGCACGGTATTCCACTTGGAGCCTTCCTGGTCGATGCCGACATGGTCGAACAGGAATAGCATGTCAAGTTCCTTGTTGGCCGGATCGGTGACGTGCTCGTTACGGGCCGGGGTGATGCCCGGAGCCTCGCCCACGTTGATGTAGCCTTCACGGCCTTCGAATACCTCACGGCGCATTTCGGCGAGGAACTCGTCGATGCGCGGACCGTCGGAGCAGAACGGGAACGGGCTGGAATAGCCTTCTTCGCCGACCGGCAGATCGGCGATTTCGGAACCGTCCTCGCCCGGCAGCCTGCCGTTCTTGTCGACGGTCTTGGAGATCTGGGTGATCACGTCCATGCGGAAGCCGTCGATGCCGCGATCCATCCACCAATTCATCATCTTGTAGACGGCCTTGCGCACCTCGGGATTCTCCCAGTTGAGGTCGGGCTGCTTCTTGGAGTACTGGTGGAAGAAGTATTCGCCGCGCTTCGGGTCGTACTCCCATGCGGAGCCGCCGAAGTAGGAGCCCCACTGGTTCGGCTCGGCGCCCGGGGTGCCCGGCTCGTGGCCCGGCCTGGCGGGACGCCACCAGTACCAGTCGGCGTGCGGGTCGTCCTTGTCGCGGGAGGCCTGGAACCAGGCGTGCTCGTCGGACGTGTGGTTGACGACCAGGTCCATCACGATCCTCAGGCCGCGCTTGTGCGCCTCGGCGAGCAGTTCGTCCATGTCCTCGAGGGTGCCGAACAGCGGGTCGATGTCCTGATAATCGGAGATGTCGTAGCCGTTGTCGTCCTGCGGGGACCTGTACACCGGGGACAGCCACAGCACGTCCACGCCGAGGTCGGCGAGATAGTCGAGGCGGCTGGTGATGCCCTTCAGGTCGCCGATGCCGTCGCCGTTGGAATCCTGGAAGGAACGCGGGTAGATCTGGTAGGCCACCGCGTTCGCCCACCACGGATTCGGGGTGGCGCCATTCGAACGGACGGTGTCAGGAAGAGTGGAACGATTGAAATTCGTCATCGCGATTGAGCTCCTTTGCCTAAGTGGAATGGATGAACTTTGCTATATCCCATGGTACGTAAAGCGTTTTTTCTTTCTTGCCTGCGGCGCGTTTTGCAAAGCAGGAAATGAAAGATATATTGCAAGCGGGATGCGCCCTTCGGAATCACATCAATGCATACGAAAAGCGGGAATCCTCGAAAAAGGGGAAACGAGGATTCCCGCTCGGCGCTGTGAAGTTTTACTTCACAAGCAGACGGCCTACGGCCGCGTTGTTCCTGCCTTCGCTCGCCTATCGGCTCGCTCAGGAGGAACCTATGAACAGTCCACAGGACTGTTCACTTCACGGCTCCTCTCATCACACCACCGACGACCCACTTTTGGGCGAAGACGTAGACGATAAGCACCGGGGCCATGGCCATCAGGTAGGAGGCGAAGGCCATCGGATAGTTCGACGTGAACTGGCTCTGGAACACGTACTGCGCCAACGGAATCGTCTGATTGCTCTGGTCGGTCAGCGTGATCAACGGCAGAAGGAAGTCGTTCCACGCCCACAGTGCGGTCAGGATGGCGATCGTGGCGTTGATCGGGCCCATCAGCGGGAAGATGATCGTCCAGAAGATGCGCCAGGTCGAAGCGCCGTCGATGCGCGCCGCCTCTTCCAACGAAATCGGAATCGAACGGATGAAGCCGATCGCGATGAACAGGTTCGTGCCGATGCCGAGAATCGTGTACAGAATGATCAGACCGAGCTGGTTGTCCAGGTGCAGGGTGCCCATTTCCTTGGCGATCGGCAGCATGACGACGGTGAACGGCACGAACATCATGGCCAGGAAGAAGTAGTACAGGAAGCGGAAGAACCGCTTATCCATGTTCCTTGCCACGGCGTACGCGACGAACGTGTTCGTCAGCAGCGTCAGCACCACAGCGCACACGGTGATGATCGCGGAATTGAGCGCGGCCTTCGGATAGTTCACCTTGTTCCACGCGTCCGCGAAATTATGCCATTCCCACGTGGTCGGCAGGCTGAACGTGCCCGCTTCGCCCGGCGTCTTCAGCGCGGTGACGACGGCGAAGTACAGCGGCACGAGCACCGTCAGGCTCAGCACGGCGACGGCCGCCGTCAGCCACCAGTTGATGCTGTGGTCCTTGCGGATCTTCTCCGGCTTCGCTTGCGATTGTCCGCTTTGCGCGGCGGCCGGCTTGGTTGCAACAGTTGCGCTAGTCATGATTTCTTCCCCTTACTCTCAGACCTTTTCCTTGCCGCTGAAGAACTTCAGCTGCACGAATGCGAGGATTGCCAGCACGATGAAGAACGTGACCGCGTTCGCCATCTGGTAGGAGTATTCGCCGTTGCCCAGGCCGTTCTGGAAGATCAGGTAGGAGACGGTTTCGGTCTTGGAATCCGGACCGCCCTTGGTCAATGCCATGACCTGGTCGAACGCGCCGAGCGAGTTCTTGAGGCTCAGCACCATGTTGATGGTGAAGAACGGGCCAATCAGCGGGAACGTGATCTGCCAGAAGTTCTGCCAGGCGTTCACGCCGTCGATGGACGCGGCCTCATAGATTTCGTTGTCGATGGTCTGCAGACCCGCCAAGTACAGCAGCGTGGAGTAGGCCACACCCTGCCAGATGGACAGGAACACGATCGGGAACCATGCCAGATCCGGATTGGAGATCATGGACGTGGACAGCCAATCGATGTGCAGCGCCTGGCCGAGGGCCGGCAGCGGGGTCATGAAGATGTACTTGAACACGTAGCCGATGACCAGCACCGACAGGGTGTACGGAATGAAGAAGATGGCTCGGAAGCCGTTCTTGAAGGCGATTTTGGAGTTCAGCAGCACCGCCAGGAACATGCCGAGGATGTTCGTGCCGAGCGTGATCAGAATCGCGATGAAAATCGTGAACAGATACGCGTGGCCGACGCGTGCGTCCTGGAACATCGCGATGTAGTTCTTGAAGCCGATGAACTTGTAATCGCCGTAACCCTGCGAATTGGTGAACGAGTACATCGCGCCCTGCAGGAACGGCAGGTACAGGAAGATGCACACGAGAATCATCGCGGGAATGGTCATCCAGTAGAACGCCGGATCGACCTTGCGCTTGGAGTATTTCGAAACCTTCTTCGGCTTCTTTGCGGCGGCCTTGTCGGCCTTGGCCGAGATATTGCCAGTCATTGTCGCTCCTCCCCTCACCTGAAGTTCCTGGCTTCGATCTTGTCGTATTCCGACTGCATGCTGTTCAGGAATCGTTTAGTATTGCCCGACTGCACCAACGTCTGCAGGAAACCGGCGAGGTTGATGCTTGCCGGCACGTAGTGGTCACAGAAATCAGCCAGCTTGCCGGCCTTGTAGAAGTCGAGCACGCCATTCAACGCTTCATCGCCGACGTACGTATCCTTGTACGGGGTGAACGCAGACTGCTGCTTGGAGTAATCCTGCACGTTCTCCTCGCTCATCAGGAAGTCGACGAATTCGCGAGCCTCGGTGTAATGCTTCGTATGCGCGCCGATCGTCAGCATCACGTCGTCGCCGGCGGTCAGCTGCTGTTCCTTGACGTTGTCGGTGGCCGGCATCTGCGCGAACCGCAGATTGGCGTCCTTGTTGATCAGACGGATCTGCGGAATCGCGTACGTGCCGAGCGGCAGAATCGCGGCCTTGCCGGAAGCGATGTCCTGCGTAGCCTGCTGGTAGGTGACGGCCGGATTCTTCTGCGTGTAGTTCTGGTAAATTTCAATCAGCTTGCCGCTGACGGGCGTCCACAAGTCGGAGAAGGTCTTGCTGCCGTCCTTGAGATACGCGTATTCCGATTCCGGCACCAGCGTCGAATTCAGCGATGCAAGCGGCGCCTGCAACGTCCACGGATCGGCGGTGCTCGCCTCAACCGGCGTGACGCCCTTGGCCTTGAGCCGCTTGAGCAGCGCGATGAATTCGCTCCACGTCTGCGGCGGATTGTCCGGATCCTCGCCGGCCTGCTTCCACACATCGGCGTTGATGATGTAGCCGCTTGCGTTGCCCGCGTACGGAATACCGTACAGACGCTTCTTGGACTTGTCGGTGGTCTGCACGAGGCTCTTCGCGATGTTCACCATGCCCGGATTGAGCTCGTCGACGATCTCGTCGTCGGTGAAATCGTGGAAGACGCCCGCTTCGGCGAGCATGCCGTAATTGATGTCGCCGTTGATGGTGATGACGTCGGGTTCGCGGTTCTTCACCAGTCGCGTGCGCAGATCGGTGGTGGCGTCCGACGAATTGTTGACATTGACTTTGATGTTGGAATGGGTTTTCTCGAATTCACGCGCCTTGGCGGTGAACCAATCCGCCGCCTCGGACTTGAATTGGAAGAAATCCAAGGTGACCGTGCCGGCGGTGCTGTTGCCGCAGCCCGCGAGCCCAACCGTCAGCACAATCGCGCATGCAGCCGTAATAGCACGGCCCGCGATCCGCCTGAAGGTGCCTGTGTTGGCATTGGAATCAGGTTTCATTCTCTCGACTCCTTTGTATTTTCCTTTTTCACGGCAGGCCGGCTTCATTACCAGCCTCCGTTGCTTTTTAATTGTAGAATCGGCTTGTTTTCATTCCCAGTTTCCGCGCGCCCGCATCGAACGGAAATAAAAAACGGTTATTTTGTTATGCTTGGAAAGAAAATAGACGGTAAGGACGGTCCGATATGGCGATTTCCCCGATTCCACACTGGTTTGAAGGCTCGGAGTACACGCATAAGGTTGCGGCCTGCATTATGAAGTACGGTCCGATTTCGCGCATCACGCTGGCACAGATCCTTGGCCTTTCGCAAGGCGCGGTATCGCGCATCACCAGTGATTTGATTTACGCTGGCGTGATCGAAGAGACGCCAATGGCAGCGGGGCATGGCGGCAAGTTACCGAAAGATTTCTTGCGGAAATCGGCACAAAAGTCAATCCAGAAAGAAAATACGGAACGTCGCGGCCGTCCGCAGACCGGACTGCGCATCATCGCCAATGCGCGCACGTTCGTCGGCATGAAAATCAACACCACCCATATCACTGCCGTAACAGTAAACGCGCTTGGGCAGATTGTGACCGGCTGCCATGACCTGCCGATTGAGGACGATTCGGTGGAAACGGTGGTCGACGTTATTCGGCAGCTGACCATGGACTGCGCCGACGAGGCGATAATGGCGGGATTGCCTTCGCCATGCGCGGTCGGCGTCTCGTTGGGCGGACACATCGTGGATGATTCGATGGTGACGTTCGCGCCGTTCCTGCATTGGTCGAAGCCCGTGGAGTTTTCGGCGTTGATCCAGGAGGCGACCGGCCTGCCGACCGGCATCTACAACGACATCGACTCATTGGTGGTGGACGCGTGCATGTTCGGCTCGGGCGTCGGATTGAACAGTTTCGCCGTGGTGACGATCGGCATCGGCGTAGGATATTCGCTCACCGTCAACGGCGAGCCGATCGACAATCCCGACAAAAGCTATGGCCTGGTCGGGCATATTCTGGTCGACCCCGACGGGCCGCGCTGCATTTCCGGACATAAAGGTTGCGCGACGTGCCTAACTGACAATTCAATCGCAACAGAATATTCGGAAATAATCGGACATCCGGCGACGTTCGACGAATTCGCAGCCGCAGCGCGCGCCAGCAAAACGCAGGCCACGAATCTGGTGAACCGCACCTGTTTCCGTTTGGGTACATTGATCGCGACCATCGCCAATCTTGCCATGCCCGACAAAATCATGATCGCTGGCGAATCGTCGTTCATTGCGAAACTCGGCATAGACAACCTGCGTAACGGCATCAATATGTATCGGCATAGTCAAGCCGCGCCGGTCGATTTCGAAATCGCCGAGCACGACTGGTCGCTGTGGAGCAAAGCGGCCGCAGCGCAAGCCATTCGCCAGTATGTAGGGTAAGTCGTTCGGAATCGCTGTCGCAGTGTGAGGCCGGTACGCGAAAGTACCAGCCTCACCATACAAAACAGATACTCAGATGCGGACTACTTTGAAAAGGACGGCCTGTGCGGGATGCAATGCCGGCGGACGGATGCCATAGGCGGCGAGCGCACGGCCGGTCATCTTCACACCATCGGCGGTCCACCAGCCGAGCGGGCTTTGGCCGTTGCCGATGTCCTGCTTGACTAGGTCAAGGCTTACGTCAAGCGGGGACACCACGTACACGGCGTCCGGGTCGAGGCCAGGCAGACGTACGGGGGCGGACGGATAGGTCTGCGATGTGGTCAGCTGTGTGAAGCGGTAGATCGCGGCGGCCTTGTTCGGCATGACGCAACCGTCCACGCGCACGGCCGGATCAGCCGCGTCGGAATGCACGACGGTGTCGACAGCGAACCATTCACGATGCTTCTTGAATTCGGCAGTCCATTCGGAGAGCTTGTCGATATCCTCCTGCGGTTCCTTGAGCAGATTCCATTCGATGCCCATGTGTCCGAAGAAGGCCGTGGCCATGCGCATTTCCTGCGAAGTGGCGCGATGCGTGGAATGCGCCGGGGAAGCGCCCACGTGCTCGCCGATCATTTCCGGCGGCACAAGCAGCGACGTGTAGCGCTGGATGTCGGCACGTTCCACCGGGTCGACGCAGTCAGACGCCCAAACGCGATCGGCTACTTCAAGAATGCCCAAATCGATACGGCCGCCGCCGGAGGAGCAGCTTTCGATTTCCAGGCCGGGGTGCGCTGCCTTCAGATCGGTGAAGATGCGGTATACGGCGAGCGTCTGCGCGTGCGCTGCCGGACGGCCGGTCAGCGGCGAGACTTCTTCGGTGACGAGCTTGTTGTGGTCCCACTTGATGTAGTCGATGCCCAGCTCGCTGACGAGCTTGTCCATCGCACCGTAAATGTAGTCGTACGCGTCCGGGTTGGTCAGGTCGACGACCTGCTGGGTGCGGCCCTGCATCGGCAGACGACCGGCGGTGGGCTTCAGCACCCAGTCCGGATGGTTGCGGAACATGTCGGAATCGGGGTTGACCATTTCCGGCTCGAACCACAGGCCGAATTCGAGGCCCTTGCCGTGCACGTAGTCGGCGAGCGCCTTCAGGGACTTGTCTCCGTCGGGCCAGACGTCCTGCGAAATCTGCCAGTCGCCGAGGCCGGCGGTGTCGTCACGGCGGGCGCCGAACCAGCCATCGTCCACGACGAATCGTTCGACGCCGCTTTCCACGGCTTTGTCGGCGAGGGCGGTCAGGGTGTCGTAATCGTGGTTGAAGTAGACGGCTTCCCACGTGTTGAGGATGACCGGACGCGGCTTGGGCGCGATGCCATGGTCCACGAGCCAGTCGCGGTGCACACGGCGGATGTAGCCATGGAAGCGGGAGGCGACCTCGTTGAGCCCTTCGCCGTAGGAACCGACGAGCCATGGCGTGGTGTAGCTTTCACCGTGTTCCAGACCGACTTCGCCGCCGAAGAGCACTTCGCCGCCACCGATCACGCCAGTGGTGTAGGGCAGTCGTTCCGCGGACAGCACGCTGTTGCCACTCCATGCCACGTGCGCGGAGTAGACGTTGCCGTGGGTGAAACCGAAGCCGTGTTCGCCAACGCTGAGCAGCAGGGTGGCGTCGAAGTCGGGGCGGCCGATCATGGAGGATTTGGCGAAGCGCCCGATGGTGAAGTCCTGGCGCTGTGGGGAACGCTCACGCAGATGGTGACCGGTGGTGGTGAGGATCTCGTTGGCGTCGGCGGGCACGCTGAATGCAAGTTCGATCTTGCCGATCTCGAGTCGTCCCTCGCCGGTGTTCGTCACCTCCGCATGCTGGCGGATGAGGCCGGTTTCATCGAACTCACAGGTCCACGTAAGTTTCACGCATTGTTCCACGTCCTCGGCAGTGACGGTGACGGTAGGCGTCTGCTTGGGCTCGGAGGCCACGCTCCAGCTGGGGTAGCCGTCTTTTTCGGCCATGGTGTAGGTTTTGCCGGCGGCCACGGTTTCGGCTTTGATGTCGGTGACCTGGAACTTGCAGAACAGTTCCACGCCGTCACGGCGCACGTCGAAACGGTCAGAGCCGGACCACGCTTCGGACTGTGTCGGCAGCACGCTCGGCCATGCGGTGTAGTCGAGGGCTCCGGAAACACGCTGCGGAGCGAGCGCGTCGAACGTGTTGATCACGGTTTCCGGTGCGGTGAGCGGGCGACCCCAATGCACGAATCTCGGCAAATCGCTGCCGGGGAACACCAGAGCAAAAGCTGCGGCGGCAGCCGGCTGCTCGGCATACACGGCGGTAAGGGGTGTGCCGTTGGAAGCGGTGCCGTGGAAAGTCTGAATGAGCGTCATTGCAGCATCCTTTTCTTGCGATTCTTGGTTGGTATGACGCTTTGATGATACTGCATACCGCTTTTCTTCCCATCGCCCTGCGTGTTTGTTTCTTTCGGAAAGTAATTAGCGTCGGCGCGCGAAGAAATCGGTCATCAATCGCCCGCATTCTGCTTCGCGCACACCGCCAATCACTTCCGGTACAAGTCCGACGTGCGGATCGCGGGGAATATCCCATACCGAACCGCATGCACCCAACTTGGCATCCCACGCACCGAACACAATACGTCCGATATGCGTCTGCAGGCAGGCACCGGCGCACATAGGGCACGGCTCCAACGTAACGACAAGCGTGCAATCAGCGAGATTCCAAGTGTCAAGCGAGGCGGCCGCTTCAGCCATCGCCTTGACTTCAGCGTGGGCAAGCGGATCGGCATGCGTCTCACGCAGGTTCCGCCCGCGGCCAATCACCCGGCCGTCAGCGGCAAGCACGACGGCACCGACCGGCACCTCGCCATCCGCGGCGGCTTCGCGGGCCAGCGCGATCGCCGGTTCCATATCATCGTCCCATCGCATACGCCACAGTGTAGCGGCGGCCATACGACCGCTCCGCACGACTGGTCCGCACGTCCGACCTGCGCGCCCAACCGAAGCGGCACGAACGTCAGCCCATGGCGAAACACGCTCATAACCGCCTCTTGGTAGGCTGGAAAAGGTTGAAAACACGCGCGAAGGAGGCACGTTGGCGGTATTCGAGTTGATTCTATGCATCATCGCTGCCGTCGTATTATCTTCCTTCTTAAGTCGTTTCATACCCAAGGTCTCCACGCCGCTCGTGCAGATCGCGTTGGGCGCGCTGGCATCACAACTGCCGTTCTTTCCGGACGTAACGCTCAGCCCTGAACTGTTCATGGTGTTGTTCATCGCGCCGCTGCTGTATTTGGAAGCGCACGAAATCGATAAATCGGAACTGCTCAAATCGGTGAAACTGTCGTTGTCATTGGCGATCGGTTTGGCAATCGCGACGATGGTGGCGGTTGGTTTCGCGTTGCATGCCGTATGGCCGGCGATTCCGCTTGCAGCGGCTTTGGCGCTCGGTGCCGCGCTTGGGCCGACGGATGCGGTCGCAGTGTCGTCGCTCGGCAAAGAAGCGGCGCTGACGCAACGGCAGACGAGCGTGCTGAAAGGCGAATCGCTGTTCAACGACGCGTCCGGCATCGTCGGCTTCCAGTTCGCCATCGCGGCGGCCGTCAGCGGTGTATTCGAAGTGGGCGAATCGGCCATGCAATTCGTGGCGTCCTTCTTCGGCGGCGCATTCTTCGGCATCGTCGTGGGCATGGTGGCTGACGTGGTGTTCGAAACGATGCGTTCCCTCGGCTGGGAAACAATGACCACACGTATTCTGATGGAACTGTTCCTGCCGTTCATCCTGTATTTGGGCGCGGAAGCGGTGCACGTTTCCGGCATTCTTTCGGTGGTGGCCGCCGGCCTGCTTATCCGCTTCGACCGCACCGGCATCGGCCCGAATGTGGCACGTACGAATATCGTCTCATCCAGCGTATGGGGGGTGCTGTCGTTCTCGCTGAACGGCACCGTGTTCATTCTGCTCGGCATGCTGCTGCCAAGCGCGATGACCACCAGCTGGGACGATCCGCACGTCAGCAATTGGCTGCTGCTTACTGCGATTCTTGTGGTTTCCGCAGTGGTGATCGTCATGCGCTTCCTGTGGATTTCGCTGATGCTGCGATTGGCGCGCGACACCGAAACCGGCAAGCGACGCAAGATGACGGCGAAACGCTGGCGATCAGCTGCCGTCATGACGTTCGGCGGACCGAAAGGCACCATCACACTGTCACTGATGTTCACCATTCCGTACACGCTTGCGGCGGGAGCGAATTTCCCGATGCGTAACGAGCTGATCTTCATCGCCGGCGGTGTGATAGTAGTGACATTGCTGCTGGCGAATTTCCTGCTGCCGTTGCTCGCGCCGAATCGCAATAAAGACAATTCGACGGAAATGACGGAAATCACCATCGAAGTGCTGCGCCGGACCGTCGAGGAACTGTCGGGACGCGTCACGCAGGAAAATCGACGTGCGGTGCTCATGATCATCGATTCGTATACGAAACGCATCACGCGGCTGAAGCAGCGCACCGGCGAAATCAATCCGCAGGGCTACATGCAGCTGCAGATCGACGCGCTCAACTGGGAGAAGGAGTACGTCAAGAACCGTCTGGCGGGCGTGCGCGCGGCGATCAAGACGAATCCGACCGAGAACCGCGCCGCGAACAATCTGGAGGCCGAGGCCTGCGAGCGCCTGCTCGACCAGATCATGAGCTCGTTGCGTCACATCGAAACGGAGCATAATTCCGGTCGTACGATCTGGCGATTGAAGGGCCGTCTGCGCGCATTGCAGCGTCGTACAGGCACGCTGGTGAGGCGTGTGAACAGCCGTATCCGGCGCACGACCCCGCTGTTCAGCGACGATGAGCTGTTCGCGCATACGCGTGTGGTGCAGGTGGATGCGATCGAACATGTGATCGACCGACTGTATGAGGAGATGGGCGGAGACACGTACAACACCGAGCACTGCTCCGGCCTGCTGTTGGACTACCGACGCAGCGAATCCGCGTTGAGGGCGCGTCCGAATATGGGCATCAGCGCCGAAGCGCAGGAGCAGGCCGAGGAGGTCAAGCGCGAAAGCTACGGCATCGAGCTGGGCGTGATCCAGGACATGTATGAGGCCGGCGACATCACGCGTGCGCAAAGCAAGCAGCTGCGACGCAACGTGTATGTGATGAGCGTGGATGCGGACGCGCAGATCTGACGTTTTTTCGATTTCCGGCGTTCGGATCGCGTGGCGACGGACGATTGCGCAATGGCGGACGATCGGCTGGAATCGCATCCAGCCGAAATCGTGTTCGTCGGGAACTGTGCCAAATTGCGCCTGAACGAAATCGCCATCGGATTCTCAGGAAGTTTTCAGAAAACACCAGACATGCGCTCAGCATCAGGTGTTTATATATGAATTGTCAGCAGAAACAAGCCGACCAGGAACCTTAAAGTTCCCGACAATTGAACCCTTTCTTCTTCTCTCTCCTTTCTCTCCCCGGTGGCCGATCCCGCCGGGGTCTTCTTTTTTCGCAACTTTTCCGCAGCCCTCTTCGCACTGCGAACGCGTGCCGCAAACGCACGCTATATTGGGAAGGTATGAGCGACGCAATCGAAAGCAAAGCAAACAACAACGGGCATGACGAGACGGCGCTGATCGGACGCGAATCGGACGTGGTGCCGGGCCGTTTCGGCGAACCGCTGCAAATCACGCATGTGCAGTATTCGCGCGGCGGCGGCAGCACCGCGCCGAAACGACCGTTGTTCCTGTGCCTGCACGGCTGGGGATCGAACGAGGCGGACTTGGCCGACATGATGCGCTACGTCGCGCCATACAACGATTTCGCCTCGTTGCGCGCGCCGTTGACGCTGCAGCCGGCTGGCCGCTTTGCACCCGGCGCGTACTCGTGGCTGCATGATTGTGTGGATACCGGCGAGGATTTGGACCGTGACGCATTCGCCGCAGCGAAAGCAATCGACGATTGGGTTTCGGCGAACATTCCCGACGACCGTGCCGTGGTGCCGATTGGTTTTTCGCAGGGCGGTCTGCTGGCTATTCACTTGCTGCGCGTGCACCCGGAACGCTACCGTGCGTCGATTTCATTGTCCGGATTCCTTGCGCCTGGGCTCGTCCGCGGCACCGCGCCTGCCGACGACCGTATCGCGCCGCTCAATATTCCCACGTTCTTCGGTTACGGCAACAGCGATACGGTGATCGCCAAGCCGGAGCTTTTCGCCATGAGCGCCTGGCTGGACGAGCACACGTTCCTCACCGCGAAAAGCTACCGTGGGCTCGACCACTCCGTCAGCCTCGACGAGTTCAGCGACCTACGCGGATGGCTCGCCGTGCATGACATCGCGCCGGGGATTCTGTGATGCATCAGTCGGTGATATCGGCCTTGTAGAAGTTCACGTAGGAGCGGCTCGGGGTCGGGCCACGCTGGCCCTGGTAGTGCGAGCCGGTGCCGGCGGAGCCGTACGGATGCTCGGCGGGCGAGCTCAGCTGGAAGAAGCACATCTGTCCGATTTTCATGCCCGGCCACAGCTTCACCGGCAGCGTCGACACATTGGACAGCTCCAGCGTGATGTGCCCTTCGAAACCCGGGTCGATGAATCCCGCGGTGGAGTGAGTGAGGATGCCGAGTCGTCCAAGCGAACTCTTGCCTTCGAGTCGTGCCGCAACCGTCGAATCAAGCTTCACATACTCCCACGTGGAGCCGAGCGCGAACTCGCCCGGATGCAAGATCCACGGCTCATCAGACCGGACTTCGAACTGCTCGGTCAGCTCGCCCTGGTTCTCCGCCGGATCCACATACGTATACGCATGGTTGTTGAACAGACGGAAGAAGCGGTCCAGACGGACGTCGATCGACGCCGGCTGCACCATTTCCGGGGTCCACGGATCGAGCGAAATATGGCCGTCAGCCTGTGCGGCGAGAATGTCGCGATCGGACAGCAGCATCGAAATTCCTCCAAACATCACCGGAACAATCGTCATATGAGCGGGCGCGCAGCCAACGCGCGCCCACCAACTGTCGTCCAGTCTAGCCCGTCGACGCTATAAGCCAGCATCACCGCCGATGCATCGCACGCAGCACGCACTTGCGCAGCTCGGAGGCGACGAGCACAATCATCGCCAGGCCGAGGCATTCGACCCACGCACCCGCGGACAGCGGCACGGTACCGAACGCGGTGTTGAGGAACGGCACGTAGACCACCGCAAGCTGCAGCAGCGTGGACAGTGCGATCGCACCCCACAGCCACTTGTTGGCGAACAGCCCCACGAACACCGACTGGTCATGCGAGCGAGAGCACAGCGCGTTGAGCATCTGCGCAAACACAAGGATGGTGAAGCCCATCGTGCGCGCCTCAGTCATTTGCGCATCATGTCCGACAGCATCCACGGAACGGTCGGTGAACAAGCCTCCGGCGAGGTGCATGTCCATGCCGATCAGCGTGACGGCGGCCATGATGATGCCGATGAAGATGATGTCTCCCCACATCTGCCCGTCGATCACGCGGTCGGTGAGTTTGCGCGGCTTGCGGGCCATCACGTCGTCGGTGGAGGGATCGACGCCCATCGCCAAGGCCGGTGCCGCGTCGGTGAGCAGGTTGATCCACAGCAGCTGCGTGGCGAGCAGCGGCACGGTCACGCCTTGGCTGCCCGGCTGCGTGATGCCGAGGAAGCCGGCCAGCATCACACCGCCGAAAACCGTGAAGACCTCGCCCACGTTGGAGCTGAGCAGGTATCGCAGGAATTTACGGATGTTGTCGAAAATGCCACGGCCTTCGCGCACCGCTTCGACGATGGTGCTGAAGTTGTCGTCGGCGAGGATCATCTTGGCGCTCTGCTTGGTCACTTCGGTGCCGGTGATGCCCATGGCCACGCCGATATCCGCGGTTTTGACGGCGGGAGCATCGTTTACGCCGTCGCCGGTCATAGCCACGATATTGCCTTGCCGTTGCAGCGATTCGACGATTTTCAGCTTGTGTTCCGGCGCAACGCGCGCGTACACGGAGATTTCGCGGGTGGCCTTGTCGAACGCTTGCTCGTCCGGCAGCTCGTCGAGTTGAACGCCGGTGAGCACTTTGCTACTAAGGTCGGCGCTGCCGACCGAGCTGCCGTCTCCGTCCGTTTCAATAATGCCCAGATCGCTGGCGATGCGTGCCGCGGTAAGCGGATGGTCACCGGTAATCATGACGGTGCGGATACCGGCGCGATGCGCTTCGGCGACGGAATCGCGCACTTCGGTACGCGGCGGATCGATGATGCCGACCATGCCGACCCAGATCAAGTCGCTTTCCAGCACATCGCTTTGGTCGGCGATGTCCGCCACGTGACCGGCGGCGTTGATGCGCACGCCTGGCACTGCGGCGAGCGACGCGGTGCCGAGTGGCCGGTACGCCTGGCCCAGCGTACGATACGCTTCGGCGGACAGGCGTTCCACGGCGGCGAGGATCTGCTGGCGATCGCCTTGCGTCATCGGTCGTACGGCACCGTTGACCGCGATGCGGCTGCAGTAGCCGAGCAGTACGTCGGGGGCACCCTTGGCGAAGACGGTGAGACGCCCGGCATCGGCGTTGTCCTGCGCGACGACGGCCATGCGTTTGCGGTCGGAGGTGAATGGAATCTCGCCGACGCGCGTGTAGTTGGCGTATTTGCGATCGGCCTTCACCTTGCGTGCGGCGACGATAAGCGACACTTCGGTCGGGTCGCCGACGGCTTCCCACGTTATGTCGGAAGCAGCGGAACCATCGCCGGCACCTGTGTTTTCGCGCAATTCGCCGTCGTTGGCCAGCGAGCCCACGGCGAGCGTGGCGACGGCTTCGACCTGTGCGGCGGAAGCGGCGGAACCAGACAGAGCAGCGTCGGGAATCGCAATCATTCTGCCTTCCGGCGCATAGCCGGTCCCAGTCAGCTGCACCTCACCGCTCGGCGTGACCACGCGTTCCACCGTCATCTCGTTGCGGGTGAGCGTGCCGGTTTTGTCGGAGCAGATCACCGACGCGGAACCGAGCGTTTCCACGGAATGCAGTTTCTTGACGATCGCATGATGTTCGGCCATGCGGCGCACGCCGAGCGCGAGCACGACTGTCAGAATCGCGGCGAGCCCTTCCGGCACGGCCGCGACGGCCAGCGAAACGGATAGCAGCAGCGAATCGATTACGTCGTGGATGTCGTTGAAGCCTTCGGTCAGCGCAAGCGCCACCAGCACGACCGCCGCGATAATGCACACCGCGATGCCGAGAATCTTGGAAACGTAGTTCATTTCCTTCTGCAGCGGACTGTCATCATCATCCGTGGCCTGCAGAAGGTCCGCGATTTTACCGACCTGCGTGCGCATGCCAGTGCTCGTCACGATTGCGCGGCCGGTGCCTTGCGTCACGGACGTGCCGTTGAACACCATATTGGCGCGATCACCCAAGGCCTTGGCTTCGGCAAGTGTGTCGACGTTTTTGCCGACCGGTACGCTTTCACCGGTCAGGCTCGCTTCCGCCACGCGCAGGCTGGCGGCGGCGAGCAGACGTCCGTCGGCGGGAATGGAGTCGCCTTCACCGAGCACGACCATGTCTCCCGGCACCACGTCGACGGTGTTGATGCGTGCGATTTTGCCGTCGCGCAGCACGTTGGTTTGCGGCGCGGTCATTTGGGAGAGCGCTTCGACGGCTTCTTCCGCTTTCGATTCCTGAATGTAGCCGAGTACCGCGTTGACGATAAGGATAAGCACAATGACGATGGCGTCGAACGGCAGTATTTCGCCGCCTTCCGCGCCTGGCGCAGCGTTGGCTTTTTCGATGAACCATGCGATGAGCGAGATGCCGGTGGCAGCGAGCAGCAGGTAGACGAGGGGGTCTTTGAACTGCGCCAGGAACTTCTTCCATTTTGGCACGGGTGGTGCGGATGCGAGCTCGTTCGGCCCGTATTGCGCGAGTCGGCGTTCAGCTTCGGCTTGGCTCAGACCGGTGTTCGGATCGACGCCGAGCGATGCGGCCACGGCTTGCGCGTCGGCAAGCGACGGGTCGATTTGTGGCGGCTGCTGGTTTTGCTGATCCTGCCGAATCTGCGTGCGATCGCCCGTAGCGGAATCGCCGTCAAAATTGGCATGGGACTGGATGGACTGATCTTTCTTGCGATCATCCATGGTGATCTCCTTGGGAGCGCCGCGGAGTAGTCAGCTCTCCCCCGTCTTACGTATGCCTCGAATCGCGGAAATCGAAAATCCGCGGAATCGCAAGCATTTTGCAAAGGCGAGGCAACGCTGCGCGGTTGTGGGCACCGGGCGGACGCCATCGGCGCATCCTGTTATTATCGCACATCCTCGGCGTGTGAAAAATAGACATGTGGCGGAACGATGCATGGCACGCGACGGGTGCACGATACCATGAAGTGCGATATATTATCGGTAGTTAGTAAAATTCATTACTAAACGGTCGTGCAACATCGCACAGCGCAACCGCAACGATGCAGTGACACCAAGTAATACAGGGGGATGCAAGATGGCAGATACAGCCGAACTCGCAATCGTACATGCAACCACGGCAAGTGCAAGCTGGCTCACCGATCCGACGGTGTTCGCAGCGAACCGCAAGCCGGCACATTCCAGCCACCGATATGTCATCGGCGAGACGAGCGAGCCGAAGCAGAGCCTCGACGGCGAATGGAAGGTTCGCATCGAACAAGCGCGCAACGTGGACGTGGAAAGCGCTCCGTTCGCGGCCGTCGATTTCGAGGATGGCGATTTCGGCGCGATCGAGGTGCCGGGCCACTTGCAGATGGCCGGCTATCTCAAGAACAAGTACGTCAACGTCCAATATCCGTGGGACGGTCACGAGGATCCGCAGGCGCCAAATATTCCGGAAAACAACCATGTGGCAATCTACCGCCGTCAATTCGCGCTCGACGCGCAGCTTGCGCGCACGCTGGAAAACGACGGCACGGTCAGCCTCACCTTCCACGGTGCCGCCACCGCGATCTACGTATGGCTTGACGGCACGTTCGTGGGTTACGGCGAGGACGGATTCACGCCGAGCGAATTCGATGTGACGGAAGCGCTGCGAAACGGCAATGGCAACGCCGCCGATTCCCCCGAAGCCGAGCATACGCTCACCGTCGCCTGCTACGAATATTCGAGCGCCTCTTGGCTGGAAGACCAGGATTTCTGGCGACTGCACGGCCTGTTCCGCACCGTCGAGCTCGCCGCCCAGCCGCATACGCACGTCGAAACCGTGCAGCTTGAAGCCGACTACACCGCGGCCGACACCGCCGGTACGGCCGACACCGCCGAACTCAACGCGGCACTCACCTTGCGCAACTCCGCCGACGCGATGACTATCGAAAGCACGCTGCGCGACGGCGACGGAAATGTCGTATGGGAATCAACGCAGGCCTGCAACGGCGAAATCGCCCTTAATTCCGGCAAAATGACGAACATCGCGCCGTGGAGCGCGGAATCGCCGACGCTGTACACGCTGACCGTACGCGTCGTCGGACATGACGGCGCCATCATCGAAACCGTAACGCAGAAGATCGGCTTCCGCACGTTCCGCATCGAAAACGGCATCATGACGATCAACGGCAAGCGCATCGTGTTCAAGGGCGCGGACCGCCACGAATTCGACGCGAAGCGCGGCCGCGCGATCACCCGCGAGGACATGCTTTCCGACGTGGTCTTCTGCAAGCGGCACAACATCAACGCCATCCGCACCTCCCACTACCCCAACCAGGAGTATTGGTACGATTTGTGCGACGAGTACGGTCTGTATCTGATCGACGAGACGAATATGGAGACGCACGGCACGTGGGTGGCAAACAATGTCGAGCGTTCTGAAGACGGCATCCCCGGCAGCCGCCCCGAATGGGAGGGCGCGTGCGTGGACCGCATCAACAGCATGATGCGCCGCGATTACAACCATCCGAGCGTGCTGATCTGGTCGCTTGGCAACGAGTCGAGCGCGGGCGAGGTTTTTCGTGCGATGTATCGCCACGCGCACACGATTGATCCGAATCGTCCGGTACATTACGAGGGTTCCGTGCACATGCGCGAATTCGAGGATGTGACGGACATCGAAAGCCGTATGTACGCGCATGCTGACGAAATCGAACGCTATCTGAACGACGGCAGCCCGGCACATACGGACGGTCCAAAGAAGCCGTACATTTCCTGCGAATACATGCACGCAATGGGCAATTCGTGCGGCAATATGGACGAATACACGGCGTTGGAACGCTACCCGATGTACCAGGGCGGTTTCATTTGGGATTTCATCGACCAGGCAATCGAGACCAAGCTGCCCGACGGCACGACACGCATGTGCTACGGCGGCGATTTCGGCGATCGTCCAAGCGATTACGAATTCTCTGGCGACGGCCTGCTGTTCGCCGACCGCACCCCCTCGCCGAAAGCGCAGGAAGTCAAGCAGCTGTATGCGAACGTGAAAATTGCGGTTTCGGTCGATGAAGCGCGTATTACGAACGACAATCTGTTCGTGTCTACGGGCGATTATCGCTTCGTGCTGCGGATTTTGGCCGACGGCAAGCCGGTATGGTCGACTACGCGCCGTTTCGACGTGGCCGCCGGCGAGAGCGCTTCATTCGAAGTCGATTGGCCGGTTGATGACTACCGCAGCAACGCCGAAGAGCTGGTTTTGGAGGTATCGCAGCAGCTTGGCAACGCTTGCGATTGGGCACCGGCCGGCTACGAGCTGGCGTTCGGCCAGTGCGTGGTGGCAGGTGCGAAGACCACTGCAGATGCCGTTGACGCGGCCGGAGCTCCGGCCGACGGCACCGTCACCCTTGGCCGCTGGAACGCCGGCGTGCGCGGACAGGGTCGTGAAGCACTGTTCTCCCGCACACAAGGGGGTATGGTTTCATATACGTTCGGCGAGCGCGAATTCGTGCTGCGCCGCCCGTCGATCACCACGTTCCGTCCGCTGACGGACAACGATCGCGGTGCTGGACACGCTTTCGAACGTGCCGCGTGGGCGGCCGCAGGAAAGTATGCGCGTTGCGTCGACTGCGCGATCGCAAATCGTGGAGAAAATGCCGTGGAAGCCACGTATACGTACGAATTGGCGATTCCGCAGCGCACGAAAGTGACGGTCCGTTACGTTGCCGACACGGCCGGCCTCGTTTCGCTCGACGTCGAGTATCCAGGCGAGAAGAACGGCGATCTGCCAACGATTCCGGCGTTCGGTATCGAATGGGCGCTGCCGGTGGAATATGCGAACCTGCGATTCTACGGCGCCGGTCCGGAAGAGACGTACGCCGACCGCAGGCACGCGAAGCTGGGTGTATGGAGCACGACGGCTGGCGATGATTGCGCGCCGTACCTGCTGCCGCAGGAAACCGGCAATCATGAGGATGTGCGTTGGGCGGAGATCACGGACGATTCCGGCCACGGTGTGCGCGTGAAGCGCGGTGCCGGCGCAAAGCCGTTCGCGATGAGCCTACTGCCGTATTCGAGCACGATGCTGGAAGAGGCGCTGCATCAGGATGAGCTGCCGAAGCCGCGTCACATGTTCCTGCGTCTGCTGGCCGCGCAAATGGGCGTCGGCGGCGACGATTCGTGGATGTCGCCGGTGCATGAGCAGTACCAGCTGCCCGCCGACCAGCCGCTCAGCCTCAACGTTCAGCTCAAGCTGTTCTAAGCTAAGCCAGCTTCAGCCTCAAGCATAACCGCCGATTCGCGGCATAATTCCGGCCGACTTGCCAATAGGCAGGCCGGCCGATTCTGTTGATGGCTGAAAACAGGCAGGATGCCTAAAATGAAAGCACGTCTTTGAAGCAAACGACGCCTCAAAGCATGTTTTTCTGAAGGAGGGCATCATGAGCTATCCAAATATGAATCCCGGCAATCCCAACGACCCCAGTCAACCACCGCAGCCGGGATACGGCGCCTATGCACCGAGCCAGCAAGCGCAGCAATCGCAACAGCAGGACGGTCCACAAAGCGGCGGACCAGATGCCGAGCAGACCCCTCGCTATTCCGGCAATCCATATGGCAACCCCTACGGCAATCCGTATGGATATCCGTACGGTAATCCGTATGGTTACGACCCGAATAGCCATAGCAACGACAGTGGCGAGTGGGAGCCGGTAAGCCCGTTCAAGTTGGTGGAATCGTGGCTGCCGCAACGTGCGAAGAATGCCATTCGCGGTGTGTACGGCGTGCTCGGCGTGATGGCGATTGTGCTCGGCATTGCGCTACTCATCTGGCCGGGGGTGACGCTGAAGATCGCCGCGGTTGCGTTGGGCGCGTATTTCGTGATTTCCGGGGTGATCCGTATCGTCACCGCAATTGTGGAGCTCGGTCTGCCGGGAGGCTGGCGCGTGCTTGACATTCTGGTCGGCCTGTTGCTGACAGTCGGTGGCGTGGTCATGCTGAAGAATGCGACCCTGTCCGGCGCCATGCTGGCAGTGCTCGTCACTATGGTGGTGGGCCTCGGCTGGATGATGGAAGGCGTGATGGCGCTGGTTGAGTCGTGGCATATGCCAAGTTCCGCATGGGCTGTGATTTACGCGCTGATTTCGATTGTGGCCGGCTGCATCATGCTGTTCAGCCCGCTGGCCTCCACCGGTTGGCTGATTCTGTTTGGCGGATGCGCGTTGGTTGCACTTGGCATTGTGGCGATCGTCCGCGCGTTCACGTTTGGCAAGGTCGGCAAGTCCGGCAAGAAGCGCTAACTACGCGTAGTTCTCCCGTATAGGCGATAAACCCATACGGGAGAACGCGACGTGCCGTACGATTGACATGATTTTATAGTCGCGCTATGCTAAGTGAAACGTTTCGACGAAACGATTCGATAAATAGCGGATAGAACGGCACAAGAGGGAGGCGAGACGCATGGCAGGCATCAAAGACGTGGCCCGCGAAGCGGGAGTTTCCGCCAGCACCGTCTCCTATGTACTATCCGGCAAGCGTTCAATCTCTGCGAAAACCACCGACAAAGTCATGGCCGCCGTAGAGAAGCTCGGTTACACTCCGGACGCCAGCGCCCGTAAGATGCGCGGCATGCGCAACCAGATCATCGCGTTGAGCGCCCCGATTCGAGGCGACATCAACCAGGCCAGGTACAACGCCTACTTCCTGCGCACCGCATGGGCCGCAAGGAATGCAGGGTATGACGTGATGTTGCTGACCGGTCCGGATGCAGTGAAGGATATCCGCCGCGTGACGCAAAGCAATCTTGCGGATGGCATCGTGCTGCTCGACGTGGAGCAGGATGACGAGCGCGCCGCTCAATCCGGCACTTTTTCCAAGCCGTGCGTGGCTATCGGCTATCCGTCGTCGCACGCCGGCTGCGCCTGCGTGGACATCGATTTCGCGCTGATGGGCCGCAAGGCCGTCGACTTCCTGTACGAGAAGGGACACCGCACCGTCGTGTTCCTGCGCAACAACGAATCCGACTACAACCGCCATTCCGGTTACGTCGTCATCTTCCGCGAAAGCCTGCTGGCGCACGCGAAGGAGCTCGGCATGACGGTCATCGAATCCGAGCATTACGAAGCGGACAGCTTCGACGCGCAGCACTTCGTCAGCACCGTCTTCGCGCACCCCGACCGCCCGACCGCCATCATCAACCAGGCGAACGCAAGCGTCCTCAGCCAGGTGCTGATGGCGTTGCACGACGCGGGCATGTCGATTCCGCAGGACGTTTCGGTCCTGTCGTGCGGCACGTATTTCGAAGGCGAGCCGACGCGCTTCCCCATCACCGAAATGCCGGTCATGCCGGAGGAGCTGTGCGCCGAAGCCATGAACCTGTTGGTCTCCGCCATCGAGGAGCACACCGACATCAAAGGTTCCGTGGAACTCATCGAACCCGCGATGAAGCGCCGCGGATCCGTTGCGGAAGCGGGGTCCGGCGGAACAATATAGATTTTCCTGCGATTACCGGAAGGCAGAGCGGCCGGACGGAATCGCAAGGCAACATAATTTCATACGGATAATCGAAACGTTTCAATGACGATATAACGGTCTCCGAAGAAACCGAACAAACGAACAAGCCGGGCGAAATCCGACGAATCCAAACGGACCGCGGAATCGCACGCACGTCATCGAAACGTTTCAATACAACCAGATGTGAGCCGTGCCGCAGGGCGCGCCTCAAGAAGGAAACAAGGAGAATAGCAATGAACATCAAACGAGGACTGGCCACACTGGCCATCGCAGCACTGTCGCTGACCTCCCTCGCCGCATGTGGTAGCGATACCGCCCAAGATGAGGAAAAGCCGGACAGCCTGTCGTTCTGGTATTACGAAGAGGACGACGCAGGCCAGACTCAGGCTTGGCGTCGCGCGGCCAAGGCCTTCGAAAAAGAGACCGGCGTCAAGATCAACTTCGAACGAAAGTCGTTCACCCAAATCGCGCAGAACGGCAGCCAATTCCTGAACTCCGACGAAGCGCCAGACCTCATGGAATCCAACCGCGGCAACGGCTCCGCCGGCGTGCTCTCCACCATGGGCCTGCTCACCGACCTCGGCGACTATGTCAAGCAGTACGGCTGGGACAAGAAGGTGACCGGCGCAAACGCAGCAGTCGCCAAGTACGACGAGAACGGCATCATGGACGGCGATACCTGGTACGGTATGACCAGCTACGCTGAATTCCAGCGCGTCTACTACAACAAGGACCTGTTCGCCAAGTACAACATCAAGATTCCGACCACCTACGACGAGTTCGTGGACGCCTGCCAGAAGTTCGTGGACGCCGGCGTGACCCCGATTGCAGCCGACGCGCAGGAATACGGCGTGATGTGGCTGTGGTGGCAGCTCGTTTCCAAGAATGCCGACTCCAAGTTCATCGACAACTGGCAGCTGTACAGGGGTGACGTCGACTGGAATTCCAAAGTGCTGACCAACTCCGTCAAGACCATCAACGAGTGGCTTGACAAGGGCTTCATCTCCCGCAACGCCACTGGCATGAAGGCCGAGGACACCACGCAGGCCTTCATCAAGGGCGAATATCCGATCTACCAGACTGGTACTTGGAACCAGGGCCGTTTCGTCAAGCAGATCAAGTCGTTCGATTGGGACGCGGCCGTCATGCCGGAATCCAACTACGCAGTCGGCTGCGCAGGCAACCTGCTGGTGATTCCCGAGAAGTCGCACCACAAGGATCTGTCCGCCAAGTTCATCGACTACGTCCTCTCCGATGATGTGCAGAACTTCCTCGGCAACGCAGGCGGCATTCCGGTAGCGGCAGACACCAGCAAGATCACCGACGCGAAGAGCAAGGCCATGATCGAGGAATACGATTCCTACGCCAAGGACGGCAAGCTCAGCTACTACCCGGATTACGCGGCCTCCAACCTCACCGACGCGGTTCCAGCGGAGTTCCAGGAGCTGGTCAACGGCACCAAGAAGCCGGCAGACGTGCTCAAGAACATCCACGAGAAGTACGACACCGGCGTCGAGGATATGGGCGTCAAGAACAACTAAAAACAACCGATCCTTCCTTTCCATTCCAACTCCAATAATGGTGCGGCCCGCCTTCGGGCGGACCGCACCAACCCTTTCCTCCCCCATACATTCCGCACGTCGCATCGCGCCAAATCGTGCGTCATCACAGAACAATCCATCGGAAATCCCTCGGATCATCAATATTTCAAAGGACTTGCAATGTCTCAAAAGACCAAGCACGAAGCCTCCATGTCGAGACTTCCCGGCAACCGCTCCGCGAAATTCGTTCCATACCTCATCCCCGGCCTCATCGGTCTGTTCGCGGTAGTTGTTGTTCCGTTCATCTGGAACATCTACCTGAGCTTCACCCGCTGGCGTGGCGTCGGTCCCGTCAAGTGGGTCGGCCTGAAAAACTGGAAACGCCTGTTCTCCGATTCGACGTTCTGGATTTCCTTCGCTAACTCGTTCTGGATCATCGTGGCTATCGTGGTCATCCCTACCATCCTCGGCCTGTTCATCTCGTCTCTGCTCACCGACGTGATCCAAAAGAAGTTCGGCGGCAAAACCGCTTCCTTCCTGCGCGCGCTGTTCTATTTGCCGCAGCTGCTTCCGGTGGCCGTCGCCGCAATCATCATGGGCTGGATCTTCCGCCCGGAGGACGGTGCCGTCAACGCACTGCTCGCCAAGATCGGCTTGGGTGCATTGCAGCACAACTGGCTGGGCAGCCCTGACAGCGCACTGCCGATCCTCATGTTCATCCTGGTGTGGATCCAGCTCGGCTACCCGATTGTCATCTTCATGTCGGGCCTGCAGCGCGTCGATCCGGAACTCTACGAGGCCGCAGGTCTTGACGGCGCCAACTGGTGGCAGAAGTTCCGCGTGGTCACCCTGCCGTCCATCATCCCTGAACTGCTGGTGGTCATCCTCACCGCAACCATCGGCGCACTGAAGACCTTCGCTCCGGTCTACCTGCTCACCAAGGGCGGTCCGGGCACCTCCACCACGGTTCCGTCGTACTACTCCTACAACCAGTTCTTCCAGGTGCAGCAGGTGGGCTACGGTGCCGCAATCTCCACAGCGCTGACTGTGGTAATCATCGTCTTCTCCATCGTGTTCACCCTCGTGCAGAAGCACGTCGAGAAGGAACTCGTCTGAGAGAAAACCCGAAAAACAATCGCAAGAACATACTAAAAATCCGAAAAGCAAAGGTGCCATCATGACTTATTCCATGTCCACGGCCGCCGCGCGCAAGGCCTCGAAGAAAACGCAGCACGTGCGTTCCGCAGGTGACTGGACCACCCTGATCCTGCTCGTCGCCGGAGCTCTGCTCGTCCTGTTCCCGCTGCTCGTCCTGACCGTCAACGCGTTCAAGACCTCCGCCGATTACAACGCCACCGGCCCGCTCTCCCTGCCGAAGCACTTCACCATGGAGGGCATCATCTCCTTCTGGACTACCACCAACTTCCCGCTGAAGTTCTGGAACAGCTTCATCATCTCCCTAGTGGTGGCTGTCGCGGCGGTCGTGCTGTCGGTGCTCAACTCCTTCGCGCTCGGCATCGGCAAGGTCAAGGGCAACACCTGGATCGTGCTCGGCATCATGCTCGCCAACATGATGCCGCAGGAAGCGCTGCTCTACCCGCTGTACACCATGTTCAAGCAGGTCGGTCTGTACAACACCAAACTCGCGATCATCATCATCTTCACCATCATCCAAAGCGCCTACGGCACCTATCTGCTGTCCTCCGTATACGGCACGTTCCCGCAGGCCATCCTTGAGGCCGCGGCCATCGACGGCGCCTCTCGCTGGCAAATCCTGCGCAAGGTGGTGCTGCCAATTTCTTGGCCGACCATCAGCGTGCTGTTCGTGTTCTTCTTCGTGTGGACGTGGAACGAATACATGATTCCGATGGCGTTCCTCATGAGCGATGACGTACAGACCATTCCGCTGGCACTCGCCACCCTGCAGGGCCAGCGCACCATGGAAGCGACCACGCTGGCATCGGCTTCGCTGCTGAGCATCATCCCGACCATCATCTTCTTCATCATCTTCCAGCGCAAGCTGTCGCAGGGTATCACCGCCGGTGCAGTGAAGTAACGCGACCCAACAACGCTGGGATGTTGTGAAATAACGCAAAAACAGATACAACCGGCCGCGGCGGCTTTCAGCACCGTGGCCGGCATTATCGACGCGCCCACTGCAAGGGGGATCTACGATAGTCGGTAGTGGTAGGCGGCGCACCCATTTCCGCGTTTCCCAAGCTGTTTAACAAAGGAGAGAACAATGAATACTATGGCGACTTCCGGTTTCGGCAACGGTGCCCTCGATTCGCTAGCAATCGCGACGGACCACGGCCGTACACGTTGCGTCAACGCCGAAAACCCGACCGGCGGCAAGGGCACTGCAGCCACCGCCGCCAGCGCGCTCGGCCCGTCACGTAAGGGCAGCCCTTGCATCCAGACGATCAAGGCGGGCGATTCGGTCACGCTGATGGACGTCGATGGCCCGGGCGTGATTCGCCACATTTGGATGACGGTCACCGACCGCACTTCCCCGACCGGTCCGAACGTACTGCGCAATCTCATCCTCGAATTCTATTGGGATGGCGAGGAGACGCCGTCCGTGCAGTGCCCGATCGGCGATTTCTTCTGCTGCGGTCACGCACAGGCCTGCCGTATCAATTCCATCCCGATCATGGTGGTGCCAAATCGAGGTTTCAACTGCTATTTCGCCATGCCGTTCGAGCACGCGCGCATTGTGCTGCGCAACGATCACAACGAGGACGTGCCGGCCTTCTTCTACCAAATCGACTACACGGCATACGACGCGCTGCCAGCCGATGCGATGCGCTTCCATGCGCAGTGGCGCCGCGAACGCGTCACCGAAATTGCCCGTGACTACACGATTCTCGACAATGTGCACGGCCATGGCGCGTACATCGGCACCTACCTTGCGCTGACCGCGCTGGAAAGCCGCTGGTGGGGCGAAGGCGAAGTCAAAATGTACATCGACGGCGATGAACAGTACCCGACGTGGTGCAGCACCGGAGCGGAAGACTACTTCGGCGGCGCGTGGAGTTTCGCCGACTTCGACGAGCATGGCCGCATGCGCGAGAACACGTTCACCGGACCGTACCTGGGATTCCCGTTCTATTCGCAGCGTCTTGCCGCGCACCGCGAAAGCGACTACTGGGATGTGGCCACACCCGTCATGCGCGGCCTGTACCGCTGGCACATTCCGGATCCGATTTATTTCGATTCTGACCTGCGCGTCACCTGGCAGCAGATCGGCACCGAGGAAGCCGGCAATTTCGAGCGGCAGGACGACGTCGCGTCGGTGGCGTACTGGTACCAGCTTGAACCGCACACGCCGTTCGATCCAATCGGTGACCGTCACTTCCGTCAGCCTCGCTGATTTACGATTATTCCGCTGATTTACGCCGATATCGCCGTATCGTGCGTTGACATGGGAATGGATATGTTCCGTCTCGTGTCAGCGTACGATACGGCGATTGTGTTGTTATGCGGGCACAGTAATCACATTTTCTTCAAGATAACCCGATGATTTTACAATAGAAATGACGATTGCGGCATGCCAGACGCATACCGACGTGCGTATAGTAAAGGCACAACAGAAAAACAACAGAAGAACGAAGAACAAGAAAAACAACACAATAGCGACGCACCGCACGATGTAGAGAAGAAAAAAAGAAGCAAGAAACCAGGCGGTCGTCCGAAAGGAAACATCATGAAGAACAACGACACTTTCAACCAGATCCTCAACTCCAACCTCGCTTCCATCGATCCGGGCTTCGGCCAGTTCGCACTTGCCAAGGCTTCCGCTAATCTGATGAAGAAGGTCCTCAACAAGTAAGACCTTCAAGCAGGAAGGCAAGCCGAACCGCGTCAGGCCATCTCTTTGAAACAGACCGCGTGAGGCAAGGCACCGCCGCAGCGAACGCTGCGGCACCGATTCTCTTCTTTCCGATTTTTTAAATCGCATAGCGGGAGGCCGCGATTCCAACCGAATCGCGGCCTCCCGCTTTTTCATACGCGCACATGCACCCCTGTCTTGCCGGCAATGTCCATTATTTGTGCCACACAATCACGCCAATACATCGCTTTCCGTTAACTCCGCACGAACTTAACAGCAACTTACCAGCGAACTTAACAGATGCGAAGTTGCTGTTAAGTTATGTTAAGTTGTCTGGCAAGTTCGGTGGCGTATCTACCGCACGCCACCTGCGCAGCGCAACCGCTACAGTTCCTCCATCGCAAGATTGCGGGCTGCGGCGCGTTCGCGGGGGCCGCGCGTCACGTAGAAACCAATCGCCACAATTACGAACATCACCGTGCAGCAGGTCCACAGCACGTGACTGCCGAACGCGTTCAAAATCCAGCCTCCGACAAGCGGCGAAAACGCGTTGGATAGCGACCACACCAGGTTGTACAAGCCCTGATACGTGCCGCGTACATCCTTCGGCGCGATATTCGCCACCGTCGTAGCGGCAATCGGGAATGTGCCAAGCTCGCCGAGCGTCCACAGCACGGTCGCAATCGCGAACGTCACCCACGAATTCGCACCAATCTGGAACGCGTAGCCGACCGCCGTGATGGACATGCCCAGCACCAGCACACGGGTGTTGCTCATCCGCTGAAACAGCCCGATTGCGGGAATCTGCAGCAGGCACAGCAACCCGCCGTTAATGGTCAGCAGGCTGGAATATTCGTCCGTACCAAGCCCAATCTGCGTCATCGAAATCGGCAGTCCGCTGACGATCTGGTAATACGCCAGCGTGTACAGGAACATCAGCACCACCATCGACATCAGCGCGCCGTCGGTGCATGCGCGACGGTAGCTGCGCCATACGGAGAATTGCTGCTGCGATTCGCCAGCCTGTTTCACAGCATGTTCCACGGTCTGTTCCGCGCTTGATTCCGCGGCTTGCGCCGCTGCTCCCGCACCGTGCGACCGCTTGCCCAGTCCGACTTCCTTGAAGAACACAACCATCAGCATCGTGGCGAACACCAGCACCGCGGCTTCCACGTAGAACATCAGCGAATAGGAGATCTTCACCAGCTGGTTGGCGATGATCGGACCGATTGCGAAACCGAAATTCGCGGCCCATGTCTGCAGCGAATACGCGCGCTTCTGCTTGCGGAACGGCACCACGTCGGAAACGTAGGCCGCGACCGCGGGCGTTGGCATGGAGGAAATCGCGCCGTAGACGAGCAGTGCGATCGCCATGATCCACGGATTGCCGATAAACGCCAGCAACACCAGCATCACGGCGGAACCGAGGTTGCCGATGACGATCATCGCGGGGCGTCCGAAACGGTCGGACAGCGCGCCGCCATACAAGCAGCCGAAGATGCCGCCAAAACCGTACATGGAGACGATAGTGCCGGCCACGCCCGCGCTGACGTGCATATTGGACACTAGATACATGGAGAGGAACGACGTGACGAAACGGCCCATCCACAAAATAAGCAACGTGACCCACAGGCCCCAGAACATGATGGGCAGTCCGAAAAACTCTCTCTTCTTTTCCATTCTTTTCATCATACTTGGCCGACCGCCTGCAGCCGAGCCGCTTTTCTGAAGCGCTTTTCCCGAGGCACTTTTCCCGGGGTGCTGGGACAATAGACGGTTATGGGAGCAATGAAAAAAGGACCGACCAAGGGGTCGGGCGGAAAGCATCGTAACGCGTTGAAGGGCAAGGGGCCGACCCCCAAGGCCGAAGATCGCGTATATCACAAGGCATACAAGGCCAAGAAGGCAGCCGATCGCCGCAAGATGGCCGATCCGCGACTGGCGGCACGTCGTCGCGTGGCAAAGTTCACGTCGGAATCCGACGATCTGGTCATCGGTCGTAACGCGGTGCTTGAGGCGCTGCGTTGTGGCGTGCCGGCAACCACGCTGTATGTGGCGGCACGTATCGAGCATGACGATCGCACGCGCGAAATCGTGCGTCTCGCCGGCATCCACGGACTGCATCTGCTGGAAGCCGACAGGCTCGAAATGGACCGTATCGCACGCTCGTCGAACCATCAGGGCGTGGTGCTGAAGGCGCAACCGTTCCAGTATTCCTCGCTGGCAGAGCTCGTGGACCGCGCCGATAAGAAGGCGCGTGCCATGGAAGCAGCCGATTCGGAAAGCGCGCGCATCGCGGCACGTCCGCTGTTCATCGCACTGGACGGCGTCACCGATCCGCAGAACCTCGGCGCGGTCATCCGTTCCGCGGCCGCATTCGGCGCGAACGGCGTGATTCTGCCGGAACGCCGTTCCGCTTCGGTCACCGCCGCCGCATGGAAGGTGTCGGCGGGCGCCGCAGCGCATATGCCGGTGGCTCGCGTGGTGAACCTGACGAAGGCGATCGAAAGCCTGAAGGAACGCGGCTACTACAGCGTCGGCCTTGACGGCGGCGGCGACGCGCTCGTCGGCGAAACCGGCTTCGAAACCGATCCGCTGGTCGTTGTGCTCGGCTCGGAAGGCAACGGCCTGAGCCGTCTGGTACGAGAGGCGTGCGATTCCATCGCCGGCATTCCGATGTCGAATATGGTCGAATCGCTGAACGCCTCCGTGGCAGCGGGCATCACGTTGTATGCCGTGGCACGCGCCCGTCGCGAGGCCGCAGCAGCCAAGTAATCGTTTATTACGATATTTATGAAAAAGCTCAAGCCTTATGGCTTGAGCTTTTTCATATGCCATTAACGGCTAATGGCTCCACACCGCAGCGTCCGGATCATCGTCCGGGTTGTAGCCGTCCTCGTCGGTGCCGTAAGTGTATTCGTCATCGATCACGCCGGAATCGGCCTCGGCGTTCAGCGCGTCGACATCCTTCGAATCGAGCTTGTACTGCGGCAGCACGTTCTCCACATAGCTCTTCACGGCTTCGGTCATGGACACGTCGTGGCCGGCCTTCTCCGCAAGGAACCAACGATGGTCGAGTACCTCATGGAAGAACTGCGCCGGCTCGATCTGGGAGCGGTATTCGTGCGGAATCATGCGCACGGTCGGCTCGAACACCTCGCGCATCCAGTCGGTGGCCACGATTTCGAGATCCTCGCCATCACGCCACGTGGAGGTGCGGTAGGCGTCCAGATCGTTGAGCAGACGGCGGGCCTGGTTCTCCTGCACGTCAAGACCGGTCAGTCGCAGCAGCTTGCGGTTGGCGTAGCCGGCGTCCACCACGCGCGGACGCACCAGCACGCGCTTGCCGTCCTCGGCGGTCTTCATTTCCAGCTCGTCCACGTCGAAGCCCAGTTCGTTGAGCTTGTTGACGCGCTTTTCGATCTTCCACATCTCGTCCGGGCTGAACTTGTCGGTGTCGGTCAGCGCGCTCCACAGCGAATGGTAGCGGTCCACCAGGCGGTTTCCGATTTCGATTTCGTCCACGTTGCTCGGCAGCAATGCGCCGGAAGACAGATCCATCAGTTCGCCGATGATGTTCGTACGGGCCAAATCCACATCGTATTCACGCTGGCCTTCGGTGAGGTTCACCTGCAGATCGCCGGTTTCGGCGTCCACCAGGAACGCGGAGAAAGCGTCGGCGTCACGCAGGAACAGCACGTTAGACAGGGACACATCGCCCCAATAGAAGCCGGCCAGGTGCAGACGCACCATCAGCACGGCAAGCGCGTCGATGAGTCGTTCGGCGGTGTCGGGACGCAGGTTGCGGGCGAACAGCGCGCGGTACGGCAGCGAGAATTTCAGATGCTTGGTGACCAGGATGGCTTCCAGCGGCTCACCTTGCGCATTATGGCGGCCGGTGACCACGGCGATCGGCTGCACGGTAGGCAGTTCCAGCTTCTGCAGTCGGCGCAGCAGCTCGTATTCGCGTTCCGCCACGTTGCGTGTGATTTCCTTCATGGCGTAGACTTCGTCGCCCACGTGCACGAAACGCACCACGTGCCTGGAGATGCCTCGCGGCAGGTTGACCAGCAGGTCCTCAGGCCATGTTGCCAGCGGCTTCTCCCACGGCAGCGTGAACATCTTCGGATTCGAGCTCGCGGCGGTGATCTTCAACGCCTGCGGCTCCGGGCTCTGCGCTGCGGGGTCCTCGGCCTTCACGGAAGTGGCCTTAAGCACACGGGGATCCATCTGTGGCAATTCATGTGATTCCATAGCTCTTCAATTTACCCGCTGACCTACCCACGGCAGGCGGCAAAGGGACTACGAGTGTCACGATGAGAACAGCGGGAAAAGAAAAGCCCCGCACCAACGCGGGGCTTTTCCAACGAGACAATAAGAGAGGAAAGAGAATGTCTCGTTTAATGGTTGACGGACGTTTGCACATCCGCCAAGTATTGGTTCAACCACCCGCCAAGCGTTCCATAAGGAACGCCCGACGGTTGGTTACTCGTTATCGTCTCAGTTCAGACGCAGCTCGGTGGACGGAGCGAACAGGTGCATCTTGGACGGGTCGATCTTGATCTTGACGGTATCGCCGACCTTCGGAAGAGCACGCGGGTTCACGCGGATCGTGGTGAGCTTGTTCTGATCGGACATCATGGTGGACGCCTCAGCAGCGGAGCCATCGGTGATGATGTTGCCGTAGATGTAGCCGTCGGAGCCCAGATCCTCAACGTTCATGACCTTGAGGGAGAAGGCGTTGGCCTCATCCGGGGCAGCCAGGGAGGCGTCTTCCGGACGGAAGCCGACCACGATCTGGCCGTTGTCTTCGGCGGTGAGCTTGTTGACGGCCTCGGCCGGCAGATCCACGGTGTCTTCGCCGATCTTTGCCTTGCCGTTGACCACCGGATGGGTGTTGATGTTCATCGACGGGGAGCCGATGAAGCCAGCGACGAAGACGTTGGCCGGACGATCGTACAGCTCGGTCGGAGCGCCGACCTGCTGCAGAACGCCGAGCTTGATGACGGCGATGCGGTCGCCCATGGTCAGAGCTTCGGTCTGATCGTGGGTCACGTACAGGGTGGTGACACCCAGCTGACGCTGCAGAGCGGCGATCTGGGTACGGGTCTGCACACGGAGCTTGGCGTCGAGGTTGGACAGCGGCTCATCCATGAGGAAGACCTTCGGCTCACGGACGATTGCACGGCCCATGGCCACGCGCTGACGCTGACCACCAGACAGAGCCTTCGGCTTACGATCGAGGTACTCGGTCAGGTCGAGGATCTCAGCGGCCTTCTCGACGCGCTTGCGGATCTCTTCCTTCGGGGTGCCGGCGATCTTCAGGGCGAAGCCCATGTTGTCGGCGACGGTCATGTGCGGATACAGAGCGTAGTTCTGGAACACCATTGCGATGTCGCGGTCCTTCGGCTGCATCGTGGTGACGTCCTTGCCGCCGATGAGGATGCGTCCCTTGTTGACCTCTTCGAGGCCTGCGAGCATACGCAGGGTCGTAGACTTACCGCAACCAGACGGGCCGACCAGCACCAGGAATTCGCCATCCTTGATGTCGAGGTTCAGATCATCCACAGACGGCTTGTCATTGCCCGGGTAGATACGAGTAACATGGTCGAATACGACTTCTGCCATGATTTGTCATCCTTTCAGAGGCAGGTACGTGCCTCACGATCCGTTGTAAAGGGATTTTTGTTCGGTGCCCATCCTCGCGGCTTACTACTTTGACAAAGCCACAATTCAAAGCGTTTACTTATTGGTTGGTTTAGCGAAGATCTCTTCGTTGAGCCATGACCTACTATACACACCCAAACCGAATCGTCAATGCGTGTCGCGGGTTTTCACCGCTCAAAACAGTCTATTAGGGGGTTATCATCCCCTCAAATCGATGGTTTTTCATCACAATATCCTCATTCCGCGAGAGAATGGACGGTAGTCTGAACGGTGAGACGTGGAGGTTCATCGTGCGCAATATCCGAATCGGAGTCGTCGAGGACGACCCTGCAAGCTGCCAATTGGTACTCGATTACCTCAATCGCTACCAAAGCGAGACCGGCGAGCAATTCACCGTCTCCGTATTCGACGACGGCGCGCGCATCGTGGAGAAATATGCCCCCGTTTACGACATTCTGCTGCTCGATATTGAAATGAAGGAGATGGACGGCATGGCCGCCGCCCGCCGCATCCGCGAACGCGACGACAACGTCGTGATCATCTTCATCACCGCGGCCCCGCAATACGCCATCAGCGGCTACGAAGTGCGCGCCCTGTCCTACCTGCTCAAACCGCTGCCATGGTTCGCGTTCTCGCAGGAACTCAAGAAATCGATCGACATGGTGCGCCGCAACGGCGACGATTCCATGCTCATCGAAACCGGCAAGGGGCAGATGAGGATGAATCTCACGGACATCCTTTATCTCGAGTCGATCCGGCACACCATCGTCATCCACACGCTTGACGGCAAATACTCTATCAACGGCACACTCAAAGACATGGAAGCCAAGCTCGCCGACCGGCACTTCTTCCGCTCGAACTCCTGCTATCTGGTCAATCTCAAGCATGTGACGGGCGTTGCCGACCAGGATTGCATCATGTCCGACGACGAGCGGCTGCGCGTGAGCAGACCACGGAAGAAAGCGTTCCTCGCCGCCTTGGCCGACTACATGGGCGGCGGCCGATGATCACCAACGCGCTGCCCGACATCCCCCGTTCGTACACCGCCATCTGCGAATGGGCGGCATACGTGGTGTATATCGCGGTACTGTTCCGCCGCGTGCCGCCGCGCCGCTCCGTCGTTGTGAGCGCAATCGGACTGGCGGCGCTCATCGCCGTGCAGTATTTCGACGGCAGCATGCCGATCTGGTTTTGGATCGTCGGCATGCTGCTCGCCTTCGGCTGCATGTACCTGACGATTCTGTTCGGCGCCGGCACCGGCAAACGCGAAGGACTGTACATCACGGCGCGCGCGTTCGTACTGGCCGAACTGGTGGCGTCGCTGCATTGGCAGATCGTCACGTTCATCGGCATGCGCAACGGCCGATTCGCGGATTACGATTGGCATGCCGTCTTACTGCTCGTTGCCACCTACGCATTGTGTTTCGGCCTGGCCTGGCTGGTGGAACGCGGCAATTTCAGCCAGACCGCGCCCACGTTGCCGACGGCTTCCGCGGCGACCGCGACGGTGGCCATCACGATCGTCACCTTCGCCATGAGCAACCTGAGCTTCATTTCGACCAATACGCCATTCTCCGGTTCGATGGGCCAGGAAATCTTCTACATCCGCACACTGGTGGATTTCTGCGGATTCGCGATTCTATACGCGCAACAGGAGCAGGCTCGGCGCATTGAAGCGAGCGCGGAAATCGCGTCAATCAACGCGCAGCTGGAAAGCCAACATCAGGAGTACCTGCAGTCGAAGGAGAACATCGAATCGCTTGGTCGGCTCGCGCACGATCTGAAGCATCAGATCGCGGCATTGCGTGCCGAAGTCGATCCGGAGCATGCGGCGGCAGGATTCGAGCAGTTGGAGAAGTCGGTGCAGCGCTACAGCGCCCAGCAGCATACCGGCAATCCCGTGCTTGACGTCATCCTCACCACAAAAGAGCGCACTTGCGCCGATCGCGGCATCAGTTTCACCGCCGTGGCGGATGGGTCGCTCTTATCCAACATGTCGTCGATGGATATCGCTTCGCTGTTCGGCAATGCGATCGACAATGCGATCGAAGCCACGTCGAAGCTGGCCGATCCGGAACAGCGGCTCATCAAACTGGCGTTGTTCGAGCAGAATTCCTTCACCGTGGTCCGCATCGAGAATTATTACGATTCGCGGCTGAAGAAAGATGCCGAGGGCAATCTGCGCACCACGAAGCGCGATGACCAGCATCGGCATGGCTTCGGCGTGAAGTCGATTCGGCACATCGCGCAACAGTACGGCGGCGAGGTGACGATCCGCACCAACGACCACTGGTTCGTACTCACCGTGCTGCTTCCCCGCCAGACCGGCCTGATGGCCATGTGAGGATGGCGTCCATGTGAGGATTGCGAGCCGGCAATGCGAAGGCTAACGATCTGCAGCTTTCGCCCGCGGTAGATGCCAAGCGGCAAGCGGCTTGGCCAGACGGGAGGCGGTGAACGCGCTGACGGCCACCGCAAGGCCGATTGGCACGAACAGGTTGATCGGAGCGTCGGCCAACTCCATCACCAGGCAAATCGCCATCAACGGCGCCTGCTGCGAGGCGGCAAGCAGCGCGCATGCACCCAGTAGCGCATACATGCCGATCGAATTCGTGTGGAACACCTGCATCCAAAGAATGCCCAGAATCGCGCCTCCGGAAGCGCCCAATGCGATGCCCGGCTGCAACACGCCACCGGAAGCGCCGGAACGAATCGTCATCAACGTGACGATCGCCTTGGCCACGAAAGACAGCAGCAACACCGGAATAACGGCCAGATCGGCCTTCGAGGAGAAGCTCAGCTGCGCGGTGGCGCGGCCATTGCCCATCACCTGCGGCACGGCGATCGCCACAACGCCCGTCAGCAGGCCGGCAAGCGGCATCATCCACAGAATGCCCGCTCCGGACGGCTTGTTTTTCTCCGCCCACTGGGAGCCGCGGCGGAACAGCGCGCCGGCGATGCCAAGCATCAGGCCGGCAATCAGCGCGAACACCATGTAGTCGGGGGTAAACAGGCCATTCGCCTTGCCGATCAAATAGAACGTGTGCGTGCCCTTGACCAGGCTCGCCACCCATGAGGCGAGCGCCGAGCAGGCGAACGCGAGCGTGACCGTTTCGAGCGTCACGTCGGCGAGCAGGATCTCCACCGCGAAGAACGTGCCGGCAAGCGGCGCGTTGTAGACTCCCGCGAGACCGGCCGCGGCGGTAATGGCTACCAGCATACGCGTGTCCTTCGCGCCGAGACGCACCCAGCGGGCGAATCGCTGGCCGAACATCGCGCCAAGCTCGCGCGGAGCCACTTCGCGGCCGATCGACATGCCGGTACCGACGATAAAAATCTGCAGCAGCACATGTACGATGGTCTGCCAGACCGGCATCAGCGCACCACCGACGGCTTTCTTGACGGATGGCACTGTTGTGGTACGCGTGCGCAGCAGCCACCAGATCACGGCCGCGATGGAGGCGCCGACCGTCACGGAAATCGCACGACGGATGGCAGGCACGTTGAAGGGACCGGATTCATGCGCATTCTCGATGTATCCAAGCGCGAAACGCTCGACTTGGTACAGCATAAGTGTCAGCAGGCCCGCGGCCGCGCCAATGGCGATGCCGACGATGGCCACCGCAGCGATCAGCCCCGGAATACGTCCGATAGTCGGCTGCTGTTCCGTCTCGTCCTGCGATTGCTCCGACACCATTGCTTCTCTCACGTTGCGTGTACCTCGTCTTCAGTCCATCTCGTCATTCGTGTTGCCGCATCACCATCGTTCCACCCACGGCGGATTTATGCGCCAATATCCCCCACCAGAACATGAATTCCAATGTCAGTCACACAACTTGCGTCTGCATAGTGAACGGCCGATCAGGCTCGTCGTCCTCGGCAACAAGGCCGGCCACATCCGCCAAACACCATAAGGCGTACAGCGGCAGATTCATCGGCGGCAAATATATTGGAATATATAGCATTCAAGACACAAGATGCACAAAATAGACAATTTCAAATCGCCGTTTTTGCACAAAACAGATAATTTCCGCCACAGCCAAAGACAAGGAAATCAAACCTCCGCCACACCAGGGAAAGCGCAAATCCGCAATGTGAAACGCAGAAGAGTTACGTGCATGGCTCGCATGTTGAAAACATGAGCAACCATGAGCACCAGAGAAGGAATCCACCCGTAACACAACCGCCGCAGTCCGGAAATATTGGCGTCATGTTCCTGTTTTGCCGTTTTCATAAGCGTGATATCGATGGAATCGCAATATTCGTTCGGCTCATTCGAAGCATCAACGCAATACGGAAAAGAGAAGCCACGGCCAGCATCAGCACAACCGCGCAAGCGATCCCGCAAACGCCGCCGCAAACCCCATCACACCCTTCGATGCCTATTTCCAGCACTGTCAAAGCCGTACCCCGCTCCGGCATCCGCGACGTGTTCGACCGCGCACTCGCCGGCGATGCGGATGAGCTGCGCGAAGGCCTGCGCCGGCTGCGCACATTCGCGGAACAGATATGAAAAGCCCGTCCAGGGAAAAGGGAAGACCTGGACGGGCACAAGGAAAGGAAGAGAGAAATCAGTGCAGACTTACTTGGCGGCCTCCTTCTTGTCGTCGCTCTTCGGCATGACCCAGAACTTGAGCAGCGGATAGCTGACGATCACGGCAAGCAAGGTGTTGACCACGGATGCGATCGTGCCCGCGATGCTGGCGTTCATGCCCCATCCCTGGCACAGACCGGTCACGTAGCCCGGCAGCACAAGGTTCACCACCACGATGATCACGGCGAGGATCACATACTTCCAAGCGGCGTCCTTGAAGCTGGAGTCGGACTTGAAGACCCACTTCATCTGCACGAAGAAGTTCACCACCTGCGCAAGCACCTCGGCAAGCAGGAAGGTGAGGAATCCACCCAGACCGTTGCCCTTGGTGTCATAGTTGAAGATCAGGAAGTGGAACGGCTGCGTGAGCCACAAGCCGGAGATGAAGATGGCGGTGCCGATCCACGTCACCACGAAACGGGTGATGGTGGAGATGTTCGACAGCACATTGAACAGGATGAACTCCCAGATATTCGGATGATCCTTGATCCACTGGCGAATCGGTCCGACCTTCTTCTCGCCGGCAGCGGTTTCGGCCGGCTTCGCAGCATTGTTGTCAGTCATGGTTCAGCTCCTTTGCGGTGCGCTTGTTGGCGGATTGGTTGCGGAAGAAGCCGGCGATCACGCCGCCCAATCCGCAGAAAGTATGCCCGTTGGCAATGTTCACGATGGCGTCGACCATCGCCGAGTCGACCATGCCTTGGGTCATCTTGCTCATGGCACGAGGCGGCATGTTCAGGATGAACAGGGTGTTCAAATCCGGCGAGCCGGTCTTCTGGCGGATCTTCGCCTCGCGCTTGGTCAGCGTCTTGGCGACGGTACGCGCCACGAAGCCCTTGGAATCCACCCACGACATGATCGGATCGTTGACGCCGAACGTCGTCGGCTTGCCGGGGGCAAGCACCTCATGGCCGAACAGCACGGCCATTTCGGCGTCGGTCACATCCTTGACCCGGCCGGTCAGATAGTGGCCGAGCGCAGGATCGGCGGCGCAATCGGCGGTCGTGCAATCGCCGGCCACGGTGTGAGGAATCGCAAGCGGCAAATGCTCCGCATTGTCGCCGACCAGCAGCGTCCATTCGCCGCTTTCCGTCTTCCATGCATTGGCGGCAACATCGAAATGGCGGAACGTGTAGCGGTCGAAATCGATATGCACACTCTTGCTTTCATGCGCTGCCAACTCTACCTTGACGAAGCCCTTCAGCTCGCGGTCGGGATAGAGCACGCCGCCCTGCGGCGCGCGCACATACAACTGGGCCACGGTGGAGCCGGCGACATCGGAATCATTGGTGACGACGAAATCCACGCCGGTCGCGGTGGCGGTGATCGCGCTGTACGTGAACGTGGAGTAGCTCAGACCGTAGCCGAACGGGAAGCGTACGGGCACGCCCACGGTCTCGTAATAGCGGTAGCCAACGAACGGGCCCTCGCGGTAGATCGCGTCACGTCCGATGGCCGGATACCAGCCGGAGCTCGGGCAATCCTCGTATTGCATCGGCCAGGTTTCGGCCAAATGTCCGGATGGGTTGACTTCGCCGGTCAGCGCGCGCACGGTGGCGGAAGCGCCTGCCTGACCGGACAATCCTACGTACAGCATGGCCGCAACATCGTCGAACCACGGCAATTCCACCGGGGAACCGGCGACGAGCACGATCACCACCGGTTTGCCGGTCTTCGCCAACGCCGTTACGAGATCGTTCTGCGCCTGCGGAATCGCCATGGTGGACCGGTCGAGGCCTTCGGATTCGCTGCGTTCGTCGAGGCCAACGACGGCCAACACCACATCCACGGCGTCCTTCTTGGCGAGCGCGACGGCGTCGTTCAGCAGCACCTCATCCGGCTTGCCTTGGCGGTCGTAGCCCTGCTCGTAGCCGGCCAATACCAGTCCTTCGGCGTTCTTGACCTCGTCGAGGATGTTCTCCTCCTTGGTGGCGTTCACCTTGGATGAGCCGGAACCCTGATAGCGTGCGGTCGCGGCCATATCTCCGATGACGGCCACGCGAGTGCCCGGCTTGAGCGGCAGCGTGGCGGCGTCGTTCTTCAGCAGCACGCTGGAATGTTCCGCGACCGTTCTGGCGATATCATGGTGCGCCTTCGCGATGTCGTCCGACAGCAGATCGTCGCGGCCGACGCCGACGAGCTTGGTCGCCGCCGCGATTTTGACGACTTCCGCGGCACGCTTGTTGATGTCCGCTTCGGCGAGCGTGCCCGCTTTGACCGCACCTTCCAGCTCGCGCACGGAGGTGAAACCTGGCGACGGCATTTCCAGCGAGCCGCCGGCTTTGACGGCTGCGACGGCGGAGTTGGAGCCGCCCCAATCGGAGACGACCATGCCGTCGAAGCCCCATTCGTCGCGCAGGATCTCCTGCAGCAGATGCTTGTTTTCGTGGGCGTAGACGCCGTTGACCTCGTTGTAGGAGGTCATGATGCTCATCGGCTTGGCCTCGCGCACGGCGATTTCAAAACCGGTCAGATACAATTCGCGCATGGTACGTTCGTCCACCACGGAGTTGCTGGCCTGGCGGCGCAGCTCCTGGCTGTTGACCGCGAAATGCTTCGGGCATGCGGAGACGCCGTTGCTCTGGATGCCGCGAATGAGACCGGCGGCCATACGGCCGGCGACGATCGGATCTTCCGAATAGTACTCGAAGTTGCGTCCGCACAGCGGGTTGCGTTTGATGTTCATGCCCGGTCCAAGCAACACGTTCACGTCGAGATCGTGAGCTTCCTTGCCGAGCGCCTCGCCCATCTCTTCGGCGAGCGCCGGATCCCAGGTGTTGGCCACGGTGCAGGCGGTCGGGAAGCAGGTGGCCGGCTTGGATGCGCCGATGCCGAGGTGGTCGCCTTCGCCAAGCTGCCTGCGCACGCCGTGTGGGCCGTCGCTCATGACGAAGCCGGGAATGTCGGCGCGATCGTTGCCGCGCGAATCCCATTCGGATCCGCCGGACAGCATCGCCGCCTTTTCAACGATCGAAAGATCTTCAAGTTCCATGGGTTCTCCCTCGCACTAGGTGTTGCAAAAACCTGCTTTGCCGAGCCTGCCCTGTCCGCTCCGCCCGACTGCGCTGTTTTCTTGCGATTTCCCGCTGCCGTACCGCGCTGCATCGCACCGTGCCGCACGCGGGATTTCGCCGCTAGTTTGATTGAACCAGCTTTTGCGATGCCATCACCGCCGTATTACACAACCTGTCGTTTTGCTCGCACAATCGGCATATGGGCGCGGTGAAGAGGGTATGCGGTGGCGCAGAACGCGCATAAAATCGCATCGTTCCATTTTGCAATCGATAGCAAGCGTTTCGATATGCACATATCGTTGCAATTTCAAGCGACTCGCCGATATTGATACCTTTTTGCGCAAGCGCTATCATACTTAACGAAAGTAAGTTTTACTAACTTTTCTTCAATGCGGAACATGCTTTGATCACTCAACGCGGAGAACGATGTTTCGCAGCGCACAGAAAGGATAATGAGATGCGCGACCAGCAAAGCAGCGACACGAGCATCGCCCTGGACGCCAATACGGACGTCCAGCAGGAGGCCGATAAACCGGCAGTCAAGTGGAGGTACCTCTTCGGCTTCCTCGCCTGGACCGTGCTTAACGCCATCGTCATCGCACTGTGCGCTGGCGCGTCGGTCTTGACCATCAAGCGCATCAAGTAATTCAAACGGGACCGTACCGTCGCATATGATGACACGGTCCCAATCCAGTTCTCCCGATTTTTCCCACACTCAAAGGAGCCCCACATGGTAGACAGCACACTGTTCTCGCTGGCCACGCTCAACGCCCATCCGGCAATGAATCCGGATTCGGTGATCCAGGGCGATCATTGGCGCATCGGCCTCATCACGGACGCGCTCGTCCGTTTCGAATGGTCCGACAGCGGCCGTTTCGTGGATGACGCCACGCAGATGGCGATGGTCCGTGATTTCGGCGAAAAGCCTGAATTCACCGTCACCGAACGTAATGGCTGGCTGGAAATCGACACCCCGTCGCTGCATATCTCCTACAACCAGCGCAAGTTCTCTCCGGAAGGCCTGTACGCAACCGTCAAGCACGTCAACGCCATCGAAAACACTTGGCATTACGGCGACGTGCAGCGCAGGAACCTCGGCGGCACCTACCGTACGCTCGACGAGGCGAACGGCCGCATCCCCGTCGATCCGGGCGTCAACAGCACCGACGGTTGGGCGATCATCGACGATTCCAAGTCGAACGTGATCCGCGAAACCGCCGAAGTGAACGGCAACCACAACGATTTCGGCACGTGGGTGACCCCGAAGGAAGAGCCGACCACCGACCTGTACCTGTTCGGCTACGGCCACCGCTACCGTGAGGCCGTGCACGCCCTGTACCGCCTGACCGGCCCGACCCCGCTGCTGCCGCGCTTCGTGCTGGGCAACTGGTGGAGCCGCTACCACCGCTATACCGAAACCGAATACCGTCAGCTCGTCGAACGTTTCGAAAAGGAAGGCATCCCGTTCACCACGGCCGTCATCGATATGGACTGGCACCTGGTTGACGACGTCGACCCGAAGTACGGCTCCGGCTGGACCGGCTACACGTGGAACAAGGACTTCTTCCCGGATCCGAAGCGCTTCCTCAACTGGCTGCACGAGCATGGCATGAAGGCCACGCTCAACGTCCACCCGAGGGACGGCGTGCGCGCGTTCGAAGAGCTGTATCCGCAGGTCGCCAAGGCCATGAACATCGATCCGGAAAGCGGCGAGGCCGTGCAGTTCGACCTGACCGATCCGAAGTTCATGGAGGTCTACTTCGACCAGCTCCACCACCCGATGGAGGAAGATGGCGTCGACTTCTGGTGGATTGACTGGCAGCAGGGCGGCCTGACGCGCCAGCCGGGCCTCGACCCGCTGTGGGGCCTGAACCACCTGCATTACCTCGATTCCGCCCGCAACGACGGCAGCGACTACAGCGAACGCAACCCGCGTCCGCTCACCTTCTCGCGTTACGCCGGCCCGGGCTCGCACCGCTACCCGATCGGCTTCTCCGGCGACACCGTCGTGACGTGGGAGTCGCTGAAGTTCCAGCCGGAATTCACCGCCTGCGCTTCCAACATCGGCTACGGCTGGTGGAGCCACGACATCGGCGGCCACATGTTCGGCTACCGTGACGAGGAACTGGAGGTCCGCTGGTACCAGCTGGGCGCGTTCAGCCCGATCAACCGTCTGCATTCCACCGATTCGCCGTTCAACGGCAAGGAGCCGTGGAACTTCCACGGCGATGCGGAACGTGCGATGACGTCCGCGCTGCGCCTGCGCCATGCGATGATCCCGTACCTGTACACGATGAACCGTCGCGCCGCGTTCGACAACGAGCCGCTCGTGCAGCCGCTGTACTGGGACTATCCGGAAATCGAAGCCGCATACAAGCTCACCGACGAATTCCGTTTCGGCACCGAGCTGCTGGTCGCGCCGATCGTCGATCCAGCCGAGCGTTCCGTGCAGCGTGCGAAGGCCGACGTGTGGCTGCCGCAGGGCGAATGGTTCGATTTCTTCGACGGTCGCCATTACACGTCTCATCCGGCCGAAGGCCGCCGTCTGGAGGCTTGGCGCGATCTCGACCGCATGCCGGTGTTCGCTAAGCCCGGCGCGATCGTGCCGCTGCAGATGCCCGCCGAGGGTGAGGCGCTCAACTCCGTGGCCAACCCGCGCGCACTGCAGGTAGTGGTGTTCCCGGGTGCCGAAAACAGCTTCACGCTGTGGGAGGATGACGGTGCCGCACAGAGCAAGGATCGTTGGGCATCCACCGAAATGGCGCTGCGTTTTGAGGGCGATTCCGCACAGTTCTCGATCGCCCCTGCGGAAGGTGCGACGGACGTCATTCCGGCTTCCCGCGATTGGACGGTCACGTTCCGTGGCATCGCTCCGGAAGCGATGCACGCCGTCCGCGCGACCGTCGACGGCTCTGCCGCCGCTCCGGAAGTCGCGTACGATGCGGAAACGCTGAGCCTGACCGTCACGCTGCGTGACGTGCCGACGAGCGCCGCAATCGCCATCGATTTCGCCGACGGTCTTGCCGTTGCGGACGATCCGGTTGAAGCCGACGCGTTCGCCGTGCTGAAGGATGCGCAGATGCTGTACATGACCAAGGAGCACGCATACCGCGCGATCCGCGAGCTGGGCAAGGATGCGCTGCCGGCACTGAGCACGCTGGAGGATCTGCACGGCGTTGGCGCGCAGACCAAATACCAGTCCCACATGCCGCAGCCGGTCATCCAGGCCCTGGCCGAAGTGCTGACCCGCAACTGACCTCATCGCAATAATTCAAAATAAAACGCGTGCGCGTCCGGATGGTTTCCGCCCGGACGCACACGCGTTTTGTTTTATGTACGAAATTAGTATGACTCGACATTCCGCATAGATTCGAAGAAGAATCAATGACACGCCCATCGCAAATGCGATAATTCCATAATCACAACAGGCATGTTGCAGCTTCTCTCGCTTGAGAAAGGTAAAGCATTAAAACCCTAAAGTGGATCGGCGGTGTTCCACAACGTGGATATCTGGCGCAGGGCCTTGCCTGCGAACGGCGATCCGATGTGGTCGTTCTGGCCTTTCGGACAGGCGTGGATGTGCCGGAACCTGTTCGACCGGGACAAGTCGTACCTCGCGCGCATCTGGCCGATTCTGAGGGAGAGCGCCCGGTTCTGCATGGATTTCCTGTCGGACACCGAACAGGGCCTCGCCCCTTCGCCGGCCACTTCTCCGGAAAACTGCTTCCTGGTCAACGGGAAGCCAACGTCCGTCGCGCAGGCAAGCGAGAACGCCACCGCCATCGTTCGCACCTGCTCGACGACCTCATCCTTGCCGCGCAGGATATGGACGACCTCGATGGCGATGACGAAAGTCTGGTCCAGGAGGCAAGGATAGTCGTCAGGCAGTTGGCCGAACCGCAGATCGGTACGGACGGAAGGATCCTCGAATGGAACGACGAGTTCATCGAGGAGGATCCGCTCCACCGCCATCTGTCGCATCTATACGAGTTGCATCCAGGCACCGGCATCACCGCGAGAAGTTCGCGCTTGGAGAACGCGGCCCGCAAATCGCTTGAGATCAGGGGCGACGACGGCTCCGGCTGGAGCATCGTGTGGCGCATGATCATGTGGGCCAGGCTGCGTGACGCGGAACATGCCGAACGAATCATAGGCATGTTCCTGCGCCCGGTCGACGCCGACGCCGCGACCGGTCTGGTAGGAGGAGGCGTATACGACAGCGGCATGTGCGCGCATCCGCCATTCCAGATCGACGGCAACCTTGGATTCCCGGCCGCGCTGGCGGAAATGCTCCTGCAAAGCCACGACGGTCTGATCCGGATTCTTCCCGCCTTGCCGAAAGACTGGCATGAGGGACGTTTCCGTGGATTGAGGGCGAGAGGGGGCGTTTGCGTCGATGCGTCATGGACGGACGATGAGGTGAAATATACTTTGCGTTCGTCGGGGCCGACGGAAGTCACGGTGATTGTAGAAGGCGTCAATATGGCGCACGTCGTGGTATCTCCGGATAAGCCCCTTGATGGCACGGTACGGCGGAGATGATCGGATTACAATATGAAGCGATCCCGTTCGCAGACTGTCATTTTTGTTTGCGGATGGGTCGTTTTCATTGAAAACGAAATTTCCGACATTGATGGCAATTACGCTTTCAAACATGATAAACTCGTTACTAAACACGTTTAGTTGCTGAATTTCCAAGGAGGTAGGTTTCCATGGCCACGATCAGGGAGATCGCGGAAAAGGCGGGCTTCTCCCAGGCGACCGTATCGAGAATACTCAATGACGACCCCTCGTTCTCGGTGAAGGAGGCCACCCGTCAGAAGATTCTGAGCACCAGCATTGAGATGGGGTACGAGAACGTCCCCCGCTACCAACGTGTCACCATTCCGCAAGACATCGCGTTGCTGAACAACTCCATCCACGACAAGGGGCTTCAGGACGCCTATTTTGACGAGCTTGAAGTTTCATTACGTCGCCATGCCAAGGACGAGCGCATGAGAGTGACGGAATACAACGATGTCAAATCCCTGATGAAGGACGCGTCCAAATACGCCGGATTCATCTCAATAGGTCCGGCGCCGTTCAAAAGGAACATGTTGAAGCGTCTGCACGCGGTCCTTCCGCATGGAGTGTTCATCGACATCAATCCCGCGCCGAGCCTGTTCGATTCGGTGCAGCCGGATCTGGAGCAGACCATTCTGGACGCCTTGGACGAATTGATGGACGCCGGCAACAAGCGAATCGGGTTCATCGGAGGGTTCGGCAACATCATGGGCGACCATGAGTATCCCGAGGATCCGCGTGCGTTCGCGTTCCGCAACTGGACCGTCCGTCTCGGTCTTGACGTCGACGGCCTGGTGTTCGATGAGGGGCCTTTCACCGTGGAGAACGGCCGTGCCTTGGGAGAGAGGTTCGTGGCCGAATGTGGCGACAGGCTCCCGGATGCTCTGATTGTGGCGGCGGACCCCATCGCCGTAGGCGTCTTGCAGGCGTTCGCGGCGTCCGGCATTCTGGTTCCACGCGACATGCGACTGGTGAGCATCAACAACCAGGAGATCGCGAATTACACTTCGCCGACGCTTTCGTCGTATGACATCAACAAGGACGAATTGGCCAAGGCCGCGGTATTCATGCTGTCGGAGGCCATTTCCATGGGGCGCTCCGTCAACCAGCATATGAGGATTTCAACCAAGCTGGTCGCCCGGGACAGTTTCACCCCGAAAGCTAGGTAGGGTTTAAGAAGAAAGGGTTCGGTCCTCGTTGACACGCTTAATACGTGCCAACGAGGACCGAACCCTTTTACATCTGTGAGGTGTTTTCGAAGGAAAGTCTGTCAAGCCCTGTTCCCGATATGGAAACGAGGGCACGGCACGGGGAAAACATGGAAGACGTGCCGTACCCTTTCAAGGCGCCGTCTCCGGTTTGATGTCAAGGTCCACCCTTGACGACGGCACCGTCCTTTCGCCATACGTTTCCGCGTATGGCGAAAGGAAAGCCAAGTCCCGGTTTTCGCCGGGGCGCGCCGGTCAGATCAGGTCGAGGTCGACGTCGAGGCTGATCGGCTGGTCCGCCGGGATATGGTACTGGGGGTGGATCGGGGACATCCAGGAGTCATCTCCTCCGACACCCATCTGCTCGGCAAGCACACGCAGGAACATGTGCTTCGGGGCGGGGAGCTCGTCCTGATGCTGGGCTTCCTCAAGCATGAAGCTGGAGTACGGCTGCAGGCTCATCGCGAACGGTTCGGCGCCTTCGGCGCGGCTTATGCGAAGGCCATGGCCCTTCTCGTCCGTGATCTCGGCCCAACGCACGTCCTCATGGTTGCCGGTTTCCTGCGGCATGAGATACGGGGCGTGGTCCTTGAACGCGTCGGTGCTCCACACACCGAGCTTGGCATGCTTGCGATCCTGGTAGGTCTCCTCCGGACCAGCGCCGAAGAAACGCAGGTTCGAGTACTGGACCGGAAGGGTCCATTCGATGCCGAACGCGGGGATGGTGGGCAGGTCGCCCGGCTCGCCCGGGTATTCGACGTGCAGATTCACTCGTCCGGTGGTGTCGGCGGTGTAGCTGACGGTCACCTTGGTGCGCTGCGGGGTGGCGAGCTCGTACGTGTAGGAGGCCTTGACGGTGTCCTCGTCGATCTGTTCGATCTCGTTGCCGATGCAGCGGGCGTAACGGCCTGCTCCCAGCCACTGGGCGCGTTCGAAGCCGTGGCCTGCGCCGCGATCGTTGTCGGTCAGCGCGCGGAACGTGGTGACCGCCGGACGGCGCAGCACGAATTCTCGATTGTTGAACGTGTAGGAGACCAGTCCGCCTTGGGTGCGGGAAAGCAGTACCTCGCGGCCGGATCCCTGCACGCCGACGTTCCAACGGCCAACGGTGACGGTGCCGTCGACCGGCTTCACCGGAGCAGAGGCCTTCTTGGAGCCGGCGACGACGGTCTGGCCGAATGCCAGCTCATAGCCGGCTACCGCCCAATTGGTCGCCTTGGCGAGACGCTGGGATACCTCCAGCACCAGTTCGGACGCGCCGTCGCGGTACAGATCCAACGGCCAGTCGGCATCGAGCTTCTCCGTCGAACCGGCCGGCACGTCGAAACGGCGTTCGGACTGCCATACCGGTTCGCCATCCGCAAGGACACGCAACACGAACGTGTATTCGCCAGTGGAGGTGAACAGATTATCGTTCTTGATGGTCACGGAATCCTCGGCGACATCGATATGCACGTTGGAATACAGCTGTTTGACCTCCTGGGCCTTCGGCGTGGGCTTACGGTCCGCAAACACCAGGCCGTTGCCGGAGAACTCGTAGTCGCTCGGCCTGTCGCCGAAGTCGCCGCCATAGCGAAGGCTCGTGGTTCCATCGGGCTGGGTGGCGTAGATCGCCTGGTCGATGAAGTCCCAGATGAAGCCGCCCTGGTACTTCGGATAGCGTTCGAGCGCGGTGTATTCGTCCATGTTGCCGCACGAATTGCCCATGGCGTGCATGTACTCGCAGGAGATGTAAGGCTTCTGCGGATCATTCTTCAGGTATTCCTCGATGGCGTCGGCGTGCGCATACATGCGGGTCTCGATGTCGGTCACGTCGTCGTAGTCGCGGTTGTGGGTCACGCCCTCATAGTGCACGGGACGGTTCGGGTCGATGTCGTGCACGCGCTTGTACATGGCGCGGAACACGTCGCCCGTGTAGGATTCGTTGCCGAGAGACCAGATCAGGACGCTCGGATGGTTGTAGTCGCGGCGCACCATGCTGTTGACACGGTCGACGCACGCGCCCTCCCAATGCGCCTTGCTTCCCGGGACGGCGGTCTCCTCGGTGAGGACGTCACCGGGCAGGCACCAGCTGCCATGGGTTTCGAGGTTGGTCTCGTCGATCAGGTAGATGCCGTACTCGTCGCACAGCTCGTACCAGCGCTCCTGGTTCGGATAGTGGGAGGTCCTGATGGCGTTGAGGTTGTGCCTCTTGCAGAAGACCACATCGTCGATCATGTCCTGCTCGGTGATCGCGCGGCCGCGCTTGGGATCGAACTCGTGGCGGTCGGCGCCCTTGAATACGATGCGCTTGCCATTAATCGTCATGATGCCGTCCTCGATGCGGAAGCGGCGGAATCCGACCTTCTGGACGGCGACCTCGGCGATGTTGCCGGCATGGTCGATGACCGTGACCTCGAACTCGTAGAGGACCGGATCCTCCGCGCTCCACGGGTGGATGCCGTTCAACGATCCGGTGGAGATGGAGGTATCGGGGTCAGCGCAGTTCGCGGTCTCCCAGACGACGTTACCATCGGAATTCTTCAACGTCGCCGAGATCGTGGCCGCGTCGGCTGCGTTGCGCACGGTGAGCGCCGCGTCCAAAGAGGCGCTGCCGGACTCCGGATCCCAATCGGATTCGATCTGCATGTTCTCGATATGCACATGCGGCTGCGCGGCCAGCTCGACCGAGCGGAACAGTCCGTGCAGACGCCAGAAGTCCTGGTCCTCGAGCCATGAGGCGCTGGAGTATTCGTAGCATGCGACGGCAACGACGTTCTCGCCGTCGTGCAGCATCTCGGTGATGTCGAATTCGTTGGGGGTGAAGCCGTCCTCGCCATAGCCGACGAACATGCCGTTGACCCACACGTAGATTGCGGTGGCCATGCCGTGGAACACGATGGAGACGGTTCCGCCGGCGTTCTTGGTGTCGGCCAGACGGTTCGCCATCGTGAAGGTCTTACGGTAGAGGGCGACATGGTTGTTCTCCGGAATATTCGGTTCCGCCGGATTCTCGTGGCCATCCCACGGGTATTGAATGTTCACGTACTTGTTGTTCATCAATCCCGCCATCTGCAGGTGTCCGGGAACCTGGATGCGTTCGAAGGCGGAATCGTCGAAGTTCTCCCTTACGAAGGGCTCCTCGTTGAATTCGATGTCGGATGCCTGAACGACCTCGACCCTCCATTCGCCGTCGAGGCTCTGCCTCAGATCGGACCATTCGTTGGTCTGCGGATCGTGCGCGTAGCATTTGTGGTCGGAATGCGCCGGGACGCGGTTGACCTCGAATACGGTCGAATCGGCGAGCCAGGTCTCGGATGCGTGTTCGATGCGGGTTTCGTTTGCCATGTTTTCCTGCTTTCGTTCATTACATCTTTGTGAATGATGGAGGGAAGATGAACTTCCTTTACCAGATAATAAATGTTGTTTACAAAAAAAGCAAATCGGTTTTACTTGACGTCTTAATTCCTTTGTATCAGCGGTATATGTTGTAACGTATCAGGCATCTGATTGATACCGATATGACAGTGCTGGTACACGGTTTACCTAATTCAACACGCCGCCAAACCCTATATTTTGCTAATGGTTTTTACTTTTTCTTGTAAAGAGCGTATACTCGACATGCAAGATCAATGGGTGATCTTCAACTCCGGAGTCTTAAGGAGAAGAAAAAATGAGCAACGAAACGACAACCGCGGACGGTGGCGTCCGCAAGAAGGGCAAGCTCGGCCAGCGTATCGCCTACGCCTGCGGCAACCTCGGTCAGTCCGCCTTCTACAACGCGATGAGCACATATTTCATCGTCTATGTCACCGGCTGCCTGTTCTCGGGCGTTGACAAGGCGCTTGCGGCCAAGCTTATCGGTGTCATCACCAGCCTCGTGGTGATTATCCGTATCGCCGAGATCTTCATCGACCCGCTGCTGGGCAACCTCATCGACAACACCAACACCAAGTGGGGACGCTTCCGCCCATGGCAGTTCTTCGGCGGCCTGATCTCCGCCGTCCTGCTCGCCGTGATCTTCAGCGGCATGTTCGGCCTGGTGAACGTCAACACCACGCTGTTCATCGTGCTGTTCGTCATCACCTTCGTCGTGCTCGACGTGTTCTACTCCCTGCGTGACATCTCCTACTGGGGCATGATCCCGGCGCTGTCCTCCGACTCCCACGAGCGCTCCACCTACACCGCCCTCGGCTCCTTCACCGGCTCCATCGGCTACAACGGCATCACCGTCGTGGTCATCCCGATCGTCAGCTACTTCACTTGGACGCTCACCGGTGCCAAGGGCGAAGGACAGGCCGGCTGGACCTCCTTCGGCATCATCGTCGGACTCCTCGGCATCCTGACCGCATGGACCGTCGCGTTCGGCACCAAGGAAAGCACCAACGCACTGCGCGCCAAGGCCCAGAAGAACGGCAACCCGCTCGAGGCATTCAAGGCCCTGTTCCAGAACGACCAGCTCCTGTGGGTCGCCCTGTCCTACCTGCTGTACGCCATCGCCAACGTGGCCACCACCGGCGTACTCCTCTTCCTGTTCAAGTTCGTGCTCGACAACCAGGCCGCCTACTCCATGACCGGCGTCATCGCCTTGGTGGCAGGCCTCATCATGGCTCCGCTGTACCCGATCCTGAACAAGCGCATCCCACGCCGAGTCCTGTACATCGTCGGCATGACCTCCATGATCGTGGCCTACATCCTGCTGGGTCTCTTCTCCACCAACATGACCGTGGTGTTCATCGCCCTCGTGCTCTTCTACATCCCGGGCACCCTCATCCAGATGACCGCCATCCTCTCCCTGACCGACTCCATCGAATACGGCCAGCTGAAGAACGGCAAGCGCAACGAGGCCGTCACCCTGTCCGTACGTCCGATGCTTGATAAGATTGGCGGCGCGCTGTCCAACGGCATCACCGGCTTCATCGCCGTCGCTGCTGGCATGACCGGCAACGCCACCGCGGCCGATATGACCCCCTCCAACATCCACACCTTCGAAATCTGCGCCTTCTATGTGCCGCTTATTCTGATCGTGCTCAGCCTGCTGGTGTTCATGTTCAAGGTCAAGATCGACGAGAAGATGCATGCTAAGATTGTCAAAGAGCTCGAAGCCAAGCTTGCCTCCGGCGAAATCGTCGATGACGAAGCTCAGACCGCCGAGACCGTCGAAGCCATCGATGAGGAGGCCAAAACCCTGACCGAATAAATACCAATACTTGCCGCTCCTTCCCTTTTTCACCAAGAAGGCCCCGACCATGTCGGGGCCTTCTTGGTTTATGTGATGGTAATGGTGCGGTAAGTTATTTCAAAAATCTTCTGGCAAACCGATGAATATACAAAAGAATCAATCGGAATGACATGCGGCGACGGGGATGACATGCCTACAATCAAGGCATAACGAAACAAGAGAAAAAAGAATAGCGGCGAACGGAAGACAAAGCGCCGCGGAAAAGGAATGAACATGCAGAACGACACTTTCAACCAGATCCTCAACTCCAACCTCGCCTCCATGGATCCGGGCTTCGGCCAGTTCGCCCTCGCCAAGGCATCCTCCGACCTGTTCAAGAAGGTCATCAACAAGTAAGGCGCAAAGACTTCTTCTGTTTCCTTTCAAAAGAAAAGGTGCCGCACCAGATTCCGCGGGAATAATGGTGCGGCACCTTTTTTCTTTTCAACCCCGGCGTTTTGACTTGGCCTACAACGGCATTCCAATGGATGCGCTTCGGGATTAGCCCCTTCCAATCAAAGTCGCGTTCAAACTCTTGATATCTCAACCTCCACACTACGCAACGATCCCACAATCACCTTCATCCATTCTCCACGCATATTTCCGTTTCGTCAAAAACAGCGGCTTACCCCCCCATTCACACTTTCGAGTGCACTCCACACGCACCGCACGACATAAGAAATGAGAGGGCAGATTGTAACCGAAAGATTACATCGGTCAGGTAATGTGAACTAAGTAGTGATTGCGAGCGAACGAGTGCCATAGAACCACGTGCCGCTAACACTCCCCTTCGGTCGATTCGTTTTATGCCAAAACACGCGCAGCAAACACTATCATAACCAACATTCGCGGCTTCCGTATGCACAACACTTGGAAAGCTTGAATCATCAAATAACAGTTCGCTGCCAATGAATGCAATCAGTCGCAGCCGATCATCTAGACCCCAGCTGAAGTGCTGAACCGCAACTGACCTCATCACGCATAAAACAAAATTTTTCATTTTGTGCAAATAGCTCAGTCTCAAATCTTCCATTTTGTGCAATTTTATCCTTTTCAAATCTTCTATTTTGTGCAACAAACGCTTCCTATGCTATGCTTTTCAAGGATTCATCGCACTAAAGGGGCTGCCGATGCTGAAACGTAAGATCACACAGCAACTTATCGACTGGAAAACATCATCCGAAAAGGCAATGCTCGTCACTGGAGCACGGCAAATCGGAAAAAGCTACGCAATACGCGAATTCGCCAAACAGGAATACCAGACGTACGTTGAAATCAATCTATATGACAACAAAGCGGCCACAAAAGCACTGCTGACAGCCTCCAGTATGGATGATTTCCTCTCCCGACTTTCCTTATTCGCCCAAACCGACATGATCCCCGGCAACACCCTCATCTTCATCGACGAGGTGCAGGAAGCACCGGATATCATGACGATGGTCAAATTCCTGGTGCAGGACGGTCGGTTCGACTACATCTTCTCCGGTTCCATGCTCGGAACAGAATTCAAAGGCGTACGTTCATATCCGGTAGGATATGTGACGAAACGAACTATGCGCCCTATGGATTTTGAAGAATTTTGTTGGGCGATCGGCATACGTGAAGCAACATTGGAAACCATACGTCAATGTTGCAAAAACAAAAGCCCCATTGATGAAGCCGTGCATGATGCGATGATGCGCAATTTCCGCACTTATCTTGTTGTAGGCGGTATGCCGGACGCAGTGAACGCTTTTCTGAACTCCAATGGCGATCTGTCGGCCGTAAGACGTGTCCAATCTGATTTGAATCGTCAATATCGACATGATATTTCCCAATACGCTGGCTCCCGCACATTGCAGGTGAGAGAAGTGTTCGAGCAGCTGCCAGCACAGTTGACGGAAGGCAATGGCCGTTTCTCCGTGACCGCGATTGGCGAAAACGCAAGGTATTCCCGCAATCAGAAAGATTTCGTATGGCTGTCGGACGCTGGCGTGGCACTGAAAACCGATTGCGTGGCCGAACCGAAATCGCCACTGAAACGTGGCGCGCAATCCCCGAAATTTAAGCTGTACCAGTCTGACACAGGCATGCTGATGGCAAGGTATCCCACCACCACGGCACAAGCGGCATATTTGGATGATCGCAATCCCAACCTTGGGGCCATTTACGAGAACTTTGCAGCCCAAGAACTGACGGCACAGAGGATTCCACTGTATTACTACATGTCAAAAAAGAAGGGCGAAGTCGATTTCATTGCAGACACCCAAGACGATTCCGTAATGCCGATAGAAGTGAAATCTGGCAGGAGTTACATGACCCATGCGGCCATCGACGCATTGCTTGCCAACCCGGAATACCAATTGAAACAAGGCATTGTGGTCTCCCGGTCGAACGTGCTGCTTCAAGGGAACGTGCTGAATTTGCCGTTATATGCCCTATGGTGTCTAGCGGATGTGGCCGGGCTTGTCGCTGAAGACGACGAGCCCGATCAGCCATTCACCATGCTGACGCAGACTGTGTGAAATCCCTTGCCGACGCTCCAAACGCCTATGTAACGCCCTATATAGCGTCTACGCAACGCCTATATAACGCCTATAATTTCGCTGACAGCGCGCGATTTTTACCACTCCTCCGCGCTTTCGCATGCGTTCCACACGCACCAGACGGCGTAGGAGATGAGCGGGCAGATGGTGGCGGAAATGATCACGTCTGTTGGATAGTGCAGGCCGAGCAGCAATCGCGAGCAGGCGACCGCCACGACAAGCGCGACAGCGCCGATAATCGCCCTGCGAAGGAACACTCGTCTTCTGTTTGCGCGCTCGTCATCTTCGCCGTCGGGGAAGCGACTGCGCGCGAAATTACGCACGATGAGAATCATCATGACCGATACGATCACCGCGGCTGCAGTATGTCCGCTGGGAAAGCTTGGATCGCCCGGCAGCAAACCGCTACCGACGGACGTAATCGGACGGGGACGTTCAACCAGCCATTTGACGCCGGTCACATACAGTATCGGTGCCACCGAAACGATAACATCGCGGATGACGACGCGTCCGCTGCCGGTAATACGCGAATCGACAACGGCGAGCGCAGAGACGATAGCGACGCACCCAACCGTCGAGAACAGGTACGCAAGTACCGTGGAGCAGTCGCGCAATCCTTCTGGCAACACTGTTAAAGCCTGCAAAATATTGGTTTCACGTATTGTTGCGACTGTCGAATTGCGCAACGCAACACCAATCATCGGCACAATGCCGCACAGTACCGCAGTTGCGATCACAACAGCCGCCGTTCTTGCGACACTTCTGTTCTTCATGCGCATGATTCCAGTTAAGCACAGTTCACCGTGCCGTTACCGTATGTTCGCATCCGGCGTATCCCCGGAAAACGGCAAATCGTCAGTTAAGACGTCCCCAATCCAGCAGAGTCATGCAGGACGGGAGCAGGCCCGCCCACAGAACCTCGTCACGGAGGCGGGCCGCATCGACCCGGGATCGTTCAAGAAGGTTTATGTACTTGCCGATTTTGTAGGCAAAATGGCGAGCGCAGTAGCATTGTTCGTGTACCTCGCTGCATTCGGGATTCGCACAGTATGATTCGATATAGTATTCCGCACGGCAATCGCAATGCAGACGGGAATGCGCGAAGATACAGGCCCCATCTTGTTCGACGACTTCCCGAACGTCGTTGTCACCATCGCTATTGCCCTCGCCACTGCCATTGCCATCGTTCCAGACGACATCCTGCGCGTCTCCTTCACCCAGCCTGCGCCGAAGAAGATAAACGGCTTCGCGTAGCTTTCTGTAGTCGTCGTCGCTCCCCCTGCGTTCGACGAGTTCGCGTAGTACGCCGTCGTTTTGTTCGATGTACTGCGCCACGTCCTTATCGTCCGCTCCCCCATTCTTTTCCAGGAAACGGCGGAACGAGACGTCACCACTATCACTGCTGTCTTCGTCGAAAACCTCGTTCCTGCATTTTCTGACAGACCGTACGGCAATATCGACGATCATGCCGTCGTCCGGCGTGCCCGTGAAGCGGCCGTACAACTGCGTTCTTCCCGCCAGTATGGGCAGTGCCACGCCGGTTGAAGGCTCGACGAGGAAGAACATGTGTCACCTTCCGTGGCGCTTCCTTCACGTCTCGGACGTATTTGAGATCCATCGCCGTTTGAAAATCGCTGGGCGAAATCACATTTCTAGATGTCACCACCTCGACGGACATCGGCGAACCAGCGTTCCCGCTGGAGGCTCTCTGCGCACGCAGCCTCAGCCGAGGCAACGCGTAGCCGCAAGTCATGCGACCGTCCACGTAGCGCGAATCGTACCAAGCGGCATGCTGGCGGAGGCTGCCTCCCGCACCATGAGAAAGGGGGATGCGAATAATCGGCCACCTTTCGCAGAATCGTCCGGAAACACGAAAATAATGAGAGAAAAATGCGGAAGATATGTAGGGGTAAACCGACTTTATAGCTGGGGAGAAGATGCGGAATCCCATTTCGTGCAGAACGGATTCCGGGCTAAGGTGCCATTTTCCGGACTCATATTCCACGGTGCAGGAAAATTTTTCCCACGTTCGCCCTTCGAGACTCTCCATCGTTCCCACCTTCCATATTTTCCAAAAGGACCACCCGCATCGGCAATCCAATCCGCATGAAGACGCAAGCAGCCGACTAGTCGGAGCTAACAGAAAACCGAACGTCTTTATTCCCGAAACAAGCCGCTCATCAAAATATCTATTTAAAAAAGTTGTCGATTGCTTTCTTTAAAAACTGAGCGTTTGTTGCGTCAACGGATTAGCGGGCTTCCTCGGCGCGGTCATGCAGTTCCTCGGCGATGTGATACCAATGCTGCACGGTATTCTCCAAGAAGAAGTAGTGGCGCAGATAAAAGATCAAAAGCACAAGAAGAATAAGATAAACCACCAGCGACACGGGCAGCGTGGACGGTACCAGTACCACAAAAGCGAGCGAAGTCAGGAATAGCGCGATGGTGATGAACAGGACGATGAGATGGATCAGCCGTTCATGCTGCAACCACTGCAGTTTACGCAAATGCCAATCGAGAAGCCGCTGCGGGGCCTCCCCTTGCATCAATGCGGTGTCGATATACGATTCGTGCTGCGCCGCCCAACGTCTCATATTCAACCCGAACCGGTCCGTCTTCCGCCGGCCGCCTTGCGCTTCCCTGCGATCCGCCACATTGCCATCAGCCTTCATACCATCCAGTGTATGCGCCATCGCAACGAAGCGTTCACTCATCAACCAATCGAACACAACAACAAGCAGAGTCATCGTCAGAGGCTTTCCGCAACGCGATACAGTCAAAATCAAGAATCACTTTTCTTCCCCTTGATTTCGCTATGTTTCTCACACCCCGTTGTTTAAGTCACTTATGTCGAAGACGGGCGGTAGGCAAATCGCTCGGGAATCGCCTACCGCCCGTCCGTGGCCCATATCGTCCGATATCAGAGCTTCGCGTATGCGAAATCTCGCATCAGGCGGAGGACCTTCTGGCTTTCATCCAGCCAAGACATGCACACCGGGAACACGTGGCCGAGGGTCTGGCCCTTATCCGTATGCCAATCGTGCAGTTCGACGTCTCGCCGGCCGCCACCAGAGCGGTGGCCAGCTTCAACGATTCAACATGGATGAAATCGTCGCTGCTGGTGTTGATAAACACCGACGGGAAATCCACTTCTTCGGCCATTGTCTTGAGATCGGCCAGTTCTGCACCCCTGTCGAACAGTCGAGTGAAGAACATCGGCGCAATACAGTCAATAATCGGAACCAACCTCGCATCCCCGAACTCACACTTCGCATCGAAACCACACAACGCCAGATACGAAGTCAGATCAGTCAACGGCGAAATCAACGCGCTTCCCGCAACGGAAAGACCGGACTGGCCGATGCCAATCTTTTCGGCGAATTCGGAGGAACGCTCAACGGCCGTCATATACAAGGCAAGGGTGCCACCCGCCGAATCTCCCGTAAGAAACACCTGATCCTGCGCGACGGGATAATCGTCCCGATGCTCCCGAATCCACCGGAACGCCGCCGCAGTATCCTCCAGCTGTCCGAGGAAGTCGGTTTCCGGAGCGGGACGGTAGCTTATGGAAAACACGGCAAATCCCTGCTTGGCAAGGTTCGTGCAGAAGTTGCGGTTGAGGTCCTTGTAACCGTAAACGAATCCGCCACCATGAATGTCGATGTACACAGGAGTGGTTTTGCTGCCCCTGACCACACTGTCGTGCGGCAGGTACAGGTCGAGCCTGTGGGCGCGGGTTCCGTCGTCTACGTACTGGATGTCGGCGATGACGTCGATTCCTTCAGGATCATGCCAGTAGTCGGTTCGAGAGATGTCTCCCCTGAAGAACTCGAGTCGCGATTCAAGCACCTGCTCGGCAAGAACGGGATCGACGTCGGCGAGGTCCTCGTCAAGCACGGTCCACTTGGGGAACATCTGACGCTCTTCGTCGGTGATCAGCACTTTTTCAAACATGTCACTCCGCCTTCATGTCTTCGAGCTCAACACCCGCCGTCTCCGGCATGCTTTCGTCGATACGGCGTTTGTTGGCCAAGGCAATAGTTCCGACGGAATCATTTGTCTGCTTCGAATTGTTCGAAGATGACATTCCGACTCCTTCGTCTTCTAATCAATAGACATATCAACGCTACGAGTTCAAACAGGCCAAAATAGTGCAATATGTGACATTGGAATACATGCTTGTGATTTACCGTTCGGTAATAGCAGAAAAAGACATCACATTTTGCCATAATAGAATCACATGTTACATGCCCTATATCCGTTGACGATGAAGTGGAGGGATTCGTGGCCATCGCATCCGCGCCAATGCCATACAACACATTGATTGGCCCTGATTATCGCGAAGAGAACGTCTATCCGGAGGAGCACCCCGGACTGGTAATCATTCACGATTCGCCGGATGAGAAAGCCAAGGCACATTGGCACCCCGGCCTGGAATTCGTCTACTCATCACATGGCAGCTGCCCGTTTATCGTGGACGGGCAGGAAATGCCCCTCAATACCGGCGATCTGCTGCTCATCAATCCATATTCGATTCATTACGGCATACCGACGGACACAGACGGAACGACACCGCTCGTGCTCTCGGTCACATTCAATGACGAGGTTTTGGAACGGCTGTACCCCTTCGCCGACAGGTACATGTTTTCCCTGCGAACACCCCGCGCCAACAAAGACGATTTAGCGCAGCTCGCACGATTAGGCGAGGACATCATCCGATGGCAGCAGTCCGATGAGGCCATTCGTGGATTCAAGCTCAATATGCTGCTGTACGAACTGCTATCGCTGCTGTATTCGAGGTTCGTTTCCGAGGTGCGGCGGCCGGAATTGGTCAGATCCGAAAGAAACATCACCATGCAGATCATCGGATACATGACATCGCACCGCAAACAGCATCTCGAAGCGACCGACGTCGCACGGGAATTCGGATACGGCAGGGAACATTTCTGCCGCCCATTCCGCAAGGCGACCGGCAAAACGTTCAAAGAATTTCTGACCGACCTGCGATTGGACGACGCCTGCAGAAAACTGTCAGGTTCCTCTGCGTCGATAGCCAGCATCGCAAGGGAATGCGGTTTCCCCGATACGCGCGCGCTGCAGACGGCCGTGCAACGCAAATACGGCATAGCGCAGGAATACCGCGAACGATACGAAAATCGAAACTGACATCCAATAAGACGTCCAATATGAAAAGGAGGAAATATGACTGGGCCTGCACCAACCATCCGTCGTATGAAAATTGAAGATTATCCGCTGGTATACGGGTTGTGGACGCGATGCACCGGTTTCACCATGAGGGACATCGACGATTCCGAGGATGCGATAAAAACGTTCCTCAAACGCAATCCCGACACCTGTTTCGTAGCCGAAGACGATGGCGGAAGGATTATTGGAGCGATTCTTGCCGGTCACGATAGCAGACGGTCGCGCATCTACCACACGGCGGTCGATCCCGACGCGCGCGGTATGGGCATTGGCTCGCTTTTGGTGGGCCGCGTGGTTGAAGCGCTTCGTGCGATCGGCCTGCCAAAAGTCGCCGTCGGTGTGCCCGCAGACAACGATGCCGGCAACGATTTCTGGGAGCATCAGGGGTTTGCTGTCCGTGACGATTTGGTCTATCGGGAACTACCTCTCTAATACGACCCGTCCGACAACGAACCGTCCAATACGCTCGCACTTTGTCTCTATAAGCCCGGTTCCGCACTTGCAGTCCGCAACAAATATGTTCTGTATATCAAACGTGTTCAAAGACCATGCAGTGGAATATCAGACGGAGGAAGACCCGTTCGGAGCGCTTAAGAGAGACGAGCTGCTGTGACGAATGGCGATACGGCGATGTGGTCATCGCTGACCTTGCCATCGTTTTCTCTGAAACATCCGGCATCCTCATCTCACACTTTTATGAGCGAGTTTTTACCCTTCCGTCACATTTCATGAGGGAGAGCCGCCCTTCCATGGCCACCTGTGCACCCTATGCACCCCTTAAAAAACGGCGCCATTCCGCCATGAAATCACCCCTTCATCCGAGCATGGCATTGCGCACCCCGTCAAAAACATGGCCTCATCCCTGGTTTCCCGATTTCCGCACTTTTTGAAAACCCGTTTTACCCGATTTCCGCACTTTTCCGGATACCGAGCGGCACTGTTCCGACCGCGCGACTGCATCAAACGCCGATTCCGACGATTCTACAGATTAACGGTAAAACGTCGCGCGGCGACCCGGCCGGCTTGCGGAATGGAGGTCAGGCTCGTTCCGCGGCATCCTTTCCGGCGAGCAGGTCCTTGACCCATTTCTCTTCGGAGAGTCCGCGCTCGAACTCCTTAAGACGTCCGAGCATGTCGTCGAGCTGTTTGTTCAACCATTCCTCGTCAAAATCTGCAGGCACGAGCTGGAAGCTCTTGCCCGCATCCGGCCAGATCCAATGGATATGCCACCAATTCTTACCATTCGACCATGTCTCAAGGCATGGGATGCTTCGGCTTATTCTGTCGTAGATTTCCATCCGTTTCCCATCAAGGCCACAGGAGTCGAAGCACAGTTGGCAACGTATTTCAGGCCCGTCGTCCCCGTCTTGGACTTTGATCTCATAAAAATAGTTGCAGCAGGTTTTCCAACTGCTGTTCGGCCCGTCACCATCGGGCAGAATCAGCGACATGAGTTTGGTCCTGAATCTCGTTATGCGCTTGCCACAATCCCCCTCGTCGAACACAATCTCATCGGCCTTGGCCTTCCGCCTGGCCCATTCTTTGCAATGTTCGTTTATCCTGGGGATCAGGTCGTTTTTGCAGTTAATAATCAGATCCAGCGCCCTCTTGTGTTTCTTGTAGATTTTCATGCAGATACGTTCGAGTTCCTCGTCTCCCAAAATGTCCCTCCTCACGGCGTCCATGTATTCCGAAATGAACTGAGCCTGCGCCGGAGCCGGCCCATGAGCCTCGACCGCCTGGCCGATGATGCCGAGCACGTCCCCATACCCCATGGCGAGCCAATCCTCGGCATCGGAGGCTTTCGACGCGTCCCTCGCATCCGGGGTGAGAAATATGAACCGACGCCGGTAAGCCGGATAAGCCTTCTCAACCTCTCCGCAGTATCTGGCAAGTTGGTCGTCATGCTCGCCGGAGAAGATCTTGTTCTCAATGCAAAGGACATAGCCCGCGTCATAGTTCACCGCAAGAATGTCAATACAGTGCCATTCACGACGGATCGAGAAGCCGTCGCAGTCCATAAGCAGATCGTCGAAGACCCCGTCGCCTCCAATCCCTCGCGCAGCGTAATCCACGAAGCCGCGGATCACGCCGTCGTCTAACCCATGGTTCTCGGCGGGGTCCATGAGCCAGGCGAGGACGTTGCTGTGCCGGATCTCGGCGCGTGCAATCCCGAGGACGTCGAACGCGTTGAACCCGCGCGTCCATTTGGACAGCCGATCCAGGCATCCGGAGTCGGCAAGGAATTCTTCTAGCGCCTTCCTGTCCTCCTTGGTGGAATCATCTTCCAAAGCCATCGCCACCCTTTCCGGAAAACAATCACAGCCTGCATTCCTTCATCGGGCAGGACCGCCCACCCCGCATCCATCTTATATTCGTTCGGATGGCCACCCATTCATGCGTTTCAGCGTCCAGCGTTCGAGGATTTTTTCGTACCACGGCCCGTACCCGTCGCCCGCAACCCGTCCAAGGAACCCTATGTGCATGATGTCACGACGTCTGACGACTCCCCCTGATCTCCGCGACGCATACCACGACGTTGTCGGGATTGAAGACGATGGCAGTGTCGCAGCGGACCGCGCGCCACAGACGGATGCTGGCAGCCGGCTGGCCCGCATCGAACGAATTCGCACAATCGGAGACGAACCCATTTCATACGAGCAGACCTACATCAATCAACGGGACTATCCGTCATTCCTGGAGCTGGATTCGACCGGCTTCATCTACCAGTTGCTGCGAACGGCCTGCAGCGCCGACATCCATACCGTCGAGGAAACCATCGAAGTAGTGCCGGGCCATGGGCCGTTGCATCCGTCATCTAAGACTGCAGACCGGAGCGCCGCTGCTACGCGTGTTCTCCCGAGCGCTCGACTCGGACGGTCACTCAGTGGTGCTGTCGCAGAATACCTATCCGGCCAACAAGGTGCGTCTCACAACATCAAAGACGATTTGAGGAACAACCTCATCCAGCGGTCTCGATCAGCTCCGTCAGCCGCCAGTCCAGCCATGAACAGCCATTTCCCAAGACGGAATGCATCTTCTGGCATGAATTCGGCAAGGAAACGTAAGCGTCAGACAGACGTTGGCGGACGACCTATAAAAGCATGGTCATCCGCCGACGTTATTCAAGAAGGAAGGTCAGGCTTGATTCACGAGGAATCAGCCCTTCGCCGCCTTACGAGCAGCCTTCCTGGCCACACGCGCTTCCTTGCGGGCCGCAACGCGCTTAATCGTGCCCGGCATCCAACGCCACACGGAGAAGAAGGCAAGCATCGCCAGAATCACGCTACATACCGTGTTGAACACAATCTGTATGGTCTTCATTCCATTGCTGAACTTGAAGCCAGCACCAGGCAATGCGCCGTTCATGCAGTTCGTATTCGCGACCGTGTACAGCAAGTGGTGCATGGCCTGACGTGCGTAGTGGTAGGTCGCCGCATCATTGAAATCGAGTTTCTCTCCGGTCGGATCATCGCTCACGTTCAGCAGTTTGATGTCGGCTCCCGCCTCCAGCATCTGGTATGGGCTCATGAATTTGCCGGTGTTGGCGTTGTCGGTGATGATCAGACCATTGAATCCCCATTCGTCGCGTAGCAGTTGCTGGATCAGTGCATGGCTGCCGCCGGTCCAAGTGGCGCCGATACGGTTGAACGATGTCATCACACCTTTGGCGATCGGAGTCTTGACGACCTTGTTCTCATAGGTTCCATCGGACTTCTTCACCACAGTCTTCATGTCCATATCACCAAGGTGCATGCACATGTCGAATGGCTTCAGATGAATCTCGCGGATGGCCTGTTCGTTGGACCAGGTTGCCACGGAGAAGTTGCCAGGCCTGTCACCACGGTGGTTCTCCTGGTCGTTAAGGGCGAAGTGCTTGATGTAGCTGTACACGCCCTTGGTGGCCGCGCCTTTGACCTCGAGGGAAGCCATGGACCCGGACATGTAGCCATCCTCGGAATAGTATTCGCCGTTACGTCCGGAGAATGGGGTCCTGTGGATGTTCATAGCTGGAGCGTACCAGCCATTCGCGCCGCCCAGCAGAGCCTCGTTGCCCATCATCTCGCCGAGGTCCTCCGCCAGTTGGGCGTTCCAGGTCTGGGTGAGCATCATGATGCTTGGGAAGGTCTTGCCGGTGCCTCCGTACATCCAACCGGTGGCCGAATCAGCATCGGTTTGGAACGGCTTGTCCACGGATTTGATGTAGTCCACGCCGTAGCCGGAGAAGTAGATGAGCTGGTTGTAATCGTCCTCGGTGAGCTCGTCAAGGATCTTGTCCCATTGCGCGTCGTCATAAGCCAATCCGCGCATGTCGGAGACCTTCAACCCGTTCTTCTTGCCGAATGTCGGCGTATCCATGATGGAGTCCTTGTCGACGGTGGTGCCGGAGTCGTTTCCTTCAAGCTGTTTGATGAGTTTGGTGGAAGCGGTCTTCTTCCACGTGCAGGACGCGTTATTACCGTCGGAGTCCTTGCAATTAATCTCATTGTCCCAGGTATTGATCTCACCGGAGGATTCGCCGTAATGCTTCGGGAAGGTACCAGTCCAATCGGAACGGGACAGATAGGCCACTTCCGGATCGGAAGCCGCATCGAACAAGTTGGAGATGGCCTTGCCGGTGGTGGAGTCGGAGGCGAATGTAGTGGTGTCCACATCAGTGTTCTCCGGTGTCCAGCTGGCCACCATGGTCTTGTCACCTTCCGAAGTCATGCCGTCGGCCACGGTCTTGCCTTTGTCGGCAAGGATATTGTTGACCGCTTGGTTGGCGTCGGTGGCCGCGGTGAAGCGATACTGTCCAGCGTCAAGGATGTAGGTCTTCGCGCCCTTGTAGTCGTATGCCTTGAGCTGATCCTTGCCGAAGGTGATTCGCACGGTTTCGCTGGTCCCCGGCTTGAGTTCGGAGGTCTTGCCATATCCGACCAAGTTCACGGATGCCTTCTCGACGGCGTTCCGCTTGTCGTAATCGGCGTATGGCGACTGCGCGTACAGTTCCACAACGTCCTTGCCTGCTGTATCGCCGGTATTCGTCACGGTCACGGTAGCGACGAAATCATTGCCATGCCGCGCAACGGAGAAATCTGACCATTTGAAATCGGTGTAGCTTAATCCGTACCCGAACGGGTACACGACTTCCTTGGCGTAATCGTAATCGCCCGCGTTGTCCTCGTAACGGGTCTCGTAATACTTGTAGCCGACGTAGATACCTTCCGCGTAATCCACATAATTGTATTTGGTGGCTTTGCCGTTCTCGTCGTAATACTGGTAGCTGCCGAAGTTCTGCGCGGCCGGTGAGGCCAGCGCATCCGCGGCGAATGTGTCGACGGTCCTGCCGGAGGGATTCACTTCCCCGGAGAACACCTTGGCAAGGGCGTTGGTGACGTTCTGCGAATACACCACGGCCTTGATGTTCGGGTACTGCTTGAGCCAGTCGAGTTCCATGGCAGCACTGGATTTGACGAGAAGAATCACGTCCTTGTAGTTGTCATTAAGGTATTTGATGATTTCGGTTTCGGTGGAGTCAAGCTCGATGTAGCTCTTCTCCTTGTCTTCCTGCTTGTCGGCGTGGTTGTACATGGAACGCGGCATTGTCAGTCAATCCGATATGAATAAACTGCAAGTTTAACGGAATAAATTGTTTTTAGAACGGAATCAGAAAACCAGATGCGAGACTTTTGGATCAACGAAGCCCAGACCATATAGCCGGGAGGGCCGATTAAGACAAAAACCTAGGAGGGATAAAGAGTTTTAAATAAAGGGGCCTCCTGGGGGCCGGAAGGCCCGGCCGGGAGACAGGTCCCGGAGGAGAGGATAAAAAAAAGGGGCCTCCCGGGAGCCAAAGGCTCGACCGGGAGGCCCAACATGTGAAGCGGCGGCGTGCTACTCTCCCACACCCTCTCGAGTGCAGTACCATCGCCGCGCCTGGCCTTAGCTACCGGGTTCGGAATGGGACCGGGCGTCTCACCAGGGCTATGACCACCGCAAATCTAACGGCCACGGCAAGGAAACCAAAGGAATCCAAACCGGCATGTCACCGGTGGCGGTCTGGGAACCGGCTAGCGGACGCGAGGCAAACGCCTATCGTTGTATCGTTCAGTGACCATCCCAACGCATATTGCCGTCCAGGACGATCCAGCACAGGAAAGACGCGGAACCAACCCATGAAAGGATTGGAATTGTTGTGTCGCCGTCGCCCGTTAGTACCGGTCGGCTCCACCCCTCACGGGGCTTCCACCTCCGGCCTATCAAACACGTGTTCAACATGCGGGCTACAACGGTTCAAGACCGTACGGAATCCTAATCTTGGAGCAGGCTTCCCGCTTAGATGCTTTCAGCGGTTATCCCTCCCGAACGTAGCCAACCGGCCGTGCCGCTGGCGCGACAACCGGCATACCAGAGGTTCGTCCACCCAGGTCCTCTCGTACTATGGGCAGGCCTCCTCAGGATTCCAACGAGCGCAGAGGATAGAGACCAAACTGTCTCACGACGTTCTGAACCCAGCTCGCGTGCCGCTTTAATCGGCGAACAGCCGAACCCTTGGGACCTGCTCCAGCCCCAGGATGCGACGAGCCGACATC